>Ga0179593_1419966_pt1 | contig 15413 bp, 15 predicted proteins | sample CZODoug2_1_08_16_FD_185931 | JGI IMG/M metagenome (GOLD analysis project Ga0179593, IMG submission 185931) | Vadose zone soil fungal communities from Angelo Coast Range Reserve, California, USA - CZODoug2_1_08_16fungal (PacBio error correction) | ecosystem: Environmental > Terrestrial > Soil >... | reverse complement strand
CTAAGGTTGCCCTAAACTGGATGGTGATTCGGTTTTTTTCTTGTTCGCCCCTCCCTCGTCCTAACGGCCCCTCGGATCGCCAACGTTAGCAGTTGAATTTTGATCTCGACGGCACGATATCCAGGTGCTTCCTTCCCCTTTCCTAGATCCCCCCTATGTTTTAGGACGTGGTGGACGGCAGTCTGCTAGTTTTACCGTATAGTGCAATGGTCTTTTGTTACGTTCGCCGGCTGGAGATGCATCGACAGGACATCTTTGCAAGAGACCTTTGGTTACCGGCTTTCTTCCTTTCGCGGTTTTCCCACTTTGTTAGTTCTATAGACCACCAATACCTGATATCGCCCTTGCGCCGAGATTTTTTTCATTTTTCTCTGGGATTGAACCCCATGTTCCTGCTGGCTGTTCATAAGAGGAATTCGGTGTGCCCCCTTGCTTTTTTTTTTTTGGGCTCCTAGTCTGCCAACCCTGACGGCGACCAGACTCTGGCACAAGACGGGCCCCTTGAACACTCATTTTTTGGCCACCCCCTATTTCTTCATGGCTCCATCCGTTTATGTTTGTTTGCGATCTTTTTTAGGCAATGGCGCCTCCAGGAAATGGGCGCCCTTCGATCTCCCCGGAAATCTCTGTGCCCGCTACAGATGATCGCCCATGTCCTCTTGCAGCACCAGACGATCTCTACAGGAGCACCCTGTGTTCTTCTTTTCACCAGTTTCAGATTACAACGGGCGAGTTTTTTTTTTTGATAGAGTCCCGATACTTCCGGCCTCTTTTTTTGGATTTTTTTCGCCTCTGGAGGTCTGCTCTCACACCTCCTCATGCCGCCCCCACACTCAGATTGTGCCGCACTATATCGTTGATTCCCCGTTAAGGCGATGATGGTCTATAGAGACCGCTGAACCTTCTTCGGTCTCCTGTCGACTCCAAGTTCCCCCGTTTTATCCTCATTCGCCTCTGACTTTTGAGTCCATACCACGTTTCTTCGGACCCAGATGATATTTTCGTTGTTGTACTTTTCGCATTCCTCCGGGGTCCCGACCGGTTTACCCCTCCCCTTTTTGTTCGGCAACCTCTGAACCTATATCACCTCCCGAGAGCTCTGCTGTAATCGGTTTTAGTTGCCGCCGCCACCCCTGTCGGGTGAGGGCAAGATATACCTGATCAGCAATCACGCTTCGTCGCTCCCTAACACCGTTACCAACCACACTGGATTTACCCCTGACGGCCCAGCTCCTGAGTTTTGTTCCCCTCATTCACATCGCGACGCATGCCCTAGTCTTTCTCTCGTGATGATGAAGCCTACGTCTAGCCAGGTCCCCCCGAATGGTCCTTTTAAATATGTTACACCAGCCTCCTTAACGCTGCGACCCTATTTTCTTCGTTGTTGAGCCGCTTTTCTATTTTCTGGACCACTTATGACAGGTTGCCCCCATCACCTTCCTGTCCCAATTTTATATTGCGGGAGATATATAATAAAGCCTTCGCACCAAACTTTTTGCCCCTTTTTCAAAGTTTGTTTTCGAGTTGTGGAGATGGGTTCAGTCCAATTCTAGCTCGAGTCAATGGTGTCCCCCTATTTCGGATTTTATTTTTGATATTTGCTTTTTTTTCACATTCTCTTCCAATCCCTTTTTATTCAAATGTTATTGAAGAGGTTTTTAGTAATGGAGATTGCCGTTGGAGCCCGCTTTCTTTCCTACCGGTGTCTCCCGGGACATTCTTTTTTCGTATCCCCCAGGTGCCGTTTTGTGTTCCTGGCTCCTTTTTTTTTGCCCCATGGGGTATGGCCAGTCTCTTTTTTTGCCAACACAGTTGATCTTTGTGCTCACTGATTTTTTTTAAGACCCGATGTTATCCCCCTTTCGCGCCCCTTTCGATGGACGAACCCCACGTCCCTGACCTGGAAAAAAAAAACCATGAGGCGAAAGTTCCTCTTTCGGTGTACCCTTTTTCCCGGGTCCAGCAAGACGCTGCCCCTTTTACGATTTTTTACCCCCCCAATGAGGAGTATGTGCGGCCTTTTCTACCCTTTTTCGTATCTCCCCTTTTTCTTCCCTTCACCGTGGCCCACTGTTTCGCTGACGAACCCCTCGTCCCATCAAACAAAGGTATTTTATCTCCGTTCCGCTTCTATCCAATCTGGATCAGGTCCCAACGGCTGAGGAACATCTTAAAGTACCGCCGTGCTACGGTCCCAGAGCTGCAACCCATTTCAATGGACCCCTAGAATAGATCGCTTCTCCGTTTCTTTCAGGCTCTCTCCCTCGTCCTTTTCTTCTTTTCTCCCCTTGAGTTGATTTTCCCAGCTTGAGTTCGCGCCTTTCCTCTCTTCAGCCGTCCGTCCCCTTTGAAGGGCTTGTTTTTCCTTTGATAAACCTCCCATCATTCCGGAAGATACCGTCTTTCTGTCCCGGCGCCACCAGTTTTCCCCCGGCTCCCCATTTTTCGGTGATCTGTAGGTGCCCGGCCCCAAAAGCTGGCTTGTGCTCCATGCAAATTTAAGATCCGGTGTAGAGTTCTCAGCTCGATGATTGGCTTCTCCGCCCGCTTTCACAAACGGTGCCCTTCAACCTTTTCGATTTCAGTTTCTCCTCTTTGCTTGTGCAATTTCAAACCTGGCGTTTGCCAAACGACATTGCACAGTCCATTCGCACAACTCCCGGCGGTCAAGCCGGCGTCGAAAAACACGGTGTTTTTCTACTTCCCTTTGCGATAAGAGCCATCCCTGCGCTTTCCGGATTTGTTCATGGTTTCCGGTCTGTCTGGCCGGAGCGCCCGAGCGTTCATTCCCCTTAAAAAGGACTTTCCGAGCACCTCGTAAGGACTGATTCCTGACCCTTCTTTCTTTAATGCCCCCCGAGTCTGTCGCCGTCGCTTATCCGTCTAAGCACCCGCCTGATTAAGGCGAACCGAGTTCCCCCTTCCCCCTTCTCCCTCCTTGCTTCCTTTCCCTCTTTTCCCTTCTGGCTGTACCTCTGGATTCCCATTTTCTTCTATGATTCGGAACCTTCTCGCTGTGAAGCGACTCCGTCCAAAGTTTATGTCCCCTGATTGCCTCTGGAACCTCCATTCTCTATTTTTCCTCACAATTTCAGTTGGTGTTGTGAGAGCCGGGGTAGCCTCAGTGCATTCCCAAGAAAGTGACCCTTCCTTCCTCCAAGTCCTCTCCTCCGACTGACCCGAATTTTTAGTCCCCCCATCGAAGACAGACGTTCGATGACTGGTCCCAAGGAGGTGCCTCGAATTCCCCGACTTTTTTTTTCAGCCGTTTTTTGTTGTTAAGGCGTTTTAAGCGACTTCTATTTCCTGCCCTGACTACAAGAGTCCTTTTTTTACTGTAGAGTTGGATTTCAAAAGCCTTTCCCCCCCCGGCTACCTCTGCACAGCCTCGAGGCCCGCTGTCACATAAACCCTTTGCGTGATCTGACCTTTGACCGCTTCTTTTCTTCCCCAGGCCCCCCTGACCGGTTTCAATCAGGTATTGTCCCTCCCGGTAGTTTCACCGGAAAGGTCTGATTAGTTTTTCGGCCGACGGTTGCCGCGATGTCTTCTCCAAGTCTTCTACGTGAGACCCTCCCATTCCGGCAGCTTTAAGACCCTTGTTTCACCAATGCTTTCTTCCGACCTTGCATCTCTCTGGAGACTGATAAAGGCAAGATGCTCTTCCTTTTTGCTTTCAGAGACCGACCCATTGTTCTTCCCCATCAACCCTAACCGACCCCCGCTCGTCCGTGAGGCTTTCTGGTCTGGAGCCTGACCCCCCCGGCGGACCCTTAAAGGCGATGCTTTGTATCTTCACCACCCCCCCCTTCCCCCTCCCTCAGGCTCCGAGATCCCGGAGCTTCCCACCCACTCTGTTGAAGCATTCTCAGGCGCCCCCTAGAGGCGATTGCGCTATTTTTGTGAAAGCGGGCTTCCCGATCGAGTTCTGGCCATATTGGAGGTCTTTTTCTTCTGCTGGGTTCCGCGTTTGGACAAGTCGCGCTGCCCATAACTTCTCCCATCCCGCAAGCCTTAATCTTTTACTGGACCGGAGCTTACCTTTTTGTTCGTTACGTTTGTTTTTTTTTTCGTATAGAGCAACAAGGTGTAACAACTTCGCCGACACCTGCTTAACTCTGGAAAGTGCCGACTACATTGGGTGGTTCACGGAGGTACCAGAACTGTTCCTCAAGTACCGGAACCGACAACCCTCCCCGTGAGCCTGAAGTGGGGGGTCCTGTACCCGGACTCGAAGAGTTTCGTCTCTGACTTTCTCAGTCTTTTTTTTAAAACCCCCCGCCGGTCTCCTTCGTTCTCGTACCCCCAGTATCATTTCCCGCCCACCCAGAATGTCCCTCCTTCAAAAACATCCTTCAAATACCACTTCCACTTGTCACCGCTCTCTTATGGCCTTATTAGAGGGCTGCGGAGTGCTCCACCTTTCCCTATACATGCCCAGAACGGCACCAACTTCCTCCCCTCCTTTTAATGCGGATAAGGATTTTCTCCCACCCCCATTTGCAAACTTTTTGCAAATTTTGACTACCTCTTTCACAAGCCCCCTCTTTTTTTTTGACGCTGCACGTCCCGAATTTGACGACCATCTACCATCGTCACTCCTTTTTTTACTCTTCAACGTTGTGCGTCACTGCTCCCCTGCCACCCTGATTTTGCCTTTGTACTATTTCACCGTCATCCCCTTTTGCGCAAACGCTCAAAATCTCTCGGGCTGCACCAAAACCCTCCGTCTGCTTTCTCCAGAGTTACGTCTGGGAGCTTTCCAAGTTTACAATCTATGATTCAAGGATATGGACGTATGCCTTTGCTTAATCCCAACCTCACCTATTTCCGGAAGATGCCTTCCAGCGCTCTCTCACCCAACCCTGAAAGAGTGGCCCGGACTTGCCTTCATGGCCCCCCTTTTGAGAGGAGGAAGAACCTACCTATCTGAACTTAGATCATCTTATGACCCAAAGAGCCCTATTCCTCTGCGTTCGAAAATCCCGAACCCTCTTTGTTCTTTGCCAGTCTTCTAGACTGTGGATTTTTTTGTCCGTTAAGACCCCTGAATGTTCCGCCTTCCTGGACCCCGTCATTTATCTCGCCCAGCACTCAGAGTCCGTTTTTCCCTCAACGGTCCCTAGAACTCCTGGCTTCTAATTGCGATGCCCGAGAGTTTGTCGACCCCCTAAAGGGGCATAACATTCCCCACTCCCCCGTTTTGACCCCCCGGCCCCCCCCTTATCTCCCCGCATTTCCAGAGATCGTGATCACGAGCATCAGCAACCACCTGATGGGTACGGCAAATCTGCCTATCCTCGCATCCCCCTTCGAACCTGCACCCCAGCCTTGACAGCGGAAATTCTTTCCTCAGATTACCCAGGAAAGTCACGGTGGCTGCCACGACAGATGATCGCTCCCTATAACCCCCTAGTCTTTCCTTTCGTTTAGTCTTCTGCCAAATGCGTAATTGTCCTGATACATACTTGTTAGAGTTCTGGTTCTTGCCCCTATGTCAAACCCCCGGTAACTCAGATTCGAAAATGTTTTCTGGCGCATGCCCCCTATCAGTCATCACCGATGACATTCCCTTCTGAATCAATGGCAGCTTCCGATGTAAAAATTGTTCAGTGTGGTTCACCCCTTCTCCGTCTTTAAATTAGATTGTCTTGTTAGATTTCATGTGTCCTCTATTCATACCCGCCGTCAGGTACCGCCCCAGAGCTTCTCGGTCTGACATTCACCGACGGACCCCTGATTAGTTAGTCCTGCCCACATAGTGGACCTTCAGCGAGTTCTCTCTTTCCGATCAGAGATCCCTTACTTATGCGTTAGTAGACCCGCAAATGAGGACCCCCCTAAGGGAAGAGATTTTCCCCCGTTCGCGCTAAGTCGTCCTAATGCCTCTCCCCCTAAGGCGCCAGCCAAACCCCACCAGAACGGTCCCGATCAGCGATTTCACATCTTACCCCATGACATTTAAGACACCTTCGCCCGCCAGTACCCTCGTGATACTAGGACGTTTGTCATTGAGTTGTCCAGCCCCCTGGGATTGATTCCTCTCGCGCCCAGCAACGGTGACTTCATTGGGAGCTCAAGAAGGACAGGCTGAGGCCGCTCGCGGCTAGACCCTGCGCCGCCTCATAAACGCTCGTTTCGGCACCACAGGCGGCCTATAAGCTTCCCTCCAGAGAAGACAAGCACCCTTTTAGACACCCTCGTTCTCCTCCCAATTCAGGCGGCGGTCCCGTTGCACACAAACTGCCGCGCGTCACAGCCTCGAAGGCCCCGCTTTTTTGGACCGTCTCTGAAGTACCCTGACTTTCCAGCCACGATCCAGCCCTATCGGTTTAAAAAACCGCCCGACCCATCCCCATATGCGTTACGCCAGTTCTCGAAATGCACCGGGCCCTGTGAAGATGCCTTGAGATCTCCTGTTGGTCCTTTCTTTCCCAACTTGATATCGCAGCGACTGCCTGACCTTGCCCCCTCTTACGAATCCCATTACCTTCCTTCACCACTGGAATTTCTTTTTTAGATAGTCTCCAGCGCCGCTTTCTTAACGGATCAGAATTTTTCCACATAGTGCGCCCCCCAGTCTTCTATACCTTACGTGCCACTGCGTGGACCCCCTTTTGTTAACATTTTCCTCCTCTAGTCGTTGAACCTTCCCTTTCGTGCTCCCAATGTGCCGTATCCACTTTCGCACTTTCAGGATTGCCCCCCAACCTTGAAAAATGCCGAATTACCTCCCCCACGCGTCTAAGTGTGGGCACACAAAAAAGAAGAACCTGTCCCACCACCTTTTTCGCCCCTTTTTTACTTGGAGGCAGCCTTGCAAACCCCCCCCCCATGTATTGAAATTACCGACTTTATTTTCTTAGGAAACTCCCTTCGCCGCTTCAATTCTTACCCCCGGCCTTTTGGAGACGCTTAGGAGACGTAACTATATTGAGCCTTCTCTCTGTCATCATAATTCCCTTTTGTTTTTTGAGAGCAAGTTCCACATCTCCTAGTTTTTTGGATCCAACATGGCCTGTCCTCTTTCGAATTCCTTTTTACTAAGACTAACTTTCTTTTACATTTTTTCAAGACTGGTTTCTTGGTGTCCGCCTCCTCGACAACTAGAAGGGCTTCTACCACCCCGTTTGGGCATGGGGGCTTTCCCCCCTTTTTTTTCCGCCTTTCAGAGGACCTCTGCATTTTTCCTTTTTGGGGGGCATCTACAGGTCTTTCCGTCTAATCTTCCTGTCAAATTGACCTAGCAGACGCGACGCTACCCCAAGGGTTCCCCGACCCCCGGGCACCAGGCTTGCATGATAACCGTGGTTTTCTTCGCACTTATGTTTTGAACCACCCAATTCCCAATGTTGTTCCCAGAGCCGCTCTGACGATCGTAGCCTCATTACACTTTTTGTTTCACGACTGCTTGTGCATGACTCCAGGGTCCACATTTTCAATTCTCACATCGGCGATAGCCCCGCGTTTGCATATTTCCCAAAAATGATCCCTCCTATATTTTTCGTCCCCCAGATGCAGTTGGCCCAGGCCACCTGAAAGGCGGATCTAGACGGTTTCCCCTTCTCAAGGCTCATCTTGGTTTTCATGCCGGGATTTTTTAATATCGAGTTCCGTTACTAAAATCAGTTCTATCCAGACCACACATCTAAGCCCTCCGGGCAATTTCCCTATCCTTTCGTTCTTTGGATGTTAACCTAGATGAGGTGGGGTCAACAGAATCTTCACTTTTTGCATGAAATTGTTTTTAGGAGAAGCTTTTTCTGCTACGTTAGGGATGGCTTCTTTTAGCTTATCTCCGGGTTAGGGAACCGCCGCGTTGCTCTTTCACCTTCTAGTTCTGATGTTAGTGTAGGTTTTTCATCCCCCTCCGCTAGAGTCCATCCTGTTTTCCGATGATAGCAATAAGGATACTTTTTCCTTGGATCTCTTCCTTGCACGCCTCCGATCCAATTTATTGCTCAGTAAACTAGAATACGATCAATATGTTATAGGGAGGTCTCTTCTTTTACGTGAATCAAAGATTTTCTCTCCGCTGATAAGTGACCTCTATGGGTGCACCCCCCTGGGGAGGCCTACCCCTGCCCGGGCGATTCGATCTATCCCCCACCGCCTCCCTTCCGTTGGGTATAGCGCGTAAGGAAGAGCTTACACCTCACTCTCCTTCCCCTCCCTCAATTTGCCTGCCATATGAGAAAGCTCTCACTTGACAGGATCAGCAATTAGCAGTTAGTAAGTTAGTTATCCCTTGAATCAATTTTCCCATCCCTGCTACGTTCTATCGGTTCCTAATTATTATCTGTTTTCTGACCCTGTCGGTCGCCCCCGCGGGTGCATGTAGCCCTAGTCCCGCAGTAGGGTCTTTCTCAGCTGCTGAGCTCGCACGGAACTTGTGCTGAACCACCCCCCTTTCCCTGCCCCCAGCTGAACGCTGCGATGACCCCCCTTTTCGTTCCCCTTTGGTTCCCTCTTGTCATGGATCACTCCCATATTCTGTTTTTCTCGGGGCAAGTTAGCCCCCTAAAGTCTGGCTTTCTAATTTAGATATTTACCCTGGAACACTATCCCTGTTCCCTGGCCCCTCCAGAAAGACCTTTCTTCGAAAAGGTGAATCGGTTTGCCTTCCAAGACTGAAGCGGAGGAGCGGCTTAGCCACCTATCTGTCTTCTTCAGGGAACTTATTAAGCCCTCATTCGATCATTTCCGTTTTGACTGTTCTGAGAAGCTTTGATAGAATACTCCTTGCCAGTACAACCTTCACGATTGTTCCTGCATGAGTCTTCTTTTACCCCCCCCGAATAGAATTATTGTCGAATAGGAACCGCTGTCCCCCTTCCCTTCGTTTTTTATCAGACCCCCTCCCCCCCCTGTTCGCTTGAAACTACAAGGAGTGATCCTCAACCGTTACTCGTTCCCCCCGATGCTTTTCTGGATGGGCTGTCGCTCCCTACTTTTTTCAAGACACGTTCGCACAGTTTCTTGCTGCCGAAGCTCCCATACGTAGCCCCATTCCGGCCTCCCTCCTTTTCCCTCTGAAGGGGCTTAAAACCAAGGGAGTCTTGAGTGATTGGGTCCCCATATTGAGATTTCCGCATCACCAAGAGCTCTCTAGCGGCCCCACTAGCACAAAGGTCTTCGGCCTTCAGGCCCCCTCTCCTGCGACTCGTGTTACAAGAATCCAATCTCGTTTTTCCTGATTTCCCTGTTTTTTTTAGTTTATGCTTTACTACGTTTATCCGTTCACTCCTCTTGTCTGAATGAAATAACCTCTGTTCCCCCCTCTTGTCCCTACACTACTTGTTTTTGACCTCCCCCCCCCGCGGAGATTTTCCTTTCTTATGCCACCCTCTTTTTCACATTCTGGAATATCTCCCGTTATGATAAAGGCCGCACCAACCCCGGTTTCTGGATCAACTTTAGTTAGATTTGGTATCTGGTTAAGTTAAAATTTTTTTCGTCTTCGCGTTCAATTGCTCCCCCTTTTCCATATAGTAGTGTTCTCTTTGCTTCTTTTCTTTTTCTCCATCCGTCCCCCCCCATCCGCCCTCAAGAGGGTTGTAAGAGGTTTCTTTTCCTTTAGGCCATGTTGATGTTCGTGCATTCCCCCCTGCCCCGTCATCCCCCTTTTCGAAGGCCTTTAGCAATTGAAATAGATCACCCCCCTTTTCCAATGACGAGTTTTGTATTGTAGCTTTCTGGTGCCCCCTTTAGATTGGTTAAGGGCACTCTCCCGTTAGTTCGCCCCACGGATCTTGTTAGCGTACCCCTTCTCAGAACGCAGATTTCTCGCCTTTTTCGCGTGCCCCTTTCATGAACCACATAGTCCCGCCCTTCTTTAAAGAAAAAACAAAACCATGGCAGATGCCCCTCTCGATTTCTAGTGGTACTTTTCCAGGGAAGCAATTCCCCCCTGTTGCTTGTTCATACCCACACCCAAATTGACTTCGAGTCGGAGAAGTAGACCATTTCGCGTTCTCTCGTCTAGAAGTTTCTGACAAGGTTCTCTCCGACCTGGAGAACCGAGTCCCCCCCTCCACCCAAAGGGAACTTTACTCTCACTCTTTCGAGAGTCCAAAAAGGATTTTATTAATTTCCCCTCCGATTGTTCCCGCTGAAAATGACGATTCACCCCACTTTACAGATACAGGAAAAACTGACCCTTTTTCGCAGCAGTTTTTTTCTCCCCCTTCGACTCTCATTCTTCGTTTAGACTGAGGCTCTATACACCTTGATTTTTTTGTTTCGCGAATGTATCCCCCTTTTTCAGTCTTGTGACGCCTATTGTAAGCCACAATCACTCACTTCCTTTCCGGATCCGTTTCCAGGTCATGCGGCGACACCCCCTTCCAGCGACCCCAGATCTTGCTGTGAGGTTGAGGGCCTTCCCACCGCTTCCTTTCTCGCTTGAACTCCCGCTCCCTCTTGACGGTGACTTTGGATCCACCCTCCCTTCCTGTCAGGTATTAGAGAAGCCCGTTATTTGCACTTCACCCGCGGAACCCCGCCCCACGGGGGCAAGGTTTCTGATTCCCTCCAAATGCCGAGCCGTTTGGAATCCCACCACCTTTCCTGTCCGTAAAAACTCCTGCTCTTTTTAGGTAAATTTCGGACAAACTGAAAGGTCTTCCCAGGCCCCGTATTTTTCGTCAAAGGTTTTTTTCTCATTGACTTGTCTCCCCTACCGCGGCGCAGGTCATTCATAGGAAGGACGCGTGATGGTTCCTCTGGACGTCCTACGTCTTTCTCGAGTAGCTCCCCGTAACTTCTTCCCACTCCTCCACCTCCTACTTCCCAAGCCCATTGATTGCACCCTAAGGAAATATATCGTACGCGTCGACCCCTCTATTCTTCCTAACAATGACCTCCCTGGCTGAAACTGAGTTAAAGTATTAGCTCCCGCATTATTTTTTTGCTTCCCGACTTTGTGCTGTAATGGACCACTTTTCCCTTTCTCTTACTTCGCGGCCCTCCTCGTTGAAATCGCTTCAGTAAAAGGTTTTCTTGACCTATCTTCCCTCTGCCCCTTGGCTCCACTTCTTTTTCCCCCCCCTCTTGTGTTAGTTTTTGAGTCATTAGACTCCCTTTTTTCCTTCAGATTTCCCCCCGACCGTGACGTCTCCAGTAGTTCTTAAAGAGATCATTCCGAACATCAGCTCTCAAGGACCTACATGAAATTTTTTCCCGCCCCGCCCTCTGCCGTCCACTGCGGCGCCCCGACGTTGACCTTCTTTTTTCCGACGTTCGCCTCAAGCGGCTGTGTTCTAATTTTTATACGTTTCTCTGAAGATATATCTGCCACTTGCCCAAGGTAGGACGAGAGGGTAGATGAACGATGCCCCCGTGGACCTTTCTACTAGATTTCTCCGAATGCGTGAAAAATACACTACGGTCTCTTCCCTTCTTTGCGACTCTGCTCTTGAGAAACGACAAAAGTTAGAACCAAGGGTTTGTCCACCCAGCCCTGTCTTTCTGGACCGGTTGGTACTCATCTTCCCGGGATAGGCTTTTTACTTCCCGCAGGTTGTTTCTCTCTGAGCCCAAAGTCGCCCTGATCAGTTCGGCGCCCCTCTCGATTGCCCTCCAAGATGCCACCCTTCACCACTCCCCCTCTCAACTCCTATCCCTCTGTTCCCCTCTACCACTTACTCCTGTATTCGCCTCCTGCCTTTTCCTTTTTGATTCTTCCTTATACCTAAATGATTCGCTCACTCCCTCTTAATCGATTGCTGGGGAAAGCTCCCCCCTTTTTTCAAGCTTTCCCCATCCAACTTCTCAAGGCCCCTTTTAGAGTGTTCCTTTTAAATAACCCTTCAAACTCCAAGATTTTCTATTTTGGGTGGCGCTGACCTCACCCTTTTTCTCTTACAGGCTGATGCTTTGTCAAGCCCGTCCTACGACGTTTCCCTTCGTAGTACCGTTCTACCGACCCTCCTATGGAAGCCTCCCAGGCTGTCGAAGGCTCTTCGCGCCCCCTCCTCCTCTCTCCGATTCGGTCTTCTTAAGGGAGCTGAAGTGGCGCTTTTCTGGGACGCGGACCCTCCTTTCTTGACATTTCCCCCTGCCTGTTAAGCTCATCGATTTCTAGTGAAAGGCTTCCTACTTTGGTTATGACGAGTTTTTTCCTTTGCGAAACGGTGTCCTCTCCAATTACCAACCCTATATAATAGAAGGCTCAACCTCCCTCCTTTTTTTGAGCGGACACAAGCAAGTCGTCTTGCTGAAATTCTTTCCCCCCCGTTTACACCCAAATCTCACCTTTTCTTTTGAGCTCAATTTTTGTTAGGTAACGTCCAGGACTAGTTATTCGGCCTTTTCCCGTTGCACCGCTCTTTCTTCCCATCGGTTGCGACAAAGATCACCTTTCTTTGCCTCCCCCCCGAGAACTTGCCCCCATTTTTTTTTACCCCCTCCCCCTTTGCACCCACAGCTCCCCAATAAACAATTCGCACAAATTGTACCCGATCTATCTCCCTTCCCGCTTCTGCGGCTTAGCATCCCCGTCTATCCTTAGAAACTTAAAACCCTATTAATTCCCCCGATTACTCCTGGGGTGACCGTTCTTTGTCCGGGTACCCCCCCCCCCCCGCACCCGTCCTTTCAACGCCCATTGTCCCCTCCCGTTAACTTTGACTTAACCCTTCCCCTAAACGCCTTTTCCTCTTTCCCCTGTTTGGGCCCCTTCTTTACTAAAACCGAATTATGCACAATTTAAAGATTTGGCAAACTTCATACAGTGTGGCGCATCCCTCTTCCCCCCCCCATATGGTTTTACCAAACCTCTTCTACTTCGCACCCCCCGAGTTATGATTTTCCTATTATCAGGCAATCTTCCCGTTCGGATTTACGTTAAAGATCCCCCTCTCTCCCTTACGATGCCCCTAAATCGCTCTTGACTTGCTGTGCCCCCTAACTCATATTGACTTCATTTTTAATCAAGTTGAGTTTCGCCGGTTCGCTCCCTTCCTCTCTTGCGTTGATACTCTGAACAATACTCCAGCTGATTTGGCTTGCTCCCCCCATAATCGAGTCACGTCGAGCTGTCGGCTGTGATTTTCTCTGAAGATTGCAGACCCCCCGAATGTTACTCATGCCTATCGGGAACCATTGTCGTAGCGATCCCGGCTTTTTTTCACTTCTTTCTTGAACCGGTTCGAGCCCCTCCCCCCGTTTCTGTCGCCTACCGGTTTTTTTTTTTTTTTGTTTTTTTTTTTTCTTGTTTTTTTTTGTTGTGAAGTCGAGTTTTTTTTTCGACCCCCTCCCTCTTTTGCCCTTTCCCCTCCCCGCCCTGAATCCCCCTAGATAGTGTCTCAAACGATCCCATTTCTCGACAAACATGGGTAAGGACATTCTTCGCCACCGAACTAGGAGACCCCGAAAGAAATGCATATTCCATTCCCTGCAGCCAGCCCCATGAAAGAACTTTTGCCCTACCTTTATTTTCTTCTGACCGAGAAAAACGAAGCCTTAATTCCTTCATGGGCTCCACCGGCAGGAAATTTCACATATTCGAGTCTTTCACCCGCTACTTCCCCTTAAATAGACTGGCCCAGGTATTAAGGCATTCCCCCTTTTACTTCACTCACCTAGGCCGCAGATTTCACCATTCCCCTTCAGCGCGGTTACACCAAACCATAGCTGGGTAAGTGTCCTTTCCATTAGCTTTTTCCCCGCAGTAATTGGTGTATTCCTCCCTTTCGAGAACAGTTCCCCCTTCGAAAGCAGGTGTTCCCAGCTCCTTCACATTCTACGGCAGCCCCATCTTTCCTAATAAGACTAGGCGCGCTCCCTCCGATCCCTTGATTTTGATTTCTTCCAATTTGCCGGAGGCTAAAGGGAAAACTTCTTCGAGGGCCAGATTTCCTTCCTACCCACCGGCACCCACCCCAAAAAAGAACGGTATCCTCCTATCCATCCCCTTTTCCCTTGGCCTTTTCCGACCCTTCTTGAACTAGCAAAAAGGGATAGATTAACCTGTCCCCTCTGGCAAGTCAACCGGACCTTAGGGCCGAGAGTCCAGGCCCTTTCCTTATTGCCTCTTCAGCGCATTACGGATTACGACCTCGCAGTTCTAGAAACCCCTCTGCCCCAGTCCCTTCCCCCCTGCGATCTCCCGAACCCTGCCCCCCGATCCCAGTTCCATTAGACGACCTCCAGTTTAGAACCCTCAGATTCGCACCACGGTCCTTCCCGGCGGTCCCGCTCCCCCCCGCCATCCTCTTTTAACTTTTCGACCCTTCCCCCGGCGCGCCAGTGATCTTTCTCGCAAGAGGACTTTCTAACAGATACCTCCCGCTCCTTCCCAAGGCCCGTCACTCCCCCCCCCGATTCCCCCCTTCCCCTCCTGCCCTCTTTCATAGTGTCCGGATTCCCCTAGAGATCCGGTTGGTAAGTATACCCCTCCGATCATTAGACGAGTTTTTTGTGTCCCCTTGCACTCTTTCGCTTCCAAGCCCCCCCAGAAGCCCGTTCCCAAAAGGTACTGCGGGCGGACGATCTTCTCCCCGCGCTCTTTCTGATCATAGAATGCCATATCTTCTTTCCCCCCCCCCCGTCCGTTATCAGATGAACTTCAAGTTGCTGTTGGCCCCCTCTTGCTCTCTCGATGTTGCATGCTAGTACCTGCGAGGATCATTCGCCCCTCCTTTCTTTATCTGCCCCCAACACGGACCATTCGAAGTCCTCCCCCACAAGTTTTCTCCCGGACCTCTCGCCCCCTCCCCCCCCACGTTTCCTATGATGGTCAGCCTAGAGTCCCCTCAATCCTTCCTCTTCCATTTCTATCTTGGTCACTCCCCTTCTACCTCGCCAGCCAGACTTTTGTGAAACCGACTTTTTCGGTCCGCCCGGTAAATCTATTTCTTCTCTCCTCCTTCCTACTCCGCGCTCCTGCTTCGAGATTAGCCCCTTCCCCTCAAGGCCCTGTCTCCACCCTTGAATTTTCTTGTTTCTTTTTTCTAGCGAAGGTAACTCCTTTACTACTGTCTTAAAGATTAGGATTGTTCAGTCGGAACCCTTCATGGGTCCGTTCCGACCCCAAACTGCTTGGAGGGGCGGGATTTCCCCCCCCTTTCCCTCTATTTTGAGGTTCATCGGCCTTTTCAGTGTTTTTCACCTAACTCATTCGTAGAAAGATCTCTCCCCATTGCCCTATCCCCGCTCTCCCTCCGCCAATTGTTGCCCTTGCCGGCCCACGTCTTCCCTTCACTTGGTGATTCATTTGAAACTAGGGGGGGAGGACTCCCCACCACTGGAAAAACACCAAGGATATGCCTTTTGCCTCAATCCATGAGATGTATACGATTTTTCGCCTCCAATGCACGGGGGGCCTGATGAGTGAGGTCTCGACAAGAGGACCCATTCCCATTTTTGAACCTTAGGCGTGATAGCGTTGATACCATGCCCAAAATACTATT
>Ga0179593_1326905_pt1 | contig 15413 bp, 19 predicted proteins | sample CZODoug2_1_08_16_FD_185931 | JGI IMG/M metagenome (GOLD analysis project Ga0179593, IMG submission 185931) | Vadose zone soil fungal communities from Angelo Coast Range Reserve, California, USA - CZODoug2_1_08_16fungal (PacBio error correction) | ecosystem: Environmental > Terrestrial > Soil >... | reverse complement strand
GACTAGGTTTGAGCATTTTCTTGGTTTTCCTGTGCTTGATCAAGTCCCCAATCCAACTCACGTTTCGCAACCTCTTCCTCTTTTATTGAACCCATTGTATACAATCCTTCTTTTTCAGCACCAGAGAAATAATCTTCGTTCCAGGAAGTTCTCCTCTCCATTTCCTGACGACTTCCGCGATCCCAGCTTGTTATAGATTCTGTTAAGTCGCAGGTACTTGTCCCCACAACTTTAACTGACTGGTAGAGGAGTTCCTTTTGTTCTTTACTATGCCCCCATTTTTCCCAGCTTTCATAATTTGAGGATTGTTTGCTGCTCCTGACTTGCTCGTTCCGTTTATAAGTTTTTTTTTTTTTTTTTATTTCTTTGAATTACGTCCTTTCGATGATTCGCACCCCTTTTCCCCCCAGTGTTTCTTCATGTCACGTCCGAAAGATAACCCGTTCCCCCTGTTTCTTCCCCAACTCTTGGACTCTCCTCATTAATAGCTGAAATCTCATGAGCAATGAATGATTTTACCGCCATCTAATGAGGTGATTTGTCTCCCCCCCCAGCCATTTTTTAGCCCGGTTTTCTCAAACCTGGCCATTCCCGCCGCCCTAGGTCCCTTTATTTTCTTTTAACTACTCATGTCTTCAACTGTCACCCTCTCCACCCCACTCTCTTTCTCCGCCTCCTTCCCTCCCTCCTTCACCACACCTCCCTTACCCGCCAACCCCTCCTCGTCCTTCCCTATCCACGCCCCTCCCCCCCATCCTCCCACTCCCCCCCTCATATATCCCCCACCATTCCCCTTTTCGCATCTTACTCCCACCTTCTTTTCTCCTGCCCCTCCCTTCCCCCCTCCGCCTTCTTCCTCATCCCTCCCTACCACCCCAACCCCTCTTCCTATGCCCATCCACCCCTGCCTCACCTTCCACCCCCCTCCTTCCCCACCCTTTTTCTCCTCTTCCCTATCGCTTCTCCCCCCTTCCTATTACCCTCTTCCCCCCATACCCCATATTCCTCCACTCCACCCCCCACCCTCTTTCATCATCCCCCACTCTTCTCCCCCCTACCCCACTCTCCCCGTCCCCTCTCCCCCCCCCCCCTCTTCCCCCCCCCACTCCTTTCACTACTCCGCCCACCAAACACACCAATCCCCCCCCTCCCCCCCCACCCCCCCCCACCCCCCTTCACCCCCCCCCCCTCCCATACCTCCCTCCCCTCTCACCCCCATCCCCCCCACCTTCCCTCCCCCCCCCCCCCCCCCCCCCCTCCCCCACTATCAATCCCTTCCCCTCCCCCTTTTCCTTTCGCCCCTTCACCAGCTTAATTCGTCTCCTCCCCCTCCTCCCTCGTAAACATCACCCTTCGTCCTTTTTTTTGGATATCCCCAACGGTCTTCGGTCAGAGATATCGCCTGTTAGCTAAGAGCCACGTTGAGCCGGTCGGCCCCCTCTTTGCGGCTGAAATCCCCTCAACAGTTTTTTTCCTCTGCCGTTGATTTTTTTCCCTTGCATGCCCCACCCCACTATAAACTAGACCCCCCAACCCTTTCATCTTCCTCAACCAGTTCACAAGCGCCCTCCTTTGATGACTTCTTTTTATGAGCCGCAAGGTGTGAATGGACTGATGCTGCTGTTACTCTCTGGGTTCCTCTATTTGGAGCCAACGCAAAGAGTTCTCTTTTAGCCCCTTCCCGGCCCCAACAGTTCCTGGAAGACCCCCCCCGGTTTCCAAAACCCCCCCACCCGAACACGAATGTTTTTTAGCCCATTGTTTGGTCTCTTATCTTTTCCCATCCCCTAGAGTCCCCTCGTTGACTTCCGGTTATAACTTTTCACCCAAATGAATTTTTTGAGCATATTTGACCTCCCCCCCAACTCTGGCAGATTTTTTTTCTTGGGCTTGATTGATCAATTTTGAGCGCTTAGTTCCGCTTCCCCACTTTTTGACTGCGCTAAAGCCACATTTATGTGGATCTCTGGAGCTTCCTTCCTCTCCAAATTCTCAATAAGGATACTATCAAACCCATCCAACATTATAGGTCCCTTTTCTGTGTGGATAAAATCTTCCTCCTGTTTCTGGATTCATGTTTTACGCCGTCCCAGTCCCCTCCAAATAAGATATATTTCAAGGTTGGAACTTGCTTCGATTTCTCCCCACCCTATTCGCCGTAGAGATGTTGCCCAAGGTTCTTATTTCCGTTTAGTCTCCCCTTCCAATCTTTTTAATATCGTGGAATGCTTTCTTCCCTTCCCCTCTTGGAGTGGATACAACTCTCCCCTCGTTGCTCTCGTTTCAGTCGTCGTCTCTTTGTTTGATTGTTTCTAATTCTGCATTTTTTAAGGCGCCGCTGTCAGTTTTGACCAGGACGAGTGTCCCTTACCCCTGATGGAATCTGGATTGTATGTCCTATGATTGTTCTCCCCTCTTCTAAGGAAGGGCTGCTCCCCGACCCCCCTCATGTGGTTTTCTGAGTTCCAAGAGGTGCTCTATGAATTTGTTGGGCGAGCGTGACCTTGGAGGTGCATTAACTTTACTCCAACGTTTCCCTTCATCGCGCGTTACTTTTCCTCCCCGGCTCAAAATTCTGCCCTCCCTACCCCCTTCTGTCTGTTCCCTATTTTTTTTCACCCTTTGCCGGGGACGCCTCGCACCTTGGTTGATGACTTAATTACTACCTGATAGACCATTTCTCTTGCTTTAGACCGGTATTTCCCCCTCTTTTCCTCCTCCGTTGTTTGAGAGCTACTTGTTGTGATGATCCTTCTCAATCTAGCCTGTTTTCCTCCTGTTTTTCTCATCAAAACTTCCTCTCTCCCCCTGCCTCCAACGGCCAACTTTTTTTGCTCATTCAGTCCTTGCGATTCACCCGTGTTTGCCGCTTGTGTCGCTGCCGGAAGCTGCGCTCCGCTCCTCTTTCCAGTTGTCTTTTCCCCTCCGCCTTACCGGAGATGGCAGTCCCCCCTTCAACATGCTTTTTTTCCCTTCCTTTTGTTCTGTCCTTTACTTACCAGACCACACATGTTTTAGGCGCACCCAGGCTTCATCCCCGATAAATTCCTTTCCCCCTCCTTCCCCCCATCAACAATCATACAGTTCGATGCGCTTTTTACTTTTGTCCTGTGTTGTATTTGATTCGGAGCGCTCTCAAATTTTATCTAAATCCCCACCCCCCCCCACGTCCTCTTAACTTGTGAACCCCACCCCCCCCGTTATAACAGGATTCTCTGTTACCAAAAGCATTTCTCCTTACCCGCGAGTCCATCTCAGATGTTTCCGCTACCCATCTCTTTTCCACCGAAAAGACTAGGCCCGAGAGATCTTAAGAGTCCCCCCCATGCGTTAGACCGGAGGAACCACCAGTTTGGGTCCTTCTTAGCTGTCCCTTTTTTCGTGCGGCCCCCGAACCCAGCACCCCCTCTCTTTTTATCATACGCTTCGGGCGACCCCTGGAGTTCTTCCCATAGCCCCTGTTGCACTTTTTTTTTTGTTGATATATTGCGTATTACTTTTCGAAGGTCTTTTTCATCGCCCCGACCTCAGGACCTACTTCTCGTTTCTCTTATGTCGTCGGGAGCAACACGATCCCTCCACCCCTTACCCCGACCCCCCCTCCCACCCCCCCCCCCCCACATTTTACATAGGTTTCTACCCTTCATTGCCTGGCTCCAGTAGGCAACCTTAGAGAATTATCAAAGTCCTGTCCCCCCCTCGATTTCACCCTCATCCATCCCAGAAAACAACCACTGTTTCAACTTCCTCCCTTCGGGTGGTTTCCCCCCCCCCCCTTTTTATCTTTACAGCACTGGGCCCATTCTTCCCTGGTGCCCAACCCATTCGACGCCACGAGTTAACGTGTCCCTTCCAGCCTGTGCAAGGCCCATCAGTCTTCAACTCCCTGTGCAATTCGGATTTTTCAACCTTAGCTCTCTTACCACTAGGCCCCTCACGTCGCAGTCTTTTTCTTTTTGCTGCCATTTCCCTTTGTTTCCAAGTGTATAGTTTTTCCCCTCGTTTTTTTTGATTTTTCCCTCTGCGCTTTTGCTAACAGGATTTCCGAAGAAGGTGGCTCCTTCCCCCCCCATTTTTAAATTGTCTCGTTCTCCTTCCACCATGCGAACCTCTTCCCCTGATGTTGTCCTACGCCTGCTTTCCTACTGTCCCGTGATTCCCTCCTGGGTTCTCCTCCCCTTTGTTCAACTCAAAATCCCCCGGACCATTCCCCTTGGCGACTGGCCCGTTGTGAGCATCCCCCCCCCTTGCGATCAACACTTCCCTCCCCTTCCTCTGACTTCAGGTCCCTTCCTTTTTCCTGTGCTCCGGAGGCACTGATTTTAGCGAGCCCCCAGCGTTACCCCCCACTTTTTTCTTCTTTCCGCAGGGACATATAATGCCTTGTTTTACCTTTTTCCTCTCTTTTTGAAATTGCCTTCCGACAATTCACCGAAATGAAGTACCCCGGACCCCTTCCTTCTGAAATTTTTATCAGCCGCCCCCACCTCACAGGCCCGGTGATAGATAGCTTCACTATCCAGCACACTAGTTCCCCCACTCATAGTTTTTCACCCACCTTTCCCTGATGCCCCCAGTCGCATGAAGACCCCGTAAAGGACCACCTTTCCTAACGACTCCTTGTTAGGTTTCCTCTTTCCCCTTTCCCAGGCGTTTCCCTCGAATGGCCTTCTCCCACCGCGTGATTTTCGTGTTCTTCCCCTTTCTGGAATTAGTCTTCGAGAATAGAACAACTCTTGCCAGTCCCTCTTCCTCTATATATTTGTCATTTGACGCCCCCTTTCATCCCGCTCCCATCCACTTTCCCCATGTCTACCGCCACGCTGTTTTAATCCTTTCACCCCGCTTCGTTTGAGCTTCCAGTACCCCTGCAAGAGCCGTGTCAGGGATCGCTCACTCTCCTCTCCCCTCCTTGCTCTCTTTTTTCTTTCACGTCGATGACTCCAACATTGTCTTTCCCATCGAAGCGATAGGTCTTGCCCCTTTTTATAAAAGCTTTTTCTTACCTCCGCTCCTTTCCCCGGATCAGCTGGGCAACATCTCCCCCCTTAACTCCCTTTCTTCCCTGCTCCCTTCAGGCCAGTTTGCACGGATACTCGATTCTTTCTTCCCATTTTGTATATCACCGTACGATATATCTGACCGACATCACCACGTTGCTAGAGCCTTCTCTTGATCCTTCCCTACCTTAGATAACTCTCCCCCCCCCCCATCGCAGAAGTTTACAAGTTCTGCCACGATGGTTTGATTTAGCGATATGACTGGGATAGTTGGATTCTCTTTCCCTCCCTCCTCCCAGTGGCTTTTTTTCTCCTACATCAAGGAATGCGAATTTTGGCCTCCCCTCCGAGACCATAAAAAATTTGGTGGCTTTCAAAGGTTTTAAGTCGATTTCTGCGTTCTTGTCGGGCATTGATTATGGAATCGCTGTACATGTCTGGCTTATGGGTCAACTTCCCCTTTTCTTATGTGAATGAGATACTATAATTTTTTGATTTACCAACCAATCTCCCCCCGATAGTGGTTTTACTTTCCCTTTTCGGTCCCGGAAGCTCCCCAGAGCTTTTTTTGAAGTGATGGTCAGTGATTTTTCTGTTCTTTTCTATGATCTTGACCCCGAGTCCTTTTTTTCCTCCGAGATTTGCCAGACTCCCCCTTCCCAGATTACCCTCTGCCGTTCCTCGCCTATTTATGACTCAGCGCTTTTCACATCCGTTTCTCCTTTTGAGGACCCGCAGGCGCCCCTCCCATTACCCTTCCTCTTCATGTGTAATTGACCTACTTCCGCCAACCTGTTTTATCTTGAGCGGTTTGAAATGTCCCTTGTCTTCGGCGTACATTTTTCTCAGACACCTATACCCTATCATCTCTCCCTCCGATGCTTGCATTAGAAATGATCCAAGTTCTTTCCTTACAGCGAACTAACCCCTCTTTTTTCCCAGACCATCGAGACTAGAGATGCTCATATAAATCGTCTCTTGACCCAGGAGTTTCGGATGTTTTTCTTCTGCCGTTACGGTCTCCCCGTTGCCTTCATTGTCAGATATCCCCCGTTTAGGTTTCTGGGACCGACCAGGATCCTCTTCTACCAAGGGCCTTTTTTGTGTTGTTCTCTTGAGGGCCGCGTCCCGTGGTTATATATATGCCCCCTTTGCGCTGAGCTGGTTTACCCCGCCTCGTGACACCATGCTGCCACGGTTTTTGCTTCAGTTTCCCCCCGGTCAAGCTCAAAGTTCAGTGGTGTCCCCGTTGGTGAACCCCCGCTTCCTTAAGAGCAAGTCACCCCATTACTCTCCCTGATTGCATGTTCAGTCAATTACTGGCTTTTGTCCCTGTTTTGACCAGTCTGCCCGGGCTTCCTCAACGCCATAGTCACTAGTCCGTGTTATTTCTTCGCTACCCCTTATGATGTACCACTATCGTCCCGTCAGGCAGATACCTCCCACGGCGTAGCTTCTACAAACCCTCTCGTTTCAGAGATTCCACGCTCTGCTTTTTGTTATGTTTCAAGGTGCCAATCTTTCTTATAATTAGACCGTCTTCTTAGAGTTATTTCTTAACCCCCCTGTAACCTATCACCTTTCTCCCCCCCACGACTGCGATTGCCACGTGACCATTAGTCTATTGATTCCTCGGTTTGCCTTGCTCCTCTACCCGGTGTGCTTCCCCCGAGCTCTGTTTTCCTTCTGATGTCCTTCACATCTGCTGTCCCCCCCATTGAAACGCCTGGGATTAGCTGGATGTGCTCCCTTTTCAACCATTATGTTGACGATAACAGTTGACACCCCCCGTCCTTTCTTGTCGTTAGCGAAAACCCATTTGGTGGTTCCCTGCTTTTTTTGTGCTAAGAACCTCGCTGTCTCCCAATGCGGTATCATGCTTGTTTCCCCCCCCACGCCCCCCGGATCCTAGCCCTCACTTTTCCCCCCAACTATGTCCTTGATTTGGGGTGGTTTTTGTTGGATTAGTGTTTTTCTCTCTCATTCACGTTTTTGACCTCCTTTCCCCCTAACCCTGTAACTATGACCGAGTCTGAGAAGGTTGTCTCCTATGCTAGACCCCAGGATCAAGTACCGCTATAACCCAACAACATCCCCTGTCTTCTTCCATGAAGTTTTTTGCCCTACTTCCCCCCCCCCCCTTATGATGCTCCGATCTGTTGTTGGACTTTGTCTCCTCCCTCACCCCCTGCTCTCTGACAATGGTCCTGGAGGTGGGCCCTTCTCACCCTCCCTCGGATCCGCTGTTTTCCCAATCTTCCTTGCCCTTTTTGTGTGTCCCCGGTTGTGTTTTAGATTCCCTCCATGACTCTTCCTTCTGTGGGACTTACTGACCCCGCTTGGCGGGATGTAACTCGAACCTCTTTGCTTGCTTTGCATTGAAGGGACCTTGGGTATGGGTCCCTCCTGATCCCGCGTTGGTCCTGATTTTTTTCACCAACCATTTTCCGTGCTGCAGGCCTTTATGATTTTTCTCTCTCCGTGTTTTCCGCGACTAATGGGTTTTTTTTCTTTCTGTACTTTTTCTATGATCGGGGGTCAGATCCATTTTTATTTGTTTTAACTCCATTTTCTTTGCGCTTTAGTCGCATCCCACCGTGCAGACGATCTAGGACATGCGTATGGATGCCATTTTCTTCCCCGGATAAAATTTCTTTCTGTCCACACAGCCCTCCTCTCTCCCCATTTTGCCGTTGGTTTTTGCTCTCCTAGAGTCTTTTTGGCCTCTATAAACTTTCTTTACCTTTAGCCATGCTATTGATTCCCACGAACGTATATATCTATCTCCCTTGTGGTGGTTGAGACTAGTTATTTCTCAGTTCTGATTTCCTAATAGCCAACTCAGCAGGTCTCCTCATTTTCGTTCTCCCACCCCCCCCCGCTTGCCTATTGCTTCAACTTGACGTTCGATAGCTTCCGGTGATTCCCCCTTTTTCTCTTTTTCCCCCTCATTTGAAATGGGCCTTGTCGCAGGGACCCCTCCCTCGACCGAGTTACACGGGGTGTCTATTCCTCCAGCGCTCGTCCCCGCTTGAGATCAACTCCGCAACCAACCTTCTCGGCCCAAAGATAAGATCCCCCCCCTTTTCCTTCCCCTGACCCCCCCCCTTCTTTTAGCCTCCTCCGTTTATTAAGCGACCCAGATCCTCCTAGGTTAACTCCACCACAAATTTTAAAGGATGCCAGGGTAATTTTCTTCCCTGCGGCCTGATTTTCCTGTGCGCCTTTGAAAGCTTGTGTTCAACACCTTTTCTCCCTGCGTGATTCACTCCCCTATCACCCCCGGCCAGTCGATGTCACTCACTCCCAGCCCCTGTTCATGATTCCCCTCTTCTGGCAGTCTACTACTTCAAATCCTCGCGCCGACCAGCTTTGTTTGAAACTTCGACTTGAGTCTTTGTTGAGATTCCCCAGCTCCGCTCCCCCCGGTTCCTGAAAAACGTTTCCCCTCTCTCTGCTGGTGGCGTGACTCCTAGAACCCACTCCACCTGATCCGGCTCTGGCCTAGGTTGCAGTTAATAGCACAGGTTGAGTCTCTTTTTTTTCTTGTCTATAGCGTACCTGTTTATACATGTTCCGCCTAAGCACGCCCCCCGCTCCAGGACTCCCATGGTTCTTGTGTGCGTAGGCGCCCTTGAATCTCCCCCCCACACGGGAACCGCTCCCCCCCCCTCCCCCCACCCTCGTCAATCTGGTTGATCCCCCCTTTCCTATTTTTTATCAGTGGCACCATGCTCTCCCTTCCAGATACAGCGTCTTTGCATCACCGATCTCCGATCCCCCCAAACACTTTTCCCCTTTTTAACTCACGACAGTCGTGTTTTTTTGGCAACCTTGGTTGTTTGTCCAGCAATTGGTGACACTTGCACGTGACATCAGCGCCCACGGATTTCCCGGTGGACCCTATTTTATGAATTGACCCATCCGCTTATAATTAGACAAGCTACCCTTAATCAAAGTTAAGCGTCCTACCAGGACCCTCACGCTGTAGAGCTGGTATTTTGCTGTCCCTCTCGCGTTTGTTCTTCCCCTTTGATGTTTTTTTTTCTTTCATCTCCCCTATGTATTGTCTGAACCAGGACTTATCTCCTTTTCATCCGAAGCGATGGAGTCATGCACTTTGATATTCTAGCGACCATTGGCATTCCTTTTCTTCCCCCCGGATTTTGTATACTAAGATCCCGGAATTTGTATAACCCGCTTTTACGATCTTAAGTTCCCCCTTTATTTACCCTGAAAAAGAAACTTGATATTATCGCGAATGCCGTTTGACCACGAACTTCATAATTCGTCGTCGTTTGGTGGTTTATGCACTTCCGCCCGTTTTGACTTCTACTTTCACTATGTTATGCTTTCCTGTCTACCCCCGGAACTTCCTTCGCGTACAAAAGCGTTTCCCCCTCCCCCCCCCCAAAGCGGCACTTTTTTTATGCTGGGACCTCTTAATGCACATTGGCTCCTTTCCCCGATTTTTCCCATGTCTCCTTCCTATAAAGGAAAACTTCACATGAATATCATTTACTCTTCACTTTTTTTTTTTTTCCTGCCCCTCCCAGACTTTGCTTGCCGTTTCCACTGGGCGATGGTCCATCAACGAGTCCAATCAGACATCCGATTCCCCTTTGCGCACGTACCCTTCCCCAGACCAATCCTAGCCGATCACCTTCCGAAGACTTTGGTGATGATTCTCTGCCTCTTCTTCGCCCTGGGGCTTTCGGAATGGCCCCTTTTTTTATTCGTGTCCCTTCAGAATGGATTTAAGTTTCTCTCATTTCACTCGTTTCCTCGCTGAGTGTGGACTTTGACTCGGCCCCCCTTGTCCGAACATGCCTCCTAAATGAGCCAAACCGTTTTGTCCCCTTCGCTCCCCGCACCGCCCCCCATCCTCCGCCCCCCACGTCAAATTTCCATCGAGTCTTGTAAGGTTTCTTGTCCCCTCCCTTTTCCTGCTTCATCTTTTTTTCTCCTGGATTAGTGACGCTATTTCCTTCTCCCAATTCAATACTCCGCGATATTTCTGGCATCTGCTAAGGCCTTGGTAATTGCTGACTGTCTCTTGTCGAAGGTTCTCCCTCCGACCTCTTTCCCCATCCTTCCGATTTCTGGATCGCGACACGCCCTCCTTTCCCCCCTTCCCCTTCCGCGCTGGAGACTGGGTATCCTCCACACCTTACAGTTTTATTAGCAGAAATAAGTTCCATTAAGCCAGCCCCTTGTTCCCTGAGTATATCCTCTCCACCCTCTGACAGCGTCCCCATCGCCCCCCCCCCTTCCTTCAGTCTGCCACGCTTCGAGCCTTTGAGGATTAGAGAGTCGCCTTTCTCTCTTTCTCTTTCCGTTGTGTGTTTTTCTCTCTATACCGTTATTTGACCGGTTTTCCCGATTCCATAAACCAGCGGTTCTTACCATTTTTCTTTCTTCATTGCGCTGGGCCTTTTGCTGATATCTTCGAACATTCGCTATCCCTAACTGTATTTCTGCGAGACTCTTTTAAGATTTGAGCCCCACGAGGAAGATTCTTTCGTTCTCCGTTAAACGGCATGACAGTTCCTCTACTCTCTACTCCTTGTATGGTTGGGGCTGTCTACTCCTTTTCAGGCCCTGTGATTAGCTCTCTTTTCCGAGCAAGGAACCAGGCTTTACCCAACCCCCATACCCCATCGCTTCTGCTCCTGTTAATTTCAGATCTCCTCCAAGTCCGTTCTGCTGACGCAATCGCTGCCCCTACAATTCTTCTTACTGTTTTGCTCGCGGTTTTTCCAATTTCTTCTTTGTCGTTGGCCCGGATTTTTTACAGCGTTTTTTGCATTTCCCGGTTTAGGCGTTGCGTAATTCCGGCTCAGTTAAAAAAGAACAATCTCTTTCAAACGTTTTTCAAGAGTCCCCCTTATAGAACCCCCTATCAGTCAGTTTCAGCCCGCGCCCTTGGTAAGTTGCATTCTCGAATCCCTGGAAGAGATTCCGTCTCCAGTCGTATTCGGATGAGATTTGTTTTTGAGTTCAGTCTGTTCCCTTCTATCTGCCTTTGTAGCTGGTTGGACCTTCTTTTTGTGGCCCCACCTTCAGACAGGCAAAAAGGGTGGCTTTTTTTTTTCAGTCTCCCTGGGTCTGGTTCCCCCGTTAGTCCCGAAATCTTTCGGTGTTCCCCTTTATGGGGATGTGACCATATGTGAAGGTTCGTTTTACCGTCCTTCTTTAACCGTCACACGTGCCGCTTTTTTTTTATCGTACCAAGATGGGGCACCAATCCCTTCGACGATGCCAAGCCCCTAGTATTCCTGCATTCTTTGTACTTAATATTCTGGCCTTTTTCCTGTTCGAATCCTCTCCGTAGCCCCTCGGTTGTACTATCCCCCCAAGGCAAACTTTTTTTTTTTTAATGATAATATGTAGGTTTCCAGTTTTTCTTTTTTTGAATCCCCCACCTTCAACATTTGACGTTCGGTCCCGACGAGGCTGTATTATCCCATTTCTTGGTCAGATGGCCTATTTCCCCTCTGAGGTAAGATATATTTTCCCACGATTTCACCACTCTAAGTCTGTTGCAGGTTAGTATCGATGCTGTAGACATTTTTGGTTTTATCGAGTCCCTCTTGATCTACCCTCAGTTCCCCCCAGAAACCCGTTCTCCCCCCACTGCTCCGCGCCGCCCCCAGCCCTTTTTCTCTCATCTTCTTGTTCGATTCGTTCCTGATCCCTGCTACTTCTTGGGTTTTTTGCCGTATCCTTGCTCCTTACCCCGCGATGTTTCCTACCTCTGGATTCCCCCCCCCTGTCAAATTGGCGCGCTGGAGTTTCCCCCCCCCCTCTTGCCCTTTTCACATGCCGATCCACCTTTTTTCCACGCCCCGCGTATTGGAGTTTTTTCCCGTTTTGACAACATTGGTGGGTTTTCGCTGATCTGGTGTGATTTGATCCCTTTATTTTCCCCCCGATTTGGGCCTTGTTGGCAATTCCCACTTATTTGCAGGCTTCCCAACACCACTATGGACTGTATGTTTGTTGGCTGGCTTAGAGTTTTCAATTACTGTTCTTATTTGGTTCGCCCCCTTTTTTCCGAGCATCACTAAACTCTTGACCTTATTCTTCAGCTAGGTGGCTGTCTTCTCTAATGCTAAATGTACGCCCCCCCCCCCCACGCCCTTCGTGTCCCCCTTATATGTATCCAATTGGTTCAAGTCGACCTTTCTTGTCACAAGGTGATGCTGCCGATCGTGGAGCTTGGAGTCAGCCTAACCCCCTTGATACTTTATTGTTGGCAGGAAGGTCTAGCTCTGCACTCTTCTTTGCGCTGCTCCGATTTTTGAAAGCTTCTTCTCCGATGTTTCTCTTCACTCCCTCAGATCTTTCCTTTTTGGTACGGCTCCCAAACCCTGTCTTGTCTCACTCGAAATTTTTGCCTTGATTTGTCATTGCCCTAGGCCCCCTTTTTTTATGGGCAGACCCCGATGCCGGTTTCCGCTCTCAAGACCAACGTCCCTCGATTTACCTTTTTCTGGCTGTTATGATGTTGGATGCCGCCCCCCCTTTCTCTCTGCCGCAGCTCTTCGCGACAAACGAATTGGTTTTACTTACTTCCTGGGAGCCTTTGTAGTTTTTGGTCATGCCACCCCGGATGAGAGCTTCCGTAGTTCCCCCCAGTTTTGTCCCGATCTTGATCGTCCTGGCCCGAAACTTCCTTAGTTCGACATTTCTGTCCAAAGATCCAACGGTTCATCGTTCACTCCCGCCAATGATTTTGGGCTTGAAGGACGAGAGTTTCTTTCCTTCTAACCACTTTGAGTTGAGCTATATTCAATTTCTATGATGCCACCACAACTTTCTCTCCTTTTTTATCTGTTAATTAATCACGTTGGTTTCGATCTAACCTTTTTCGTATTTCATCAAATCAATTTTCGACGTTTCTTTTCCATTTTTTCCTTCTGCCCAGAAAACCCCTCTTCTTTCTAGGCGCTTTTACAACCCTTGCCCACGGTCGAGTAGTCCGGGGATCCCCGTTGTAGCTGTGTGAAGAATCAAAATCGGGTCCAGCCCTCCCATTTTTCTCCGCTGAACACGTTTTCTTTTCTTCAATCAGTCGATCGCCGTAGATTGCATTTTCACTCCCCCTTACCTGATTTCCCCCCATATTCCTCTTTTGCCCCTTAACTCCCCCCCCCCTCCCCAACCCTAGTTTTTTTTTCTCCTCACAACGTTCTGAATACCTGATACCTTTATCATAGGCTTCTTCCACCCCCCCATGCCGTATTGCCCTTCTTCGGCCTTTTTTTTTTATCATGTCCCTTCTTGCTGAACAGGCTGCCCCTACCCCTTCCCTTTTCTTTCGGAATTCCCCGCAAAAGATAACGGATTTCATTACGATGTTCATCCAAGACCCCGCGTTTTCATTTTGGAACCGCTCTCTTATACAATGACTCTTACGTTTCGCCACTAAAGGAACTTCCCATTTTTCATTTCCACATAGACGCCTCTCCGTATTAGATATCCATATCCTAGACACTTTCGCACCCCTGGTGCCCACCTGCTAGTCTTTGTTTCGGTCCCACAACAGGAAAACATTTAGAGGATAATACTCCTGGTGACGTCTTTGAAATTTCTTTTATCACTCTCAACAGGTGGTCGCTATTTGGTTTGCATTTTATCTTAGTGGACCCTTGATCCTTCGTCTCAGCGCAACGATTAAGCTCCTTCCCTAGTTTCTTTAGCGCGTCAGGCTTCCACCCGTAACAGCCTTAAACCTTGCACTGATAACCCCTGCCCCCAAACACCTTTTCCCCCAGTTTTTGAGATATTTCTATGCTTCCTTACTTTAAACTGAGAGCTTCTCCCAAAGTCTGTCCCCCTTTATATGCCCAACCTATCTCCTCTGACTCCCCAAACCAAACAAATGTTTTCGTCATAAATACCTTTTGTTGTCCCGTTTTGCAAAGTTCTTCCCAGATCCTTTCCAAAGTCCCTTTCCCACCCTAGAGCCCATTGTCCTGGGGTCCACCCGATCGTTTTTTCTACATGGCCCATAAGCCGCTCTATCAAGCCCCCTTCCCGTTTCCCCCTTTCGCTACTCACCCTCCCGATGTTGCTCTTTTTTTTTTCGGTTCGCGTTGTTTTTTATCCTTTTTCTAGGTTGTTAGAGTCGATCCCCTCCTTCTTTTTCTTTCCTGAATTTCGGAAGTTACGAGTCATCCGCTTGGCTTCACTGCCCCCCCCATATTATCGTGCGCTGGACCACGCTGTGCATATTTCCCGAGTTTTTACTTCTCAGTTTTATTTCTTTTTAATCTATTCGGTTCCCCGTTCCCCTTTCCAGTTTACCCTTTCTTTCCCTGGCTTTCTCAAATACCCGGATAGACGCCTCTATGGCCCTGTGGAGCCTCACCCTGGTCATAGGTTTTGCGTACCCCGATTTTCAGAAACCTTCCGTTTTCATCTGACTGGACACCAGGGCTCAGCTTGGACTTTTTGCTCTGCACTGACTTGCGAGTTTCCCATTGCGTTTGCTTCCCCAATTCACGGCACTTTTAGCTTCCCTTCTTCCCCCGCCACTGGTCCTCTTCCGATCTTCGTTCCCCCCTAGGTGCCGATACATTCCACCGACAATGATACTCACGTGATTTCTTCTCCACGCCAAGAACAGCCCAGTTGATTGTCCGACTCTTGTCGCCCTGCAAGCCAACTCAACCGCCTCCCCCGGTCCCCCACCACTCCTAGACCAGGCAATGCCCCCCTTTTGATTACGTACCGGCCCTGCAAAATCCTCGCCTATTCACGTACCTGCTTTGACGATTGCTCTCTTCTTTCGGTTCCTTCGCTGCCTTTTCCTCCCCTGTTTTGCCCCTGTAAAGCATGAATGTCTTTGCCAGATTTCCGCATACCGGTTCCCTATTATTTCTGATAGGGTTTTTTAAGGATCTCCCCCTACGAACCTCCCCCCACCCACTTTTCCCCTACCCTCGTAATAATCAGTCCTTTGCGCAAAATTCTCCAACTTTCCATGCCTTGTCTCCCTTCTTTCACGTGATGAGCGCGTCCCACAATGTCCTTTCTCCTTGGAGCGATCTTTATTTAAGTCGTTATCGCCCACATCTGCCAGATCAGAGCTCTCTGGCAGTCTTTCCCCCCCTTTTTATTCCCCTCCCCTCGCTGAGAGTCATATTTAAGTCGTATCTCCACGACCTCTGACCATCCCCTTCGATCGGATTACTGTAAGCTTCCGGCTGCCCTTTCTTCCCTAAAGCTCTAGTATATTGAGAAAGCGGTTATCAATCACTTCCCCCTCTCCTCGCCTTCCATACCTCTTTTTGTTTCAATAAGAAATCATGTTCATCTCCTCCTTAGTAGACACACTCGCCATCGCCCCAGAATTGAAGAAGCCCCTTTCTTCTTTTGTTTGATTGAGTGGTCCTTCTCCACCCT
>Ga0179593_1496214_pt1 | contig 15414 bp, 16 predicted proteins | sample CZODoug2_1_08_16_FD_185931 | JGI IMG/M metagenome (GOLD analysis project Ga0179593, IMG submission 185931) | Vadose zone soil fungal communities from Angelo Coast Range Reserve, California, USA - CZODoug2_1_08_16fungal (PacBio error correction) | ecosystem: Environmental > Terrestrial > Soil >... | reverse complement strand
GGCCGTTCCCTTTTTTCCTGTTCAAATGTCCTTTCCCCATTCACGCGACCAGGACCCATCTCCCCACTTCTCCGTCCCTTTAGGACAACTGGTTTCCCCTTTTTTCTGACAGAACCAGCCTTCACCGCTGTTTCTCTTACCAAAAATACCTTTCGTATGCACTTTTCTACCCTCTCCCAGACATCGACGCCAGCTTTTACCTTGCCACCCCTCCTTCCCTCTTGATTCCCACGGAGACACGGGTCTCAGCCCTCCCCGTTTTTGTCCTTTTTCCTTACGAACCTTTCGAATTGATTTTCTGCTCTAAGGAGCTGCCTAGACGGTCCCGACCACGCTTCTATCGGCTCTCTACGGCGCATGATGAAATTACCCTTTCCCCCCGATGAAGCGCCTTCTCTCGTTATACACTTACCTTCTGGTGCTCGGCTGGGTTTTCCCCCCATCTCCCCCCTCGGTTGATCCTCCAGGTGCTCTCGGTCGCATGAGCCCTTCTGCGCCTGTCGACGGCATTCTTGACTTGTAAAGCATGTCCCCAACGGCCCTCCTCCGGGCGTTTCAGGTTCTCCGGGCTTTACGGAACATTTCGCCCTATCAAACTACGGCCTCTTTTCCGGTCCGATGGAGAACCCCGGTCCTCCTTTTTTCAAAGACCAACTTCTTCCACTGGTTAGGCGCAATTTTCCTCCCCTCCAGAAAGTCCAATCCGCATTGTTCCGTATTAGGTTTTTTTCCTCGGCACCTATGGCTCTCTTCCCGGTTTACTCCGGAGACCTTCCCTTTCTCGACGACTTTTCCCCCCCCCGCTTTTCGGCGTCCGGCTCCAGGTCGTCGTTCCCCCCCCCCCGTGAGTCCCTCCCTTATTTCTCCCGATCACGCACAGGCTCATCTGTCCCCCTTTCACGCCGTCCTCCTCCCATGCTGCGCGTTTTCCTCAACAATGTGAAGCTTTCTTTCTAGCCTTCCAAGAAGACCTGCCCTTCCTCTTTCCGGCTCTCTAACTTATCTCGCTTCAATGAGTCGGCGGTTCCTCGTTGCGTTACATTGACTCCCCTATTGACCGGACTCACGCCTCTCACCGGTCTTTATGCGGCATTAACATCGCAAGGGAGACATTTGGTTGCCGCCGCCTTCCTCGTTTCCGGACGATATACTCCTTTCCCATCCTTCCTGACACCTATGGTTCCTCCCCCTTTCATAAGCCCGCCCATCTATCTTTTTGTTCATCTACACTTGTCTTTAGACATTTCCACCCTATTCTCCTCCCTTTTTTCCCAATATCTTTTCAGGAGTTTTGCCTTCTTCCTTCTTTCATCGTCAACTCGTTCCGTCTGCTCCCCCCCTTTTCTTCTTGATCTGGTGACGAAGCACCTCGCCTTCCTTCTACCGACACATGCGCTGGTTTTCTCGCACGCGCCTCTGCTGGAAGCGACGACGTTGCCTTCCTCCTCCTCACCCTCCTGTTCTTTCCTTTTTTTCTCTTGTGTGTGAGAGCGATAGTCAGCGTTCTCCTCTTGTCCTTTTACTTTCGTCGGAGGCTTCAGCTTCTGTAGGGCGTATGCCCCCCCTCTTTTTTTCCCCTTCGCTGACGATGGAGTAGTCTCATGCCCCTTCTCTGCGTGCTAGCCCTGTGAGCGCTGATTCAGAGATTTCATCTGCAATGCACTCACTGAACTCCTAGTGAGAGAGATCGAGGCTCTTTTTTTTATTTTTTTCGCGGCTTCCCCCTCACTTTGCGTTTCTAAGATGGAGCCCCGTCCCCGTTTTTCTCCGCAGGTTGTTTTTCGTTTTTTAACGCACGCTTTTTTGATCATCTTTATTTTCGTTTCGGGATAGGCGCTAAGGGCATTGTTCGGCGTTCTCACCCCACTTTCGCCCTTCATCGAGATTATGTTGCCTCCCCCCCCTTCTTAGCAGTTGCGCGTCGGTTAGGAGATATGTTAGTGCCCGTTTTTTCTGTCGAGACGCACATCAGCGCCGTAACGTTATAATTTTTGTTGTTTTCCCCTCGTTCACGTCTTTCTCCCAGTTCCTTCTCTCCTTTTCGTTCTGATTTCCCTCCCCAGCTTTTACTTTGTTTTCTACTCCTCTTCTGGCGAACATTGACGTTCTTCGGCCTGGCGGTTCTTACGAACCCTCTTCCTCTCCTCCCCCCTCTATAGCTTCCTAACGCTGACGGCCTTTCCTTCCGCTGTTTGCGAAGTCGACTCCATGGGAACCACACTTTCATCCCCTTTTTTTTCAGATTCGACGGTAACTCTTACTCTTCATTCCTATCCTTCGTTCGTGGCAATATCTTTTTCCCCTTTCTTCCGCAAATTGGAGCCCCCGCGCGAACTTCCCTTTTCGTTTGAGCGCGTTTTCTTTTTGTTTGGTCTCACCTGGTCGTTGTAAACTCTTTTCCGTGAGGCCGAAATGTTACTGCCGAAGGCCGGTTCTTTTTTTTTGAACTCTTTTCCTTTTTCCCTGCGCCCTGCCTAAATTCTCGGGACCGAGATCCGGCTATTCCGGGCAGAGTCCCCCCCGCCGGTGGTTTTTTTTCACTCGCACAGACGTTCTATTTTTCCCATGGACGGACCTTTTTCGGCATGCGTCTCTCTTCTTCACTTTTTTTTTTTCTCTCCGCAAATAATGTGATATTTGCTTTTTGCTTCCCGTGAGTCCCGATTTTTCAAGTCTTCAAGGATTTCGGTTTTCCTTTTGATTTCCCTTACTTTTTCGTTTCCCCCCCCCTTTTCTCCGTGATCACCTTCAGTGTGGTTTTAAATTTTCCGTCTTTTTCCTTCCCTCCGCCTACAAAGCCCGAGATTTTTTGGGAAACCTTCCCCTTCCTCGCCTGAGCGTCTTCTAACGCCTTGTTGATTTTTTTTTCTCTCGTTTAACTTTTCCAGCCGGATATCCGGCGCATTGCTTATGATATTTTCTCTCCGTGGTGAGGGTAGAAAGGAACGCCTTTTTCCTTTCGGAGTCGACTTTTCGATCTTAAACATCCCTTTTTTGCCTTTTCTCCTGAGCGCTCACCCCTTTCCCCAGGTGAGCCTTTACAGTTGCTCCTCCTTGAGTGTCTTCTTCTTTTCGTTTTAACGCTTCCTTTTTTTTTGAGGATTTAAGATGGTCTTGACTTTTCTCTTACTCTTGCCCCAGGTCGGCCTTGTCGATCCCTTATTTCTCCTCCCACTGCCCATGCTCTTTCACTCAAAGCTGTTCCCCTCCATTCGGAAAAATCATCATTTTTTTTTTTTTTTTTTTTTGTTGCCACTTACCCGGCTCTTTTCAAGGTTGGCCCCTATCTTTCCTCCCGCTGTACCTCCCGGAAAGCGGCATTCCCCCACGCCCTACCAACGCTGAGGTTTATTGCCCTTCCTTCGGATCAATCACCTTTGAGTCTTTTTTTTTCCCTGGAGACTCTCTATTTGCTGAGAAAAGTATCCCATAGGCAAAGTTGCACCAAGCTTCCGCAAGCTGGGAGTTCTTTTTCCCTCTTTCAATGTTTCCGACAAGTCTCTTGTTGGCTTTTCTTTTGTTTGTCTTCCGGATTGTTTTCCATTTAGGTATGGCCTCCCCCGCAAATCTGGATAGGATAATTAAGTTTTTCATTATGGTAGCGGTAGGAGAAGTCTATACCTCTCCTGTTCATCTCATCGAATAGGACCTCAGCCCAGGCCCCTTTATTATTCTTTATCTCCCCCGGATCATTTTTGTAAGGCTGAAGATTCCTTTTTTAGACTTCTTAGGTGACCCTGGAAGTAGTAATGGCCTCTGGTCCTTCTTCCTTTGGGAAGAGTTGTAGTCAGTATAGTCTTTAGGATGCTTTTTATTTTTCCTTTTCATCGACTCCCTTCTGCGCTCGGTGTTCCTAAATTTTTTTCCTCTTTTTCTTTTGAAGTTAGGTTAAGAGTGCCCTCGGCTCGACCCCCGAACGCGGGTCAGAGGCTTTCTCTTCTTTGATCTGTCCTTTTTCTTTCCGGCGGCTAGGCGACAATTTCCATATGAGTCTTTCCACCGAAAGGTTTTATTCGTTCATCCTCCATCCTGCCGCTCATTCCTCCCCCCCGCCATTTCGCCCTGCGTCAAAGAGCGCGAATTAACGATCCCCTTTCTTCTCTTCGGGGTTCGAGAGTCCTCTCCTCCCCCCCAATAAGTGTCCACGTACCCGAAATATCGACCCTATGACTTCGTCCACTCTTTTGACCTCCAGATGTCGGGACGTCCGCTTCCTCTTTTTTCCTCTGCCGCGTGCTACACGATGACGCTTCTTCTTTTCCCCTTTGTTTCTGATATCGTTTTTTTCCTCAGCCAAGCAGAGTAGCCCCTCTCTCCCGGGCAATTCCAACCCCAGGCGATTTGACAGATAATCCAAACTCACGTTTTCCTTGTTCAATTATTTTGGTTTTGCTCTCTCCTGTTTAGCCGTAGACCCCTTTCCCCCACGTTTTTTTTTGTTTTTTGGAAAGCCCCCGCTTCCTGACCTCAGTCTCACACTGACGGCCCTCCTTTCTTTTGACTGGTTATTGCGACTCTTTCCTAATTCCGTTTTTTTTTCCCGGGGCAAAATAGGCGACTTTTGCTTATGGATTGGCGCCCCGCGCCCTTCCCGACCAAAAAACGCTTTTACCCCGATCATGCGCGCACTCGCGCGTTAATCCTCCGTTTTTCCCTCCCCTGTCTGTTGGAGTCTTTCCCCCTCTCCCTGAGGTTAAACCAAAGTTTGACCCCCCCTTTTTTTTTTCCCCCTCTTAGCTATACAACCCGTCTCGTTCCCCTCGCCCCTTTATCCGTCCACATTGTCAACTTTTCAATCTTCCTTCCAATTCCCCCCCGGCAAGTCTCCCCTCGTTCAGGCTTGAGCTCAAAATCTGACCTGAAGGGCCGAAACCTTTGTCTCCTGATGTCCCGGTGGACCGTCTCCTACCTAGCTTTTTTTCTTTCTTCGACTTTATTTTCCTCTTCGTCATTCTATCAGCGTGCCCTCAATTTTTAGCTTTCACGTCAAGATGAAGCTTCTACTCGGCGGAAGTTAGGGAACCCCTTCCCTTTCGTGCCATGGAACACAACACCCCTACTTTTTCCCCATCCCCCACAGGCCCAAGCTCTGGGTTAAACAAGTCTCCAAACCAGCCTCCAATTTTTTTTCTTGCGGCCAAGAATGGACTTTTTTCCATCCCTATACTTTACCTCCCCTCCATCACATACGCTCGTGTTTATTGCCGGTTTCCGACCACCTTAGAGTGTGTGGGGTGGTATTTGTTACTTTACCCCGTCTTTTCCTTTTTTTTAACCTAGCCTTTAAACTTCCCCCCTTTCAGGCTTTCTTACCCAAAACGCAATCCTTCTTTTCCCTTTTCCTTTCGTTTTGCCCGTGCCTTTCGTTCTTTCCTTTTTCGGATCAGATAAGTTGATAACTGACCTTTTCTCTTCGATAAAAGTCCACCCCACCATCGCCGTATCCGTCTGCCGCAACAGCCTTGTCCCCTCCCCCCCCTCCCCCCAAATTCCTCCGATTTCCGGCCGGCCTGCTCCCGATTCCTGACCCTTTTCCCTTGCGCTCCCGCCCATTTCCGGCCCTGATTCGTCCCTTCAAAAAATGTAGACACTTGGTGCGGAGATTGAGAGAGGTGATTTTAAATAAACTGCGAGTCCGCTTCCTCTCGTCCAAATTGGCCCCGGCCCCCCCCTTCCGGGTCAGGTCCCATGGTTTTTCAATCCTATCACGCACAAGAAGTCGGTGCCCCCTCCTATTTTCTCCCTTCGACACACCAACACTCTTGCCTTAATTTCCTTTCTCCTCCCAGCGCAGCATCGACGCCTCGCTTCTTGTCTTGCTCAAACACGTTTCCTTTTCTAAGTTTTTCCGAACTTCCCTTCGGCTCTTCCTCCTATCCCGATTTCAGTCCTTTTCTGTCGGCTCTAATCTCGTCCTTTCCTTTCTTTTTCGTCTCACGACGGAGACCATTCACGAGATGTATGAGGATGTCCCTCTCTCGACTGATGCTTTCACTTAAATAGACATGGTAGTATCGGCCGCCTTTTCCGACACATTTTTCGTTTCCCAGATCCGGCGGATGGTCACCAATTATCCGCATGTCCTTGTCCCGGGGACATTCATTGTCTTTCTTGCCATTGGAGGGCCCTCTGAGCCGTTCCCCCCTCTGTCGGGTCGACCGGTTTTTTCTTCCTTTGATCACCGACCCTTCTGCGGTTGACCTTCCCCTTTGAGCTGGATACCCACCGCCCTCTTTTACTTCACGTCAAGGCCCTCTTGCAAGTGTGCCCATTTTCCTTATGCAACTTAATAAGATCTTCCAGACGCCTTCTCCCGTTAGGACTTCCTCTCTTCATAGAAGCATCCTCTTCCCTTCAATGGACCTTAATTATACCTACCTGTAAAAATACTTTCTGTTTGTCTGAATTTTTTTCCTCTGAGTATCGTGCCGTTTCTCTCGGAATAATGTCTCCACGCTCACTGCTGACTTCCCTAACTGCCCCGTCAAATGTCCTCCTGCGGGCCCGTAAGGCAGCGTCCTAACGGCAAGACCTTTTTTTACTGCGCCCGGGACCTCTTGGATTTCCATACTTTTGATTACGCTCTCCCCTTACTTTTCTCTTTTCGAGGGTTGTCTCTCCTGCCCCTCGGCAACCTTCCCCCTCATTATTTAACTCCGAATTAGCCATCTTCACTATCGATTTTTTTCCTTCTTTTGGTCTCCCGAGATCCTAGTTTCCGTTTGCGTGGTGGCCGACGCAGTACCCTACACTCTCTCCGCATGAAGGAAGAAGCTCCCCCTTTCCAGATTTTTCGACCCCCTTCGTTTGCCCACCCAACTTCCCTCCCTTCCCTATAGACCTTGGGAGGAGGTTGAGCCCTTTCTTAGACGTTCGTTTTCTTTATAGCACTATAGCAAGCTCCCTATCTCCTATCTTCCTTCTTTATTGCTGTCTTCGCTAACCTTTTCTTGTATTAGATTACTGCGTCTCTTCCTCCCGCATCCCCGCCAAATTTTCTATCTTTCCCGCACCCCCTTCCCCGGCTTTTTTTCCCCTTACCCTTCGCCGACGCTTGAAGCCCCGCATTTTTTTCTTTCCGAGATTTTCCCCTTCTCTCTTCTAGTCTCCTCCTTCTTGGTTTTGCTGAGACTTCTTTTTTTCTTCTCCCTCTTTCCTGTGACGATTTTCGTCGGAGGACTTCCCTTCCCCCTGGTCGCCCATCCGATGTGCTTTTTTGAACCTTTTCATTTTCGATGTGCTTAGACCAGGATTCTACACTTTCTTCCCCCCTGGACCGAGACGATCTTTCCTTCTGTTCCCCATCGCCGAAAGCACGGCCGCCCGCTTTTCTATAGTTCTCTCCTTGCCTTGAACAACAGCAAGAGTCTCTACTCTTTCTCTCCCTTTGAACCTGGTCCTCTCTCTTTTTTCTTTTTGACGTAGATTTCGGTGGTAGATAAATTTTTAGGTAGAGTAGGTATACTTCCTTTCGATTTTTTCCGGGAGGAGGGATACCCCCTTTTTCCCTTTTTAGACCTCATTTTGACAAGGCTCCAGTCTAGTCTGTTCTCCTTTTCCTGGGGTAGAAATGGTGAGTCCTTGTCGTACTAGGCTCATCTAGCTCCCCTCGTTTTTTTTTTCTGTTGCCAACGTGTGGATAACGTTTCCTTCTGATTGAGTAGTTTTTCCTATTTCGGTGGCGCAGGCCAGACCTTCTTGGATGACATTGAGCAGGGGCTTTCCCTCTTTCCCTGTAGGTTCAGATCTCTTTCGCATCGACACATATAGTCCGTTCAAAGAAGAGAACGTTTTCCGCTGACACTTTCTACTCTCCGGAGGTCTTGAATTTCCGCCTTCAATTTTTCCGATCCAGGTCCTCTTCCTTTTACCGAGGGGCACCAGCATCTTTTTCCTTTCGCTTAAAATTGGCGCCGTTTCCGGCGCCTTGCCCTATCTCCTTCCTTGGTCCAGAGCGAACTGGATTGTGGTCCGGCCTTCTTTTCCTATTTTCCCCCCTCTTTCCTCCCCGTCACTTAACTACCCCCTTTTATTCTTTGTGTTCTTTTTCACTTTGGAGGAGACTCGCCTCAGCCTCCCCCCTGCGACCTACACCGGAAATGGTCCGCGTGCCGTTCGAGTTGTGACGCCCACGCCGATTCTTTTCAAAAAGACGATTCCTATCGGATGTCTCCCCCCTTCTCTCTCTTTTCCTCTGTTTCCGTCGCTTTTCCCCCCTCTCCCTATCATAATGCTCTGTCAGAGATGCTGCGTCCGCCCTGCCTCCTGCTTTTCCATAAAGTCCCCAGATGTCGTTTTTTTCTTTCTCCCAGTACTTTCCCTTTTCTTTTATAACCGTGTTCTTCCCTGCACCCTTTTTTTTTCAGTCCGTTAACCCCGTCTTCTCGGAGCGCTTGTCGCTGCTGGCGCTGCTCTCCCTCAGGATTGTTCTCTCTCTTCGGAAAAGAGAGGGGCGCCCCTATTTCTTCTTTTTGTGAAAACTGTCCTTCTTCAGTCTTTCCGTCGGCATTGAGTTCCTTTCCCCCCCGGGCGAAGGGAAGTTACTTTTCCATTCCTATTCACCCCCATTTCGTGTTTTACGGAGATCCTGGTGCGTTCCCTTCCCTTTGGTAAGCCGGCTTTTTAATTTTTTATCCCCCGGTTTTTTTTCCAGCGAGAAGATTCTACGAGGTTTTTTGTTTTTTGATGCCCGGAGGACTGCGCTTCTCCTTTCCTGACTTATTGCGTCCTTCTCGCCATTGCACCCCTGTCCCCCGGTTTTTCCGCTCGGCCGGTTTTGCGGGCAGACCCACCTTGCCCTGATCGGACAACTTCCATTTTTTGTGTCACCACCCTACTTTTTTTATCATTCCACCGGGTCTCCGGCTGCTCACCCTTTCCTCCCGCCCATAATCCCCTCGCCAGCACCCTCTTTTCGTTTTCGACGAGGATTCCCTCCTTTGGTAGACAGAGTTTTGCCGGTTTTCCCCTGGCGGAAGAAAGCGTCACATTCTTACACACAAAAGCTTCCCGAGTCTTTTTTCTTTTATTCGTCCAACCTTGTTTGACGCACTCGTTTTTCCTTTGCGGTTTTCTCTTTCCGGTTTGGCTTCCCTTTTTCCCCTCCATGAAAGAGCGGTTTTCCTCCTACTTCACTTTCAGATGTTTTTTCCTCTGAGGTTCCCTGCCTGCGCTAATTTTTTTGTCGGCCCCCTTTCCTTTCCCTCCTCTGCGATCCCCTCCTGCTCCCTTTCTCTGAATCGCCAACGGCTTCCCGTTGGACGCGGTCCTTCCTTTTCTGTCCTGGATGGTGAGCGAATTTTGCCGCCTTTTCCCTGTGGATATTTTGCCTGTTTTAGTCGAACTTTCTCCAGTTCTTTTTTTCCCCTTGCTTTTGTCCTCTTTTCCTTTGCGCGGTGTTGTCTATAGCCCTCTCCCCCGGACGGATGGTCTTCCTCCTTGTTCTCTCCCCCTTCTTTGCAACGAATCGCTCGCGGCTTCTTGTTCCTTCTCTCTGATTTCAGGTGGTCCTCTTTTTTTTCCTCGGCGAGGGCGGCTCCCCGACAGTCTTCGCCGGCCTTTTTCCTTTTTTTAGTAATTTCTTGAAAGAGATATTCCTTGTCCTTTTTTTCCCTCTCCCCCCCGGTTTTCAAATTTCCTTTTTTCGTGCACCGAGCGCGGCTTACCTATGATTAGTCTAACTGGTGCCTTGTTTCCAAGCGCGACGCCGACCCCAGTAACCCGTAAATCTCTTCCTTTTTTTTTTTTCATCGTTTCCGTTGGCGACAAGCCACTTTCTTCAGTCCCTTCCTCCCTTCTTTGCGAGTCCCCATATACATCCGGCCCTATCTCTTTCCCCCCCTCTCCTTTTTTTTGTTTCTCCCTCCATCGCCTGAAGCGGCCTCTCCACCCCTTTGCACGCGACTTATCTTTTTCTTAACGCTTTATGGACCCGCAATCTGACTCGAAGCTTCGGGTTCCTGCCTTTTTTTCGGCGCTCTCTCTAAAACCCCTTTTCCCTTTCTTATTAAAGAAGATCGTTACTCGTTCTTAGGTTTTGACGCGATCAACTTTCCTGTGCCTTTTGCCAGCGAAGTTTTCTGTCCTCACTCGGACATTTTCCTCCATCTTCTTTTTTTTCCCCTCCCCCCTGCGCCTTGTTTTCTGATTCCCTCCCTTTTTTTCCTGACGCACACCTTTTCCCAGACCAGAATCCGGCTCTCCCGCAGCAAAAGACTGCTTGACCTTCATGTCGGTTTTTTCTTTTCCTGACCAGACGTCCTTCGAGCACCAAGGTTTCCCCCATTCGTCCGACAATACGTGCACCAACACTCTTCGTCCCCGTCCGAGATCGCTGCCCCATCGGCCACCCCCTTAATTCCCCCTCTTGAACATTTTTCGACTTCCCCTCAGGCAAGTCTTCCTCGGTCCCGGCGCTTTCCCCGCGTCCTCAATGTAAGGGCTCGACTCATCTTTTCTTCCGGTTCTGTCCCCTTTTTCCCTCCAGAGCGGCTCTTTTCCCTCTTTTTCTGACAATCCCCCCTGCCATCCTTCCCCAGTCTAGGCCTGCAAGCGTGACTTCCCCCTTTTTGAATGTGAAATCCTTTCCGCTCACATGGAAAAACCTCCTTCCCAAATAAGTCCACCCCTCCACGTCAAGCATCTTTGGTTCCCAAACCCTTTTTTTTCCTCCAGCGCCCCAGCGGGCGGCGTGTTTCCTTTTTGCAAAGATCTCTTTCTCCCGACGTCCGGCGCCCTCTTCCACTTTTTTTCCCTGGGCTTCTTTATATGCTCTCGCTTTCCTGCAACTTTTTTTTTTTGCTTGGGTCGGGCCGCTATCGCTTTCCTCGTTTACTTTTGTGCTCCTCAGGTGTCCCCGGATACACGTCCTCTGTTCGTTTTTTCACCCCTCCTGTTTCCGATGGGTGCGTTTCCCCGGTCTTTCGTTGCGCCTTTCCTTTAGTGCGCCCGATGAGGAGGGATCCCTTTCATCTTTGACTCGAAGTGCTAACACCGACAATTCAGGTCCTCTCTCTCGCCCAAAGAAGGGCCCGCCCCCACCCCCCCCCCCTGCACCTTCTCGTTTTCTCTTGTGCTCAAAGATTACAATTTTCCCCTCCTCCTGCTTGCCCACATTCAGGCACCTTTTAACCCCCTTACCCTGCCGCTTAAGTGGATGTTGTCCCCCCTTTCTCCCCTACATACGTCTCCTATTGAGCCGCCCTCCCCTTTTTTTACGATCGGCCGGGGTCATTTTCAACCAGCCCCCCCTGGATTGTTCCTTTTCCCCCCCCATCCGTTTTTGACCTTTTCTTTATTCGCGCAGCAATTCGCATCCTCCTGTTTTTTCTCCGTTCCCAACGCACCGCATGTCCCACGCCTCCATACTGACCCCTTGAGGCAAGGTCAAGGTTTTATTTCAGATATCGTCGCCCCCCTAACTGAAGGGATGAGTTTTTCCTTCGTGTGACGCCGGACCTTTTTTTCGTAAAATACAGATGATTTTTTCCTTCATGAACATTCCTTCAACTGATTGCAATCCACTATCTCTTCTTCAGCCCCTTCACGCTTAAGACAATTTTCAATCGGCTTTCATTCTCACTCTAGCAGGTGAACGAGGCTTCGGCCCCCACCCCTTTTATACCCCCTTCCCTCCCCCGCCTGAGCCCTTCCGGCGTTTTTTTTGCCAGAATTGAAAGCCCATTTTCCAGAATAGGTGTCCTAGTGAGGCGTTTACATTCGTTTCCCCCGCCGGACTGGTGTCACGCTTTCCATCTCTGGCTAACCACCTTCCTAAGATCAGGACCTCAGAGGGTTTCTGCCCTTTGAGCCCTTTCCCCCTATACCTCTTTCCTCTCGGAGAATAATCTATGAGATCCCTTCCCCTAGCCGCGGATATGCGCCCTGCAAAGATCCTTGCGCAATTTCCTATTTAGTCGAATCCCCAACAAAAGAGACTTTTCGCTTTCTCTGGCGTTTTAAAGGTAGTATTTTCTTCTGATTTCTCTTTTTCAAATCATGTCTCGCTCACGACCGGCTTCAGGGCGTCCTTTTCGGTTTTCTTAACCCGCCGTACAATCTTCCTATGCAGATGACCCCTTCCCCGGCCGGAGGCCGCGTCCCGAAATCGGGCCCAGAAAGACCCCTCCCTTAGCTGGTCCAGGAGACAAAAGTTTTCCTTGACACTCTCTCTCCCCCTTTTTATCTTTTCCCCTTTAGTGTCTAGACGACTTCCGAAAACTCTTCTGAACCCGCGAAACGTCGATCTTTTTCCCCTTTGACGTGCGCGCTTGGCCTAAATCCCTTTTCCCTTCCTTGTCGCAGTGAAGTTTTCGCCGCTCCCCTCAGCTTTGACGCCTGAAGGATGACTCCGACTCCTCACTCTCTGCCACCTTTTCGCATAACACCTGCATTTCGATCTTGTTAGACGTCCCCTCCTACATCACTTTTTTTTCTCCCTCCCCGCACGCCACCCTGTCGATCTTCCCCTTTCCCCCTCTCTTTCCCGCTTTGTCTTGAATTGCTTATCGCTCCTCGTTTTTTTTTCGTTCATTTTTTTTTTGTCGACATCCTGGTTCCTACCGACATCTGAGAAACTCTTTTCCCCAGTCTCGTTTAGGCAATCTCACAGACCGCGACCGCTTTTGAGTTTCTCCCTTTTGCCCATCGCGTTTTACCCTTTTTTTCTTTCTTCCTCCGTTGTTGGGTTTTTCTTTGATCGATGACGGCAAGGTTTGGTTCAGCTTGCTCTGTCCACGAGACGATGTCTCTCTCGACGGCTCTTTTCCTTCCCCCTTATGCCCTTCGACCTGTCTTGCCTCTCCCGATTTGAGAGATAGCTTCGTTTCCTTTCCCCGCCCAGAAAATCAGGACTTTAGAGATGCTTTTCAAGGGGGCGGTCGGCTTAACAACAGCACGATTCTTCCGGCCCTTTTCTCTGGCCACCCCCGGTCGCTGATTTTGGGCCGTTGTTAAAGCGTTCTTTTTTCGATGCTTGAGGTCGCTATATTGGGCGTCGTCTTCCCGTCTTCCAGCGAGACACAAAGTCTGGTTTTTCCTTTGATAACTCCCGCTCCCTTTTTTTCGCTTGAATTCAAGGTGTTTTTCTCTTTCGTTTCCTTGTGACTTTTTTTAGTACCTTTCACCTTTACGGGATAATGTTTCGCTGCTTCCTTCGTTTGCCTTTGCTCTTCGCTGGTCGTCTTTCCGTTTAGGTTTAGTTCCTTCCATGCGACATTGGTGACGGTTTCTGACTTATCTTGCAAGGTCGGGTAGAGCCTTATTCCCTTTTCTCAGATCATCTTCCCTAAATGTCCAGCCCTCGCACGCTTCCTTGCGCATTTGACTCGTCGAAAGAGTTTTTCCCTTTTTTCCTCTCTTGCCCTTAGAGATAGACCTTCTTTGCCCCGCTTTCCTTTAAGTTTTTGAAGTAGCCTGCGATGTCTTTTTTTTTCCCTTGAGTTAGAGGCCGAACCCGAGTGACCTTGCTTAGTGAGCGCTGTTCCTTTTTGCCAGCGCTTTTTTTATCGTTTCACCCCCACACCCCCCCCCCCACCCCACCCCCCCGACCCGTAGTTCTCTTGCCATTTCTCCCCTTTCTACGTTTTGCCCGCCGTCGGTGTCTTTTTGACTCTTTCAAGTTCTTTTTTTCCGCTACGCCATTCTTGTTGACCTTTGGTTTCCTTCGCGGCCGAAGCTCCCGTTGTGCTTTCAGACCCAATCCGTTTTCTGGAAGAAGAGGGACCCGGAGGGTCTCCCTTATCGACAATGTCTTTACCATTCTTGTTCTTCCCCCTCTGTTAACCATCCCTAATCTTTATCTTGCCTCAGTTTTGACAGTCTGCCTTGCGGACGTCCCCCCTTTTCCTTTCCCTCCTCACGTTTAAGGGAAGTATAGGTTTTTACTTCGCGTGTATACACAACCCTTTTTTTTCGAACTGACCAAGTTGTTCAATGGCGGCTTCGTTACGGGAAGACGCCCAGGTTCCTCCTTTTTGTCTTTGGCTCGTCGACATCCCGCCTAAGATTTTTCCCCTCGATGCGCCCAAAGCGGCCGAGCTTTTTTGGTGCGGTCGATTTTTGTAAAACCCGGCTATAAGGTAAGTAGCGAATTCGCTTTTCCTCGGTCTCTGACGGGATTTTATTTTTTTCCCTCGGCATCATCCTTCGTGACATTCTTCTTTTCCCATCCGGAACATCGGCGGCCTGTTTTGTCCCGGCGAAGGTTCGGACACTTGGGCCGCTCGAAGAGAGACCTTGCTTTTTTTTTTTGGTTTGCGTGCTTCTTCCTGTTCTCGCTTTTTTTTAGGTCTGATTGTCGGTTTGCATGTCTTTTTCCCCTGGTCTGACCTTGGAGCCCTCCTTCCTTCGGCGCGTTACCCCTTTCTGCACAAGATCGTTTGCAAAAGCAGGCCTTCTTTTTTGACCCTGCCCCTCGTGGAAGGGTATTCCCCCCTGTCTCGGCGATGCTCACTTCTCGAGTACCGCGAAAGCGTCAAGCCCCCACATCCCCCCTTTTTCGGTCCTGACGACATAGACGGATCACCTGGAGTCCTTTTTTTTTTTGCGCATCTTCTATGGCGTGACGCCTTCCCCCCACATCTGCCACAGGCCCCAGAGTCCACTCTTTTTTTTTTTTTTTTGTCGCACATTGTTTGACGCCCGAGAGTCTTTTTTGGACGGTGTTATGGCGGTTTTCCTGACAAAGAGGAGGTTAACTCCCCTTTCGGATCGGTTCGCTTTCTTTTTTCTTCCACCCTCCGTGACGGGTCGGTCCTTAAACTTGAATTTGTTTTTTTTTTTCCTACCCGGCGCGCCGATGACCCCTTATTGCATCGCACGAGGTCCCAGTTTGGTGATGAGTTTTCTAAATTAAGGTCGGAGGGTGAGTTCACTTTCTCCTCTTACGATAGCGACTCTTTTTCTTTTCGTGTAGTCGTCCGTTGCTTCCCCGTTTCTTTTTCCTTGTCGATGGAAGATATCTTCTTCCCCGATTCCCCCTCTTGTTTTACGTTTGGTCGGGAAGAATTTCTTTTTTTGAAGCTCGGTTATGTTCATAAACACAGTCGCTGATCCGTTTTTTTCCCCTTTTTCTTGGCTAGAAGGATCATGGTAATTTGCGTCGACCTTCGTTTCCCCCAATCCCCCCAGGGCGGCGAAGAGAGTTGCACCAGCCTTTCCCCTTCACTTTGTATTCGTCCCTCCCTTTTCGCTGACAGCTGGACGTTCACCCCTTCTTTTTTTACGAGCGCGGCTTATTGTCTCCCAAAAGGGGTTCCTTGAGCATCCCTCCCCCCCCCCCCCCCCCCATAATTGTACCCCGTCCCCGCCCTCCCTGTTCCCTGGTATCTATTCCCCCCGTTCCTGTTTCGACATCCAGGCCCCCTGTTTTTTTCCTTTTTTTACTGATTGCGAGGCCGTTCCAACAGCGAGACG
>Ga0179593_1451535_pt1 | contig 15414 bp, 20 predicted proteins | sample CZODoug2_1_08_16_FD_185931 | JGI IMG/M metagenome (GOLD analysis project Ga0179593, IMG submission 185931) | Vadose zone soil fungal communities from Angelo Coast Range Reserve, California, USA - CZODoug2_1_08_16fungal (PacBio error correction) | ecosystem: Environmental > Terrestrial > Soil >... | reverse complement strand
GGTCTAGAAAGGATTTTAGCCCACTTTCTCTTTTCCCTTTTTTTCCCCCCCTTGTATTTGGTGGGGCATTTTCGTCTGTTTCCCCCAAAAGCCTGATATCTTTGCCCAAGCTCTTTCCATACCAAATTCTGACCCGTTCCTCCCACACACTTCCCCCCCCCTGTGAACTACACCTGAATCTTGTTTGACTCAAAGACAGACCCTCCCTCCTCCTGGTTGTTCTTTATTTTAGCCCCCTTTTCGTTGCAAATCGACTTTCCCTTCTTCTTACCCCGTCGCACTGTGGTTTTCCCCTCATCATGCGCCATTTATTCGGGATAGAGATCCTTCCAATCTTTCCTTTTCCCGTGTTATCTCCTAAAAAAGGATACCCAAGTACGGCGTCTGGGGACCCCTCCTCACTTTCTTGCCCCCTTCCTTTCCCTTGAAGGCACGCCCCCCCCCCCTCCCCCCAGTCTTCCCTTTGGTAAGTCTTTCATACCCTGGAAGCTTCCTCACCTGTCATGCCCGGTAGATGACCGCGACTTTTTTGACAGCCCCTTTCTCTTGTGACTCATTTGTCACTTTCCTGACCCAATTTGGTTCATATATTCATCATGACCCCCACTAGATCTTCTTTTCTTCTCCCAGACGGGGGAGTCCCCCCCTTTGGTATTTCATCGGGTGTTGAATTTCCCGTTTCTTCAAGCCTCTACTAATTCTCTCCTCCTCCATCCACACCCCTTTGTATTTTTTATTCCCTGTAGACAGCCTCCAAGCCTGTTCCCCCGCCTGTCTTCTTTTCCCCGCGCCATCCGTTTTCCCTTTTCCGGATTCCTCCTTCCTATTAAGCACTAGGGATCTGTACTCCTTGGTTCTTTGTAACGCGTAGATAAAGGTCGCTTTTTTTCCTTGGGCACCTTTATTAGTGTGAAAGTCATAGACTTCAGATTAGGTTCCCGGTTTTACTTTTTTCTTCTCGAATGTTATTGCACTGTACAAGCATTCCTTGGTTCTGGGAATCCTTTATCTGTGCTTGTTACCCAAGTAAAGATCATACGGACGCTGGTCTTAATGGTCTCACTTCAGAAAGTTTTTGACTGATAAACGCTGTCATAGTTTCCTCAATGTTCATTTTTTCCTTGGTTTGACTCCTTGTTGACCCCCCTGTGCATCTCTCTCAGGAGTAGACAAGTATTTTGTCAGGCAAGAGTTGTAAGACTGCCCCCCTCCTTTGACTGGTTGTTTTGGTAATCCGGGAATGCTTCCTTTGTCTTGTTGTTGACCCTTCTAACACCTTTCCTCTCTGGAGTTTGACCCGCTTGTTCGTTTTTCATTGATTACCCTTGAGCGAAGAGCCCACCTCCTCTTCTTATATCCCCAAAATCCATAATTGACCCTGAAAGAATCCGTGTACTAATTTCCCCCCTTTCCCTGGTAATTACACCGGGTTTTTCTCTGACGTTCCCCTGAGGAAAATACACACAGATCCCCCCCCAGTCTTTTTAGAAATGTGTCTCCTTTCCACGATACTCCACCCCCTCCATTTCCTTTCTGCGTACTTTTCCATCTCTCTCAATTCTTTTTTTTTCATCTTAGATAGGCCCCGCTCTGCCCCTTGTCTTCTTTTTAAAGAACACTGACCGTTAAGATAGGATTGGTGGTGTTCGGCACCTTTTCACCCCTTGATAAAGAACAGTTTACGGTTCAAAGAATGGAAATGCCCGTTTCCAATCCCCATCCCTCCTTTCCTCTATTTTCCCCCCCTCCCCCGTTTGTTCATTTTCGATCACTTTACATTTTACCCCTGATGCTTCCTTTTTCTTTTAACCCCTTCTTTTAGCTCTCATCCTCCAATGCCCACCCCTTTCTCCCCCCTTGACTCATTTTACTTCTTGAAGTTCTTAAAATCCTTCTAAAAAATCTCTTTCCTCCTCATAAGTGGATCGCTTTTCTCTCCCCTTTCGTTTCCCTCAATAGTCAAGCAAATTATTTTTCCCCCTTTCTCCTTTTTTTTTCATTTTGATGCCCTCCTTCCGGTTAGAGTCCTCGACTCTCCACATCCTATATCTTTTCTCGTTTGAAACATGACCAACTGTGTCTGGTTGGAATAGTATGCATTTGAAGGACTTTCATTCCCGGATTGACTCCCTTCAACCTTGGGTTTATCAAATGTACCCTTGTTCTCCTCGTCATCCCCAAATTAATAGAAAGACCGTTCCCTGTTCCCTCCTATAATGTGCTCTTTTCTTCCTCTCTACTGATAACCGTTTATCTTTCTTTCGGTTCGGTTACCCTCCCCGTTCCCTTCCTTTTAAGTAACTACCTCCTGCTATTCTCCAAGGCGACCCTCCTTGTGCTCTTGATTTTCCTTTGTAATTTTTTTTCCTCTCCTCAACCGGTTAATCAGGGACCCTGTAGTTTCCCGTTTCATTTAGCTTTCCCAAATTAGGTAGTTGTGAGATTTCCTCATCTTCTGTTACTTAAGAGGTGCAAGCTCTTTTATCCCTATCTTAAATTACTCCTCCGATTGAGGACCAAGTAAATGTCCCCCCAACCAAACATTTCTCACGCATTCCCCCGAAAAAGTGGTTACCAAACCCCACTTCATACCTTACCCTTTTTCTTACGAAAACGCTGCTTCCCCCCCCCTTTAGGCCACCAGAATTCAGCGACTTAATCCCCAAATCCCTTTTGTACCCTTTCTTTGCACCCCCCCATGCCCCCATATGAGGCCCCCCTCTGGACATCGTGATTCTTTCCCCGTATTCCTTTTTTCCTCCCAAACTTTTTTTCCCTGCCCGGGTATTTTTATGTGACCAATGAATTTTAACAATCACAGAACCAATTCCTTCCTTTTCAATTTAGCTTTGTGTCAAGACCCCTTTACGCTTCCCCTCCCGTGCAACCCCCCCCCCCCCGTTTTCCTACAGATGTCAGGCTCGTCATCCTTTCACCCTTAAGAATAGTTCCCACCTCCAGTTGGGACCTTATGCTCCCCCCTTTATAGACGAGTTTGTCCCCCGATACCCCAGTTCTCCCAATGACCCCCCCCTTCTCAATTCCGATGTTCTCTCTACGTTCGGGTCATACGGATGGAGCTCTTGTAGGATGATACCCTTTGGGTTCCATATTTTATTATTGAACAGGACAGTTGGCTGTGTCGGTGACTTTCCGTTCAATTTGCTTTCCCTTTTTCTTTCCGCTAGACTTTGGTACGGAGTTCCCCCCGACCACAAACCTCTGTGCCTTTCCAAACCCTTATATCAGCACCACTTTTTCCTATTGATTCATCTCAACTCTCCCCGGTTCTCTGATATATTTCACCTTTTTAACTGAACAGTCAAACTCTTTTCCCTATTGGGTTTTCCCTCTCGTCTTACAACAACTCCCCCCTTTATCCCCCTTTCATCAATGAGGAAGATCCCTTTAGTATTTTTTCGGACACGACGCAACCCGATGGCTGTTCGGTGAGTGCATTAACTATGTTTTCTCTCTTTTTTTTCCAGATTTTCTTCGTCACAGAAGCAGAGTCCCAGTTGAAATAAGCTTCCTGTTTTCGCTCTCAACCCTTTCCATCTTTTTTCCTCCCTCCCGTTCCTCCTGCTCTCCTTTTTCTTCTGAGTCCTTAAAAAAAGGTTCTCCGAGTTGTTCTTTTTCCCTCTTCTCATTTTTTCCTTTTGATACTAAAGCCCCGGACAGATGGAGTTTTCTTTGACTCCCAATGAGTATTTCCCCCCCCTTTTTTTCAACCCTTTTTCCATTCCTTCTGATTTTTTTTTTTGGGCGGAATCTTGTTTCAACAGAGAATTGATTTCCCCCCATTCCTCCCCCCCCCTTTCAACCAGTAACCCAACCATTGAAGAGACAATGAGCATCTTTTAAGTTTTTCCCCAATAGGCTCTGACCCCCTCTTTCTCTATCTACCCCTCCTCCTTTTTTTTGGTGATAGCTCTTTTCCCTATTGTTCCTATATTGAAAAACTCCTCTGTTCAGTATTGTTTCCTTTTCCTTTCTGTATGGCTCCAAAAATGATGCTGGAATCCTTCAATCTCACACTCATCAACCAACTCCTTTCCCCCAGTTTTACGGGCCCTCCCCCCCCCCTCCTCCTGGTTTTTCCTTTCCCTTAAATCTCTTTCATGGTCTTATTTTGAGTAAAATAGAACATACGATGCAGATCCCCCCCCTTATCCCTTGTTTAGTAACCTCAATGTGATTCCATTCTTTTGTCCTTCTCTTTTCCTTTAGTAACATTCCTGATCCCAAATTTTTCTGCTCTCAACTTCTTATTTCAACTTCGTTGGGACCCAATCAGGACTTTTTTTTTAAAGGCACGCCCCGCCTTTATCATTTTTTTCATCCACTCTCTGTCCATCTCTCCCCTCTCGGGCGTCTGAGTGAGCGCCCTTCCCCCCCCCTCATTACTTTTCTTTTTTGAAGGGTCCACAATGTGGTAAGTTCTCGACAACAAAGAGGTTTCCCCCTCCAGCTGGGAATCGATCACCACAAGGGCTGATATAGGGTGTGATTTTCCTCCTTTCTTTGAAGATCCCCTTTTCCCCATAATACTATCGTGACTTCCCTTTCCCCCCCAGGTTCAAGTCTCCCACAAACATCACTGTCGTTCCCGACCTACCTTAAAAAGAAGGTACCTTTTTTCTCCGCCCGCCCTCTGCATCCTTCGGCGTTCGGCCGCCCTTTCGGCAGATTTCCTCCTTTTGTCATTTTTACTCCTTTTTCTTTCCTTGGTCACATGGATAACCGGTATGACCCTTAAGGACTCCCCGAAGGGTCATGTTTTCACTCTTCTAGTGGAAGTCCTTAGTCCTTGCTTTTTCGGTCTTTTTTCCAGGTGTGTTTGGATGAGTAAAGTTGGTCCCCCCCCCCCGTCCACCATCATACATCCTTTGTTTGCTTGCTGGTTATCTTTGGCTTGTCCCTGCAGATTTTTAAAGACCTTTTGTCTCCTTTTTCTGACTTCATAACGTTGACGCCTCACCTCTTTCGATTCCTTCCCTTTTGGCAGGTGCAGAACCCTGTTGCTACTGGTGAATCGAGTCGAAGGACTGCGACAAGTATTTTTTTCCCTTCAGAAGTTTGTCATATTTCGACTGAAATTCTTTCTGAAGTTTTTTTTCCCCGGTTTACGTGTCCTCGTCTTGCTTTTTTTTGAAATGCACAGTTTCCTTGTACTCAGCTGGGGTACCGCTTTTTCCCTCGTATTGAATAGAGGGAGACTTTCCGCGGACTTAGTGACACTCCTTTTTTCCTTAATTTCCCCCCCCACCCCTTAATAATTCTTGACACGTCTCCCTCCTGTTGGTAAATTGACCCCTAGTTTGGGTAATAACTTTTTATTCTTCCCCAGTTTTGACCCTGCGAAATATAAACTTTTAGATCCCACCACATTAATTTTTCTCCCTTTGCATCCCACTCTTCTTCGTCTCCCCCCTCCCCATTCCCTGCTTCGTTCCTCTCCCCTTCGCTTACACTATGATTTCCCTTTCAAAGAGATAGTAAGAATCTGATGGGCCGTCTTCCCCCGTTCACAATTGATAGGAATTGGGCTCCTTCTGTCCCAATTTTTGACCCCTGACCCCTTTTTCCCCCCCCCCTTTATCCCCCTCCTACCTGTCAACGCACGGAAGCTTACACTTCTTCCAACCCAGACCCATTTTTTTCCCCCATTCCCTCCCCCTTTCCCCCTTTATCTTTCTGCGTACTGATTTTACCAACCTTTATTCTCCTCTCATCAGACATTTTTGAACCCACCCCCTTATTCCAAGAACACTCCTCTTCCTTTGCCTCTTTCCTTAAACCCCTGACATCGAACCTCTTCGCGCTTTTGGCGCTTCTTCTCGTATGCCCCGGATTTAAAGAAAATCAAAATCCAAATTGCTTGTTCCACTTTTATCATGTTTTTTTCCTTTCTGTCTCGAGTGACCTCTCTTTTTTCCCTGAAAGACTCACTTTCTCCTTCTACCCCAGACAGTATATTTGATTCGTCCACAAAATTGTCCTTTGTTTTTCCCAACCCTCTCCAGTGAATTCGGAAGTTTAATTCTTTGAAGCCGTCTCTTTATTCTTTTTTCTGCTTGACCCTTTTTTCCCCCTTGTGTGCCTTAATAGGACTACCCACTTTCTAGCCAATGAAGTCATGTTCTTTTGTACCCCTGTCAGGTCTCTGGCCTCTCTTTACTTATGAAATGACCTGACTATAGTGATTATGCGGATCCTTTCCCCTCCACACCTTCTTTATCGTAACTCCCTCCACCTTAATTGAGGAAAAGTGCTAAATGTGGGTCTCTGTGAGCTGGAAGAATTTGCCCCTCCCACCCTTTTTTCCTCCCCCCCCCTTTTTCATTTTCCAACTTTTTAGCTGATGAACCTGGATTGTAGCTTTCCCCCCTATAGTATGGTTTGTTGATATTCAAAGCTGGATAAGTACGTTTCCTTTCCTTTCTATACTCGTGATCACTCCATAAGATGATGCCCCCGGATCTACCCTTCTCCGGTCCCAAACCAGAGATTCAAGTACCAAAGTTTTAAACCCCTTCCATCCCCGTCTGAACCTGATGTCCTCCTTATCACACGACTTTCCCCCCCCCCTTTCAGCCCTTCTATTAACCTGGTAGCCACCGTTCCCCACCCATCCCAACGAAGTGCCACTCCAGTCTTTTCTTTTCCCCTTTATGAAGAGAGCCACTCCACTGTACCATCCCTGGTCTCCCCATTCTCTGACCAAGGCCCCACCTCTAAATCAAATTCCCCAGTCCAAATCCATGATGCTTGTTAAGTTGTGAAAACGATCAGTCTTCCCCTACCAAATTGGACTAAATAAGTTTTTGCCATGACTTTTCCCCCTCAGCTCCCGTAAACATTCCCTCTTTTTTACCGTTTCTTTCTGCCTGCTCCCTACTTATCGACTCGTGACCAATTTCATTCCCCCCTTTTCTGACCACGCTTCAACCTCTTTCCTGAGGTATCCCTTCCTTAGGTCAGCTCGATGGATGTCGATTTTGTAGGGTGATACAACTTTGTAACCTTACCCCTTTCTCCAGTGGACCCCCCCGGAGGATGTTGTAGGTGCCCTTTTTGTCTTTGCTTCGCTCTAGAACCTTGGTACGTTTCTTTTTCTTTCAAGAACACTATGGAATTCAACAAAACTGCTATCCAGCCCGTGTTTTATAGCCCCCTGATGGGATTAGCTCCCCCCCTCCCTGCCTCCTTTTTTTCATTGATGTCCTCTCTGAAAACAGTGTTACTGGACCATTCCAACCCTCCCCAGCTGATGGGTTTGCCATGATTTTTCCATGTTTATCCCCTGTCCCCGGTTCTGACTTTACGTGTTATGAACGCCTGAAAAAGGATGAGGGGTCCCCTCCCCCTCTCTCTTATATCCCCTGAGTGATGTGGTCCATCCCTCCTCTCCTTGAACCCATGTCACGCTTCCCTTTTTCTCTCACATTTCAATCTATATTTACGACTAGGAAACATCCCCTTTTTAGTCCTTCTCCTTCACCCAGGGAGAAGGTTACCTAGCCTGTATTAGATTTCCGTCTGTTTGCCCTAACCTAACACTTGACCAGGGATTTTTTTTTTCCTTCCCCCTTTGTCTTTCACCTGTAACACCTTTCCCGATTACTTGGTTTTTTCTGGGTAATGTCCCACGCTCCTTCAGTAGACGCAAAAAAGTTTAAAGAACCAACATACTCCTTTCAGCCAAATTCTCCTTCTTTCCAAATTTCGAACCTAGTGCTTATGCCCCATATGTCTCTCTCCCTTTTTTTTCCCTCCCGACAGGGGAACTATACATACTTAAGATAGCCCAACTTATCTCTTTTTCCTTGTCTTTCTGATTAGTTTCATTTTTTAGTCGTATGGCCTACCCATCAATGTTGTCCCCCACTTTTCTATTCCATACCAAATCTCCTATCCCCAAAGTTACTCTGTGACCCTTTACAAATGGTGACGACACTTTTACCCTTTGGAAGAAAGAAAAGCCTCCCCTTCTGTTTTTTTAGGAGGCCCGCCATTTTCTAATTATCCATTGATCTTAACCACCTTAGACCCTTTGTGTTGACCCAATCCTCTCCCTTGCTCCAGTTTCTTAGGTTGATTAAGGTCCTTTTTTCTTCCAACTCTCTTGAACCTTTTCTCTCCCCAACATTATATTCCTCACTTATCGGGAGTTGTCTAAGCCTTGTAGATTTCTGGGTTTGATCTTTCTTCCAGCCTCCTTGTAGTTTCCCCCCCCTCCATCTCCACCTCGAAATTCTTTTTCGCCGATGTCCAGGGCTAGACCTAGTGGTTAATAATGGTAGACACTCTGTGCATAGTGACTTGCTTTTTCCAGTTTTCCCCCAAGATCTCATCCTTCCCAAGAGCTTTGCTTTCTCTCACCACAGATTTTGCCTCTCCACAACGTTTATATCGAGTGTTCAGGAAGTTTCTGTTCCCACCGAACCGTATCCCCATATGCCGTCTAGTCTCCGTCCATCCCCACCTGGACCGATCCCCCGCCACTACCCGTCCCTGTGATCCGAGAAGACTCCTTTTACCCCCTTGTTGATCAGCCCCGACAAGCATGCTGCTCCCTTCGTATCGCCTCGGCCAGAGACCTTTCCTTTCTGGTTATCTGGTAGTTTTCCCCCCCCCCTCTTTCTCTCAATATTTTCTTTTTACCCGAGAGTAAAGTCATGTTGCCTGAGTTAGTGGGGATTCTGCCTTTCAGCTTTCTGCCAAGACCACCCCCCCCCCCCCCCCCCCCCCACCCCCACCCCCCGTCCTTTTTGTGTCTTTCTATGTAAACGTGACACGTCAATGCCTACTGGCATGGGAGGGAAGTTGCTTTCCTTTTTTTTTTTCCCCCATTTTTTCAGATTTTCCTCACATTGTAATTGTTCTCGACTTCCGACCCCTTCTCCACGAACCAATCAACTTTCATGTGTCCTAAATGATTGTATTGTTAAGCAAGTGGAGACTGCAATCCCGATTCGAGTACGGATGAGGACAACCTTGGCAGGGATGAAGTTTTTTCCTCACGCTTGGTAGCAACTTACATTTATGAAGGTTTTTTCAAAATTTGTTTTTCCTTTCTTTGTCTTTTCCCGGAGACATTTATCAAAGCATTGGCATTAACTCTTTGCCATCTCGTGCTCGTGACCCCTACTTCCTTCTACTTATGACCCCCCCCGACGAAATCTCCCCCAAACTCCCATTTCCTGGAAAGCGAAAGTACGTTTCACTCTACCTTCCCCGCTCCACGTTTTTTAAGATTCTGTTTTTGTAGGTTCTGCCACAGTTGGAACACCTTCCTTCAATATACTCCCCCCAAAACTCCTTTTTCGCAATGCCCCCCCTTCAAGGCCTTTAGACTATACAAAAAATTAATGATGAGTGTCTGACCTATCAGCTCATTCTTTTCTAAGTAGATCTCCCAATATGAATAGCAGTTTTTACTAAAAGGGACTTATGCTAGGCCGGGTGCTTCTCCTTCGGCAAAAGTTGACATTGATCCCCCCCCTACCCCTGCTTCAACACTACTTTAAATAAAAGTCCAAGTACGTTGTCAGATATTTCCCCACCCAGTCCTTAATGTGTCCTATCGTCCTTCCCAAATATGAGTACGTCTTTCTAGAACCTCTCGTTATAACTTCCCCCGTTGACCAAAATTCTCCCCCTTTTCCCCCTCCATGTTTTCTTTGCCTTTCTGGGTTCAATGATCTCACCCTCCTCTGAGAGGGGACCCTCTTTTTGTTTTCTTCCTTCCTTTTTTTCCTCATTGATAGGACGTGTTTTTTTCACAAAAAACCCCCTTTTAAAAAACCCTCTTCCCCTCCCTTTTTCACCAATTGATTTTCCCCCCCCCATCAGTGTGTCTGATGAGATTACTTGAGGTGATTTTTCCTCTCCCCCCAGTTACAAGTCCTCTGATTCAAACCTTGACCACACTGTCTGGTTGGGCAATAGCTTTCCCTTAAGCTTCTGGACTTTCTTTTCCTTCTTTCTTGCAGCCGGAAATTTATGTTGATTTATCAATCCACAGGTTGAAAATAGGACTCCACCCCCCTCCTCCTCAGTCCCTGTTCTCTGCTCCCCATTTCCGCCTTCTCTAACGTGAAATTTCCTTCTCTCTAGTGTCTATGCTTGGCTGTGTAACTCAGTAAGGGATTGTTATAGCACTCAGAAAGGAGATTTATGTCCAACGTGCGAACCCTCCTTTTTGGGGGGAGCACCCTTTTTCCCCCCCCTTTTCATATCCCTCCCCTTTTGGTTATTACCCCTTTGATTTGCCAATTATAGTGAGACTCTAGCTCAATACTTTTGGGCTGGTGGGATAGTTAATAGTGTTTTCCCTTCCGTCTGAATTTTGAATTAGTCACGAGATCACCTCCTCCCTCAGATGATTGCCACGTGACACCTTCTTGTCACCACCTCCTAAGCATCAACGGAAATTTTTTCCCCCACCCACCCCTTACCATTTCCCCTTGCTCCCCCCCCTCCTTCCTGCACCCTTCGGTAAGACTTGCCAGTCTCCTTCCTTCTCCCCCACTTTTCCACCATGGAGCCCCCCGTTCTGAATTCACAGTAATTTCGGCCATCTGCAAGTTATGGTTCACCCGTTCTGATTTCCCTTTCTTTTCGGAATCCTCCCCCCCTGCACTTTTTTTTTCATTTTGACAAATCTGAATTTTACCCCGCCACCTGTACCCAAGCCCCCCAAATTAAGAAATCATGTCTTCTTTTTTTCCCGTGCAAGAAGTGTAACATGCCCACACCTTACACACCAGTTTTCCCCCTTTGAAGGCGAGACCTGATTTCACACTAATAATCGTCTTCACCCCCCCCTTTGAACTTAGTGTTGGTATGGAGCTCTCCTCCCCTCTTTTCTCTTGTTTAACCCCCATACACCAGTCTTCATGACCCAATCTGCTCAATCGCTGAGGCTATCCTTAGTCTTTCCCCGTAGACTGTTTTGATGGCTTTTTTTTTCTCCCCCTCTCTCCCCCCTTCCCTTATTTAGAGAAGGGACATTTCTGTTTGTCAGGTGATACTTCCCTTTTTGGTGTAGATTATATTTTTTTACTTCTCCGAACACCGTAAATCCCCCGATATACAAAGCCCCCAGTGTGTACTCCCCCCAGGTCTTTTGTGATTTTAAATAAGCCCACTTTTTTATGATGAATATCCACCTTGTCCCCTTTTCTCACTCCAGCTGAGTGTAGGCATTTCCTTCCCCTCCCTTTCTATCCCCCATGGCATCTTCTCTATTACTTCTTTCTTGATTCCCCCGAACTGACCCCCTGGCTTCTTCTTGGGTTCCTCCCCCCCCGGATGATATCTATAGAGCTTGATGAGGGTCCAAGACGCCGAGCCCGCTCCTTTGCGCCATAACCTATATTACTAACGTCTTTATCCGTACTTCCCTCCTCCCTTGAGTTCGTCGTACACCCCCCCTTTTTTTTCTCCTTGGTAATCTGACCTTTCTATTTCGTATGTTTGCTACTCAATCCCCAAAAAAGGACCTCTTTCGTCTTCTTTCCCCATCTTTTAAACCCTTGTTTCCTCGTAACTTGAATTTTCTCTTGGTTTGTCCTTCCCCTTTTCTTGTTCCCCACTCTTCCTTTCTTTTTTGTAGATACAGTACCGGAACCCCAAATGCCACACCAAAACTCATTGTCGAAACTCTACAGTAATGATAAGTTAAATTTTATAGGACCCTTAGGCTCTCTTTTTCCTACTACTAAGTTGTTGTCGCTGACTCCCCTTTCCTATCACTCTTTTTTGATTTTCATTGCTGTACTTTTTGTTTACTTTTCATTTTTCGCTTTCTTCTCACCCCACCTCAATGATATTTGAACCCCTTCCCCCCCCAACCAAATAGAAAATACCCCCTCTTTTTTTCCATTTGTCCCCCAAATGGTGCCCCTAGAATCATGGGAAGCCATCCTCATCTGTTTCCCCTTGTTTTGCTGTGCTTTTTTTCCCCCCCCCACTTGAAAATCTAATCAAGGCTATTACCTTGTATCCCCCCCTTTGTTGAGTACTCTCATGATACCCGGTTAAGTAGGGATGTCATCTCTCCCACTAAGTGATTAACATTCGTCTACCACAGTATCTTTCCTTTACCCTTTTTTTTTCACCTTTCTTCTCTCGATCCTCACGGGGTTTTATTCCCTGAACGCTCCATATTGTCAGTTTCCTACCTAGTAGTTTAGATTCCTAACCACTCACGAGTTTTTTCCTTGCATTTGGCAGAATAATAGCCTGCCCCTTTTTCAAACGCTATTCCTCCTGTCCAATCTTTTTATTATTTTTTATAGATACCCTGCCTTTTCTTTTTAGGTTAAGAGTACCCACCCTTTGTTGATGTGAGTTTGTTGAAGTTTCTTGGAAGCATACCCCCCTTACCAAATATAATTCTCTCGCTTTTCCCCCCCCCCCTGGGACCCCCACGTCCCCCCTCACTGTACTTTCCTCCTCCCTCAAAGAAGTACCCAGATCGTGTCACCTAGCGGAATTCCCCTCCCCCTCCTTCCCTGGCCGATTGAATTCGAGGGTAATGGCCCCTTGTTGTCTTTTTCCCACTCGTCGCTTTTAAGTCCCGCTCTCCCGTCCCCCCTCGTTCTTGGGCCCGCGTCTCTTGTGAAAGCTTGAGCTTCATCGTTAGCGGTCAGGTGTGCTTTCTGCAACTTTCGACACTTTCCCTTGAATTTGCGTAAGGTGATTTTTTCCTGTCAAATTCAACAATGACTGCTTTTCCTCATTGTGTTCGACCTTCCAGAACGTTGACCTTCAACGTGCGATTGGCATCTTTTTTTTGGTATGGGGTTAACCGGTGTACAGGTTTGCCTTCTCTTTCGTATTCCCAGTCTACCATGACCAAGTCTTTGAGTTCACTTGTTAGCAGATTCCCTGGCACCCTTTTTCTGGGTTTACAAGTACGGGCCATGCGTCTGATGTTTGTTTTGGCCCGTTTATTCCTTCTCCGTTAATATCTTCTGTCCGTACAGAGTTTGAAAGTTCGCTGTTTGCGACTTCGTTCCTACTCCTACCCCTCTCACAACCATAAAGGGACATCTTTTAAATCTGCCTTCCTGCCGCCAGGGTTTTCCCCCCTGGTTTGAGGCTGATGTCCCCTTTTTAAAAGAGCAACTTCAATAGATCCCAACAGCCCCTTTCTCCCTTTGGTACTCGTTCCTGTAGTTCTATAAACCAACTTACTGGGCTTTACTCGCTAGTTGCATAATCCCCACTATTTTTTCTTTCCCCTTCCCCTGTATGACTTAAGCAGAAGAATGGCCCTTTCACTTCTAGGTACTTTGGCTCCCTTTCGGAAACCTGTTCATTGATAAACCCCATAATCCTCTTTTTTTCCCCCATCCCGTCAATGAAAAGTCCCACCGCTTCCCCAACTTTTCCCCCCCAACCCCCTACAAGTTTTCAATTTTCTCCTAATCGATAATGGAACTGTGATAGTACTTCTTTTTCGCACTTGTTGATCCTGCCCCCCCCCCTGATTTGACAATTAACCTAGGTGACTGTTTCCCAAATCATGGCCTCTCAACCCCCCCCCTTGATTTCCTCCCCTCCCCTGTGGTTTTTGAGAGACTTTTTCCAGCTTCCAATTTATCCACCGACCCCCTTCACCAAATCAACTGTTAATTTGGTGGGGTCTTGATTATCGTGTGTTAGAAATAAGTACTCTGAACCCCCCCCTTTTGACCCCTAATTAGGCCCATTTTCCCTTGTTTTGTCCCAATTCTCTGGAACGTGAAGTCTTCTTGGACGTCATTCCGGTGTTTTGTTCTGTCTTCAATGTCCCCCATGGGTTCTTCTTATGGCTCCCCCACTTGCTAGCCTGAAGTCCTGGGGATTCGGACCCCTGTTCTTTTCTCTACTATTTTTTTCAAAGATGATCCTTGGATTATGCTAGGTTGCGTCCCTTCTCCCCCAGTAATTTTATTGTTCAGTCCCCTTGTTAAAGGAGATTGTTCCCTTTTTCGAACGTTTGGGATTCTCTGTGATCTTGGCCTCCCCCCCTGTTTTCATATCATAAACCTTAATTAACACTTTTTACGTGGCCCAATAGCGATCCTGATAGCTTTACTCATTAGTTTTTTCTTTTTTTGTTTTGTTTTTTCCTACCGTCATGTCGGTTTCCTAATGTCTCTTCATAGGATTTTGCCACTCGATGCCCTTCACTTTACTCCATCCCCTTGTTATGCACACGGATCTCCGTTTCAAACAACATTCGACTAATTACCTCCGTTTTACCACCCCCCCCTTCGTACATCTTTCCTCCCCCTGCTGTCACACTTCTTCTTCAAAGATTGTTTCTACTGCAATCGTTCACATGGTTTAGACACTTCTTCAACCCATCCACCCGCTTGCGTCACATCGTCCCGATTTGATGCGTTCCAACGTTTTTCAGTAGAGACCCCCATCAGCAAGTCCTTCCTGTCCCCAAATCTGAATTCAATCAATACCCTTGAACCCGAAAATGATGGACCCTGTCCAGGAAACTTTTACGCTCCCAGTCCCCTTAAACCATTGGCCTACCAATCTGAAGGCTTCCTACCCCTGAATGTAAACTACGACTCGTGCCCCACATGACCGGTTTGACGATTGAGAAGTTTATTTCGGTGGGACCAGCAACCGGGATTCCCCAAGATGAATGTTTCACTTCCTATTCGATCCTGAACTATTCTCCTCTATGTATTTTAACTTGTGGGCTGATCCAACGATAGGGCCCCTTTTTAATATGGAGCACAGTGTCCCCCTTTGAGGTTCAAGCTTGTGGATGTTGCCTGACTATATTTTCTGGAGTATGTAAACCCCTATTACTTCAACAACCCTATCCCATCGTTTTACTCCCCCAGGCTGTGGGATTAGACTCACCTGGAATATATGTGGTCATGTACCCTTTACCACTTCACAGACACTTTCAATATCCAGTGAGGTTCTCTAAAACCCCTGTTTTGTTGTCAACCTTCCCGCTGGTTGATGAACTAACATGTCCCAACCTGGATGCTGGAGGCTGTGTGTGATAACGTAATTCTATAGACTTTATCGAGGTCAGTCCCTGAGAAGTCCCGATCTGGAGATAGAACTTTTCAATCTATCTCCCCCGATATCCACTCTCCCCCCCCTGCTCATTATGATTACCTCCACCACATTTTCCAGGTTTCCATGTTGTCTTCTCTTTTTTTTCAGTTTGCTCCCGCCCCCCTTCACATTCTGGATTCTTTCATTAACCTGATTGTTTTATTGAACATGTAACCAATTTCCAGAGTCAATTTTCTATTTTTTTCGTTTTTTCTGTCAAACCTTCGATAACTTGTAGACATCCACGCGCACCACAAAATGCAAGTAAACCATATCATTGCGACAAATGAGCACAGTTGAAAGTTTCTAAAATAGTGGCAA
>Ga0179593_1437205_pt1 | contig 15414 bp, 20 predicted proteins | sample CZODoug2_1_08_16_FD_185931 | JGI IMG/M metagenome (GOLD analysis project Ga0179593, IMG submission 185931) | Vadose zone soil fungal communities from Angelo Coast Range Reserve, California, USA - CZODoug2_1_08_16fungal (PacBio error correction) | ecosystem: Environmental > Terrestrial > Soil >... | reverse complement strand
CTAAATGGTTTTCTGAGGCATTGACCACCCACCCCCCGTCATGTTTAACAAGTTTTTTTCCCCCCTTTCTGGTCCACACAGTTATTTTTCCACGTCCCCTTTTTACATGCCCTCTTTTTCGGGGTTTTTTGCGGTTTTGAATCTTCCCCCCCCCCTGGCCCCTCCACCTTGAAATAGACCACTTTTCTTTCCTTTGTGCTCGCCAAGGGTTCTGTTCCGGCGTGGTGGTGCTCTTACCAATGGTGACCTTGCCCGGCTTCCCAAACCCTCTTTTTCGCCCCAGGCTTTCTGTTCCTGCCCCCCCACGATGTACCACTCAACCCATACTCCTCGACCTTTTTTGCGGTGTTCAACCTGGTGTCTCCCCGAATTTTCTTTAACTGGGGGTTCCCTTGCTGAAACCAAGACCTACCCCTTTTTTCCCCCCCCCCCCCCGTTGAACCCCCGGGTTTTTTCCCCCCCCAGAGCCCGCCGATTTCCAGTGAACTCTTTCCTCTTTCCCCATGTTCGGTCAACCAACGGTTCTTACCATGGGTGTAGGCGTCTTGGCAGCGACCCACTCCCTCCCTTTTCCCATGTGAATATCGGCTTTCTAGCCATAATCCGTGATTTTTTTTGGTCAGCTGGGGAAAAGTATTCCCTTTTTGCCGAGTGACGTTAGTGCTCCCCGTTGGTCCCTGTTCCCAAAATTCACGCCCCAAGTACATCAACCCCCCCCCCCCCTTTTTTCACTTGTGACGCAACAGGGACCTCGCCCCCGCACAACCTTCCGAGGACTCTTTTCGATGATTACTGGACCGGTTTTTTTTTTTCCGAACTTCTCTCCGTGTGGTTTACCTACAATGGGCCATCCTCTTCCTCATGCCCACCCACCAAAGGAAGTCCTCTTGAGTGTCCCCCTTTTTTTTTTTTGCCCCTGTCTTGTCCCCACGGGTGTTGGTTCTCTTTTGACTATCGTGGCTTGCCTGTACCCCCACATTCCTCTTCTGCCCTCCTTTTTAAGATACTCGACGAGGGGGTTCGCCCCTAACGTCCCTTTAAGTTGGCGTCCCCCCTCTCTCGTTGCTGGCGCTCCATCAGCTTTTTCTCGTTGACGTTTTTGTTTTACCTTTCGATTTTAACGTCTCTCCCTCTGCCCTTTTTCACACTCCAGTGTTTAGTACGGTGCGGGCAGTTTCCTGACGACCCAGATCCCTTTTTGTGATGCGAGCGCCCCAAAACTTGCATTTTTTTGCTCCCCGGGTTTATCGGCCAGACCCCCCGCGAGAGAAGCCTTTTTCCTTTCCCGGTGTCCGCCCCGCTTTTCCCCGTACCCCCCGAACCCTGCCCGGTCCTGTGTAGGATTAATCCTTGTGTATACCGCCATCGTCGCCTATGAAGAGTGTCCCCCTCCATTCGTTTTTTTGTCGAACATACCGAACGAGGGCGTCCCAGGTTTTCTCCGGCAGCGTCGTCTCTTTCCTTTTTTTTGATGCATCTGTATTCGGGATCTTTCCCTCTTTTTTACAGAATCTTGTTTTGGAACCCGGTTGCACTTTTTTTTCTTGTTGTGATTGTGCTCCCTCCCTGTAGTTGACTGATGTCCCTTAACTTGCCCTAACCCGAACCCAAAAACCGGAGAGGGGGTGCCTAGGAGTTTATTCTCTCCCCCCGGAAGTACCCATTTCACTGTGTTTACCCCCTTTCCTAAGTCACTCCACACCCCCTCCCCAGCTAGTATAGAGTCAACTGCTGGTAGCACTTTCTAGTTGTGATGGCCAGAAAAACTTTGCCATGTGTTGCTGGCTTTTCCCCCTTTTCGTACCACGCGCTGTAGGTTGTATTGGCTGTTAGCTGTTCTGCCTCAAGCTTCCTGTTCTTTTTTTCTCTAGTTGACCCCTGTCAAAGGCCTGTTGCCTTTTATGACGAGCTCGGCCAGACCTTTGCAAGTGGTCATCTTGCCGGTAGCGCATTCCACCCAAGGGACGTGTAAAAGTGCCCCTGTTTTTTTTTTTCCCCCTCCACCCTGTCTAGGCGACAAATTTGGAAGTCTTTTTTCATTTCACCTTATTCATTTTCTGACTATAGCCCTCCCCCCTTCGTCTTCCTGTCTCTTCCCAACAGCCTCTTCGGACCTTATCCAATAATTCAAGTCCACCAAGGTCCCGTCCGCCCCTTCCCACTGCCTTGTGAATGGTAGGAACGATCTAACAACGCCGTTGGATTTTCGTTTGAAGTTTTTCTGGATGGCGCGGGTTTGCTTTATGTCATTTTTTCTTCTTGCCGCGGCTGAGACTTATCTTTTTTCTTTCCCCTGCCGCCGGGCCCTCCTGCCCTTCCGACAAGGACCCCCGCTCCTTCACTTCTGCCCAGCTTCCCCCACAGAATGTTCCGGCCCTTTCCCCGCATTTTTCTGCGTTCGATTTCCCCTTTGTTTGGGTTTTGGTTTCGTTAGTTTATTTGCCCTTTCTTGTTCCTGTTTCCCCCATCCCCCATGGCATGTTTCAACCTTAAGTGGCCTGTTATGGGCGCGTATCTTTATTCCTTCCCCTGTTCTCACTGAATTCTCCTGGTCCCGTGCTCTGACGCCAAAACCAACCCTCCATGGGCTTATTGCGGATTTTCCCCGCGCGGTGGCGATGTGTGTGACAGTCCTCCCCGTTTTTTTTTTTCATTTCTTCCCCAGAAAGCATTATTTCCCTTTCCCCCGCTTTCCACCGGTTCGTTTTTTTCTACCACATGCTTAATCCCTCCAGGGGGTCTGGCTAACCTAATTGAAGCCTTTTTCAAGACTCCGCAGTTATGGCAACTTTTTTCTTTTTTTTTGCCGCTGTTTCAGGCTTTTCCAACCTTCTGCCAGTGGGTCACCTTGGTAGGCCACTCCCCGGCCCCCCCCCGTCTGCGTGACCAAACCGTGTCCTTTTTTTTCCTCTGGAGGCTTGGTCTCCCTATGCTTTGTCCCTTTTGAGTTGTTTCTTTCCCCCCCTCTCACACCACGTCGTCAAAGATGCACTTTCTCCGGTCTCGCCTTTTCCCCCGTTTGAGTTCCTCGCCATACTTTTTTGTCCCCTTTCCCCATGTGTGTTGGTGACCTCCAGCGCTTTTGCCCCCCCCCCCCCACCCCCCCCCCAAGCTCCCACCAAATCAACGACCCTCAGAGGACATACGGTTCAACAACATCGTACCTTGCCGGGTGTCTTGTCTTTTTTTTTTTTTTTTTTTGATTGCTTTCTTTACAAGAACTTAACTCCACCCCCTTCCGTATTTTGAAGGTCGTGATCCTCTGCCCGTTTTCCGGTTTGGTTGGTTTTGTCAATTCCCCCTTCCCATTTTTGTCCTGATTTCTCTGGGCGTCATTCGTCACGCCCAGTCGAGTCCTTTAATTAGGCTTTTCTTTATCGCTTGTTTCCTCCAGTTCTTTTCATGACTAAGGCGTTCTTTGACCCTGGTTCCTGGCTGGGTTTTCTCATCCCCCTTGCTGAGGCGTAGGTTTGAGTAACCCAATGTCTCGGTCCGCCTTCTTTTTCTTTTTTTTTTTATTTTTCCCTGGTATATACCTCCTTGTACATTCTCCCTCTCTTTTCCATTTTTTCAGGTGTTTGTTTTTCTAGATATGGCCACCCCCTTCTCCTTCCCCCGCATGCCAACAGGTTTTCCTCCTTTTCTTTCCCCCTCAAATGCCCCCCCCCCCCAAGTCCCCCTCCCTGTCCCGTCGTCCGGAAACCAGAGATATCGTTTATGTCAACCCTCAAGTCCTGAAACGTCTTTTTCCCCCGGACCCGGACCAGTTCCCGGTGATGACTGCCCTTCCTCGTTTACTGCACCCTAATTAGCCAAGGGCGCTCGGCATTGTTAAGTTTTGCTGGACCCCACTTACTCTTTTTAAACTTCCCCCCCTTTCCCTGGCCCCCCGTAAAAGGTTTCTCCTGTATCTTTTTTTGATTTTTTCTTGTTTTTTCAAGCCAGCTCCCCCTCCTCAGCCCCCCGTGGCAACCGGAACCGTCTCTGCCGTTACTAACGCGTTTCGGGCGTTGTCAGCCTGCTTTTTTGTTCCAAATCTTATGTACTTCTCCCCCTGCTTTTGCCCTGGGAAATTTCTGAGGTTCAGTCGAATCCCTTCAGTTTTGCTGGATTTTCCTTGTGGTCCCCCCCCCACACAATCTTTTTCACTCTTGTCTGGTCAAGTGTTTTAGTCCTGTGCGCCCCAACTTAAACTTGTTCCTGCTTTTCTCGTACCGTCTCCCACGTTTCTTTTTGTGCTCTCGTTTCTGTTTGAGTGCTCAACCTTGAACCATCCCACAAGCATGCAAATGTTTTTGCGTCATTCCCCGGAGATTCCAGACCTTGCCTGATCACCCTCCATTTCTTTTTTCCAATTTCTTCCTGGAGTTGCTCCCTCCGTTATTATTACCAGCCCCCCCCTTGATCCAGACGGTTGATTTTGATTAGGAACCTTTCTTGTACTTGTAGATCTTTTTTGCTTCCGTTTTTCCTGGCTTTCGAGCAATTTCCCAGCGATTCCCGCAATCCGTTTTTCCACTTTTGTTTTTTTTTGTGTGCGCCTCTAATTCCACTTTTTCTGACTGTTTCGCGTGAATTTCAAGGATTCGCCTGAAAACCCCGCCCAGGCCCGGACTACGCAAATGCCGCCTTCGCTGCTTTCTCCTTTCAACACGCCCACCCTCAACTCTTTGTCTTTCTTTCCTCACTTTCCTCAGATCTTCTTGCAGACACTCTCTTGATGGTGGAGAGCCCCTTTTTGTTTCCCAATCCAGCGGATTCTTCGGCAGCACCCTCGGCTCCCCGTCTTCAATTTTTTTTCAACCACCGACCCCAAGACCTCCGTAGTTTGCCTGAACCGAAAGCAGTTTTTCCCCCCCTTGCGACGCAGCGGCAACCCTCTGTCTTCTGTCCCTTCGTTTGAGAGATTGATGACTTCGTTACACATAGGCCCTGGCACGTGCGCAGCCCTTGTTTTCCCCTTTTGAGGTGTCTTTTTTTTCTTCCTTTCTCCCCCACTTTTTTCGTCCGTTAAGGTGCACCGTCTAGTTTGCTAGCACCTATCCTGGGAATTCCCCAATTTGCACTTCTCTGTCCGGGTGCAACAGATGTAGCCGAAACCCCAAACCCCTTCCACTTTTTTTTTCGTTCCAAAGTTCGGCCTTGGATCCCGACTGGTTAACCTTGCCTTTCGATGTTGCCCTCCCTTTTTTTCCAGGCGGACCCATTTTTTTCAGATGATGCCCTTTTTTAGTGTTTCCCCTGGAATTCGTCCCCCCCTGTCACCTGTCTTCCGTCCTTTTGCGGCCAGAACACCCGCGGGCTGTTGCCAGCTGGTTTTGGACCACGGAAAGCGCTGTTTCCCATTCTTTGTAAATTTTGCCACAGGTCGCCACCTCCCCCAGATTCCTTTTGAGTTGCACCTGTTTTTGACACGCCTCTTGTATTCTACGTCGGCTGCTTTTCCCCGTCCATATTAATTTCCTCTTTTTCTCCGAGACGGATTGAGAGTGCATGGACGACTGAGACGCGGCCGGTTTTTCCCCTTTTCCTAGGGTCGGTGGTCTGAAGTGCTTCCGCTGTCAGTCCATGCTCAAGAAACGTGCCCTTTGTCCCTTGTTTCCACCAGCTCTCCCCGTTCCCTGATGAAATACCCTCCTTTCCGCCCTGCCGTTAAGTTGTAATATGCGCCTTGTTTTTTGCCCTTCCCTCTGACCCCCCGCCGTGATCCGCTTCCTTTCACCACCAATTCAATTACTGTCCAGCTAGACTTGGCGTTTTCCCTCCGGATTTACACCTTCGTACGGCCTTTTACTTGCGAGTATTTCCCTCCTAGTTCTTGCACCCTGGTCACCCAGAATCGTCTTCCGCGGCCGGACTTCTAGACCATTCCTCTGTAAGATCTTTCCTTCCCTACCCCTCCCCCCCCTCTCCTTTTTTTTCCCCTCCCCCCCACTTCCCACTGCCGGCGCCCCCGACGCACCCGGGATGCCGTTATGCTTTTTATTGCCTTTCCGTGACCCCCTTCGTCATCTGAGGCATGCCTTGCGCCCAACGCCACAGGGGTGTGCAGTTACTAGATCTCCGGCGTTTTTGGACCTCCGCCGCATTCTTGCTGCGTTAGGTCTTTGACGAATTCGTTCAGGCCTACCCACTATCACATGCATTCACACCATTTAAACCTCCCGCAAGTGCGGTTGTTTTCGTCTTCATGATTATCTTTTCCCTTTTTTTGCTGTTTGTGGTCCTTTGAGGGACCCACCGTTTGCCGTGGACGTCTCCCCTTTCCCTGTCACTCCCTACATCGGTTTGCGTTACCCCCCCCGTGCTAGATTTTTCGGAATAGGGTTGAATTGTTCCGGACGTACATTTGACGTTTTTCGATCGCACGCCGGACCGAAGTTTCCACTTTTAAGCCCACCCTCCGGATGATGCGTCCTGCCCGATTTTTAGAGTCGGCGCGGCCCATAGTAATTTTTTTTTTTTTAGCCGTTTCCTCCCGCCCCCCCTTTTGCCCCCAGCCCCGTTGCAAATTTGGTGACCCCACTTGCGAGCCCCTTGACCCCTTGTTGACCCGGGGGCCTTTCGCGGGCAGTCGTGGTTCCCCTGCTTTTTGTTGTAACCCGTTTTCTCCCTGTGAAAAACCGGGCCTGGGCGAGGGCTGCTTGATTTCAGTCCGCAAACCTCCTCGCGACTTTTGTCCCGCAAAACCTTGTCGACTGACATGTCTGTGGACGATTAGTTCCGGACGATTGCCCAAGGGGATTACATATTTCTCTTTGCGTTTCCCCACGTTGGACCACCTCTTTCCCGCCCGTCAATGCCAGGGCTTGAACCTAAACCACTTGGTCGCAAAGCTGCCTTTTTTTTTTTTCTTTCAGGTTTTTTTTGATTTTGGGGACCATTCCGGCACTCACCCCCCCGAATAAGTGTTTTCCCAATTATTTAGGTGCTTTCACCAGCACTTGTTTCCCACAGACTACTTGGACGGCCTTTTTGGTTCCCCTTGATGATGTCCAAGGGGTTTTGGAACCCCCCCCCCATTTTACTTCTCTATTCTTTTCCTACTCTTCGTTTTTTTTTTTCTGAGACTGAGCTTTACTGGTTATGCCCCGGCCTTTCCAAAGAGACCACCCCTCAGTTCCCAAAGCCCCCTTGCGTTGTACCCCCATTGTTAGACCCCCCCCCCCCCAACTGCCCTTACTTTTTCCATTTGACTTATGTGAGGGTTTATCCCCAGGTCCAGTCGGTTTTTGACCCCATTTCAACCACTGACCGCCCAAGCCTAACAACTTTTTTGCTTTTTTCTTTTTCTCCCCGCGGGGTCCTGTTGCGCATGGTGTTCTGGCGATGATAAGGGTTTCAACCGGTCCCCCCATCTCTTGCGCCCCTGGCTTTCAGACCCGCGCACCCCCGTAACTCCCATATGTCCGTCTGTGGAAAGTTTTTGTACCCAAAGTGCGCTGATTAGAGGACCCCACCCTTTTTGCCTTCCCCCATCCCCGTGCCCCTACCCATTGCCCCTGGTGCCTTTTTTCCCCCCCCCCCCCTGGCAAGGTCCCAACAGGTTCCGCGCTGCCCGGGCCTGCAAATTTTCTCGCTTTTTTTTTTCACGAACCTTTCCCTTGGTCACCAAGGTTCACCCTTTATTCGAGTTTTTTTTTTTTTTTCCTTTCAAGACGATTGCCGGCGTGACTCATGTTCTGATTTGCCCCCATTCCCTCCCAGTTAGGTCGTTCCGGTGTATCTGGAAATCTTCCTTCCCGGTTGTTTGTGCCAGGTGAAGCTTGATTGAGGACCTCCTTGAAGCACCCTCCAACCTTCAAGCCTTGACTGGTCCCCCCCAAATCTCTCCGACGACCCCTTCCCGTCTTCCGATCCCCCTTTTCCACCGCAATCTCCTTCTCGCGATTGTTGAAGTCACTTCGTCACCCTAGGTTTTGTTTCCCAGACCCCCCCCCCGTCTCCTCTGCCTTCTCCCCGGCCCCAAAACCAACCCCCCCGTCCCAGGCCGTTCACGCGCCCTTTTTTAAGTGTCGGAAAGGGGTACGATGATTGTTTAGGGCTCTGGGGCTCTCCGAATTCGTCGCCAATTTCTTTCTACCCTTTTTTTTCAGAGGGGGCCGTCGGCCGCCGAACTTCTGCACGATACGCTGTGCTGGCCGTAAATTTTTTCCTCACATCCCCGATCTCGGACTTTTTCGTGTCCTTTTTCCTCGGGTCCAATTTTTCCCGCGCATCTCATTCCCTGCATTGTCGTATTCCCCCCCTTGGAAGTGTTTTCGGATCTTGACTGAGCGTTGTCCTGTCCTCTCCTGGAGGCTTCCCTCCAACATGAGTTTCTCCTTGTTCGGCAGAGTGTTTTCTTTGAGACTACCACCTTTCAGTTGGCGCGCTCCGTCCCCGACGTCCCCTAATCCCGTCTTTTCGGTGACCCCGGGACGTTTTTTTTCCGCGCGATTAGGGTTCCGCGGCATTTTTTGAGGTGTCACCTCCCCCCCCCTTCCGGAGACCCTTTTTTTGCTGTGTACAAGGTATTTGCCGACGTCCGAGAATCCACCTTCCTGATTTGTAGTCCAGGGTTCTTTCATGACTCTTTCCTCCAGCGGTGGCGTCAAAAGGTGACCTGACGTTTTATGGACGTTTCTGATGTTTTTTTTTTTTGCTTTTTGCCCTTGGTTTGCAAAAGGTTCCCCCAGGCCCGTCCACACACGTGTACAACCTCGCGTTAGTTTCGATTTTCCCCTTTTTCGCGGCCCCCGGTTTCCCTCTGCTGTCCTTTCCCTTTCCCCTGTAAGGTAATTGTTTTCCACCTTCATTTGCCCACGTAAGCGCCCCCACTTCCGTTCTAGGGCTTCCCGTTGGAAAAATGGTTCCCTTTCTGGTTCTCCCCTCCTTTTTCCCCCTGTCGTTGATCTGGCATCTTTCTTTTCGGTTTTTGTTTTTTGTCCGGCTTTTCCGATGTCTTTGCCCCTCGTTCCTTTTTTTTTCTTTTCTGTGTTCGCGAGTTCCTTGCCCCCCGGGATGTGACCTATCGCGCCTTCTCGTCGACCGCCTTTTGAATCGGGCTTTTCTGGGCTAGACCTGCCCCCCCCCCCCCCCTGGAGTGATCCGCGACTTTTCAGGACATGTTTTTTTCTGCCGGACCCAAAATCTTTCAGTTTCCTTCGATTCACACTTCCTGTTTTTTGCCGACCGGGGGTGGACCACTCTCCCTCTCCCGTACATTTCCGATTACAGCCACGGTTGCACTGTTCTCCTTCGAGTTAAGACCCCCCCCATTCCCACTCCAAAAAGTTCTAGATCCTTCTCCACCAGCCCCTTCTTTCCTGAGAAACGCCCTTCCCTCCTGATCTAACTGCCGAGCATGGGCCTGCGTTGACATGCTTGTGCTTCTGGGTTGTCTTTCCATTGCCGGTTTCCTTTCTGCTCTCTACGCTCTTTGTTCCTCAAACTGCTGAATTTGCGGCGCGTTTTCTTTTTACGAAGTTATTTTGGTTTTTTTTTTTTTTTTTCACCCCCGTTCCACCAAGCTGCCTTGCTTCCAAGCAGAGTTCTGTCTAGATCACTCGATCTAACTTCTTCTAGCCCCCAGGTGGTCGTTTTTTTTTCGTGAGTTCTCCTTCGGTTTCCAGTCATACAACCGTACGTAATCCCCCTTTAGGGTGAACTCCCGGCCCGATGCTTTTTGCGATCAATTCTGTTTTTCACGTCCCCCGCATTTGGAAAGAATGATGGCTAGGGGGCCTGCACCCCCCACAAAAACACCCCGCATGGCGGCTTTTGATCGTTCTCTTTCCGCCGCTTTAGGAGCTTGTTTTTTTTTTTTTTTTTTAAGAACCTGAAAGCCATTGGGCACCCCCCCGTCGTGATCCGCCAGCCCCCCCCTCTTGTTACTTTGGGCCTAAATGCTGTTGACCTGCTGGACAGGGAACCCGGTCCTGCGCACGACACCAGGTCCCCCTCTGTTGGTCGCGTCCCCCTCTTGCAAAGGCGGGATGCGAGTGCTCAAGGCGGCCAAGGTGCGCGTTTCCCCCTTGTTGGTCCTGGTCCCCGTTTTGCCGCGGCCACTGAACCCGAACTCGGCAGGATCGGCTGTTTCGTGGGTGACGTGAATTTCATCTTTTTCGCTGCTTTCCCCCCCCCATTTGAAGGGGTGTTCTTGGAGCCACGCCACTAATTTGTTCAATAACCTCTTTTTTTCAAGCGGGTTGACCCCCCCAGGTCCGGAATCTTCTCTCCCCCCCGACTCTGGGGTCCCTCCCCCCCCGAAATATGTTCGCCCGTGTCACACCCCAACCGTTCTTCTGCCTTTCTCCAGTCCATCTTTGGCCCAAAATCGTCTTACAAAGGCCTTATGCCTCTCTTCTCCGCGGAAAACCCTCACTTCCTGGTGTTTCCCGTGCTCTATGTGGAGTTTTCCCCTTGTCACCGCGGTACTCCCCCCCCGCAATAGCCTTAGCGCTTGGAAGAGGGCTCCCTCCTGTTGCCTGTTGCAGGAGGTTTTTTTTCCCAGCTCATGCCGATTTTCTTTCCTCTTGTGCCCCCCGAAGTCCCTTGGATTTCCCGTCGGAGGGCCCTTTCTGAGTCTCCCCTCTCTTTCTCCCTTTCCAGAGTTCATGACTGACCCTTTCTTCGGTTGACAGTTTTGATTCTCGCTGTTGTCCCGCCCACCGCCATTGCACTTTGGGTCTTTAGCATTTTTGAGGGAAATGTCTCGGCTCTCAATCTTTTTGCCATTTTGTGCGGTTTCTAGTTTCGGGCATCTCCTCTTACTCCTCCGTTTTCTGGTGAGTCGAGCTTTGCCGGTATCTGGCCCCCTTTCCACAACCCAGAGTCCATTTTTTTTTTTTTTTTTTTTTTTTTTTTTTTTGCCGATCCTTTCCTTTTTCCATGCTACCTCCCATAGGGAGGTCTTTAGTACCCCCCTTTTCCGCATCACGGTCGGTACCACGCCCCCTTTTTCATGAATTCTTTTTGAAGTTGCGCTTTCCGACCTTTGTGAAGTCGACCTCCTCGCCTTTGCCGGCCATTCGAATTCGCCCACTTCCCAGATCCCTGACTGTGGGACGCCTCAGCCCCAAGTGATTTTTTCCCTTTTAGCATTCCGACTTCCCCACAGTCTTTGACTCTTGGGTGATTGCCCCCCCTGGCGTTGTAAAGAAGCTCACCCTCTCCCGATGCACGCTCGTTTTTCGGTCCCGGCGAAGGGTTTTCCCTTCGGAGGTTTTTCAGACGTTTCCCCCCACCACCATCCTCTGTGATGTCATTTTCTCACGTGATGACGGTGACCCAGGTATTGAGAGATCGCGATCTCAGGTGCTCCCGGTTCCTGTGTCCCCCACCACCAAAACCCGCTTTCCTTTGAGTGTTCTTGTGACTTTTTTGTGCGTGGGGAAATACCTTTTCCTTTCCAGATTCGTGACCGCCGTTCCCGAATCTTTTTGAGCGCTCCTGTTTCGATGTGCCCTTTTCGTTTTTTGTTTTACACACAGCTAACTCGTGGTTCTACTTTTAACTGCCAACAGTTTTGCAATAGCTCGCCCTTTTTTTTTTGTACCGGCTTTTCCTGTCGGCACAGCGCCAGCATTTTTATTCCCTCCCTGACCCAGCCTGTGTTCACTCACATTTTACTGGATGTCGGTAGCGCCTCTTCACCAGGCCACCTGGGTTTTATTTCCTTTCTTTTCTCAAGTCGCGGACACGAATCCATCCCTCTCCATTCCGGTTTGTTTGTGTTTTTGGGTTTTGTCAATAGGCCTCCCCCCCCTAATTCCCCCATTTTAGTCGCCTGTTTCGATCAAGGAAGCCCCGGACCGTGATTGATCAAATGCTCCCTCCGTTGTTGGATGTGCGGGGTTCCCCGTAATTTTTGAAAAACAGAGGCTTGCTTTTCCCTTCAGTAATCGGGATGGATGGCGAGATATGATTTTTGCCCAGCTTGAGGAGTTCCAGCGTATTTCCCCCTTCGGCCCCACCTGAGCGCGTTTGGCTTGGCCGTCCTTCCCCCAGTCGACCAGTTGTCGAGTCAGATGATCCGTCCCCCTTCATAGCTCCCCCTCTTGCAACGCGTCCCTTCTTTTTGTTTCTCGCTTCGCTCGGTTTTTGGCCCCAGGCATGTATTTTCATCTCTCCGTCCTTTTGTCCGTTGTTCCGGCTTTTTGATTTTCACCAACACCAGGTGTTTTTTTCCTCTCTATGCAATTTAGGGCCAGAATACTCCGCATTCTCCTTTCCCTCGTGCCTCGGACAGCTTGCTTTTTCCCCCTCAAAAATGTTCGGGTCAAACCCCCCTTTGTTTTATTCCCCGATTTTTGCACCTTAACTTCGCCAGATTCCCTGCTTTCCAGGTCCGGTACATTCGTCCATCTCTCTTTTGGCGCATGCCTCGTCCGTTTTTGCTGCAACACCCCCTCTTTCCTCGACCCTCAGACAACGCGTGTCTACCCCGCTTACCGACCCATGGCCCGGAACCCTTTTCACCTAGGAATTGGCCGCGAGCCCCAAATCTTGGTTTTTTTTCGTCTCCACCCCACCGGCTTTTTTGACCTTTTTCTAATCCACTTGACCGACTGCAAGTTTCAGTTACAGTTTTCTGCATTTGTGTGGCACCCCCCTATTTTCATTTCTTTTTTTTCCCGGACCTGGTTATCCCCGTCTGGGTTGTTGCCGTTGAGCATTTCCCCCCAATACTTCCGGCGGCAAGCCTTTCCCTTGGTTAGCCAGTTTCTCTGTCTTGACGGCCCCTGCGCCACAGCCCTCCACCCCACGTTTTCATTTCCCCCTTTCTTGACACACCTGTTTTTTCTTCCATCTTCAGGCGTAACCTCTCCCCCCCCCCGTCCTGTTTTTTGTTTTCACTCCCCATTGTTTTTAAGTTTGTTAGACTCCTTCCGGCCGATAATGTTCCGGTCCCCCCCCCCTTCACAGCCCCTATGTTCGTACCCATCCCCCCCACCAAAAATCCCGCAAGTCGTCCTTGCGGATATACACACCGTCCCCCCCCTTCCGTTTCCCTGTGGGTCCCTAAGGCGCATCTGTACTGTGCCGACTCGTTTTCTCTCGGTCTCTCCAATCCCACTTCGTTTTGTTTGCTTGTTTTTACCCCCGCAACCTGATCTCTACCCCCCTCTTCTCTCCACTTCGGCCTCAGGTCCCCCTCCTTTTCCTTTGGGGTTTCTTGATGCCCTCCAAAACTTCGTTGACCCCCGTGAGATAGGCCTTCATCATGCCCCCCCTCCTCTTGGAAGCCGCGTTATTGTCGCCCCTCGCTCCTCTCGCTTGCTAATTCGGACTTTGCGCCTTAAGACCCCCCCGCATCACGATTTTTTTTGAAAAACGTCCACTTTCACCGTCCCTCTCCCTTTTGTGTTGTGCCGTTCTCATGATTATCTTTTCATGGTGCTCCATGCGTTTTTTCTGTTACCTCCCTCTTTTTTCTGCTTACTTCCCGCGGTTTTGATCGGAAAGCGTTTCTTTTTTTCTTTACATGCGCCCTTTTCGGACCTTCCCTTCTTAAGTTTCTCTTTTGCCGAGACCCCCCATGTAACTGTCCCCCCTTAGGAATTTTTTTGCCCTGTATGACCCTAAGGAGAGCGCCCCCACCGCCCTCATTTCTGAAGTTCCCCGCTGCCCCCCTCTTGAATACTCTCCTCCTCCCTGAAACTTTTCAGACTTGCGTCATGCGGACCCCGAACGAAAATTGCGTTGGTCGTGCGGGCAACCCCCCTCTGGGAAACCCTTTTTTCGGTCCCACCCCCGGTTTGTGGTACGTCTCTTTGATCCCAGCACCGTCCTTTTTCTTAACAAACCCTGAGCACCTTTTCCTCCCCAAACCTATGCTAATATTTTTATTTCCGGCTCGTTGTGATGGCCCGATTGGTTTGGTTTGCGAAATATACTTTCTGTCCCACGTGAACCAAATTGTTCCCCTCTTCATCCCCCCCACTCCTGAGCCCCGAACCCCCCCCTAAGACCCCCCGATTATTCGTGGCCAGTTTTGCTGGCTTGGAGTTACCTGTTCCCCTTAATAAGGGACCCCCCCAATTCTGGGTGCGGTTCGTCTTTTTTGTTTGAACGACAATTGTTCCCCCCTGCCCCTTCCTCTTGTAACTTGTCGTTTTTCACTATTTCGGTCAGTCCAAACCCTTCTTTCTTCTCCTATCTTCCCCCCATCTCCTAGTTGTTTTCTCTAGACTCCTTTTTGCTCCCTGCATTTTACCTCTCATTTTTTGCCCCAAATCCGCCCCAAGTTTTTCCAATTCGATTGTCCGTTCTTTTTTTCCTTAACAAGAAACTTAACCCTTCTCCTCTACCTTGGGTCTCCCCGGTTAGGAATTCCCCCTGCCCTCCACCCCCGACCCCTCCCCCAATCTTGCTTATAGCCCCCCCTTTGTTGTTTTTCTTACGGTTTGGTGTTTTTTGCGTGTCTCGAAACCGTGTCACACCGCTTCCTGATCCCCCTATGGCCTCCCCCCCCCCCCTTGTCTATGTCACGCCCCCCCCCATTTAGATTTGTCCATACAACCCTTCCTTCAGATCGTACCCCCTGCCTATTTTTTTGTCAATGTGTTTTAAATTTTTTTCACCGTCAAAATGACCCCCTTGTCTTTCCCCCCCCCCGCCACACTTTTTAACCACCTTCTTTTCCTACTGTCTTGAAGAGTCCACTTTTCTAGATGTTTTTTTTCGGTTTGCCCCCTGCCCAACCGGTGCATGCTTCTTGGCGCCCCTCCCTTTTTCCACTCGCGGCCGCGGTTTTGCCCCTTTTTCTCGGCATTTCGCACTATACGGCACTTTTTTTTTCTGGTGTACTCCTTGGGTACAAGCTACGTCCTTTGCCTGCCTGCGTGTCTCTGTCATAAGCCAATTGCCTCCTCCCCTTTTTTCAGGAGGATCGCCATTCGCTTTTTTGTGACCCACCCCCTGAGCTGTCGTATCTTTTTTTACTCCACCCCTTAGATAGCGCTTGCTGAAGGCGGTCACCCCCATAAGGTTCCTTCCCCACAATTTTTTTTTGAGGTTTTTTTTTTTTTTTTGCTACGCCCCCCCCCCACAACAGATCCAGGTGTCCAGCCCCTGTCGCCGTCTTTGATTTTTCGTTTGTTTTCAGTTCGCCTCTGCCGACTTTCTCGTTGTTCCCCCCAACTGAGGTTTTTTCTCTGTAAGAAGGTCACCTCTTCTTTGCGTTTCGCCCCCCACACCCCCCTCCTCAGGCCTCAGAGACTTTTTCTGAAGTTCGGTCCCTTCTCAGCAATCCCACGTTTTCTTTTGTGTCGTCCCTGTCGGAGTCACTTCTCTTTTTTGGACTCTCTCTGTGTGGCCCCTTCCTCAATGACCTTTTTCGACCCCTCTCAGCGGCGACCCAATCCCGAATTCCAGATTTTTTCCTGAATCCCTCTCGTTAAAGACTTTAGGGAGTACGAGTCTCCCCTT
>Ga0179593_1307446_pt1 | contig 15414 bp, 10 predicted proteins | sample CZODoug2_1_08_16_FD_185931 | JGI IMG/M metagenome (GOLD analysis project Ga0179593, IMG submission 185931) | Vadose zone soil fungal communities from Angelo Coast Range Reserve, California, USA - CZODoug2_1_08_16fungal (PacBio error correction) | ecosystem: Environmental > Terrestrial > Soil >... | reverse complement strand
AAGATAGGCCAAATTTTTCAAGTCGTTTTTAAAAGTCCTTTCATCCTCAGAAGCAACACTTCTCAGTTTAGTTAGGCTTATGCACGATGCCTCGCCTGAGATCTCCGACTAACTTGGTTCGCCTCTTTTCCGTGTTTGTCCTGGGCCCAAGTTTTACGGCTCTTCTTTTTTCTGCTACGCATTTTTTTTAAGTGCGTTTGTTCTTTCTCAGGCTAATACCCCTTTAGGCCTTCGGCGATTTCTTTTAGGTTTTTTCACCGACCCATTGGCGACGTACCCTCATATAGGCGAAGGGTCATCTTTTGGTGATGCACGATACCCATGAAATCTGGGCCCCCACGCCTGTGATCCCCCATTTGTCTTTCTAGCCAACTGAGCCGTTCTTGCGTGCCTCTTTGCATACGGGTTTTATCTGGCTCCCCCGCCAACCCTAGAGGTGAAGAACGGTACCTGACAGACCCCTTTTCACTCCCTGCGGATTTTTCTGCGGATGGTTCTTCGACGACTCAAACATGTCCCGAGATCGCGCCCCCCATTTCCCCCTCGGTCGTGCCAAGTCCTTTTAGACCCCCGACACTTTTTTTTTTCTTCAGTATAAGTAAATCAGACCGGTAAGGCAAGACCGCCGGTTCGACCGTCTGGCTTTTTCTTTCCGGTCCCACCCTGAAACATAGAAAAGATATCTTTTCCCGCTCGGTCTCGCTTTTTCTTTTCTTTGAGATATTGTTTCTCTAGTGGTCTAGCTTTCATCGTCTAGTGGCACCGTTTCTACATACCACGAGGTTAAGGGCCCCCGAGCCTGGTGTATCGCTTCCTCCCCCCCGCTCTCTCGAGTTTTCGCCTCTGACCGGCGCGTTTCCGCCCGGGTCGCGTGAACGGGACGTCGTTTTTTTTTCCTGCCTCCCCCTTCGCTTTCCTCAGTTTTGAAACAGTGAGGCCCCCTCTTTCCCCCTTCTGTCTGACACCTTTACGCGGAACCTGCCGGACCCCACTTGAGGTTGGTCTGTTCTTTAACCCTGGAACTATAGTTCGCATTTCCTTGGCGAGTTTTGCACCTTTCTCTTTGTGTACAACCTAGAAACGGAACATGGCAGGTCTCGTATTCTTCTCATTTTTCCTACTTCCCCCCCAGACCGCTCCTGTCTTTATGATGAACCGGAACTCCCCCCTCTCGTATACGCGCCTCACAGCGTAGCCTTTTTCCTTTTTCATCCCGTTCCGTCCGGGGGATAGCCTTAGGCACTCTCCCCGAGCCTTGAGTCCTTCGGCAGCGAGGGGGTCGGGGCGGACAGGCTTCGTGGTCCCTCAGGCAGCAGTGAATAATCCCTAAACCCGAGTCTCACGTGTACGTGGACTTTATACAATTTTTCTAGACCGTTTTTGATCTACATAAAGACTTGACCATTCTTTCCCCGGCTGTTTAGCTATCCCCCTTCTCCCTTCCGATAGCCTTCGCGGCTCTCTCCGACGTTTCTTTTGGTTCACGCAACGTCGTTTCCCCCGGGAACACTCCTCCTTTGGAGCCCTCGCCCATTCCATAAAATCATGCTTGCGTGTGCAGACCAGGTACGTATTCCTCTTCCCATTTGAGCTCTCTCTCCTTTTGATCCCCGGTTCCGGGCTTGTTACTTAACCCGTAAACACATCCGGGAACATCTTCCTCCACCCGGAAATCCCAGATTTCCCCTGTAGCGATTCAAATTCGCTTGCCTCCTCCCTTCCCCATTGGTGCCCCCCGAACAAACTCCAAGAGGCGCCCTCTTCCATTGTTTTTTTTTTTTTCCCCGGATGGCTCAATTGATGCAGCACTGCGCGGCCTCCTATTCCCCAGCCGTTTTTTCCCCACGGCCTTCGCCGCCACGGTTCGGCGTGGTTGATCTCATTCCTCCTACCTTTGTGTGTTTGCTTAGAGATAACACACTCCCCCGTCACCCGGGTCGGCTCATTGTGCCCACTGCCCATCTCGTTCACAGAGCTTTGCTTCGCAAAGGCTCCCGCATATTCCCTCGAGTCCGACGTCCTTTCGTAGAGTAGCTCGTTCTTTTTTTCTGTTAGTCCCGGTAGTCGTAGGTCATGAAGCCGCACCACACACCGTTTTTCGAGATCGTTTTGTCAGTAAGTCTATTTTCCCTTTGCTGGTAGATTCAACTTTTTTACTTGGAATATGGACCATTCCCTTTTCACCAGCCTGTATCGATGTTCCCCCTTTTTCGGTCTCTAAGTAAGGCCTTCAGTCCCCTCTTTGGATTGACCCTCCCCTACTTTCCCCTTTTGACTTGAGATAGTCAGTCCAATCTTAGGTATTTCTTTCAGGTTTGAGTGGCCCTCCGTAACAATCGCCGCTTTTATGCGGAGGTTTTTCCTCCGCGCTGACGAAGTGGAGTTGAGCCTGTCCCCCCAGCGGCCCCTATTTTGTATTTTTTTTTATGTCTGTCTTCCGGCTCTTTCTTTAGGTGAGAACTTCCAATTACGGAGCTCGGGGTGAAGTCAATAAGGAGAATGTACGGATACTAAGAATGTTGCCCCCCCCGGCCTTTCGTTTCTCTGGATTCCCTTAGATGCCCTGCTTGCGTCTTGGGTGCCGTCCCTCGAAGTTGAGGAGGAGCGGATTTTTTTTGTCTCTATGTGTTTTTAAGATCTTTTCCGTATCAGAGTGGTTCTTCGTTCCCCCCTCCCTTTTTATGTCTGTACGGGTATGATTTTTTTTCGTTTCCCTAAGTTCCCCCCCCCCACGTCCGCGCCCTCCCCGGGCAATCACTGTCACAGCTGACGTTAACCCCGCTTCAAAAATTGTCGTTACCTTTTCGTTTCCCTGGTTTCTTCAATAACCCCCCATCAGGGAGGTCGGTGAAATTTATCGCTCAGTAAGGTGTCCACGTCCTGTGTTGCCTGGTTTCCTCATGTTTACCTGCCGGATTCGAAGGCTGATCCCAATGCGCTTCCGCGGGAGCTAGTTTGACATCCAGATTGTCATGTCCGAGGAAGTGTTTCATTAGCCCCCCCCAACCTCGCAAAGAGAGGTTGAAGGCTGCTTGACTAAACCCTAGATTTGCCCCGTGCCCTCGGTCTTTGGGCAGAACGCCTCGCCATCAGCTCCTGCACAAAGGTCGCAGCATAGACCCAGTGACCACTAATCCTTTTTGCGCTCCTTTCGTCTTCTCGGAGCGGGTCGACATTGGTCAGGGTGCTCAGTCAAAACGACGTTGTCCTTAGGAGCCAGCGAAGCCCGGCCCCTACTCCTAGTACTGCGCCGTTAGTTTTTCAGCAGCCTCTCACGGAGCAAGAGCCGCATTGCTTCTAGTAGTCCGAGCCCCCGCTTTTTTGCTACCCCCCCCTATCAATCGCGTGATACCCGGAACGCATTTTTTTTGTGCCTTGCTTTTTTAACCCTCGCTGGACAGTTGTTTTCCGGCCGATTCACGCCTGGCACTTCCTTTCCTACGACTTTTTTTTCGCGCGATGTGCCTTTTGCCGAAGTGACACCGGTTGGCAGGCTTCCTCGTTGGGCTTGTAATGGCCGTTCCGTCTCCCGTTTCTGAACGAGGCCGCCCTTTCCTTCGCAGCGTTCTCCACGGACGTCCCATGATCTTCGACCATCCCCCTATCGCCTTCCAAGTTTTCGCAGTTACCTCTCAACCGTCCCCTTTTCACACCTGCTCCCTACATGGTAAGAAAGCGTATGTGGCAACAGCTTCATCCCCTCTCCCTCTCCGTTTAGTGAGCGATGATGCTTCTCGGCGGTCGTCTTAGAATAAAGGACTAACCAATGGTTTTATCGTGTTTCGCTCTTCTTTCCTTCCCCTTTTCTGTAGTTTCTTTCTGAGTCGTAGCTCGATATCTTCTCTCTTTCCTTTTCTGTTGGGTTGAGTGGATCTCGTCTGACTGCTAAACCCGAGCTCACTTTTCACGTCCCCCCCCTTCCCCCCGGAGATTCGAGCAACAAGCAACTAAGCAGTTTGTTAGTCTTAGTCTCGTTTTTGAACACGAGGACCTCCCCTTTCGATCCTCTCTAACTGTCTTCTTGCGATCCTTTTCGGGTGTTATGGTTCAAACAGACGGGTCGATTCCGACTGTTTAGGTTTGTCTCCGTTTTGGTTTCTCTTACTGGCAGCTATGGGGAATGGCGGGATCGCTCGGTTCCACCCACGACTGGGAGACAGTTCCCTGGTAACTCTTTTCTGAGGAGATTCGCCCCTGTTTCTTTCGGTTGATCTAGACTATCTGAAGCGTCCCTGGTGCCCGATAAATGTCCATTAGCTTCCCCCACCAGCATCGGACGAATAGTGCGCTCCTCTCCTTTTTTTTTGTTCCGGCACCAGTACCCCTATACGTCTGCGTCTCGACGATGAGTCTTAACCTTCAAGTACGGTTGGATTTGTCTTTTTCTGCTGGATACCTCCTTTACCGAATAGAATACTCGAAGTACATTCGGTTGATGATCATTGCGTCGGAGGGCGCTCCCCCATCCCCCTTGCGAGATTTCAAATTTCGCCGGTTTTGCGGGAAGGTCCCCGTTTTTTGGTGAGGTCAGACAATACAACGCTGTCGACACACGCTCTCGGGACCCTCCCTCCTTGTCGCCCCGTCCCTTGGTATGATGGTTCCCCCTGCTTTTCCCTTCCGGGTTGTAGTTTGAATGAGTTCGGCAAGTTCCAGTGATACAGGGCACTTGGCCCCGCGCCAAGTGTTTCTTATCTCCTCGCCTTTCCACCGCTCGAGTTCCGCCTTGGGCGCAGATTGGGGCCCCTTCCCCCTTCCCGACTCCCTTTCACCGGCAGCCGTTCGAGTAAGTCTCAACGCCCTTCCGAGCGTCACTCTTCCTCGAGCCTTGGAACGTTAGGCCAACCGATTTCAACTGCCCTCTTTCACACCTTTTCCCTTTTGTAGCACGTGAGGCCAGTCCCCCCCCGATTTGCTGATCTTTTCCTGAACTACGATCGCGAGAATTTGTGACGTCCTTGGTGCACCCGTATATTTAAAAACTTGGAAAAACCTCCGCAGGTGTCCTTCGCGTGTACCGGCTTTTTTTCATTCTTTTCTGCCAATCCCCCCCCCCCTGGCCCGTACTTAGGAAGGCCCGAACATTATGAAAATGATAGATTTCCTCCAAAGCGGCCCCCTGATCATAGACCACCCCGAGGAGTCCCTTCCTTCCGTTCGCCGAAATAGAGACCTCCGCGGCAGCGAAGGTCTCCTTCCGACCGAAGTCTGCCTTTTTGGACCTTTCTCTTTCATGCTCCTTTCAATCCATAATAACAACAGGATCAGGGTCCGTTTCTAACTCCCCGCCACGATCCCCCGATCCGACACATCCCCCCCGTACCTTACCAGGCTTTCCAACGGCTGGCTCTCCCCACGCCACCTCTTTTCTGGGCCGTAGCCTTGCAAGACGATTCCCCCCAAGGGCGGCTTTCCGCGCTTTCCCCGCCCGCGTGGGAGTGTCCAAATCTCAGAATTGTGCTCCCTATCTCCAGTCCCCCCTCCACGTGGAGTGGAAGACCAGAGTCCTCCCGCCGGACTTTGATCTTCTACGATCTAGTCTGGTCCCCGGCCCCTGGCCCTTTCCTATCCCGACCCCAAGTGTCAACATCAGTGGTGAAACGTGTCCACCCCCCCTTCAACCCCAGAAGAGTTCCTCGAACGAGTCCCCCAACGGTATAAGATTTTTTCCCCGGCCCCACCGAAAGCTTTTCTTTTTCCCCTTACCTGATATCAACGGCGTGCGCTGAATTTTGCTGGATTGAGAAGAACTTCTGGGCTACACGGCATCTAAGGGGCCCTTTTTTCTCGGGTTAATTTTTTTACTATTGTCCCCCTAATCTTTTTTTTTTTCGGGAGTACCCCCCGCCGCCACCTGTGTCTTCTCCGGCGTTTTCACGCCCAGGAGTGAAGCGTTTTTTCGCCCGCGCTGTTTTCACCTTTGCCCGCGCCTTCTTGAGTAGAGCCGAGTGTTTCCTCCTCTCCTTTTCCCGGTTTGTTGGCGCCACTTCTTTTTAGCACAGAGCGATCCCCCTTCGTTCCCTCTTTTGTTCCAATTTTCCGGGGTGGAAGACGTTTCCACCTGAGCTTCCGTGCATAGGACATCCCTTCCCTTTCAATTTTCATTTTTTAGAGATCGTCTCGATAGCTTCTTCCCCTCTTTCCATTCCTTTTTCTCCCGCCCGAAGGGGGTTGAATCTATCTCGTCGTCCAAATTGAGTAGTCCCGTAATCTTTTGATTTCCCTTATTAGATTTTTCCCAGAGCCGCCCTGTCTCGGCTTGCAGGTTTTTCAGCTTCGCAGGGAGTGGAGCAGACGCGGTTCATTGTCTTTTGCTGTTTGGACGTCTTCTTTTGATTTTAGAACGGCCCTTTTCCAGTTATCCCGTGGAGAGGCATTTACGGTCATTGAGATTACCTACGAGGTTACCGACTTTCTTCCCCGTTTATGACATCTCTGACCGACTTTCCCCTGTTCGTCTTAGTTGCATGAGAGACAGGCCGCTGGAGGTAGCTCGAATCCGTTATTTGCCTCGACCGGAGTCCCTCTTTCCCCCGGTCCATCGGAGACATCTTTGTCTGCGAGGAGTTTCCTCGATTACCCATGCCTTCCTAGACTCCCTTCCCCCAAATCACTTTTTGCCCCCTCCCACTCGTTCAATGAGTAACACATGCCCGTTACAATTGGCGAAACCATCCTACCACTCTGGGGTTCAAGGCCAAGTTTGTTCTCTCCTACCCATGGTAAGTTTGCAGGTGTAGAAGACTGTTTCCCTCGAAGGGCTGTCTTCTTCCGAATTCTCCCCCGCGTTGGCCCTCGACCTTCTCTCGGCTCCTTCTCTTTCGGTATAGGAGCAACAACGCGACCTCTCGGAAGGGATTCGGATATCCCCCATGAGCTGCTTTTTCCACTTTTGGTATCCGGAGCACAGGTTCTTCTCCTACTTCCCTCGACAAAAGAGAAATGAATGAACAGCTTTTTTCTCCCAGAACAACGGCGCAGTACTTCTTACACGTAGGTCTGGTCCCCCTCACGAGGGAGGGTGCTTTTCCCCGGCCCCAGACAGTTAAGTCGGGAGTTCCGAGACGTTCCCGATGTTATGTTTTATATTCGGTTTATCCCGTCCTCCCCGAACCCCTTTGCACTCCTTCTTAATTTGAACCCCTCTGCTCCCCTTCTGAGCATAGGCGCGCGACCCGCAGAATCCTCTGGGTCGTGTCTTCCCTTCTCGGACCTCCCCTTTTGTGACCGGTGTTGCCTGTCCCATCCAAAAGTTTAGGGCACTGCCCAGCGCCCCCTTGTAAGCTTTCCTTCTACTAAGGAACCTGTTTCTAGGAGCGACTCTTTCCCAGTGATTGTTTTTATTAAGCCGTTGCCAGCAAGAAACCGAGTCTAATCCGGCTCGCGCCTCGGACCAATATCGTTTCTTCAGAGCCTCTCCTCCCCCGAAACGAAGGTATTTTAACAAGAACGGTTTACAAAACCTTAGCACTGATCGTGTGCCCATCCCTTTTCCCTTCATGCCCAGCTTTTTCCGTTCTCGTGACGACTGAGCGTCTTTTGTAGTCGTTTTTTTCTCTCCTTGAATTCTTACGAGACGGAGGGGATAGGCCAGTCACCCTTTTTAGGTTTGTCTCTCATTATTCCAGTCTTTTCCTCCCCGTGTTTTTGTTTTTTTTATCTCGAATCGATCTCCCCTTAAATCTGCTCTAAACGAGCAAAGTGGAAGGGACCCTCGCGAAAATCAACGTAGCCCTTGGTGTTTTCCCGGATTACAACCTCTCCCTCCGGCAGCAGTCCATCTCTCGATAGAAAAAAACGGTCTTCAGAGCTGAGTGAAGTGTTATGGACCCCATCTTCGCGGAATGTTTTCTAAAGGCGGGTTTCTCTCCTGATTTTACTACCTGCGGGCATTTTTTATCGCTCTTTTCTCCCCGTCCTTCCGGTCAGAAAGAGCCTGCGAAGGATTTGCCCTCCAGGTGTCAACGGCTGGAACGGGGATCCTTCTCGGCACGCCGCTTAACCATTGTTTTCCCCTTTCGCCACCGAAGAGATCTACTTCGTCTTCCGTGCACCGGTGGGATCGGGTTAACCACCTCCCTTCGAGGTTTCGGCGATGGCAGACGCTGACTCCCGTCAAAGCACGGCGCGGCTCCCTTTTGTCTGGCCTCCGCGCTACCTTCCAGATCCTCTGCTTGATGAGACAGGCGTTGCGCCGTTAAGATTCGGGCTAGACTCCCCGGGAGCAGTAGCCGACACCCCTCCTTCGTCGATTGCAATCTCCCTTGCCAACAAACGTCTTTGCGCTTTTCTACCCTTTTTCCACGAAGGGAGCAACGATCCTCTGTCAGCCGATGAGATTATGGTCTCGATTTTTTCCCTCATGTGTAGTTTGTACTCCTGCCTTTTTTTTTAGACAGTTCTGTCCGAGGACGGGAAAGCTAGGTTTTTGTATCTTTTTAGCCGCCTCCACCCGCTCCTCTTTCCTCCCTTTGGCGAAGAGTGACCGGTCCCCTCCCCAGCCGCATGTCGCTTCCCAAAGCGTCACGCTCCTTTTTTCCTCTCCCCCCTCCCTTCGTTCCCTGTGTGACCTTCCCACCACCCCTTCTTCTCCTTTTAGACACCTAAGAGGAGAACCGTTTTTCCTCCCTATTTTGATAGTAAACTTTCCCCTACGTAGCGACCAGGGGTGACGTTTCAGTTTTAACGTTCTGTTCCCCAAGTGGGAAGATGCTCGTGCATTTCGCGAAAATTTCTTAACTCCAATCTCCGCCCCGTTACTACCTTCTCGCTAACAGATATGGGGGTAAAGGCCTGCCCCCCGTTCTAGGAAGAGGCAGGCAAAACGGCCTGAGCATATATCTTTCCCAACCGGGGGCACTCCCAGATACGGCACTTTTTCCCCCCCCCTTCTGAGAAGTCGTTCACATAGGGCTCCCCTTACGTCGTTGAGAGCAGATGGCGGTGACTTTTTCACTCATTTTGCCATGCACACCCTTAACCACGACCCCCTCTCTCGGAAGGCTTTTACCCCTTCCGCCTCACGATCCGACTGAGATCCGACATTTCCCAGGATTGGGGGAACGCTTTTTCAACTCCCCTCCTTCAGCGTCGTTCTACTGCAAGCCGCTTTCCAACATCCGGTCGTTTCTTTTTTTTCTGATCCTTCTTTCAAGAACGCGTTCAGGGGACTCCATTCCTTTTTCTCCGTCCCCCTTCCTCATTCCCCCTTTTCGGGGCAAGCCAGTTACTGCCTACGGATCACTTTCTTTTTAGACCGATCTCTTCCCGTCCTGCTGGGAAGAGGCGACCCATATTCACTTCCCCTCCCCACCTGACCACGTCTACCCACCTTCCAGCCTTTTCTCCTTTCCTCGCTGACTGTAACGTTCTTCCCACTCTGTTGAACTACCGTAGGCCCCCCCCCCGCACACAGAGAGCCTCTCTCTAAGTCACGGCTTCTTCGCCTTTTTTTTCTTGAGCATTCTATCCCCGGACGCGGTTCTACATCGGCCCAAGATACGTGTGCCGTGCACACGTCCTTCTCCCTAAACGTTTACGGCGGGTGTTCCTCTTTCTTTTTCTCCTCTCTGTTTGTGAGCGTACCCGCAGTAACCGTGTTCCTTCTTCAGTCCTTTGCACGCCCTTGATCTTTTCTGATGAACGCTCCTTTAGCATGGCTCAGCCTCATTCTCGCTCCGTTAGTAGATTCTAGTCGCTAGGCCTTTTGCGTGGGCGCCCCGGTTCTTTCGTCGGGAACAGATTTTTTTTCATACGTCTCGTGTTTTTACTAAGAGTTAGTGAGTTATTTTTGTCCGACTCCACTGATGTTAACCTTTTTAGTGCAATATTGACAGCACCTTGGGGGTTTGTACGATGATACACTTTCCCTAGGAAGACCGTCTATCTTCCTGAGTATTTAATTTAAACGCCCTTTCATTTTTGAGGTGACTGGTTCTGCTCTTTCTCAAAGTCGGAGGATTCCGTAAGAGTTGGAGTGTCCCTACGTCGATCGCTGCCGTTGATTCTTCTGCAGTTTTTTTTCCCTAGCTTTGGCGACGGTGGGTTGTTTTTGCCATAGAGCAATTACTTTGCTTTTTTTATTGTAGTCTTTAGGCCCCTTTTTCGTAGCACGGCCCTTTCCTTTACTGGGGTGATTAGGACGCGCATTCTTGCGACCCCCTGGAAGGTTTAACCCAGAATTTCTGTCGCCCCCCCGCTTCCCTCGCCCGTTCTTTAGTTTCCCTTTCCCGCTTCAGATGCCTGAGGAGTGAGGAGCGTTTTTCTCCGGCTCTTTCTGAGTCTTTAGGGTTCGTGCTTGTACTCATTTAATCGTTTTCTGGTCGAGATTGCTTTTCCGAAGGTTTTACATATTCCGTCCCTGCACGCTGACTTTCTTTTCCACCCTTTTTGCCCTGAGAAGGGAAATGGTCAAAACCTTTTTAGCTACTTTTTCCCTTGCCCCCCTCTTCCTGCCACGTTTTTTTTTTTGCACGCGTTGCTCGCCGTAATTAAGGTTATCAGCGGGAAGTGACTTTTTTTTGCCTCATGTTTCCCACTGACGACTCGAAGCTTCGCCCCTCTCCTTTTATAATTTTACGGGTCTTCTTCGCGTCTTGTCCGTTCACTCTGTAAAAGAGTGACCCAATAGCTCTTCCTTTCCCCTTCGCAGTCTTCCTCCCGGCTTTGACAGTTACCTGGTTTATAAGGTTCAATTTGTGCTATCCTTTGCCGATATGAAAAAGATCCTAATTTTTTCCTCCGAGCCCACAATGACTCGCCCTTCTTCTTCCCCTAGGAGCGTTCTAAAGAGTTTCAGGGTGACGGCATTCCCAACTTCCTTTTTGTCCCGTCGGCGTTGAATCCTTGCCTGGTTTTTAGGAATTGAATTCTTTAGGGTTCTCCTACCCCCCCCTTCGTAAACTAAAGACGTGAATTTGAATCTTCTAGGAGCAGTTCGGCGCCCTACCACAACCCGCATCCCTCTCCGTAATTTCTTTCGGAAGGGAACTAGTTGGAGGACCCTGTCTTTACCACGCCCTAGGTAACGTGTGGCTTTTTTTATCAAACTTGATTTAGAAAACTTACGGCCTCCGCCTCCTCCCCCTCTCTTTTTTTGCGTGAAGTCACCTGCCCCCCTTAGTTGCTCTAAGGTTCTCTGGGAATCCTTCCCCTATCCCCGTTTTCCCGAGGACGATTTCCGTCGAATCGTTCGTACAGCAACATGATTGCTACATCGAGCTCCCCCTGCCGCAGGTTTGTTTGTAGCACCCTGCGGGATGCAAAACCTGCTTTCCTATTTTTCAGGAAATTCCCTCTTAGTTGCCATCCCTTTCAGTTCAGCGACTGATCGTACTCTCGCGGGATCCTGCGCGTACCGTCTCACGACAGGAGGAAAGATCCCCCTCCCTCTTAGGGTTTTCGAGGATTTCCTTTCACGAGGTGTTTTTGCTCTGACCTGCTTATCTTCGGACCTTATCCATCCGTTGTTTTTTTTTGTATAGAGAGGATAGCGACGCTTACTCATATAGATCCACTCCGTTTTTTCAGTTCCTCCCTTCCTGCCTCCCAGAAGAGACGGGGGTCGTTTTTCCAGGTTTTGAAGAAGACCGTTCTGCCCCTCCGCTTCCGGCCGGTTGATGTTTCCTTTTCCTTTTTATGGAAAATAGGATCAATCTTCGGAGTTATTTTTTTGTTGCTTTTTTTTTTTTCGCGACCCTACCGCGGTGAGGGCGTCTCTTCCCCGTTTCAACGATCTTCTCCCTTTTTCAAGTTCGAGCCCATCGTCCTTCCCTCGTTCTCGTGATATGCAGGAGATCCTTACAGATGCACTCCTGGCTCCCGTTCCCATTCTCCCCCCCCACGTGACATCGCTTACGTAGGTCCTTTAAGCGTTCTCGAAGGGGGTTTTTTTTTTCTTTTATTTTCCTGACCCGTTTCTCGGTCGGTGCGACTGCCGGTAAGGAGCAGCCCGATTCCAGCACTTTCCCTATGGATGATGGTCGGCTCCGACCCTGCCAAGAGATCGCGTTTCAAATGCCGTCAGGTGTGCCCTTTACTGCGGCGTGGCGCGGAGAACAGAATAGGCCGTCTAGACCTTGCGGACTGTCCCTTTCAGCTTGCCACTTTTTTTGGCCTTTTCGGCTTTGCACCTGAAACGAGTTTCGGTCGTCCAAGATCATCCTGTTTGAACGTCTTTACCGAACGGCTGTGCGGCTTTGGCTCTGCGATCTTTCCGGTTGTCAGTTTCATTAGTCTTGCCAATTTCTATTTTCATACCCGTAGTGCACTTACTCCCTGGTTTATCTGCTTCGCCTCTCATCTCCCCCGTGTAGGTCTTTGCTCCCAAGCATTCCGTCCCGCTCCCCCCCCCTCAATGAACGCTTTATTACTGACCCCCCTTGGCCAGCTGTCTCTTCTCCCGTATCCGTTGAAACAGTTGAGGGGCACCGCTTATCCCCCCCCTCCCGCTGCTCACATTTACTCGTCGTGACCCGTTTGCTTCCCCCCCTTAGATTATTTTTTTTTAACCATGTGAACGACCGTTTTTTCTTTTGAGCCGTGAAGCCTTGGGTCAAAGTCTCTGTTCAAAAGTTCCTCCGCTGCGGTCTCTTCCTATGTTTCATGGTTTGACCACTCAAAGCTCAGACCCCCTTACCGATGCGCCTCGGACCTCCACAAGTTTCCCGATTTGAGGACGAGAACTTTTCCGCGGCCCTTTCCATCATTTTTCAAGCTCGCCGCTCTGTCGCGACGCACTCTGCGAATGAGCGCTGGCGTTTTGCTTGCGCCGGACCGTAGGCGGTCTCTTCACTTCTCTTTCAATGATAACCCCCCCGAGCTAAGGAAAACCCACCCTTTCTTTCTCCCCGGCAAGAGTTTTTAAGAACCCATCACGCACCTACCTCCCAGCGTTTTTGCATCCCCCTCCATGTCTTCAGTTCGTTTACGCAAAAAAAGCTGACCCCAAGCGGCGCTCTCGGAACGTCTGGCACGCCCCCATGGCCCCTTACAGAATTACGCCTCCCCCCCCCCTTCCCCGCCCTTCTCTTGGACAGCCCCGCTGATACTCGCCTGGTCGCCGCGCCTTCTCGGACTCTCATCCCTTTTTCTGGTACAGGGAAGGCCGTTTTCTTCCCCCTTCCGTTCAATCATTTTTTTTAACAGTCGTAAACATGCCAGCTTTCTCCCCCTGACCGCGCTGCCGCGTAACCTCGGTTTGCCCTAAGCACTTGGCGCACCAACCTACCCCGAACGCGACCTTATCGATCGAAACTGCTGCTGCAGGAATCTGAGCCTTGCTAAGCAAGGAGATTCCTCCTTCATACCCGTATGGGAGTGCACGGAGGCCAAGAACAGGGTTAAGTCTGGGTTATCATCCCTCTACTTTGTTTTTTCAAACGCCTCCCACCCGGGGCTGCTCCGTTCCTTTTTGCGACATCGTGTTTTCTTTTTTTTACGATTCCCCTTCCGTCTTCTGCAAGTTTTCCCTGCATCCCTGACTCCCGCCGTGACGTCTTAGTCTGCTAGAGTCCATTTTTTGGGGTCCAAGGTAGAGTTCACCCTCCTTGACCGGAATTGACTTTAGCGTGGAGAATCTTTCCCGTGTGTGAGCCTTTTCCTGTGGAGACTGTGAGGTAATATTGTACGTCGTTAAATGGGAACTTTTATAGCAGATCTCTTCGGCTCCGTCGATGGCTTCCACTCAAGCAGCTTTCCTTTTGATTTCTTCCCACCCCTTCCTGGAGAGTAACGCCTTGGTGTTCCATAAGTTCTAAGTTGCGGATTTTTCCCCCTTTTCTAATTTTCTGACTTGAGGTCCTACTTTGGCCTTTTTTCGACGAGACGGTTCCCTTTTCCATGTTCTTTCTTTTACTTCGTAAGGCTCGTTCCGGGCGGTATAAAGTCCCTATTTTTTCTCGTCTTTCTGAGGAGGCATCCCCCCCTGCGCCGGTTGACCAGAAGCGGTTCCGGAGCCTAGATCTGCGCCCCCCCGATTCTGAAGTATCCTAGTGACCCAGTCGCGACGTCTTCCCCGGCGAGTTCTTCCTACGATGCTTTTTCTTCTTTTCCTAGCTGTTCTTTCGTCCTGTTAGGAGCATTGGTATTTAGTTTTTGTCCTTTTTCCCAGAATTCCTTCCCGGCCAGCGCCTTTTTGAACCTTCCCCCCCTTAGAGACGTTACCCCTTGTCCTTCCAATCGTCCTGGTCGTTTTCCCTCTTCCCGACCTAACCTCGTGGGGTAAGCAACGGTCTCTTTGATCTTTTCAAGTTATGTACTTGGCGGTTGCGACGCGGTTTCCTCACTGTTCCATATCTCCTCCAGGATTTCCCCGATTTTTCCTCTTTGCGGACAGTCAACGGAGACGCTGCGCCTTCTTTTTCCGGCCCATCGCCCCCCCTCCTACCCGAGCTTTTGACTTCGGGATCGATAGCCTAGATTGCCTTCCCTCGGTACGAGAGAACGTGCAGTACTCCGCATTACTGACACATCAGCCCCGTTTTACCCTCCGCCCCCCCATAAGGCTCTCCCCCTCTGCTTGGACCTGGATAGCCACCCTCCGCTGTTTCCAGGGTGCACCGGCAAAGAACTTTTGCGATTGCTTTTTACCCTTTTAAGCCTTCAGAATGTAGGGATTCAAGTTCGTGTTATAGCCCTCTATCAACGGAGTCCGAATTCGCATTTGCCTCGAGAATTTTGGGCGGCGTTCCCTAACCAGAAGTATCCCCCCCCCCCCCCCCCCTGGTGCGTTTTTTTTTTTTAATAGTAGTCTTCTGAACGAGGCGCCACGTTTCCGTTTTGGCAGTCACCGTGATCCCCCCAACCGTCCCTCATGCCCCCGCCCCACCCGACATAAGCAGAGCTTCTTGGACCTGAATTGACACTTAGCAGTCGTTATCTCTTTTTTGTGAATCCCGTTGCATTCCGGACCCACCCCTTTATTTCATTATTTACAGGCAACATTTTCCTTCTGACCCCATCGTGTTATCTACCCCTCCTAAGACCTTCCTCATTTCTTTCTCCGCGACCACTCGTCCCCCCTTGCCATATAGTCCAGTTTCAGTAGATTCGTTGACAGGATTACCGTCTCCCAGAGGATCCCTTCTTGCAAGCGCGAGGAGATTTTTGTCGTTCCCGCCGGTAAAGACTCAACTCGGTATTGCTGGACGTTAGTTTCTTCTTCCCCTTTGCTTGTTTTTTACTAGGATATACTCCTATTCTTATATTTGTTGTTAGAGATATTATTCGACTCCCTGAAATATCCCTACATAAGAAACTTGCTTTCCTCCTCTCTCCGCCCACGCAGACGTGGTCTCTCCATACCCCGACAATATTCCGACCTTTTTGAAACGTCGATAACCTTCTCGGCTCTTGATGACGTTGGGCTGTACCCCTTTGGTCTCGCTTCTCCATCCTAAGACGGGTTTGCTAACA
>Ga0179593_1505242_pt1 | contig 15415 bp, 20 predicted proteins | sample CZODoug2_1_08_16_FD_185931 | JGI IMG/M metagenome (GOLD analysis project Ga0179593, IMG submission 185931) | Vadose zone soil fungal communities from Angelo Coast Range Reserve, California, USA - CZODoug2_1_08_16fungal (PacBio error correction) | ecosystem: Environmental > Terrestrial > Soil >... | reverse complement strand
TGAATCATCCCCACCCCCAGTAACGCCATCGTTCTTTCTTTTCATTTCCCCCTAGCGAATAGCTAGGAAGTTGCTGACATTAGTATCGGAGTTTCTTTCACACACCATCCGCTCATGGACAGCTAATTTCGAGTGTGATCCCATTTCAACTGCCGAATGGTTGAGTACCAGTTTCCCGCGATTGACCGCTAGATGGTTCTCCTTCAATGAAGATTTCCCCTCCTCTTTTCTTGCTTTACCCCCCCCAGTGGTTTCAAGCAACAAACTTTGTTTTTCTTTCTTCTCATAGCCGTGGGCCAGGCCACTGGATGAATATTAAGGCAGGTGATGCGGGGGGATTTTTCCCCTCACCCATAGGTGTTTGACACCGCCCCCTCTCCCTTGTTTTTTCCTCTGTATCATATCCTCTTCAAGAGATGAGTTCCTTCCCCATGTGAAATCAGAACCGTCGTCGTCGTAAAAACGTCGAATTTTTCTTATCGAGCCTTGGAATAATATTGTATGCCGTGGGTCCTGAAGCTGACTTTCTCCATCTTAGAGTCTTTGTCCCAAACCCAAGAAACCGTCCCCCCTTTGGCCCGCGTCCATAAGACGATCCAACGTACCGTTTTTTTCCATGGCCAGGATGTCCTTACGTACTCTTCTTGTGGGGCTATTTCGGCCTCTTATATTTCTCCTCCATAACATTCCTCTTGTAGGGGGTGATTTCGACTTCGGGGAGTCCAGTTTTTCCTTTTCCAAGATAGCACACATCCGCCCCCCAAAGCGGGCGGTCCCCCCCTCACAAACGCGGAGGTCTATTGTCGCACCTTTGTTCCCTCTCTGGCCCTTGCTGTTATGGACACCCCTTAGCAACTTAACTCTCACGGTGCCTCTCACAATCAACCATTCGAAGATAGGCGGTTTTGCATGATTGTGACGGACAATCTTTTGGAATGCCAAGTACAGTCTTCCCTAGTCCGCCTCCACTGTTTTTCTTCCCACCCGCCCTTCCCGACCCATGGGTTTTGCCCCTATTTTTCCTTGGTACGTAGTTTTCGAACGCAGGCATTCTGGGTGAAGTAGATTGCGCCGTGCTACTCTGAAGGCATTCCCGTGGGATAATGACGCTTTTTTCCATTTTTTCCCTTTTTTGCTAGAGTTTGTTGTGCGCAAAGGCCGGTGGTATCCACACTATTTTTCTCCCCCCCCTAAACGCTTTAATTTTCCTTTTTATTTCCCCCCCCTGTGTCAACTGTGCTTTCACTAACTTTAGTCTTATGGACGCGCCGCTTCACCGTCCGTCCCTCACTCCTTGAGTACGCGCCCCTTATCAGAGTTCCTCTTTCTTTCTCCCGATGTCTTATCTGGTTAGGGTGCCTCTGTATGATCCTGCCTATACATCCTGCGGCCTGTTTTTTTCGATGATCAAGCTATCCTTTCTTACCCATCTCGCCGGTTTTTTGTCAGGGAATTTTTGCCGCGATCATGGTGATTGAGACGGAGATCTACCGCTCACCAACTGCTTCCTTTTCTCCCTTTCCATTCTTTTTTATGACGAGCTTCGGGACGATCTGGGATAAGTTTATGAAATGATTTCTTTCTTTCTTCTGGTCCCTCCTGTCGCTGTGCCTTGATAAGTGTGTCAACGTTCCCTTTCCTACTTGAAGGACTTCAGGTCCCTGTAGGGCAGGGCTGCATTCGGCTACGTGGTTTCTTTCCGACGTCAACTCGTTTCCCCTTTCTCCTTCTTCCTTGCATCTTCCGCCGTTCGTCTTTCTATTGAATTTTTTGTTTTCCCCGATCAAGGGGACATTGGCGAAACGAGATAGCAGCCATTCTAGACGGACGATTGCCTGTTCTCTGTTTTGAGAGTAGTGGTTTTAATCTTTCCACCTTTTTGGCCATTTTTCTCTGTGATTGTTGTCGTTGTTCCTTTCTCCCCCATTTTGCAAATCTTCCTGCTTGAGATCAACAGATTTGCTTTGCCGCAGTTCGGCTCTTCTTTTCCTCCCCTCTTCTTTTGTTGTCTCTCTCCCCCCCTCCTTCCCTCCCCACATCTTGGGCGCGAACCCTCCCTGAAGCTTGGGTATGCCCCCACGACAACATGGCCACCTTCCCTTTTGCCCACGCTGGCCCCTTCTTCCCAGCACAACCAGTAGACGTTACCCCTCTCTTTGTCTCGGAATTTCTTCTGCTGTGTCCTTACCCAATTTTCTCTTGAAAACCCCCCCAATGGAATGCATACTTCACGTGAGCGACCTGTTCTCCTAGGGAGTCAGAGTTCTCACGAGTTCCCCCCCCCCCCTTCTTTTCCAGTACGCTTGAGTTTAACCCTGCTCCCCTGGTCCGATGGGCCTGCAGGGCTGAAGAAAGATGCATTCCCCCCTTGCTGAGAACCTAGCCTTTTTTTAGTCAATTTGTTTCAGCCCTCCCATAAATCATGGGGAAAGACGGAATTTCCCCCCCCTCCTTCTTTTTGCGGACCATAGACCCCAACGTTTCCTTGAGGGCAAACCTTCGCGGGGATAGGGTGTTTGTCACGGTCGGCCCGTTCTTATCCCTCGAACGAGAACGCCTCTCTTCTCTCCCGCGTTTCCCTCCCCGCCCTCTTGTTTTGATATTTGACAGATGGTCAGTTTGTATCGTAATCCCTAAACCCCGCATGTTTCAGGATCCTCCCTCCTTTTAAAATACTTCACAGTGTGGTCATTAACCTAGATGCGAAACAGTCGTCTTGACTTCCTTTCCGTTCTCCCCCGTCACTTTCCAAGTTTTTGGTAAACAGTCTATCTGATCCGTTGGTATCTCCTCTACGTCGTACTGTGTGCCTTTTTTGGAATCGAGCCTACTAATATCCTGCGTTTTCCCTTCACGATCCGGGAAGGCCCTGCCAGTAGCCTTTTCCCCCTCCTTTTTCCCAACCTTTGACCCCCCTCAAAAAGGTCCCCCTTGCGCCAGCGATCGTACCTTTCCCCCCTCTTCCCCTTCCGCCATCAGTCCCAGTTCCCCCCTGTATCTTAATGAGGGAGACGAGTCTTCCTTTCTCCATCGACGGCCCCAGTCCGCCGTTCATGAGTATCGAAAAATTCTGACCCAGCGCGCAACCCTCTTTTTTTTCCTTTTGCAAGCGAGGGTTTTTCCCGATGATTTCAGACGGTAATTCTTTCTTTTCCCCCCCGTCTTTCTATAAATAAGGTCCCCAAGTACTAGATGTATGCTTATGTTTCGATTGTGAGGAGGTACACCGGGAATTCTTTAGATATGTTTGTTCCCCCGTCCGATAGCAAAACGGTTTCCCCCAAAATAAAGACTTTATCTCGTTTTCCTTTTTTTTTTTGTGACCCCCGAGTTTGGTGTTGGGTGTCCTATTTTTTTTCCCGTTTTCTTTGTCAGAACAAAAAAGGAGAATACACGAGGACCTCCACCTTAACTCGATATGAATAGGATAGGGAATAAATCCGCCCGCGAGGAACACTCCTAGTAATAAAAATTCCACCCCCCCCTTTTTTATATGGCGTAACTCTTCTCACTTTCGGTCCGTCGAAGGGTATGGTTGCAAGTGCTTGCTCGACTTGATTTATTGAGCCAATCTGATCTCTCTTTTTTTTTCTCCCCCCACCGGCCGAGAAATCTAGATTTCTGACGGAACTCTCCGTGTCTGATTTCATGGTACGTCCTCCCTTCTGGGGCTCGCCGATTATGGGTCCTCCAACGGTTCGAGTCTTTTTTCTCATAATTATGCGGTAACGAGTCACACAGTCTCATCCTGCTGCCATGACGATCACGGAATACCTGTGCCCACTTTACTCCTTCCCTCTAGTTCCTTTTCTTTTTCCAGCAACTTTTTCGGAAGAAGGAGTTTCCTGGTCTCCTTCAATGCCTGACTTGCGAAAAAACCGGGGTATCTCGCGGGAAACTCTTCCGTCTCTGCCCATGCTTTCCGTTTTTCCAGAGAAAGAAGTCTGCGGAAATTGTGCATATTTTTTTTCCCTGTTCTCTTCCCATTCTCGCTCCTCACTTCGCCGTTCCAGCTATCTTTCTTTACCCGCCTCTGACCACGCCGTAAGTAGTGTTTCTGGATCTTCTCCTTTCCTACTCCCCTCAATTTTTTTTTTCCTCTCAAAGAAATAAACAGGAGTTCTCTTTTTTGGAATCGAAGAGGCCGCTGCTAGCGGAATCGGCTCCGGGAAGCGAGATGGAAGTTCATCCCATTACAATTTTTTCCCTGGCCGCACTGTTGTATCCCATTTCCCCCTCTTTTTCCTCTTGTTGCTTTCCCTAGAGTCCCCGTTCTCTCTGTTTTCCCTTTCATTTGAAGTCGCCATCGAGCGTGCTGCAGACCACTTTTTTAAAAAGAACTCCATCGTCATTGCCTCGATCTGCGCTTATCCCCTTTTTTCCACGAAATATGTCTCCGTGAATTATTTCTTCTCTTCCTCCTGTTGTGATGATTGACAAACGCGAACACTCCCCTTTGGCAAGCGATATATCGAGGACATAATGGGGGGGGGGGGGGGGGGGGGGGGTGGGGGGGGTTTGTGGGGGTGGGGGTGGTTTTTTTTTGGGGGGGGGGGGGGGGGGCATCGCCTCCCCTTTCCCCCCCTCTTCTTTTTTTTTTCCCTTCCTAACAAGTCGACGTTGTTTCCTGAAATGGCCTTCAGTTCCCCCTTGTAGCCGCTTGGGCGGCTGAGGCGGATAGTAGCGCTTTCTCCCCTCGCACCGTCAGCTCCTTCAAAGTAATAACGGCCAGAGAGTTTTTTCCCCCCCCTTTTCCTTCTTCCTTTTCGTAAGAGGAGGTTGGTTTACGCTTCTTGCTCTTCTAGAAGTATATCAACATCGATGGTTACGGGGGGACGCTCCTTTTCTTTACTCAGTTTGGTGAACATCTTCGGACACCTGCCCAAGGACAAGACCAAAACCCGTGGAGTCTCCCCTTTCCTTCTTCCCCGTTTTTCTTCGAAATGGGTCTAGCAAACCCCCTCTCCCCTCCTCATTACGAGGGTACTCTAATACCTCCCTCAGAAGATAGGCCTTGTGGAGAGACACTGTGCGTCTGGTACCGTCGCTGGCATTCTCCCCTCCTCCCTGACTTTTTGTCAAATCCTCACTTTTGGTTTCTTCTCTACGGGTCTTGTTCTTCGAGGTTTCGCGAAAGCTCCGGATGATCTTTTGCCTCTCTGCGGTCACTTGTAGTTAAGGCTTTTTCACTCCATCCTTTTACTTTTCCTTCCTCTCTGCTTTATTATCATGGTGCTTAGTCAACTCTTCGCTGGCGAAAATGGCCTTTCCCACTACTTTTTTGTCCCATTTTTCTGGCATAGCGTCCTGCATTTTTCTTTTTTCGCCTTGAATAGGGTAGGAGGGCGCCGAGACCAAAGTCGTGTACCTTAAGTCTCCGCGCCGAAAACGTTTTCTCCCGCGATTCGTCACACTTTTTGGATGCCGATGGCTCTTTTACTGGGTGTCTTGCCCTGTCTTCGGTGATCTATTTTTGAGAAGTCGGTACTCCATAGCGTTGTTTTCTTTTCATGATCCAGGACGCCTGTACAAGGCTTAAAAGATGACGAGGACCCCCCACCCCAAACCCCAACACCACAAACTGCCTTCTTTCTCCCCCCCCTTTTTCGCACCTTTCTGCTCCCCCTTCTTATCCCTACGTCCCCCCCGTCTTACTGTGCCCGTCCACTACCTTCTACCCCCCCTACCTACTCCCTCCTTTTCTTTTCACGCCCCTTCCCCGCTCCTCCTCCCCACTTTTTTACCTCTTCCTACTCTTGCTCCTATCTCATCGCCCCCCCCTCACTCGATCCCCCTTTCTTCTTTCCCTTTCCTCAATCTCTCCCGCCCGCTTTTTTCTTGTCCCGTCCGCTCTCATCTCCCTGGTTCCCCATTCTTCTCCCTTGGCTCTACCTGCTTCCCCCCCTTCTGTATTCATCCCTTGTCTTCCTTCCACCCCGCTTTTCTCTGTAGCCTATTTCCTCATTTCACTCGTCAATACCTCTCACCCTTCCCCTTTCCCCCCCTTATTTTTTCCCCTCTCCTCCCTACCTTCGTTTTTTTCCTTCTTTTCAGGTCATACTCTCCCCTCTCCCCGTACCCTTCATTTACCCCCCCCCTCCTATTTATCTATTGCCCCGGCTCTCTTCTCTTTCTCATTCTTCAACCGCCCCTTTTCTCCCCAGATATTGGGTTTCCCCTTTTTCTTATATTTCTGTCTCTATCCTTCTTTCGACTTGCATCTCGGCCTACCACTTCGGTTTCTGTCCTTTTCCTGGCGTCGATTGTGTTGTGTTATCTAGCTTTTACGTGGTCTATTGCCTCTGCTCCGGTGTTTCGTGGTCTTTTGTTGTGGTGTTGTTCTTGGTTCGTGAAAAAACCACACCCCCCAAACCCATCAAACCCCCCCCCCCATCCCCCCAACAACCACACCCCCCCCCACACCCCCCCCCCACCACCCACAACCCCCCCCCCACAACCCCAAACACAACACCCCCCCCCCCCCCCCCCCCCCCCCCCCCCCCCCAAAACCCCCCCACCAAACCCCCACCACCCACCCACCCCCCCCCACAACCCCACCCCAACCAACCCCCCCCCCCCCCCCTTCTCTGTTTTTGGTTTGTTTTTGTTGGGTTGGTTTGTTGTGTTGGGTTGGTGGTTTTTTTTTTGCTCTTTTTTTTTTGGTTTTTGTTTTTTTTTTGTTTTTTGTGGGGTGTTTTTTTTTTTTTTCCCTGGCTTCCAAGAGGAATATTGAGATAGAGCTGTTGAGAAGGGCGCTTAGACTATTACGGCAGCAGCCTAACCCCCTGATGCCCGTCTCGCTTTTGCCAGAAGTATGAAGGTCGCGGTTTACCGTCCTTTTTGTGTTTCTTTCTCTTTTTTTTCCCTTTATTCTATTTCATTTGTGAGTTGGCTGCTTCTTTTCTTTTTACACCCCTACTTCTTCTGCGAGTCTTTCCCAGGTTTTTTCCCGGCTATTTTTTTCCCCTTGGTATCCGCCCATGAATCTCACGGTTTCTTCCTTTTATTTTGACGGAATTCTTTCTAATGCTGATCGGATACGCATTCCGCCGGTACGCATTCCTTTTCCTTATGAGTTACCTGTTTTTTTTGTTCACGATCCAGGTCCCCGAGCCAGAGCGAACTCTTTTTCCCCGCTTCTATGCGTTCTCCTAGTCGGATGCTGATGGGAATAGGGCTCAAGGCCTCCCAAATGGGGGTCCCCCGGCTCTTTTGGGCTTGTTGGTAAGCCTCAAACCCCCATTTTTTCCCCCCTTTCCTTCTCTATCCCCCCTTTTTTCCGACCGTTGTTGCCGGATCTCTCTCTTATCAACTACTTGTTGTGCTTCTGATTCCCCGCACTTCAGGAGAGCTGCCATATTCTTTTTGTCCCCCAAATACCCGACGACAAGCACCTCCTTTTTCCCCCCCACGATGCACGAGAACTCTTCCCAGCCGCCATCCCTCGCAGTAGAAATGCTCGTCGTCTTGATAGAAACTTGCTTCCTGCGCTTTAGCACCCCCCTGCCCCCCTTTTTTTCCCCCCCCCCCCCACCCATGTAAACCGAAACTACAGGCGGAAAACGGCGACAGGGAGTCGTATCCAGATTTCTCCCGTGGAATCCTTCTCCAAGTAGGCCGTTTCTTACATCACGTCGTCCCTGCGCTACAGACCTCTTGACCTGAAAGGTCTTGAAAATTCCGACTTCCCCTTGCTGAGACAGGAACGCTTCCCCGGCCTCTCTTCAATAAAATGCACTAACTAAGAAGGTCCACCCCCCTTCCCTCCCCCCCCATTCTACCCGAGGCGTTTCGAATTAAAACCCCCCCTTGGGTTGTTCGCGCCGGAGGGTGTAACCTGTCTTCTTTTATCTATAAACAACTATCCCGCAGAAAGGACGCTCCTTTCAGTTTTTCTTCCCTCCCCCCTCGCTGCTCGATATTTGGACCCCCGGCAGATCCCCCTTCTCCCCCAAGTATTCCGGCAAACCAGAGCAGGACGAATTAAAGACCTCGCCATCTGGATCAACCGAGCTCCTCCCCAAGGGGTCGCTGCCCACCCTGGCCTTTCCTTCCAAAGTTTGGATAGAATGTCTCTTTTGAGTGCCTTTTTTTCCTCTTACTCGACGTAATACGAAGCTGGGTGTTCCCAGCCTGATCTTGCCTCTTTTCTTTCCAAATAACAAATTTTGGGGTCCCAGTCCCTCTTTTTCCCCCCCTCGGTTTAAACCTTTTGTCCCCCGTCCCCCACTCACGCGCCCCCAGCGATCGGCGACCCATGATCATGACGGCCCCCCCCGTCATTCAGCCTCCACAGGGCGACCCGGTTCTTGACTTGAAAAGAGGAAACTTACCAGCCCCCCCCTCCCTGCCACCGCCCAAGGCCCATTTTAACTTTCTTTATCGAAACGTCGATGACCAGCGCGCACCGAATGTCGTTGATTGATTTTGATCTTTTCTTTTTTCCTATGGCGAGACTGACAGTTCTCCGTTTTCCCTTTTTCCCCCCCCCTATGTCTCTCCTCCCTTCACAAAAACGGCAGTCTTCTTTTGTGTGGAGAGTAACGGCTTTCTTTTCTATATTGTTGTTTCTCTTCGACAGCCAACCGGGAACGGTCCTTTCAATCTCGTTGTTTTCCTTTTTTGTGTTCAGGCGCGCTTTTAGGGGTTCGATCTTTCCCCCAAACTGCGTCACTCCCCGAAGCTCCGCCACAAGAACATATCTGTCTGATATACTCTCTAATCAGGACGCAGATTCCCCCCATCCCTCTTATTCAACATACTTGGTGCTGCCAAACCCCTTCCCCTTCCTTTTCAGTGGCCTTGAAGCGCGGCGCGGTGCAGCGGTGTCAGCGGCCTTCGGAAGAGGCTTTCCCCAGCTTTTTCTCGTAAAATCGCTACGTGCTACGATACAAAGGCCCCCTGACCCTCCCCCCCCCCCGTCGTTTCGTAGTTGATACGGGTCTGATTTTTCCCCTCGCGACTCACGCTCTGGGCCCTTCTCTAGCTTCACCCGTTTTTTAGTGGGCGTTTTTGCACGTTCAAATCACAAAGATGTCTTTTTCACGAGTCCCCGAATCCTGACATGAAGTCTTTCCTCGCCTGGCCCCCGGCTATTCGGAGATCGCAAGCAGATGTTAGTGCCCTTTTTACATGTCCTTTTCTGAGCACTCGTACTCAATGCATACTCGACCTTCCCTCCCCTTTCTTTCTCGAGGAACTAGCTGTCCAAATGGGCGCCCGGTTGATGGAGCAAAGCGCCTTTGACGTCGCTTTCCATGTGTGCGCTTATTCATTCCGATCATCAGACCCAATTGTTCTCCTTGGGCGTTACAAGATTGCATTGCCAAAAGCCGTCCGACTCACTGGTGGAGGTCACTATTTCTTTCCCATCCCCCCTCCCCCCTTTTTTTTCTTCTAGCATGAAATAGGACAGCCCCCCAGTCCCCGTATCGGCGCGTTTCACCTTCCCCATGAAATCCGACCCTCGGGCGTTATATTCCCTAAAGCAGATAGCTTCTTTGCCCCTTTTCTCCCCACATTCCACAACTGCACAGTTCCGATCCTTCCCCCCTTGCGCTGTTTTTATCCAATTCCACACTCCGCGCCGTGTTCAATCGAGTTTCCGTGATACCTTTCCTCTGTTAAGGAAGAGCCTAGTTACTGTCGTGCCCTCCCCCCCCCCCCTTTTCCCGACGCCAGCGGATTGACATTCGTCTCATTTGGGCCAGGCCCGACGGATCGCATGCAGCAGGTGATGACTGGGACTCCCGTTACCAGCCATAGGCTTCTTCTTCTTTCCCCGCGCAAGATGGAGTGATATATGATCCCTTTTCTCTTCCCCTCTTTCCATGAAATAAGACCCGTGTCACCCACACGTCGACTTTTTTTCGAGTCCCTTTTGCATCATCGGCGCCTGACTCCTCGGCCCCAGGACCTTGCCGGCGGCTTTTCAGGCCCATTTCGGTCCAGTCCAGCATGCCCTTTCCCTCCCTCCCTTTTCCTTTCTCCCCCCTTTTTAAATTTTTTTGCCTTCCAGGTCCTTTAAGTAAGATTGAGTTTTCTCCGGCGGCTCTTATCTAGACGTTATACATCGTGGTACGGTTTTGGATTTCCTTACCTGGGGCGTCAGTGCTTTCACTCCTCCCCCCCCATGCCCGTCACCCCAACGCGGGCGGCCTGACAAATGCAAACCCCTCAGATTGCCTGGATATTGCGCGCCCGTTGGCCTGGAAAGGGTCTTCATACCCCCCCGATATAAAAATCCTTTTTGTACTTAATCCACCCCCGACTCAGTACGTAGTTGGTTCTTTTCTTTGCTTTTTTTCCTCCCCCCCATCGTGGGACTGAACGCGGCGCGTTCTCGATCCATGCCCCAGTCCCTGAGCTTTCAAGAACAATCGGGTTGTTGCATGGTCCTTGTTCTAGCTTTTCTTTTTTTTTTGCAGATTATGCCAGTTGTTTTTTCTACCTTCTACTCCCTCTGAAGGCAACACGTTGCGCTTGTTGCTGCTTTCATGACGTCGTCGTCTCTCCTGAGGGGTCGATCGTGTTGGAGACAGGCTTTTTTGTCCCCAAAACTCTTGAAAAGCGGACGTTGCATGGCCGATAACCATTTACATTTCTTTCCCTCCTAACGGGACGGCTTAGGGGTCACTAAAACGCCTTTACGTCCGAGTACGCGCCGAACCGGTATTCGTTTCCCACTTTTTCTCTCTTGGATCTATATTTCTCTAGGTGTGATCCCCAGGGGGATTCCTCCCCCCTTCTTTCTGGCGTTTCCCTCGTGGTTTTTGCGTCTCTTGATCAGGCGCTTCCAGTCGGCACAATATTCTACTCGTCCCGTTTTGGAACCTCTTTCCTTTATGAATTTTGCGCCGTTTCTTCCTTCCGGCCCCGCGCTCACACCGAGACCTCGCGAAGGTTTGCACGTCAAACTTTTGCGGAAGTTCCGCCTGCGTTTTTTTTTCTGCTCTTTGGTTTTCCCTTTAATGAGTTAAGCCTTCCATTTTCCAGCAGCTGCACCCTATGCCTGTTCCCTCTTTTTCAAGACTATTTCCAGTAGACTTTAGGTCATAGGTCTGTAGCGCGCGTCCTGATCAATCTAAGGCGCAGTGATGGAGAAGGACCATCGTTCTACTTCGCTGGGATCTGTTGCGTTTCATTAGATCATAAATGATTATTTCCCCTTCCTGTTTTTTTTTGTTTCAAGATCCCCCGGGAACAGGTGTTTCCCAACGCGCTGCCGCAAGTTATACCGACGAAGATGGTACTCCGCGTCCTTTTGCTCGGAAGCCTTGGCTTTGATAGGTCATGTGTTTCTTTTGGCTGTCTCCCCCTTCCCATTTACTTGTGTGATTATACCAGCTTTTCTTTTCCGCTGGTTGGTGATCCTCTCTTTTCATTCCAGTTTTTTTTGTTGATTTCCTTCTATTTCTCTACCCGCTTTCCCCTAAAGGGTGTGCGTCTCTTCCCCTCCTTCCGATTGTCTGGTTTCCCATTCCCCTCATGACGCACCGAGCTGTTTAAAGATTTGAGCCGTTTTTTTCTCAAGTAAACCTCCCAATCCGCGATGACACGTTTTTTTTCCCTTAAGAAACCTCTTTCCAGCTCGTTAGCCCCCCCCTGTCGGATCGTGCCCCCCCCCACATTGTAACCTCCGAGACCTAACAGCAAGTTAGTCCTCCCTCCTGAGCTCCGGTCATCCTTGACATCACCACGTATTGCGCCGTACCCCCGAGTCATAAGCGCTTTTCTTCCCTTCCCCCCCGATGTTTGAAAATGAAAGCCCCTGCTGCCTGACAGGGTCTCAGCCTTCCTGTGAGCATGCTTGCTCCCCACTCACCAATAATATTAAAAGTACGCAGCCTTCACCACAAGAACGATTTTGCTCCTTCTTCCTGTGAAAAAAAGGTACTGAGGGGCACACCGACGGGGCTCGGTCGGCTGCATTGTCCTCTCTTAAACTACTGCTGATAGGGATGCCTGGTCCCCCCCTCTTTCCCTTTCCCTCTTTTCGACTCGGTAATTGATAAGTATCAGTCTCAGAGGCAGGATCAAGATAAAAATACCGCATACCCCACGTCGCAAGAGGAAAGACCGCCCCCAATTTTCTCCCTCCCCCAATCGGAATCCCCAAAAATTGCTTTTTTTTCCAAAGATGCTGGAGACGTTTCGCGTACCCTTGAGTAAGTGCTCCGACGTTTTTTTCCCCCTCTCCGCCTCTCTCTAGTAAGGTTCTCCCCCCCCTCCCCCCTTGGCACGACGAGGCCCTGCCCGTAAGCGTTGCTGTTGTCCAAAAACGAGTGTGGGACCCGATTTTTCCCCTTGCCGACCAGAGTCTGCAATTCACGCCTGCCGTCTTCAAGTTCCTTTCTTCCTTCCCAATCCTCAAAGGGAGTGGTTATTCTCTAAATCTTCAACGACGGACACAGACCAGCTCCCCCTTATCTTGAGTACTCTCCCAGTCGCCTCATTGACGGACAACCGATTGTTAGTGTAAGCTTTCCCTTGGTCTTGATTAAAGCGAGTTTACGCCCCCGTCCTTTTTTTTTTTTCCCACGATTGTCTCTCATTCAAGGCAAAAACTCCTCCTGTTGAGTCTGGTGTGAACCCCTTCGAATGAGTATTTCCTATTTTCTCTTACTACCCCCTGTAAAGGCTGTCCGACTTCACCTTTAATTCCCTTTTTTTCTTTGTTGTTATGGAGGCCGCCGCTTGGGGTGCGTGTTCGATCTAACAACTGAGTCATCCCTTCGCCGCCAACGTACCCCCCCCTCTTATGCTATAGGCTCTTATTGGAACAAGAAATTCCTCTTCCATACAGTCCCTTCCTTTCTTTCAACACTTTCCGCATTTCGGATATTCTTTTCCTTGCTCCGCTGTGTCCCCTCTTGGACCTGCTGCCGCCGGCTTTCTTCGTCCCGGCAGGCAACGCGGCAGCTTTATCGTCACGATCCTTCCCCTCCTCTTTTTGACGACTTCATATCCGGGTCTGACTTTTCCTGTGATTTTCCCCCATTTTCTCTGGTGTCCCGCATCTCTCCAACCAGGTTCGAGTTTTCGCGTTTCACTACTCAATAAATGAATGTTCTGTTTCACTTTCCCCCCCCTGAATAATCTTTTTCGTTAAGTAAGATTACTCCTCGAAAGGTCCCCTTTCCTGTTCTTTTGTTTGCCCCCTCAACGTGGCCTTTTAGCACGTTGATGAGCCCCTGTCTCTTTACTCCTATGCTAGCCCGGCCGGTGGTAGATATTCGCGTTCCCCTTCCCCCCTCTTTGACAAAAATGGAGGCTCCCGTTGGAATGGTCTCACCGCGCCCCCGTAGCGGCCAGGTTTCTCTTTTTTTCCCTTGTGGATGACCCTCCTATATTTTTCTTAGAAGAGTCCGCTAGTGATCCACAACTTTCTGAAACGCCGTAGACAGGGTGGCCGGTTTCCTCATTCCTCTCTTTTCCTACGCCTATTTTTCTGCAAATTTTATCAGCACACACCCTTACTGCTAGACTTGTGGCTTTCTCCCATCTTGTAGCCAATCTTGTATCTGGAGATGTGCTTAGTTTAAATTCCCAACCCTTACCTTCCCCCCCCTTCCTCTATTGCGCTGTGTCAAACTCCTTTCTTCCGTCCTTTCCATCGAGTTTCCCGGATGATATAAACCGGCGGTCCGCTTCGAAGTAACCTGAGTGTCAATCCCCACGTGATTTACCCCCCAAGCCCCTCCCCCACCCCCCCTTTTTCCCTCATCTTCTGACGTGTCGGTACGACAATCTTCTTGGCATGCAGGTGTGAATGGGCTCCCGACCCTCTTTCTATTGATCTTTCCAAAAACGAGGGTTTCCTCTATGTCCCCCTGATTCTTTTTTCTTCCCTCCCTTTCACTCAGACTGGATGTAAACCTTGTTGTTCTTTTCTCTCCCTTTGGGCATGGCGCAGGTAGCGAGGAATCGACTGACTTGGCCTCCCTCTTTCTCGTCGACCTTTGACCCCGTCCTTTTTTCCTTTCTCCTTTCTCCGATCCACGAAAGTTTTTCCCCCCCAGCTTCCTTTATTTCGTCATAGTTCTGTGCCCCTCGCGGAGGCTATATCCATGATGATCATACCTGTACGGGGGTGCTTTCGATTTGGTCTTTAGTGTGTTACCAGACCTCCCCCCCTTCTCCCCCAAAGGGTCCCACAGAAACCCGCCACCAAAGGGATGATGTGATATTGCGCGCCCGTTTTGCTCTTTTTAATGGGCTACCTTTTACCAAGTCATAATCTCCATCACACCGTATGCTCCTTCCCCCCTTTTCCCTCTTTTGTTCGAACAATGTGGGTTCAGAGGCTTCACAGTCAGGTCTATAAGTCCCGCGCCGCTTTCAAACATTTTTGTGAGCTGTTGCATGTTTGTCTATGTTTTCGATAAGACAGTCTATTTTTTGGTGCCTTAGAGAAGTTTCGTATACCCTCCTCTACTTCCCCTTTTTAGATTGGGGTTCCTTTCACTTCTTTAGGTCCCTTGTTGCGGATCCGATCCGAGGAGGTGGCGCAAAGGCCGTGTAGTTTACCAAAATACTGTGCACCTTGTGTTCCAACCCCTGCGCAGGGAAGCGCCATGACATTGTCCCTTTTTTCTTTTTTTTTTCTCCCCCTCCGGGAAGGCGTGGTCTGGCGATGCCCGTAGTCGCAACTACGCCGCGGTAATCCGTTTCCAAAGTGTCTCAAAGCTTCTTCGTTTTTTCCCCCCTTTTTTCGGTGCTTCCGCTTGGCGATCCCCATGGTCGGCTTGTGAACCTTGTGGTGGTGGTGAGATCTAAGTGTTTTTTTTTTCGGTATTTTATATTGTCGGCTCCACCTTTTTTTTGAGCTGAGGACACTGCGCTCCCCTCTTCTGCCAATATCTCGCAGCGCGCGGGACCCGGCGGAAGAGATCCGCGTCCATGGCGTCATGTTGTTTCCTTTTTTTTATTCCAGGGACACCCGAAGCCCCTTCTCCCTCCTTTCTCAAGTCCTTTTTGCGGAAGGTAGCGGACTCTCCTTTTTGGCTTTCATTAATGAACCTTTTAATGATTTATTTCATTGATTGGATGCTAATTGTTCGGGGTCCTCTTGTTTGTCTAAGGTCCCTTATGTTCAGATTACATTGGTCGTTTTCTCTCCCTTTCTTCTTTCTCTCCGCGTCTACGTGGTGATCTCGGATTTCTTTTCTCCTCTCTTTCGTCCCTTTTGCATTCGACGCCGGTCAGTTAATTCTGGCTTTCTTTGTTTCGGTTTTCACGGTATCAAACCCTTCTTTTTTAACAGCGTATTACAGCGACGAACGATGCTTTCCTTTTCCCTTTCGTCGCTGGAATCGGTGCGTTCCCTCTGGGCCGGTGGGTGTTTTCCGTTGGGAATGGCCCATCCCATCCCTTGTCTTTTTTTATCAACATTGATTTCGCCGGTAGTCTATCT
>Ga0179593_1503023_pt1 | contig 15415 bp, 14 predicted proteins | sample CZODoug2_1_08_16_FD_185931 | JGI IMG/M metagenome (GOLD analysis project Ga0179593, IMG submission 185931) | Vadose zone soil fungal communities from Angelo Coast Range Reserve, California, USA - CZODoug2_1_08_16fungal (PacBio error correction) | ecosystem: Environmental > Terrestrial > Soil >... | reverse complement strand
GGGGTGGGGTGGTGTGGGTGTGTCCTTTGCCCCGATCACGCAGGGTTTGCGTAAGAGATTTCTACCCCTTCGGTCCGATGAGTCTCTCTTTGACACCGGCTCCTTTTTAGTGAGGCGTCGCCAGGTTTACCCGGCCCTTAGTGAGGTGATCATCACCATTTACAACCCGTGCGCACGCGCGGCTCAATTCCGCTCCCGTAGAAATAGGGGGTTCACCCCCCCCTCACTCTCTTGAGTTTTCTCCTCGCTTTTTTAGGTTAACAAGCTCTAGTACCTCCCCCTCTCTCCTCTCTGTGAGTCGGGGTCACTCCTCTGTCCTCGAGAGCTAGAGTGTCCGGTCTGGCGAGGGAGAACTGGCTCGCGCCGACAGTTCTCCCCCGCGGATCGGGTCGACTCTCCTCTCTGGCAAACGACTTTTTTTTCTGGCCTCTTTGCCAGTCCCCCCGTTTCCAGTAAAGCAAAGGGTCCCCGTTCGCCGCGTTGGGAAGTCCGGTCCCCCCACCGTCCAGTAAGAACCTGGCACTGCACCTTCCCCACTCCCCTGCTACCGCCTTCTCCCACACCCGGGCTCCGTCTGTGACCGTCCCGTTTGACCGTCCTCCCTTCAATCCCCCCCTGTTGCAGGCCCGCCCAGGAAGGCCCCGGCCCCTTCGCAAGTTCCTTCCCCCTTTATCGTCTCTAACCTGACCGCCTTTTATGCTTAAAATGCTGTCCGTAAAGTCTAAGCTGAAGCTTTCCCTTTTCCCATCTTAAAGGACCCTCGACTGTATTTAGCATCGTGCGTCGTGACTTTTATCGCTGACCTTCCCCTCCAATTTCTTTCTTCTCCCCTGGGTAAATAAACAGTAAAGTTGCCCAGGTCAGATGGTATATGATGCCTGGTTGGTAGGTCAACCCCCACCCTATGTTCCTTTAATTGGAAAAGTTTCTCCCCCGAAGACTATAAAGATCTTTCAGCCCGTTTGGTTTCGTGCTGTGGGGATTACGTCGTTTTCCAGCAAACCCCGGATCCCCTCAAACTTCGTTTGGATAGCCCCTCTTTTTGGCACTTTGAGGCCCGCAGGACCGTCGTGCTATTTAGGTCGTCCTAAATTCCAGACATGTCGCATCCCGGGAGCGTTCTCGCGGCCACTGCTCTGCTCTGCCCCCTGTCTAGTCGTTTGGATCAGTGTCATCCAAGGGTGATCGGTAAAGGAAAGGGAATTACCACCTCCGAAAATCCCGCGGACCGTCTCTTCAGACTTATCCAGAACGGTGCCTTAAAACCCTCCACCTCCCATGCCGATGTGAGTTGGCTCCAGCGCTTCTAACTTGTGTTCCTACGCGGGGAATCCGACCACTAGGGCCTTGAGCCCCAGGCGGTTGATTTCTTCCCTTCGGGAATCACCCGCGCTCTGTCCTAATGATGACAGCGTTCGGAGTAAAATTTTCCTCCCCCACCCTGACGCTAGCATCACAACCCGCCCCATGCGTTGGACCCGTTTCTGATTGGGCAAGCGTTTGTGAACTCGTGCCGGTCATCGAATTTCCAGATTTGTCGACAGTCATGGATATGATCGTTACTCAGCCGGTAGTAGAAGGTAAAATGTCCACATCCTGCTCAGCTCGATTTTTTCTTTTTCCGTTTTTTCATTGGCTTATTTCCCTTCCACAGCTCCCCCGCGTGACGGTTCCCGTTCTTATAAAAGCTAGCACCGCCGGGGTTCTCAGGAGAGTTCTCCCCTCTTGTTTTCCTGAAAGGTCCTTTTTCGTCAGTCGTTCAACTTCTTGCTTCCTCTTTCCAGCCGTGGAAGTTGTGCGTTCCCCGCAGGTAGATGGACCTTTCCTCGGTCCCCACCGAAATACTCTAGCCTGTCTCGCGAACCCCCTGATTTCTTTTTTGCCAGGACGAACGAGCTGCTGACACCGGATTTCTGTAGCTGGATCACAAGTAGTACCCTACCTCTTATCAATTTTTCTAGAACAGATGCTTCTCTCTCTCCGATTTCTGTGAATTCTTCCCAGAATACCCCCCTTTTCTCCTTTCCCATCATCTCATTCCTCCTTTTGTGTAGTATGCGAAAGGGCTCGAATCCCGGATGAGGGGGCGGGACTATCATTCGATCAGATAAGCTTGGCGTTAGCCTGGACTACCTTTAGAGTCGTGGAGGAAGAAGTGCCCTGCGTTTCTCTCCTTTCGAAGGTTCTTCTTCCTGCTCCCATTTAGTTGGACTGGACGAGCTTTCTTTCGTTCCTTCTCAGGTTTTTTGTAGGCGAGCTCCAGGTCATCTTGCACTGTTCTTTTCTTCTGCCACCACACCTTTTCCCCGAAAAGAGGTCCCGCGTTTCTTCCTTCCTTGATTCTCCCTGTCCCGACGGGGTTGTCTCTTAGGCCCCAACCCCGAACTTTTTTGAGATTTGCAGTTTAACGTGACCTTCCCGCGGGAGTGTGTGGGGGCAGTCGCTCTCGTCCGCCAATAAACGAAAGGCGGACTCCTTCTCTTCTGGAGGTATTTTCGTTACCAGGTTCGGCCGAATTGCCTTCCTTGGCCTCTCACTCAATTTGCCGTTGTCCCATCGGACAGTCCGACCCCGAGTTTCAATTCAAGCTTGTCTGCAAGGATGTTTTTTGTTCTCTCGCGTGGTGGGGCTTCGATTTTTTCCTCTTAGGTGTTATTTCTCCTGAGGTGACGACCTTCTCTCGGATTTTTTTTTAAGGTGGAAAGGTAAACCTTTTCCTTCCCTTCCCCCCGACAGTTTTCTGCCGATTTGGAGGACATTCTCCAGTAGCCTCCCTGCTGCCCAAACCCCCCGAATTTTTTTGTTTCCCTACCCGGGTATCTCTGAGTCGGTTTCTGCTAAGCGGTCAGGGTTCTCCGGTGTGATGAAAACTGGTTTGGCCCCGCGGTTCTTTTCTCCCCCCTCTGACCCGGTTCTTGTCCCTTACACGGAGAGTAATTTTTTGCCCCAGACTATTTGCCCTCCTCTTCACTGCGTTACCTTCCCGGCGGGGTATGCGACATACAGATCTACTTTCGGTCATCATCCCACCGGATGGTAAACCTTCTTTTTATGTAGTCGGTTTCTCACGTACGTCTTGATGACCCCACCCCGTCTCCACATTTGACCCTCGAGGGGTAGGGGCGTCGATGTGCGACTCGTGGTAAAGCTGACCGGACCTTCCTGTTGGGGGAAACTATTCACCCCCGGCCGAAGAGGAAAGATCTTCCTCCTTCTTCTTACCGACATCGGATTTCCTCCGACGATGTTTGATGTTCCTCTTCGGCGTACCCGAGATTCTCTCCTCAACGAGCGGGGATCCTCGGCAAGAAGAGATGTTGGGACCATCTGATTAGTTCGAAGCGCCGTTCAAGCAGTAGCCTGCCTAGTCCCAGTTGTCGGTGTTCTCGTGGCTTCCTTGGTGTATCGGTTGGTTCCCTTGTTGTTTTGGAGGGGGCGTATTGCTTCTTGAAAAGGCTTTCATAGACGAACCTTTCCGCCCTTCCATCCTATTTTGCCTTCGTAGTCCCTTTTGCTTTGGTTAGTCGGTAGAGTGCTGGTGCGTGTCCTGGAACTGTTAGGGTGGGTGAATCCCATTCCCCCCCCCTCTGCGCCTTCCTCTTGCGCCAGGTCCTTTGGTGCTTTTAGCCTTTAACGCGGGCCCGGCCCGCTCTTATTGGAAGTAGAGTCTTCCCCCATCGATCTGTTATATCGGGGGTAAGGTTTCTCCCCGCGGTTCCTGCTAAATAGTCCGGGCCACTCAATCGATGGAGGATAAGGTTTTTAGAGGGAACCCGACGTAAACCTAGGGTCTTTTCTTCGTTGACTAGATGTTGAGCGGGATGAATTTCCTTATTCCCCATCCCTCTCTACCTCATGCTGTTTTTTTTTGTTCACGTAATTTTCTCTGGCGGTCGGAGCTCTCTCTTCTCCTCTTGCCTTTTTCGATGTGGGGCTTGTATCCCTTCTTTCCTGAAGTTAATGGGCTCCATCCCTCACTCCTTAGGAGAACGGTGGGGTAAGGCTTTCTCCTTTTTTCTAATAGCAGAGGCACCCTGCGTTTAGTCATCCCCCCCAACTTCGAAACCCCGGTCCCTCCCTAGGTAGTACTTCTCTTCTTTCCTCTCTCTTTTGAATTTCTTCCCTACTTACTTACCTCGCTCTGCGAATCGATAACCATCTCTCTTATGTGGAATGCATCCCCCCCTACCTTCCAGTTTCACGCGGCCCCTCTTTTTACACGATATCCCTTCCACTTTCTCTACCAACTTTCGGACCAAACTCACAACTTTTCTACTACCTTTCGCGTCTCCCTCGATGCGAACTTTTTTTTTTTTTGGAAGAGGGCTGGAGAACCCCCCATCCTCTCTATTCACACGGGCCACTGGTTGGAGGTATCGCCGTCCTGTCCAGGCACTCCCTTCTCGGACGGGAGTGAAGCCTTCGACTTGCTTCTTCTCGTCTTCTAGAGTCTCTCACGCGCCAGTCCACGAACTCCCTCCAATTCTTCCTGGCCCCTCTATACCGCTGCCTTGTACATCCTGGTTCCCTCCGACCTCTCCCCCAGGACGTTTTCTGTCTCATGAAATTCGACCGATGGTCCTCTGGAGAGAAGTGGGGTTCCCCCTCGTGTCCGGAAATCAGTCTCTTCTCTCTCCCCATTTCGAGCCCCTTCCCTCTGATACCTGAGCGCGCTTCGCACACCGTTCCTTCGGAGGGTGAGTTACCCGTTAGAAACTTTTTCTCCTTTCCTTCATCTACTTTCCCCTCCTCCTTTGGTTTCTCTTTATGGATCCTTTACGTCTTTTGTTTTGTGATTCACATCCTATTTAGGGGCCGCCTCCTGCGGGCAGCACTCGCATGATGCCTTGATTGTGTCTTTGCCTCTGCATTTTCCTCCCCACATATGTTTACCCCCCACCAGGACTCCTTCCCTCGTAAAGCACATGATCCTCCTTCCTTGGTGCTTCGGTCTTTTCTCAGGATCCTCCCATTCATCATCATGGAAACCCTCTACTGGCCCTTTCACTTAGATATTAGGATTTTCTGGAGAGTAGTTCCAGATTGCTCATCCGCAAGCAGTGATCCCTCCAGTGTGTGAGAAATTATTTTTCTCCCTTCCCCTGATGTGCCTACCTCTGCTACACTTTTCCTTTTTCCCGCTACTGCTAGTAGAACTCGCCTCTTCACTTTTAGGATTCTTTATCTGCGACCCCTCCTTTTTTATAAAAGGGTTTTTATTTTTTTTCTCTATTTTTCGTTTTCATCCTTTTCATCTTTATGCAGCTCCAGTTAAGAGCTTGAAAAATTCTCTCTGGCCTCAATTCCACATCGATGAGATGTGTTTCCTTCTTGGCCCGATCGAGCGGCGAAATGCTAGTACCAGCCCTCCACTCTGATTCTTGGTCTATCCGGGTGGATTTTCCGGTGGTTTACTACTCTTTGTGGTATTAACTCTCCCTCTTTTTCAGGTATACCCTCCGAGTTCACGATGAAAAGTAGAGTTGCTCCACCTGGCCCTTCTTTAGTGGTTCCATGAACTTCTTCTGTCCTATTATGATCCTCAAAAGGGAGCCCCAACTTATGAGGGCCTTCAGTCGTCGTCTCCCTTTCCTCCATGTGTTACGTCAAAACCTCAAGTTAGTCTTCTCTTATTCTCTGCTTTCTTTCACTGTCACTCTCCCGAAGATCTCTCTGTCTAGGGTTACACCCCCTAATAGCCTCTCGATGGGCTTTCCGTCCAAGAGTTCGTGGCGAACCGAGGATCTCTCCTGTACCTTTCATCCCATCTTGATGTTTTTCTAGCTATCCCTCTACTTCAGTCTTTTCCCTGAAATTCTCCACATCCCACGTTCTTACGCCCAGTTTGGTCTTTGTGAGGGGTTTTCTTGCGTCACGACGGACAACCGTGACCCTCCTACTCCCTCACCTAAGACCCTGCCTACTAGATAAACTTTCCGTTGTTAAAAACTTCCATTCCGTGAAGGAGGACCTTCTCGACTGAACCCCTCCCAATGTCCGGCCTCCCAGGAAGAAAACCGGCCTCTACAAATACTAAATCTCCCGCTCTGCCAATACTCCTTTAGGCCTGTTCTCACGTGAGTCCCTTCCCTACTCCTTCGACTTCTCTTTCCTTCCCTTCTCTTCAAGGGCCCTCGAGATAACCTCGTTGGCTTATTTTGACTAGATGTTCCTTCCCACCCCTCCAAGCAATTTCTGTAGTATACCTGGCAAAGTTTTAACCCTTCCCTTTTAGAGTTCCGTCTTCTACTTTTTCCTTGTCTCGGGTCGTCCCCTTGTACCTGTCTTCCACTGCCCATCAGAAGAGACTAGTGCCATCTTTTTCTAGGTTTTGGATTTTTTGGATTACATCCCTTCTTATCTTTTAACAACTCGGACATTCACCCTTCGGTGGTATACCATATGGTGGGTCACGATGGCCCTCTTTTTGTCTTCGATATTGGCGGTCCACCCACAAAGTACTTTCCCTCCGGCCTCCCTCTCTCTTGTACTCTTCGGACCGCTAGTCAGGCAGGCCCATGACTCGTCCTGATCCTTTGTTCCAGCACGTCCATATGCGGAGAAAGGAACATCCCTTTTTTTTCCCACTTTTGAACCCCTAGAACTACTTTGCTCAGCCTCCCTATTACCGGGGTTGTTTAACCCTAAATGCCCATTCAGATCGTGCATTTAGCAAAAGCCGTCGCTCATCAGCGGTCTTCCTCCAGCAACTTGATGTCTCGCGTCCGTTAATCTGGACAAGGGAGCCCTTTCCGTCTGTTATCCGCTTTCAGGTTTCCGCTCTTCTTCCAGGTTGCACGTATCCAACTTAGACCTCCCCCCACCGTACTCATCATCAACCAACCCTCCGTGCCGTTGTCCCTTGAAGAGTTGAATTTGCGGCCGCCTTTCCAGATGGGCGAATCTTCCCGTCTCTTATCATCCTTGTACACTGGGAAGAAAAGTGAGAATACCTCCGATAGATGTAGGACTCCTGTTTATGGCTTTTTTTCCTTTTTCTTGATCTCTCCTTTTTGCCCCCCCTTTTCCCTTTCTCGTTCCTGGTAAGTAGACATCTCTCCCCGATTTCTTGTGGTATGTCCGGAGCGTCAAAAGTAGTGTCGCCTAAGGTACATTTTCTCTCTCAGCTTCACTTCCCATTGTAGGGTCCTATGTGTCGGGGCTTTTTCTCAGAAACTTTCCATATGCCTTTATTTTCATAATTTCCCCAGAAGAGACCTCTCAGATGACTGCATCGACCGACGCATTATCAGCGGAGAGAACTTCTTCACTACGTTTGCCTCTCTTATAAAATTCCTGCAAGCCCCTTCCCCCCCTATTTCACCAGATGTTTCCCAGATAGATCTTCGCCTTCGGCAATAAGAACCTACAGTAAACCTCTCCTTTCATCATATTTTCCTCCTTCCTTAAATTGTTTGTCTCATCTCATAAATCTCTTCCTCGACTGGTTCTTCTTATCCTCTCTCGTCATAGATACTATCATCATTTTTCCTAAGGAACATTATTCCTTTTTTGGTTTTTTGTTTTTTTTTTTTGTTTTTTTTTTTTTTTTTTTTTTTATTACCCTTAATTTATAATCTCTTCCCTTTTCCTTGTCCTCATTTCTCTTTGCGGTTCCAACTCTGTTCGTCCTCTTCTATGCGTTTTCTTTCTTCTTCTGTTAGCGGGTGGTCGGAGAGGAAGTTTCATCTTCCTTTTCGTTTCATAAAGGAAAGACACCTCTTCTAACAATCCTCTCTTTTATCTACTTCCGAAGTCAAGTAGGCCCCTACTTTGTATACTCTCCGTAGGAAACCGCACCAGGGTCTCGCCTCTCTTTATCTCCCTCCCCAGTTCAAGAGTTCTTTCTGAGGTGGGTTTCCCCCGCTCTCTTAAGAAAATTGACCCGTAAGTTCTCACATCTTCGGTCTTAGCTCTTTGTCCCATTTTTCCTTCTACTGTCCTTTTAACTTCATTCATCATTTCAGATTTGTCATTTTTTTTTCACTGGAAGACAACGATTTGCAACTTTTTGAAAGTTGTACTTGTCTTCACGTTGGTCGCTTTGATGGTCTCGGTGTGTGGCTGTCGACTGTTTGGAATACGTTCTACGTGATGGATACTCTGCTCCGCCTCTCGGTGATTTCAGGAAGATTGTTCCCGAAGAATCTCCGTCTCTACGCCTAGGAGGGACCCTTTCTTTCTCCCCGGAGCTTAGGCTTTCTGACCCCTCAAGCTCTTATTTTCTGGTGGGTTCAACACCCCCCCCTGTTCCTTAGTCTTCTCTCCTTAATCCTTCGGGAGTGTCCTCCTCGGTGGTTTGAACACCTGGGGGGACACCTGGAATGGCCTCTTTTTTTCCTGTGCATGTTACCCTTTTTCCAACGGACTTGGGTCCTCTCAGCTTTCTATCACTCTCGGCTGCTTTTGAGGTTGACTTTTGAGCCAATAAAACGACGACTTCATCTTTCCCTTCCTTGCCCACGTGGTCTCCCCAAACCTAACGTTGTTATGTAGAGCTGGGGCGTTACGACAGCCTTTATCCCAAACTACGCACCCCTTGCTGTAAAGTTTTTTTTTTTTTCGTTTTCCTCGTTTGGGTTTGTACCTACTTCAGTGGGTACTCCCATCTGACCAGGAAGTCATCTACATCGTGAACTTCGCATCTTGTTCCCCCTATCCTGATCTTCTGTTGCGGGTATCTAGGTAGGTAAAAGAGAGTAACGTGCCACGATTGTAGAAGGTGCCTTTCTCTCGATGGGGGGCCAGATGATGAGTCGAAGTTGCGTTACGTCAGCACGTTAAAAGGGTCTCTTCTTCTTTTCCGAGAGTTCTCCCAGGGGTTTCTGAGGCAGACTTTTTGCGTCCGTTTGACTTTCACAGTGGTGATTTTGACGCTCCTTTTTGCCGCAGTTAAAAGGATGAAGGTTCACATGGAGAAATTTTGATGCTTTTACCAGTTCTTCCATGATGGAGGGAAGTGTCGTTTTCTGGTCGTTTTTAGGACCTTTCACCCCCTCGGCCGACCTTTTCAATACTTCCCTTAACTTGGTTGTCGCCCGTGACCCACGTTTCCAGAAGGCGGGACTGTTGACGTTGAGTCGCTCGTTTTCCCTTTTCACTTTTTTTGTACTCAGCGTTTTAAGAGAGTTTCGTAGTCCAGGAGTCAGATTGGCCAAGCCTAGATTCCCTCTAGCCGGCTGCGTTGCAACCCCGACTAGAGTCTAGTCGTGGTTTCCTTTCTTAGCCTTTTGCTTTTGACCGAATTCTTCTAACCTAACTATAGACCCGAGGACTGTGGTTGACTCTCCCCGAGCTTCGAGGCGCTCGACTCTTTAGCCGCCGCGTCCTTGTAAGAATGGTGCTTGATCAAAACCTCGACGCTTCGGAGTTACTTTTCCTCCATTCGACTCGCGGTGTGTCTTCTTTCCTTTTCCTCTTACGTGCGTGTCTCGTGAAGAACGCGTGATCGTTTCAGACCCCCCATTTCGTTCTCCCCACGGCAATAAATTCCCGGCTGCCCTCTCTTATTCTCTGAGTGGGGCTTTTCTCGGACTTGATGTTCCCAGTCCCCTTCTTCCCCCCGCCTCTCGTCAGGTGGAGAACCCTTCTTCCATTTGTTCCATGCTTGATGATCTGAAGATCCCTTCCCCTTCCTTCGTCACCGCAATCGCGCAAAAACAATGTCACCCCCGTAACGAAGAGGTAGAAGAGCACGGCGAGGCGCTACGTGGCGGGCGGTGGAAAAGACGTAGGAGAGAGCTCACAGCGCACGTTCGCCGCCTTTCTCTAATTAGTTCCCCTTCCTGGCGTAAATTGTGGGCGGGATTCCCGGTGTGTGTGGCTGCTGTTCATGTCTCCCTCTTTTCTCGAAGCAGTCCACGCATCTCATGGCCTGGCCTTTCCCTGATGCCTTCCTCCTTCTGCCAGCCCTTTCATCCTCCCAAAGGGTAGATCTTTTTCTCATTCCCTCAGAGAGTAGTGGTCGCCGTGGTGGGACTATTTCCTTTACTCCTGCATCGGCTACTACTACCCCGCTTGTAGAGCGGCTCCGGACCGCGGCGCGGTCTTCCTTTTCCCCTGTCTGCGTGTGTCGACAAAGGTCTCCCCTTTTCAAAACTAGAGTTCTTTTCTCTTTTCTCCGCTCCTTTTGTGTGAGATTCTTGAGACCGACTAGTGAGTGAGAACGTGTTTTTCCAACCGACGAGGTTGCTTTCGCTTTTTTGGTTTTCACTGTAGAAGATTCAGATATTTCTGTCTGAGCGATCCTTCGTCACGTGCAAGAGGGTGACCCCCCAATTCTCTCCCTCGGAAATTCCGGCGATTTCATGGCGATTCGCCGTTGCTGCGCGGCGGGCGCATTTCCGGACCGTATTTTGGTATGCCCTTTCTTATTAGTGAATTTGCGCTATTGGCGGGACTGTCTCTCCCCTCCTGCCCCGGCCCGCGCCCTGTTACTAAACGTTCTTTATTCCCTCCGTCGACACTAGGTGCAACTTGAGGAGCCCTTTGCAAGTTTGACGCTCGGATTTGATTTTTTTCTCCCCTCCTCCTCGGTTTGAATGTACTTTTTTTTTTTTGATCTCCTGCTTCCCTGTTTCTTTGTGACTTGTTGTTGTTTCGAATTTACGGTGTTACGCAATCATTTGAGCCGACGGCTGGTTCAGCAGTTGTCCGCCGCTTTTCACCCTGCAGGTTTCCCCGCACCTCATCGTCTTCTTTATCTTTGATCCGTTCATGGTAGATTTGGTCCTCCAGTTTTCTTACCCCTCCTCCACCCTCACAGGGAAGGACGCGTTCGAGCCGTTAGTGAGTTGGCAGGTGGCGCTTTCCTTGCCGATTTTTTTTTGCATTTGCGTTTGAGGTTTCGCCTTGCCGTATTGAGTCTCACGCTCACTTGCGTGAGTTCGTCTCAGGAAAATTACGTTTCATTGTCGCGTTTTGATCAGACACCAGTTTACACACCGTTGCGCTCCAGTTTTTTTTCCGCTTCGAGCGCGCCCATTCGGGGATTCCACACCTCACTCGTCCTAGGCTCTTATTTTCCCGCCGCGTTGGTCACCCCTCCCTCTCGATCAGAGACACTATCTCTCGCGGACTTTCGGGTTCGCCGTCCTAGTTTCGCCGCTTTCAGGGGGTTGCCTTTTCCGACGTTTGCGCGGGCGAACACGTGTTCTCCTGCTTGACAAACTTCAGTAGCACCATCGTACAGAGGAGTGCGCGACTCCTCGGACTCCCCACTGTCCCCCTTGATGTTCTTGTTTCCTGGCTCTCCCGCACCCATGGTTCTCCCTTCAGGGAGTTGGAGGTTTTTTTCCTTCAGGCCCGGACCAACCGCCCACGTCCGACGTGCCCCTCCCATCTCCGGGACCACCATTTCCTCCTTTCCGCTCACCGGCTACTCATTTGTGCCCCCATTAATGGCTTTTCCTGGAAAGCGCTTCATCCCCATTGTGAAAGCCCGGACGACACGCCTTCCTTCCCGCCTTTAGTGAGAATCTTCCTTGCACACCTCGCATTGTGGCAGTGCTTTTCTGTCACGTCCCGTCTCATTCGACCTTTTTTGACTCTTTCCCCCCAATATGACCCTGGCCAAGATTGTTTGTGATGATGTGACCCGCTGTTAATCCTAGGCCCCGGCCAAGCAATTTCCCTCCCCTTTTGGCTCAGTCCACCAGGACCGTTTTAACTTGTGTCCTCTTCCGGGCCGGTCCTCTTTGTCGTCCACCACATGAGGTCGTATGTTCCATCGTGCCCATCGACTTCAATGCAAGCTTTTCCCCTCCCCTTTCGACTTTTTTTATCCCCTCCTTGTAGTCCCAGAAACCTCTTCCTGCATTTCCCCTTCCTGTGGGGAGCCAGCCGGTGTTCCCATGTTCTTCCAAGCAGTGACATGTTCGATCTGTCTGCAGTACACTGCCATCCCGGCCTCTTGAGTGTCATCGCTTCCGCTCGTCTTAGGGCCAATGACTCTGACGGTTTACGTCCGTCTTTTTAACTGGGTCCCAGTGCTCCCAAGTCCGGTTCCACGTCTTTTCACCCACTCCCCAATCAGGTCCGCTCTCTTTTTTCTCCTCTCAGATTTCCCCGGGTTGGTAGGAACCGAACCAGCCCCTTTAGTTGTTTTTTTTGCGCCCGTGCGGATATTTCATCCACTCAGTGCTTTCAGCACTGGCGGTCGCGGATGTCTCATTGTTTGATCAAATTCTTCCATCCACGCTGTCATCCCTCCCTGCTAAGTCGGCCCACTTAGTCCCCCTTAACCGACCACCCCCGTTTGGACGCCGCCCCTCACACCCGCCGTAGACTTTCTAAGGGCATTTGAAACTCTTTTTTCTTCCAGTATCCTTTCAGATTTCGACTCGGAATGGTCTTATGTTTAGGTCCCCTGGCTTAGAATAAACACTTTCCCGCCAAAATTTGCTGCGCCCTCACGACTGATTCCGCATGGTTCTTTTACTATGCCTCTTTTGCTTCTTGCCGCTTCGCCTCGCGTGAAAGGGTCACTTCGAAGACCTCGTTTTTAGTTCGTTTGTTGTCCTGGCCGGAGGTACTGGTGGGTTTTTGACTGTCATTTAGAGTCTCCCCGCTCATGAGGGCTGAAAGAGGTGTCTGGGGCTTTCTCTCCCTGACCCGGTGTAGAGATGATTATTTACACAAACCGCTCACCCTACCTTGAGACGGCGAAGCTGCTACGTCTTGACGTGTCTGCTGATCCCTTGCAGCTCTTTCTTCCACGTTTTTCCATAACTCCCTTTATCAATTTATTACTTCTCACAGATGGCTGATCGCGATCCTTTCTTCCCAGCAATACCCCTCCACGTCGCCGGATTTAACCACTATATATTATTTACCTCTGGTTTGTTGCTGAGAGAAGAGAACTGCTCTGTATCTTCTTTTTCTCTTCTCGCGACGTGCAGTCTCTTAGAGAAGAATATGTCTTTACGGACTCCCCTGGCTTTTCTTTTTAATTTTCCAGTGCCAGCCGTCCGTGTTAAGCCTTGACTGAGAAATTAGAGTCTCTTGTCTCCTGAAGTGCTCTTTCATTTTTTACTATCTTTTAATTCATTTTAAAATAGGTGCTATCACTTAAAGAAAAAATCTTCGACCCCCCCCAACTTTCTCATCTAAGTCCCCCGGTACCAGGACCCTTCGGACCTCGGGGAGGGGACTCCTGTACCCACGCATCAGGCAGCTCTTACCTTCTCTTCTTCAGTTTTTGTTCAGTCCATCTAGTCCTCCCCTACCCCTCCCTGTAAGATAATGATTTGTTTCTTTTGGCTACCATGTGAAGGAAGGACCGATTGCTTCAACCCCCCCTCTCTTCTTCCCATATTTAATTCTATGAGACCTCCCCTATTAACTGCTTCTAGAGGAAGGGTATTCCTGGCTTCGAGTCTCGGTTTGTAAGACTTTTTGATCCCGTGCGATGGAGAAGAAGAGGTGAAGCCTGTGGTTTATTCCCTCCTACTCTAAAGGATACCTTGCATTATCGCCCTGGAAAGAAAGTGAGCAGCACGCTGGCGTTTCTCCTCTGGTGATAACCTACTCCTTTCTTTGGTTAGGGTTCCAATCCACCTTAATCTATTATTGATTATAGAGTCTGCTCTAGTTACCCAACTTTGGCTTTGGATTCTCTGGTACCCTGGCTTTTCCCCTGCTTCAAATGAGAGCCTTGGCTCTAGAGAGTCTACTATTCCCCCGCTTCGTGATTGACCCCCCTCCCAGGTACTGTTTCTTTCTAATCCCTCTCCGCCCGATTATGCGGGAAATCATTTTCCCTTTCCCACACTCCAAAAACAAAGGTTCTTTACGCGTTTTTGTCCTCTATTCTCTTCCCAATCCTCCCCCACTTGCTGATCGCTTGGCAGTTAGAGTCTTGTATTAGGGGAGCCTTTTGCCCGACAATCCTGTTGGTTATGCCCCATTACAGAATTAGCGCCAGAGTGACTTTCTGCGTTCTGTTTTTCACGCTGGTAGGATAGCACGAATGCTGGCTGTGGTTCTTTGGAGTACCATAGCCGCCGCCGCCCATTGCTCCCCTTTCTCTTGTTCGCTCCTAGCTCTTTTGGTTCAAGCTGATCCGGCCGCGAAGGGATTTCAGAAAGAGCGGGCATCCAAGGTCAGGTTTTCCGAGTTGCCTCCTTAGGCTGTCGAGCCGGCGTGTTTTGCGTCTTTTCGCTGCCCAGTTTTTTCTTCATTCCTTTTGCCGTTTTCAGGAGGTAAACTAGGAGCCGTGGCGTTTGCTCCGGTTTGGTCTGATGCGTTGCTTTTTTTAGTTGGCCTTTTTGGTCCGTTCCATTCATTCACTGTCGAATTTCTTCTTTTGTCAAAGGAACTTTTTTTGGTTTCTCCCCTTGGCAAGGTCAGCGAGGGACTTGTGGCTCGCTCCTTTCGCTCGAGATGACCTTATTGGTGTCAAGCGTCCCGGTGCGCCTCGCTTTTCCTCGATTCTCCTTTTCCGCCCCGACGGGCTCGAGTAGCTTTTTTTTTGTCACCCCACTTTTTATCGGAGAGTGTTCTCTAGCTGGTTCGTGATGACCCTGAATGCGATCATGAGCTCTTAAAGTTAGTGTTTGTTGTCTATCCCCTTCTCTGGAGCGGAGACGTCCCTCGGGACGTTTGAATTTTAATGCAGTGTTTTATGATCCAATCCGCCTCCCGGAAGTTCTCGCATAACGCATCTTCGGTGGTTTCCCTTTTACTTCATTGCATTTTTTTAACTTTGCGGGTCATCTTCTATTTTTAACTTCGCTTCAGGTACCTTCCACCCGCGTTCAACCACTCCACCTACAAATAGGCTCTGACCCTCGCTTCCTTAATTTCCTTCTAGGTGGCTGCTTTTAGACGTTTCAGGACTACGATTGTCTTCACCTGGAAGGAAAAGATTAAGTTCTGTGGAGGTTTAGAACCCCCGCGTCACGTTTCCTCTTCTGATCCATAGTCTTTTTCAGAGTTCCGTCACGCATTTTCTTGCTTTAACTATAAATAGAGTCACAACCCTTACAAATTGATACGACTATGCTTCGAGTAGAGTCGCTACATTTCCTCGAGCTCATTTTGAACCCTTCCTCGGATTTGCTCCCTTTTGGCCCCCTGGTCGCTCTGTATACTGATCAAGAGTTTTCTTGCAAAGTCACACTGGACTTAACCTGAGCGGTTTTGTCTATTAGTTCGGATCGCCATCGTGCAGTGCATATCTCCAGTCCACTACTCATCGCTTTTTCCGTCCCAATCAAGGTTCTGTAACACCCGTCTCTCGCAATCTTTTATATTGCCGTCTGAGGTGCGGCGCCGTGGTTGGTACCCTCGTGGACGTGCAATCAGCTATCTGCTCTCCGAAACAAGTTCTAGCGTCCTCTTCTGAAGTGTTCGCGCGGCTTCCCCCGTGCATCGGGTTGTGAGACCACGGTCTCACTCACCGTCTCTGGACTAA
>Ga0179593_1536111_pt1 | contig 15416 bp, 21 predicted proteins | sample CZODoug2_1_08_16_FD_185931 | JGI IMG/M metagenome (GOLD analysis project Ga0179593, IMG submission 185931) | Vadose zone soil fungal communities from Angelo Coast Range Reserve, California, USA - CZODoug2_1_08_16fungal (PacBio error correction) | ecosystem: Environmental > Terrestrial > Soil >... | reverse complement strand
GATTGCCCCGGTTCCGAGTCGTGCCTTTCTTCCTCGGGATGGGGCTTTCCCCCCCCGAAATTTTCCTTTCCATTTCCTTTTGCTCTCGGGCCAGCTTTCCGACCCCCAAGGAGAAACATGAACTCTCTTCATGGCAATGCGGGCCAGCCGCCTTTTCTTTTCCCTCTCTTGAAAGGCGTGAGATGGTCAATTTTTCCGGCACACCCCCCCTCTCTACCCGTTATTCGTTATCCGTTGCGCCCGCCTCCTTTCCCAAATTCCTAGAAAGCTGCTCCTCTCCGTTTCCGCACCAACTCCGTCGGAGTTTCTTCCCCCTCCCCAGAGTTTCCCTCTTTTTTTTCTTTTTCCCCCCCTCTACTTCGACACGAAGTAACCTTCGCCACAGCGCATAATTCGAACGGCCTGGAATATCGTCCCTGAGGTTTTTTTGTTTTTTTCTTACCAGCGGAATGGATATCGGGTTTTCCTTCCTTTTCCCCTCCTAATGGTCTCTTTTTTCTTTTTCCCTCCCGCTTCGAAGGTCTAGTCAACTTTCCCCCAACTAAAAAGCAATCTGCATGCCTCTGCCTGATTGACGAATACAGTGGACCTTCCCCGATTCATGAGTTCCTTTTTCCCTTGTAACGTAAGTTTCCCCTCCTCTTGGATGATTTGAGGTGTCCCCCTGGGGAGGATGACATGCGACTACATTCCCGGACGTAGTTGGTAGGGACTTTTTGATGGCAGAGGAGCACCCCCTTTTTGTGGATTTCCTGAAAGGCATGCCAAGGTTTTTCCAAGCACGCAGGCAATTTGATCTATGGTCTGTCTTGGCCATGATCGTTTCACGTTGTTGCCTTTTTTTTCCCCTCACGGCTTATTTTCCCTCCTCTTGCTTTTGCTCTGGACCGGGAGTGGATTCTCCTTCTTCTTTCAATTATTAATTCCTGCCCTCGATCCATTCGCTTCACCATCCCGACCTATACCATGTATTTCTGTTGTAGGGTCGCTGAGGCCCGACTTTTCCTTTCTTCTCTCCCCCCCTTCCTTCCGATAAGTCCTTCTCCCCCCCTCCTGCCAAACAGTCTTTCAAAAAGCGCGTTGCAAGTCAGAGGTTTTAGCGCTGGTAAGAGGCCGCGACGCTCTTCCTCCCGGCAAGTTCAGCGTTTGGGCGAGCTGCCGCTTACCTGGAGAAAGAGGTTCCCCCTTTTCACCAAAGCAAATAACTGCCCTGCTCTGGCTTAAGCCTCCTTTCCTCCTGCGCGCGAGGCTTGCTTACATCTTCCCCTCCTCACCCTTGCGGCGGAATCCCCTTAAGAAGAGTAATCCGCCCGGGAGCTTGGACGGTTTCTTCTTCCTCTTGCGCAGCGAGGTTCCCCCCAAAATTCCTGCTGCTCTCTCTCTTCCCCGGATAATGGGCCACTGAAACAGGTGCTTTGAAACCTCATGATTTTTTCTTCCTGGAAGTGGATGGGTCTCCTTTTTCCCCCCTTCAATCTCTTCCCTGCTCCTCAGAAGTTCTGGTGTAGTCCTTTTCTTTCCCGGCGGAAGCAGGACGGAACAGATCGTCAATCCTTACCCCCTTTTCCCCGGCATGGGGGCTCAGCATCATCCTTCTTTCTTCGCTCTGTCTTGTGGGTTGACCCTACCCTTCTACCCCCCTCTTCCTGTTCATTTTCGCATATAAAGACCTTCCTTTTTAATGAGGAAAGACCGTTAGTTCCTAATTGACATTCCCCTCGTTGCAAAAGGATGGAGTTCCTCTTTACGTGAAACTTTCTTTTTCCCTCCTCCCTCGTGGCGTTTCGGTGTGTCCCTTCTTCCGAGCGATGGATATTGAACTTTAGCTTTTTTTTTGAATCGGCTCTTTATTTTCCGCTGGGAATTTCCATTTTTTTCCTTTGATCTGTCTTTCATACTGAAGATCCCCTTTCCCGAACGTTTGATGCGAGTTTTCGACATCTGATTACTTTTTTGCTGGTGGTGAGCACGGCCTCTTTTTAGAAGCGTCTTCCCTTCCTTCCTGATGGGCGCGGTATTGCCCCTTTTTATTAAATCGGCATTGCCGCCAAGCATTTATTTTTCCAGTTAATATATTTTCCCTTTCCTTTGTTGTTGCTTTCTCTCTCAAAATGAATAAAGCATCGGATGCATGCCGTATGTCACTTCTCCCCCGACGCACCTCTTCCTTTCTCAAGCGCTCCCTTCCCAACCCATCCCCCCCGACCAGCGCAACGAAGACGCCGAAGAGTTTCGGTGGTGTTTTTCCCCGCACAAAACCAGCGACCTCCTCTTCTTCCCCTGTAGGAAACGTCTCCTCCCCAGAATCAACATGAGTGAGGGACCCAGCCTCCCCGGCCCCACATATCCCTTCTTCGCCCGAAGTCCCCCACCCCTCCCTTGCAGCGTTTAAGAGTCTAAAGCGCTGCGTACGACGCACCTTGGTCCAGATCAACAACGAAAGCTTTCCGTCTTTAGTTGTCCGTACCCCCCCCCGTTCACGGCAGCCATATTCCCCCCTCTTTCCAGTCGAGAAGCGTTGCCACAGGAAAATACAATCTTTCTGTTTTTTTTTTTTTTTTCTTTTTTTTTTTTTTTTTTTCTTTTTTTTTTTTAAATAGATTTTAGTAGGTCCAGAGTCATTCCCCCCCTGTCTGAAGAGAGGAGAGTTGTCTTCCCCCCTCCCTCCCCCCCATTCAGATTTTCCCCCGCTTTCTTGATGGGCAGCAACATCCCTTTCTCTTGGTAGTAAAGAAGGCCGAAGATATTTAGTCCTTTTTCAGACCAAAAAGCCTGTGTGTTGCTTCTTCCCCCAAGAACTCCCCCTTCTCCTTCCCCCTTACGGCCAAACTCCGCGAGGCCCCTCCTCTATGTTAGAGATGAGGCTCCAGCCCTTTGCATTCCTCCTATCCCATGATCCGTTCTCTCTGAGTTTCCGTTATGTTTGTATCGCAGTTCGACTACGCTGACCAATTCTTTTCATTTGCTTAATTTACGTCACCACCCCCTAGTACTCTTAGTGTCCTCTTTCTCTACTGTCTTATGCCCGCCGAACTTCCCCCTCCTCGCAGCCCTCGAGCCCCTCTTCAATGATGTTGAATTCCTTCCGTCACGAGTATGGGCGTGGTGGGCTCCCCTTGTCCCTTATTCACCTCGTGCGACAGGGAGTCCTCTTCTCGTGGTCACACGGCTGACGCGTTCCCAGTTCCTCTCTTTCCGAATGCTTGAGATCAAGGACTTTCTTCCTCCTTTTGTTGGCTTGGAGCTCGTGACCTTTGGAGCCTGACGATGCGATTTGCTCCTTTCGGCAGATCATTTCTTCACGTGAATATGACAAGGTGCTGTTCCTTTTCCCCAGCTCCTTCTCTTTCCGTCCTAATTTGAAATGCGAGAGATTTTTCCCCCGGTCCGATTCACCGAAACACGCCCAAAGGAGTTTCCCGGGAGCATCCTGCCCAAATTCCCCCCCTCCCGTTGAAGCTCCCTTGGCCGCAGACGTTAAGAACAGCATCCCATAGCTCCAAATGCCGGAACTTTTTCCGCCGGGATTGGACCTGGGCCTTTCCCCAAAACCTGTTTTGCTTTCTTCCCCTTCAAAATATTACCCGCCTACGAATACGCGGTCGAGCGAATGTACACTTTTTTTATCCCCCTCCAACTTCATCTCCTCCCCCAAAATATGACCTTGTTTTTCCCCTTCACGTCGCCCAAGGACTCATGAATCTCTTATTTTTGCCAGCAATTCCAAGCTTGTATTCGTTCATAACAGTTATTAGAATGTTTTCTTAGCATTTCACGGTGATAGACTTTCTCCCTCCTTCAAGTCCCGCACCGTTCCCTCTTTCGACAGGATGTCCAAACCATGAAACCCCCCCCCCCCCCCCTGCAGTCTGCGCGCACACAATCAGTGGGACCCCCGGATATTCAGTCCCTTTGTTCGACTGCTTTTTTTTCCGTTCGTTTCTCTTAACTTCGTGTCTGCCTTTTTCTTTGGGATTCCGTATTCCTTTCCCTTATCTGGGAATAAAAACAAGACTCCGACTGCGCGTGGTGGCCCCCTCTCGAGATACCGAGGCTTTCGCTGCTTTTCCCCCTCAGAGAGTTCTTTTCCGTCCTCCCCTCCCCCCTGGAGGATGATGATCTTTTTTTAGTTTTACAAGGGACCTTCCTTCATCTCGAATTTTCCCTTCTAGGTATTCTACTTTTTCCTCATTTGCCCATCACTGACTCTTTTCCTTCTTCCGTTCGGAAGGCGATTCTTCTTTTGAACGGAGAGCCCTGGCCTTGCCTCATGCCCACTAGTTTATCGCCCCAATCCCGAGGAGTCCTTTTTCTCGCACGGAAACTTCTTCACCCCTTCCCACTCGACCTATGTCCGACAATTTTCTCCCTTCTCGCGACCATCGAAGAACGACCTGTCAAAGACTGGATCGTCCTTTCCCTGCCGTGACAGCAGTTCTTTTCCCTTTTACAAGTTGTCTTCTTCTTTTCCCCCTTTCATCCTTTCCGGACTCCCAGCGACGTCACTGTGAATCAAGTTGGTCAGCGGCAAACTTTTCATTCCCTCTCTCTGTAACTCATAGAACTCCCCCCCCCTTTTCTTTCAGGCGCCGAGAAGAACGCCGCCCTGATCGAAGACTTCACTGGGGAGGGCATGAGGGGGGATCTCCTCCCTTTCTCTTTTCAACTGTGTCTCTCTCCCTTTTTTCTTCTCCTCCTTCGGCAGGCTTACTTGCTGACTTCCCCCTCCGGGAATGAAGGCAATCAATGCGATCACAATAATCCCCCACGTAGGTTCCCCATCGCCCCTTTTTTATAGCGCGTTATGAACGGAGACAGGGATCGGGCCCTCTTTCTTTTTTCCCCTCAATTGGTGGTGTTTGAGATCTCTTTCTCTTTTTGTGCAGAAACCGATTATATCTTCTCCCCTTGGTGGATTATTGTGAGCGAAGTGGCCATGCTTAATTTTTTCCGAGGGCCCTCCCTCTTCGACGTGCGGAATCGGGTAGAACAGGCACCACCCTTCCTTTGATATATCATTTCTCTTCTCTTCCTATGCCTGCCCATCCCAGGACTTAGTACGATCCTTCTTTTTTCTGCGGCTTCTCTGAAAAACCCCCCCAACCGGACAAGATCTTTCCTGCGATGGAAGCATCGAAGTGAAACCTTCCTCTCCTCTCGCTAGAGTAGCCTTCCCCCTCCCCTTCCCCCCCCCTCGCTGGGCATAAGGATGACCTTCCTTCCTTCCCTGAGTGCAGGATTCAGGTTCATAAGCCCCTTCGGGCTTGCGTTACCTTTATTGAGGAGACGAGAATATTATTCTTTTCGATGTATCGCACTCCTCGTTTGTTCGATTTTTCCCTGGCGATTGATTGCCTCGGTTAAGTTAAGTGCGCCCGTCCTTTCCTGGGATTTGGGCTCTGGTCCCTCCTCCCTTTGGAATTAATGCCCCCTTTTTCCTTTCTCAAGCTTTCGACAATCTAGATCTCTCTCCCCCATTCATGGCAATGCGGTCCAATAGATTTCCGTCGTAGAGATGAAGGCAGTCCCCCTTCCTTTCTCCTTGCACAACTTTCCTCATTCCCCCTTTTCTTCGTATCCGTTGCGCCACGGCCCTTTTCAATTTCAGCGAAAGAATGCGTACTCCGCAGTGGCAGCCCTTCCCCGGAGTCTTTGTTTATGCCTTCAACCTTTTTTCCTTCTCCCGTGGATACTAAAAGCTACTTCGACCCCTCCTTCCCTCCCTTTCTCCGCTCGAGACACAGCGCATATCCTTTCCTCTTCTTTTTGCGCGCAGAAGGCGATACCCAGTCGATCCATGGATATAGGTTTCTTGTCCTCTCCGGTATGAAGTGGACTGACGTCTTCTCTCCCCCCCTTCTACTCACGTTCCCTCTTCCTCCCCCAGAATCTTCTTGCATTAGAATGTGTATTTCCTCGTGGGAGATAGCCATTAATGAGCTTGGGCGACTGAGCAACTCTTTTTGCATTAAGTCCATCGGATTGGTCCTTTTTTCCCTTTTCCAGAGGTCTTTTCCTTCCTCCCCCTTCCTACGTATTTCGGGTCAGGACAGATTTATGATTTTATCTTTTCCCACCGAAATGTTTGTTGGATGGAAAGCATGCCCCTTAAATCCCCTCCCGGAAATTTGGAGCTATGGGATTGCCCTTTTTCGCTGATTTTCTCTGTTGCCGGCGGTGCCCCCCTTCCTTTTCCCCTCTTTCTTTGCGCAGTCATATGTCTTGCGTTGATTCGGTGGGACGACGGTTCTCCCCAGCGCTCTACGCTTTCTTCCTCCGATCCATTAGCTTTTTCCCCCCTCCCTACCCACGCCTTGTTTAATTCACGGTTTCAGCTCTTTTTTTGCGATGCCGAAAGAGAGCCCCGAGAATCTTGGCCTTGTCCTTTCAAGAGCCTCCAGAGCACCCCCCTTTCAGAGAGAGTTTACTCTCCCCCTCTCTCGTCGCGACGCGAAAAGGAGTCCTCCCTACTTTTCAGAAGGGTGAACAGGATGGGCGAGTGTCTGACTTCATTTTTCCTCAACAGAGTGACGCTGCCGGTCCCCCCCTAAATGCCTCTTCTCTTTTCGTCGCTATCCGCCCGATATTTAACTTTGGCGCCTCGAGATCGTAAAGATTGACCCCGCGTTTTTCCCCCTTCTTGTCCGCCTGCTCTTCAAGACGGATCCTCCCCCCTTTTCTCTTGTGGAATAATTCTCCCTCTAGTTGATCGTCATAGTTTTTTCTACGACGATGAAAAACCCCCAACAGTCCGTGAGTTTCTTCACCAGGCCCCCTCGTGAAATGCACATTTCTTCTCATCGCTACGTATATCTCTTCTCTATGGGAGAGAGAGTTGGCCTTTCAAATAATCGAGTGCTCAGTTTGGGGGTGTAGTAAGAGACCTTCTTAAAGAGATCCTCCGTCACGCTCAATGCATTATTTCCTTTTTTCCACCTTTAAAAGGAATGGGGCTCCGCATCGCGCCTCGGGGGGCGCGTCCCCCCTCTAGCGCGTCAAGTTGTCCCTCCCGTGAAAATCGAGGCCCCCAAGGAACCGACTTCCAACGCGGCGAGACTGTTCCCTTCCCCGGATTTTATCTCTTTCCTGGCTTCCTGAACTTTCCCCCCTACGCACTAGTGGCGCTTTCTTGTGTTGATCCCCCTGTGGCCATTTCTGGATATGCAGTCATTTGCCGCGGTCTGGGTTCTTCCCGCTTGGCTGCTAGCGGGGCCCCTTTTCTTTTTTACTGGCATTTTGCGTACATGCCTACATTGGGACTGTCTTTTCCTACATTGGCCGACTTTTTTTCTTCATGCTAGCTCTGGTTTCTTTTCTTTTTTGTGAGCGGCAGAAAAGGGTTTTTTCTTTAAGTGTCCTTTTCCCTGGAGCTAGGTCTCCTTAATTAAATCGGCATGGCAGCCCCCGGCCCTTTTTCCTTCCTCTTTTTTTCCTCCTACTCCTTTTTTTTTCTTAAAACTAGGCATATGGCAGGTAAAAGCCTTTTTAATGAGCTTGCCCCCCCTCCCATCAGGCCATTCCCCCTCCTCTCTCGGAACCCCCCATTTTTTGCAGGCTCACACGACCAGTCGTCGACCTTTACGCAAACAGCGCTCTTCAAAGGTCGTCCAATGTTTTTTGCATCGGCAGGATGACGCCGCCTCCCTTCATGGACCAAATTCCAGGTCCCCCCGAACCTTCTCCAGACAAAGCGCGCGAGTCCCCCCCTCCCCTCTCATTTCCTTTCCTGCCCTCTTAAAGCTCCCTACAACATGGCGATCCCAACAGAAGGTGCGTAGTTGTACGTCCTTTTTCCCGTTAAGGCAGACATATTTCCCCGGTTGCCACTCTCTCGCCGCTGTTTTTCCTTTCGGGCTCAGTCCTTTTTGTTTATTTTACATGGACAAATCTTTCGTTGTGGCAACCCACAGCGCAACATCTCTGGAGGGCTTGTGCGTGGCTCCCCTTTTTCTTGAGGATTTGTAGTACCTAAGCTTCCTGTTCCGTCTGGCTCGCGGTGAAACCCCTCCCCTTTTTCCTTTTCCCCCAGAAACTTTCTTATTTCTCCGTCCTTCCGATTTGCCGGCTTTCCGCGACCATACACATTCTTCATTTCCTTTTCCTAGTGGTTTCATCAGCACCTGTTTTCACGCGCATCTCCCATGAGACTCCTCTGCGGCTAAGCTCCCCCTACGGATTTTCTTCGCCTAGCCTGCGCCGATTCCTCCTCGACTTGCTTTCATTTACGTCCACACGCTTTTTTACTCTTCTTGAAGAGAAGGGGACCCTTTTTAATTATATTTTTTGTCCCGATTCGCGATGCAGCCCCCTCCCCCTTCCATCTCCCCTTTGATCGCGCGAAGACAGAGAATCTTCTTTCTTCCAGCGGCAATCGTTGATTCACTTGGACCCTTTAAGATCGACCATCGTGGTCACCCGTCCTTCCCATGCTCCCTCGCTTCTCTCCCTTTTTTCCATGCTTGCTGCTCAAGACTCTCTGCTCCCTTTCTTTTTTTGCTTGGAGCTATTGAAATGTTTTGCTTCTTGTCATCGCTTTTTTTTTCATGGCGCTCCTTTCGGGCCCCCCCTCCCCTCGATGTTGCCCCCCCCGTCATCTTTTTTTTAATTAGTCGGGCTTTTCTAATGGATCGGAGGCAGGAAGTAAAATTGACAGCGAACGAGCGACTGTAGCGAGCCCCCCCCCCCCTCCAACCACGCACTCCCTGTCTGCTGCAAAGAAAGTTCCCCCTCCCCCGAACCGCCACGGAAACCGTGAACCCTATCAGGCCGCCAGCTTTCCCTCCCCCACACACCAGAGACTCCAAAATGCTTCCTCCTCTGATGGACATTTTCATTGCTTCCCGCTCCCCACCTGCGTTGCTCTCTGCCCCTCCCCTCAGGAAAGCGTTCTGCCCCGACCCGTCGGTAATGATTGCATGTAGCTTTTCGTTTCACCATAAAATCATCCCAATCCTCTTTTCCCCCCTGACAGGTTCGCATTTCGGCTCACTTCCGCACTCAGTACTCGGAGGATCTCCCCCCTTCTTTGTGTATTTCGTCAATCACAGTCTATGCATGTCCGCTTGCACCTTTTTTCATTTTTTTGTGATAGAATTACGCAGCGAGCAAGCCCTCTCAGGAGGCGTTCCTCGTCCCTTCCCCCCCCTTCCCCAATATCCATTATACTTCTCCCATCAGTGGACGATAGTTACAGTACTTTCATATGCGCTGTGGTCGACTCAGAGTCTCCGTTTTAGTTTTTTTGGGTTCTCCTTATCTTTTTGAATGGGCCTCAACAAGACTCAGCCTTCCCCTTTTTGTTTTTTTCCGCGCGGAGATACGCAGGCGTTCGTGAAGTGGTTCTTTCACGCGTTCCCCCCAAAGGTAAAGACTAACGGTTTCTTTTGTTGCCAGGAGAGTTTTCCCCCCATTCTTCTTCCTTCTCGACGGCCTTCAAGAGCTTTGGTTCTCTACTTGGATGAACAGCATTGCCATGTATTGAAGCGTTCATGTTTTTCCCCCACGTCTCTTTTTGAACGAGAGACCTGACGACGGCCCGCCTCCTTTCCCCAGATCCCCTCCCGATTCTTTTTTTTGCGACCTCTCGCACGGAACTATTCCTCTCCCTCCTAGGTCCGACAATTCGAACCCCAACGATATTGTTGCCGTCCTCCTCGTCCAAGAAAAGGCTCAGATCTTCTCCCCTAAACGCCGTGTCCCTCCCGTTGGGACGCCCGTGAAAGTTGAGCTTTTTCTTTCCCCTATGTCCGGACCTATTGCGCAGCCGGTCAGACGGTCGGCCAGCGCTGTTATTTGAACGACGTTCCTCAGGCAAAACTGTCACTTCGCTTCCTCCTCCTTTTTCACTCTAGAAATCCCCTTTTTTTCTCTGTCAGGCGGCCGAGAAGAAGACTCCCCCCCTTCCTTAAGAAGTCCATGGGATGGCCAGATGATGGGATCAGTTTTTCTTGGGAATCGCACGGTGTGCCCTCTTTCGCCGGCGAAGTTGGCTGCTCCAGCCCTTTTTCCCCCTTCTGAAGGCACTTCCAATGAGATAACCCCAGTCCCATCGCGGTTTCCCGACACCTTAAGCTTTTTCCAATATATATATTTTCCTCCTCTCCCCCTTTTCCTCTAGTATCCGTTGCAGAACCCTCCTTTCGACCTCTCCTTTTCTCGTGGGGGATTATTTTTTTTTTTCCCCCTGGTGAGTTCCAGTTTGAGCAGGCCAAATTCGGCCGACGCTTCCCCCCCCCTTGCGAGTACGAACAGTTGCTTAGCCTGTCCTCTTTCCCTTTTCTGCCATCCCAGTTCACTTCTTTCTCTCCCCTTCCTCGGGGGGAATGTTTCCGGCGGCTTCTCTGAGCACAATCCCTCTTCTTCTGGCTTCTAGAGTTCCGGCCGCTTCCGCATCGAATTTAAGTGTTCTCTATCGCGAGACGCGTCGACGTCCCCCCTCTTTTCCCTCAGGCTGACGTTCTTCCTTCTCCTGAGTGTGCAGGATTCATGTTTCCCTTTCGGGTCCTTGGAAGGACACTTTTCTTTCACGTTGTCATCCATGAGCCGTTTCTTTGACAGTCTTTCTTCAATATCCTTTGTTCGCTTCCCTTCTCCGCTTGAGTGCCTCCTTTCCTCTTCGCGCGCCAACAGCGACTCTCGGGATGGGGTTCTCTCAAAGACTACTCATGGCCCCCACCCCCTTCATGCCGTAGTCAGGGTCTTGGCAAGCTTTTCGAAACATTTCCAAACGGCTCCCCCCTCTTTCATGTCATGGCCCATTCTTTTCCTATATACCGCGAACTTCCGAGATGAAGGAAGGCCTTGGAAAACTCATTACTCCTCCCCCCTGTTATTCGTTCTACGTTTGAGACCACTTCCCCTCCTCCTGAAAAAATCCTTCTCAATTTTCGCTCCTTTTTTTTTCATCCACCAACGAGCTTTCTCTCATTCCACAAGACGTTTTTTCAATGTAATCCGATCCTCGCTACGCCTCTTTCAATAGAGCGCGAGCCCCCCTCTTTCCTCCCTTCCTTGGAATATCTTCCACTTTTCTTCCAGAAATGCGTCTACCAAGTCGACTTTCTCTTTGTACTCCTGTCTGCGTCCCTCTCCTGTCTGGACGTTTGTGAGGCTTCTTCGCAGGGGAAAATGCTAGCCTCCCTTCCCCTTTGCATGCAATAGACTTTCTTTTCCATGCTTTGCCCGTGCTGGAAGATTTTTTCTTTCTTCCGATTCATGAGTCCTTGGGCGACGTGAGCCTACAGTCTTTTTTGGCATTCAGTCCCCCTTTTCTTTGAGGGTGGGACTACTCTGTGGGAAGTGCGGACATGGTTCTTCCTTCCCCTATTCGGGGCAGGACGCTTTTCTGATGTTGAAGATGGTTTTCTCCCTGTTTTTGTTGGTCCCCTCTCCCTGTAAAATCTCTTCTTCAGCTCTGCAAATTGGACTTTTTTATTCGGTCGAGCGGCCCTGATCGTTTTGGTTTTTCATTTGCAGGATGTTTTTCTATTTTCTTTTTTCTTCCATCCCCCTTTTTTTTGTTCGTGCGTGGTTGGGGAATCGGGACCGTTCTTGCTCGCGACCCCTCTCCTTTTTTTCCAATTATAATACTGCCCTTCCTTCTTCCCCCCCCTCCCCTTACGAAATACCCCCCTCCTTTCATCTTTTTTTCCCCTCTCTTTTCCCTGGTTGCTGAGAGTGCTACTTCTCTCAGGCGCGCGCGATACCTATGAAAACAACAGTAGAGACATCCTTTTCAAAGCAGCTTTAGCAAGCATGCTCCTTTCGCTACGCTAGGAGGTCTTCTCCCTTTCAGCAGGGTGACCACTTGGAGAGCCCGAGGGGAATCACCTTCCATCCAATAACTGCCTGCTCTTCTCCTCCCCCTCATCCCGGATCTTGAAGAGGGCGCGCTCTTTCCCGAATCGTCAAAGATTAACCCCCGTTAGGTCCGCTGCCCCCCCTCCTCCCTCAGAAACGTTCTCTGGTTTATTACTCCATTCGGAGATGATCTTTCCCCGACGCGATACAAACATAACAGTCCTTATGGAGCTAGCCCCGAATTTTGATCGAGTGCAACTGCCCCCCCCCTCCTCGCGAACAGTACTGACTCTGAATTGGTCTTGGTTCGCGCTTCCCTTTCAAATCCGAGAGGCGGAGACAGAAGAAGTCTGTTCAAGTCCAGTTTTTCAAGACGGAAGCAGAAGGACCCTAGTCCCCCCCTTGCTCCCTCACTCCTCCGGAAAAGGGCACTTCTCTCCATCGTTTGAAAATCTCAGGTGGGTGGCCCTCTAAGAGACGGCGCCCCCCCAGACGAAAACTCTCTTCCTTTAGCCCGACAGTTAGTTTCCCCCCTGTCGAATGTCCGAGTGGCAAACGGCTGAGTCATATTCTCTGCTCCTGGTCGTTTTCCCCCTCGTGGAGCTTCCCCCTTTCTTATTCTCCATGTGTGCGTAGTACTATTCTTTATTGAAGGTCTCGTAATTTCGCGGTTTTCCCTCGAGAGATTGGATGCTAGTCTGTTTTTTCTGGAAGTTTGTTCCCTGCCTTCTTTTTCGTTTCATATGCAGATTTTTTTATTGGCCGACAGTTTGCTGTCGCTGTTTGCCAGTCATAGCTGGTGTTTTTTTGGAGCCGGCAGAAACTGGTTTTTTTCCTTTTTCGGGAGACTGGTATGCCATCCTTCCTTATGGGCCGGGCCATGCGTTAAATGAAATATTTTCCCCCCTCTTGTACTAATTCATCCGTGTGGTTGTTGAGAGAACCCTTAAACTGGTTCTATTTTTTTGCGGCCATGCCGATGTAATGCATGCTTTTTTCCCACTAAGGACAAGTCCGGCAAGCGCTCTTCCCCTTTCTGCCGGCTCAACAAAGAACCTCGCCCCTCCCTTCGAGAATGGCCGCCAAACAGCTTAGATCTTCAAGGGAATACGGCATTCTTCCCCCTCTCCCCCCCACTGTAGTTTCATAACCCCCTTCCCCCTCTCAAGGTCCTCTCTTTCTCGAGGAAAACCGCCCTTGCGGCTACTTCTAAAGAGCTGCGTATTCCCCCCCCCCCCTTCGACCCCCCTTCGCACGAGTGCGTAGTTAGTTGTACGCAATTTCCCAGGAAGACACTCCCCTTTTCCCTCTTGAAAAGTCCGCCCCGCGTTTTTTCCCCCTTTCTTTTGGTCGGGTCATCCTTTGCCTAGCTCCCAGCGGAAATTGAAAAATGCGGCCGACGAGTTTGTTACTGCCCATCTGAAAAACATGTCGATTCTCTGCTGCTTTTAGCCCCATTGCAGGTTCCCTTTATTTTTTCCTTTAATGAATTGAAGATTATGTTACGTGTCTCGCTTAATAAGCCCCTAAATTATTATTTATCAAGTCATATCGGTCCCCCCCCTCGAGAGCACATCACTTTCTTTTCTCCCCTCCCCTATACTGTTCGCGAGTCTTCCCCCCTTAGTTGACGCGATCTCCCATGATCCCCTGGGGAAGATCTTATCTAGCGTCGCCTCATCTTCCTCGGACGATAATCTCTTCCTTCTTCCTTCCAGTCCACCAGCCTCCCCTTTTTTTTTCCTCTTCTTGAAGAGCAGGCGGACCCGACTGATGATGCCTTTTCACCACGGCCCCTCTTCAGCCTAGAGAGAATATTCAAGATAGGGTCCCTTTTTTTTTCCCGGACGGTTCCTCCCTCCCTCCCTTTTTCTTTTTTTTCGTTTTCCGGACGGACAAATAGTTTGATTAACTGTCTTTCAGAGGTATCTTTTTGGTCCCACCCGGCCTTCCTTAGTTCTGCCTGCGGCCTACTTCTTCTCATGCTGAGCTCACTACTCTCTGCCATTCACCTGGAGATATGGACTGTTTCTTCCGCGAGCCTGTGATCTCTGCGCTCCTTTCGTGAAGCGCGTCCATCTTCCCCCCCCTCGCTGAAACAGTGACATATGACAATGTTTCCTTTCGTAGGGAGGTGGACCTCATGGATTCTTCTCCTTTTCCCCCCCCGAGTTCAGTTCCTCCGCGACTCCTCCTTTCCGATTAAACCGCACCCCTCCCCCCCCCCATTCCCCTGCGCAAAGAAATTTTGACACCCGAACAGCCGGCAAACCTTTCCCCCTCCCCTTTCCCCGCAGCCAAGAAAAAGCCCCCCCCCCTCCCCTTGCCGGCGGCTTGTTCCACAGAATTCTTGCCCTTTCTCCAAACAAAACAAGGGCGTTTCTCCTTCCCCCCCCCCCTTCAGAAAGCGTCTTCCCCCCCCTCCTACGTCGGTAATGCCCTTTCTTTTCCTAGAGGTAGTCACCCTCAACTCCCCCAATTCGATGGCCTGCCTCCCTTTTTGGTTCGCAATTCTTCCCCCCTTCCCCTTTTCCTTTAATCGGTCTTCTCTCCCCCCTTTTCCCCCCCCCCCCAATTTCCAAGTTTTCTTCCCTAGCCCCATGCAGATTTGCTTTTTAGGGGCGGCTAGAATTCTTTACGAGAGGCAAGCTCTCCCTTCCCAGGAGGCTTTCCGCCCGCCCTTTCTACTTACCCCCTATATCATTCTCGACTGGTTTCTCCTCTTTTTGGACGATCTTCAAGTCCGTCGATATGACCTTTGGCTCGCGCGTCTTTTTAGTTCTCACCTCTTCTTTTTCCCTTGTCATGGACCACGTCTTGTTCCTTGTCCCCCCTCTCCTCCTGGCGCAGTTGGTGGCTTCCCCCCCCTTTTTTTTCGAGGAATTGGTCTTCGTCCACAAGCATAGAGTTCTTGCAGTGGCGTCCGAAGATTTTTGTGGCAGGAGAAGTTTTCACAAGCTCCCTTCCCGATTTTCTATTGGCTGCACCGCATTGACATGAATGAAGTTTTTTGGGTTCTCGGGAGGAGTTGTCGACCTCTTACCCTTTCCTGAAGAAGTCCATTGAAGTTCCACTTTTTTTCCTTTTCTTTTCCAGATTCCCTCCTTCCTGTTGGCGGACGCGAGCGCACGTTTAGACCGCGAATAGGTCGACAATTTTTTCTGCGACCATCTCCTCCTCTCTTTCCCCATCCCTGTCTCAGATTCTCGGCTTCCCCCCGTGTGGCTCCAAGGTCCAGTGAGGAAAACTGAAATCCTGGCACTCTTTTTTCTGGTCCGAGGAGTCCCCCCCCTTTTCCCTTTTTTTGTCATCGTTTTCCCCCCTTTTCTCCCCTGCCGCGGCAACACTTCCCCTTCGATGCGTTCGCCTCCTTTTTTCCTGTCAGGCGCAGAGAAGCCGTCTCCCCTTTGTTCGACTCGAAGAAGTCCTTTCTTGTGGCAGAATGCTTTTTCTTCCAGGCAGCGCAAGGTCGGACTCGCGTTGTTCCCGTAGCCGGCTACTTTTCCTTTCTCGGGCACCAGGAATTGACGGGCCCTTCCCCTGTTTTTCCCTTCCCCCACACGTAGGTCCCAGTCGCCTTTTTTTCCCCTTGTTTCGGCACGGAGACGATCGGGACA
>Ga0179593_1476244_pt1 | contig 15416 bp, 19 predicted proteins | sample CZODoug2_1_08_16_FD_185931 | JGI IMG/M metagenome (GOLD analysis project Ga0179593, IMG submission 185931) | Vadose zone soil fungal communities from Angelo Coast Range Reserve, California, USA - CZODoug2_1_08_16fungal (PacBio error correction) | ecosystem: Environmental > Terrestrial > Soil >... | reverse complement strand
TTTTCCAGATCTTACTTTCCCCTTTCTTTTTCGGGGCCCCTTCCGTCTCCCTATCGTTTTTTTTTTGTGCCTGGAGCACGCCCCATGGGCCCCCCTGGTCCCCCCTTTTCCCGGTCGATTTCCCTTCCTCTGCCGACGCCCCCTTTCCCCCCGTATCTTTGTCCACACAGAGACCACGCGAACCCCCTGGTGGTGCCGTGTTGGAAACATGTTTTTCGGACCTTTTGTTGTCCCTTTCCCTTTTTTCCCCGGTCCCTGACATTCGTTTTTGGGGTTGTTTTCGTGATTGGTTCCCGACCGCACCTATTTGAAGGACAACGTGAAAACCGACCCTCGTTTCGAACTCCCTTTTCCTTTGTTCGGTCCCCCTTTTCCACTCTTCCGTGGCGCCTTTTGAGCGTGTGGCATTGCTCAGCCAGGCGTACCCCCACCACCCCGGTGATTTCCGGTCCGGGTCTTGGCCCCTTTTACCGGTCTTTTCCCGGCTCCACAACTTTTCAGGAAGTGGCTTGGAAGTTTTTGAACGATTGCCATGGCGGGTCAATTTTCTGGCTCTTGGTCCCCTATTCTCGCAGGGTCATTACCTTTTTTCCTTTGCTCCCCTTCCGTCGCACCTTCTCTGCCTTCCATTGCATAAGAATTGACCTCTCACTGGTGCAACTTGGTTATCTAAGTGTTCCTTTTCTCACCACACCTCAACGCGAAAAACTTTTCCAATGCCCTTCTTATATTTCATAAGCGGCTTACTCAACCCTCTTTTTACGACTTGTCACTCTTCTTTCCGTAGTTTCCCTTCTCGAATTCCCTTTTAATCTCAACTCCATGGTTGTTGTTTTCTCGATTCGGGGTTTTGTTAACACTTTCCTTGGTTTTCGGTCTAGTTCTGATTTTTTCCCTCCCAAACTTCCTTGGGATCTTTTCCCTTCAGATGTGTACGGATTTCAGCTTATTCCTTTTCCGAAACTTGCAAGGCTCTGTCCTGCATTAGTTGCGGTCATTTCCTTACGAGTGCATTCAGGTTCTGCCCCCTGGTTGGAACGTGTTTTACTGTTCCCGCGTGACTTTTTTTTTTAACCTCTCCCACGTTCTCCCTTGTCCCCCCACTGTAGGACTCCCCCGCTCTTTTCCGGTGGGTGTCTCACACCACCTACTCTGGAATTCCCAATGGTTTTTCACCCTTTACGGGCTTTCCCTCTGTGCTTTTTGCCCGGCCCGGGTGGGCCCCCGGCGTAATCTCTCCAACTTGTCACCCCTCATTCTTACTTTTCCTGGCCGGTCAATCCATCTCCGGGGCTTTTTCAGGCGTTGCATTACTCTCGTTTAGGGAGGTTGCCGTTAGCGTTTGGCCCAATGCCATGAAGTCTTCCTCCAAGTTTTGACCTTCCCCCCCGACTGTGATTTTCCTTTCTTTTTTCCACCGGTCCCTGACCCCCCTCGCTCCGGCCGGTGTCGGGAGGTTCTTAATTTTTTCTTCAAAAAGGACCTTGGGATTTTATGTTATTAATTTTTTTTTTCCCCTGGGCGTTATACTCGGACCTGGGCCTTTTTTTTATAACTTGCCTCCTAGACTTTCACGTTTCCTTAGAGTTTTTAAGACCCTTTTCCCCCCCCGGTCTGAACGGCTTTTTTTTTTTCGTCCCTTCTAGATTTCCCCCGTTGGAGTAGAATCGTTACAGGATTGAACGATCGGCCTCCATCCTTGCTGTTAGCCAATTATCGGTCCTCGTCCGTAGCGGGGGTTCTGCTGACCTATTCAAGGATGGCTCTTTTTATTGTAGGTTTCCCCTCCTGGGTCCAATTTCTTTTTTTCCCCTGAACTTTCTCCTTAGACGGGGGAAAGTGAGTTCTCCAGAAGCTTCCCTTTCCTTGTAGGTCACGGCCGCTGTAATTCGTCTTCGGGTCGTCACAGTCTTTCTCTCCAGCAGTATTCACGTTCCCAGCTTTTCCCTTCGAGCGCCTGCGTGCCGGTTTAATTTTCCCCCCATTAGATTTCGGCCATTTTTTTTTCATTTTTTTTTTGTATCAGGTACCTTCTTTTATCTAGCCCCTTTTTCTCTTGCTTCTTGGCCCTGGTGAACTTTTTCGTATTTTTTTTGATGGGGCCGCGGATTCTTCACCGCCCAGTTCCTGTGACTTCCATCTGTTCCCTTTTCGCTCTCTGAATCTCCTTTTTTTGACCTGTTTCTTACTGCTTCTCTTTTCATTGACTGATTTTGTGAGCTTTTCCTTGGAGACTTCCATAGAATAAGTACCTTTCTTGCAAGCTACCCCCTTGTGGCCTTTTGGCACCAGTCAGCCTATCGTCTGGGGGCCTGGCCTTTTTCCCGTTTCCATTCAAAATTCTAACGAAGACTTTTTCCCTTTCCCTTTTTTTTTTGGTGTCCCTCCCTTACCCCTTGCAGTTTCCAGCCCCATACGTCTTCAGCTCTTTTTTTTTTTTTTCCTCTTTGAGGATTGCAGGATTTTGAGACCTTGCATTCCGCGGTCTCGAATGCCGTCCTTGGTACCCCACGCATCTCCTCCCCCAAGGTGCTTCTGGTTGCAGTTTTCCCCCTTTTACGGGTTTTCCCGGGGTTTTTCCTTTTATTTTTTTTTTGACTGCCTGATATCGGAGTTCTTCGTCCGAGACGCAAAGGGAACTTATTCTCCCCTCCAGTGGTCACTAAGGTTGGTTCGTCTTGCAGCAGTCTAGATCCTTTTTTGGCTGTTGGTGTTTTTTTTTCCTTTTTTTGGGTTTAGGGATGGTATGGTTCGGCCATTTGTTGTCCCTAAGGGTGGGTTGTTTTTTCTCTTTTGATTTGATTACAGGCCGAACCGGCAGGGTCTAACCACCCCAATCACGTGATTCCCTTTCATTTTAGCCCACCATTAAACTGTTTCTAAGCGCTTTCTTTTTTTTCGCCCTCGAGTCACTTTTTCCAACAATTCGGTTTTTAGTTCCCCCTTGGGATATTCTCCCCATCCCCAGAATGATGTGAACAAGTCTACGGCTTTTTTAAATTGGCCTATTCGGTTTTCGTTCCGGATGCTCAAAAACGTTTTCTCCTTCGATGACCGCCTTGGCCCCTTTTTTTTTAGGCGGTTCCCATCTTCCTCCCCTACCAAGTCTGACCCCCCCCGCTGGTTCCCTTTTTTCCGATCTTCTTTTTTCGGTACGTGCCCCCGGACTGAACCAGCCCGTTGCGGTGCCGGCGCCGACCGATGGCATTTTTTTTCTGGTAGGCTCCGGTTTATGCCCCCTTTCTTGCATGAGGCCCCTTGCGTGATGGCTCGCCCCTTGTGATGCAGATGGTGAATTTCCCTCACGGACGAACGCTTTGAATCGCCCCCTTCCGTCGCCGGATTGTTTTTTCCACTACATTCTCTGACCTTCTTCACTCAACCAGCTCTTCCTAGTCCCCTGGTGCCCTTGTATTTTGAAACCTTTTCTCCTGTCTTGTCACCCTTCCAACCTTGATTTTTTCGTCGTTGGGACGAAGTTCCGGCCACGGTGTCTCGGTCCATGTTTCATTTCGACTGACCCACGTCCGGTTTTGCGTTAGTCGTCCCCCGGCCTGGCAGGGTGCCGTCCTAATTTTTCCTGATTTGGTCTTTTTTTGCGGAAGCGTTTCGAACTGACGGGCCCTTGGACCGGTTTCCGTAATGCCTGCCTTACCCTTTGCGTTGCCGTTTCTGTGCCTTCCCCCTTTTCCCCCGGGGGCAGGCGTCTGGGGATACCCCTTGGGGGCGCAACATCTTTTATCCGTTTTTTATCGCCCAATTCGGCACCCCAGCCGTTCCTCATGTGCCCCCTCAAAACCAAAATCGGAGGCGACTGATCTACTTTTCTTTTCCAGCCCTCCCACTTTTTCCCCCCCCCAATTATTCATTAACGCCTCTCAATACGACCGCGGCATACCCTTAGTAATGCCGTGAACCCACTGAGATGGGTTTCTTCGTCCACCATTCCCCCTTCTGACGCCTTAGTGTGAACCTAGAGATGTTGGCTGAATGTTTCTTCAATGGTTTCTTAGTTTCTCCTGGCGCCTTTTTTTCCCTGCGTTGAGTACCCCTCCCCCCGGTCCCCGGCCGTTTCGCCTCCCTTCTGGTGATGCGCCTGTAGCTTTTATTGGGAGGCTGCTACTTCTCCTCCCCCTCCCCTCAAAAGCCGTTGCATTTCTTGACGGTTTTTTCCCCCCTGGTGCTGAATAACGGTTATACCGGTTGATTCTTTTTCCTTTTTCAATTTTTTCGCCAGTTTTGTTTTGATTTTTCTGGCTGCTTTGAAGGTGAGAGGCCTCTTTGAACCCCACCAGCATATATTCCCGTTTTTCCGTCCTTCCCGCCGATCTCGGCTTTGCCGGCGGTTTTTGTGGCGTCGGCGGTTGCGCCGTGGTGCGGTGCACTCCCGTTGCCGTTTTTTCCAGTTTAGTAAGTGAGATTTTTTTTTTTTCCCACTCCCGGGCCCGCAGCCTCTTATTAAGAAACCTTTCTTCGGAATGTTCTGAACCCCCAACCCCACCCGAGGTTTCCCCCTTTTTTTTTTAAGTTCAGTGCCCTGATCCCTTTTCTCTCTTGACCCCAAATGCAGAATATTAAATCGTGCCACGTGTCCCCCCCAGCTTCCAGCGTCCGATTTCTTAGGCCCAATTCGGGAGCCCCTTTCTCTCCCCGAGATTAGTTGTGCTTGACTCTTCACAGCTTCCTGCCCGTAGATCTGTGCAACCTCCGATCTTTTCGTGGATCTATCCCCGACGCCCGGCCATTCTTTTAACCCCCGGAAGCTGTGCTAGAGGCAGCACCCCCCCCCCCTTCTTTTTGGTTTTTTTTTTTTCGACGTTTGTATCCCCCTCCCGACCCTTGACTTCTGGGCGTACCCCCTTTTTTTCTGGCCTTGCACTTGCCGGATGCGGACCAGTTTTCTTGGACCTTGCCCTTTTTTAGCCTTTGGATTTTGAGAGGAAGGTATATACGGACTTTTTAGCCCTTGAACCCAGGGGCTGTCGTTGCTTTTTAGGCTTACTAGATTTTTCTGCCTTTTTTTCCACAATGTTTTTTTTTTTTGCTTTTTTTCATGTTACTTGCCGTTTGCTTCTCAGGTTGAAAGTCATTCCACGGGACGTACTGAGCTGAACCACTTTCCTCCTTCTATGTTGTTTTCTTTTCCCTACGTAGTCTCCTAAACTCTGGCGGGTTTGAAGTTTTTTGGCCACGCATCCATTTTTCGCTTTCTTACCACCCCCCGATCGCCTTCCGCTCCCTGTTGGCAAGCAGTTTGGTCCATCCTCCCAGCTGTTTTTCCTCCCCCCGCCGGGGCCCCTCCCTGAACGGTATAGTTGTCTCACCTCTTTGCTTCTTTTCGACGAAGGTGGATTTTTTTTTGCAGTTGTCTTCCTTAATGCGGGTTAGGCATATATTACCCTAGTTTTTTTTTTCTTCACAAACCCCGAGGGTTTGCAAATCAGCTTTCTTTCTTTTTCAGTCCCCCCCACCACAACACAGGTAAGAGTTTTGAGTCTTCCCCGCTTCTTCCACAAAGTTTAGTCTTTCCGATTTCACGGCCCCCCCCATCGACCATTTCCCCTAGTTTTTCCCCGCGGGTTTTCCCCCACATTTTTTTCTTTACGTGTTTTTTTGACGCGCGATGACGGTTTTATACGACCCCCTTGATTCGGTTTCAGACCATTTCTTTCCCAATTCTGCCCGGCTTGCTTTGTTTTTCCCGTTTAGAGGAAACCAGTCGTACCGGCTTGAGAAGACGTCTTTGACCCCCGACTCCCTTGGTATCCCCTCTCCCGCCAATTAAATTACGGGGTTCGAGTTTCGGTTCCGGCCCAAGGAAGCCGGGCCGCGCCTTAGACCTCCCCCTTCCTTCCGGTTGAGTCATTTTTCTTTCGTCGGTTCCGTGACCCTGCTCTCCCCCCCCCCCCCCAGTCATCGCCCCACTCTTTCGAGTTTGAGTTGTAGTCCTCAAGCTCACAATAACTCCTTTCTTTGTTAACCGGATAGGCGCCCAGTTTTCCCGTCGAGTCCCTCCCTAGCCCTTGCTTTGCTGCTTCCAGGACCGCACGGACGTTTTCCACGGGCGTGCCGGTGACTGATTATTTACGAACGTGTTTGTTTTTTCCCCCTTCCAGTTCAGTTCCTTTTTCGTCTCGTTTTTCCCAGATAGTTGAGTTGATGCCCGGATGGGCTTATATATCCTTTTTCCGTTGTTTTTTCTTTCTTCTTACACCCCCTGCGGCCTGAGTCAGATGTTTTCCTTCTTCGGTTTGGGGTCAATGATCCTGCCGGGTCGCACGCCACTACTCCCTTCGTTTTGGTATATTCCCTTTTTTCCCCCCACCCGGGACACAGGTTCCTTTTCTTGGTAGGTTGGTCTTTTTTTTTTTCCCTTTGGGACCCTCCGCGGGCTACTGTCTAGGGTCTTCAGGTGGCTTTTGAGCAGCGGGATTGTCCAAGGCCCCAATTTTTTTTTCACCCCCCCCCCCCCCCAGGTCGTGTTTTTTTTAGTACCCTACTTCCAACACCCGCCCTCGGCGCGATTTGCATTGGCCGCATGGACCATGGCGGTCCCCTTGAAAGAGGCGTTGGCTCCTACCTTCCAAATTCTTCACTGTTAAATCCCTCCCTCCTATTTTCGAATTTTTTTTTCCACACTGGGTCTGTTTCCGACGCTTCTTTCATGGTCGGCGGGCCCCTCCGGCTTCCTTGCTCGGGTTGGTCGCTCCCAAGTCCCACGGTCCCATTAAAGTCCGTTTTTTTTCCCCCCTCTAACTGTCCATATTCTGGCCACTTCCCGTCGTAGGCGGTTCTTCTTTTTTCGGCATGTGCCTCAAAGTCAAATCTGCCATTGCAACATGCTTTAGATGAGAAGATGACGAATCTCCCGTGAGCCAATCCCCCCCCCTTCCTTCCCCCCTTTTTTTCAATGGTGGTGCCGGGGATTTTTGTAACTGTTAGGGCCCCTTTTCCTCAGTTCCACAGTGTGGGAGCGCGAGTTTTTCTTCCTCTTGCCCATATCTTTGTGCCCCCCAACTTGCCCCTCCACCTTTCCCCCCTAAGCCAGATGTTCGCTTGGGTGAATTCCACGATTTGGCTTTTTCGGGGAGCGGGTGTTTTTTCGAACTTTTCTTTGGTGGTGTGGCCGTCACCACATGTGATCTTCCGGGCTTTTCTTGCGGCCAATTCGCCCAGGTATGCGGGCCGACCAAACCGTGGCACCGTGGCATGTTTTCCGCCTATTCCTCCCCCCTTTGTTGTTCCCCTGCCGGGGCTGCTTGGCCGATTGGTTCTTGTCCTGCTTTTTTCCCTCCCCGCTACTTGGGACGGGGCCATTGGGACATGAGAGCTGGTCCTCAGATATTTGAGCAGGAAATTTTTCACCCCACGACGCCTGTTTCCCTCTGACTTCCCCGGGGGCCTCCCCACTTTGTGGTTGCCATCTTAGGGTCCTTTCCTTAGGTTTTCTTTGACCCTTGACGCTTCTGCCGCCTTTGCCGAAGCCACTCGGGTTGTTTCCTCCTTCTTCGTTCGGACCGTGACTAGTCAACCCCCACTTGTTTTTTTGCTCGCATTGCGCTTGTTGCTTTTTTTTTTTTTCAAAAAAGCATGGCCCTTTTTTTTCTGAGCCTTGGCTTGGCCGATTATCCCCGCTGTTTAGATTGCCCCGCCTCAGACGTGGCCTCCCTAGTTTTTCCTCCATGGTGCTCTTTTTTCTGGCCTTAGTGCAAGTGGGGCGCGTTGGCGCTTGGGATTGTCTTTTACTTTTTCCCGAGTTTTGGTGCTGTTTTTCGCCACGTTTTTTTCGTCCCCTCCCTTTTCCCGGCCTGACAAGCAGGAGGCGGTTTTGCCTCCCCCCACATTATAGGCCTCCTGGGTTACATGATTTCGGTTTTTGTCCCATCTCTTGTCCTGCCCGGAACGGGCCCCTTTCCCTTCTCTCGCTTTCTTCCCAGTCGGACGTCCCGTTCCCCTGAAGTGCCATTTTTCTCGCCGGCGTTTTTCAGGCGGCAGACTTTTCTTGTGGAGGTCAGGCTTTTACACCCCTTTTCCTCTGGCAATGCCCACCCCGGTCGCTTCTTTTTTCGATGTTCCCCTCCACGTGCGTTGATCTTTAATTCACGGGTCTTTTTAACGGTCTACCCGTACATTGTGTGGGTGTTTCCGGTGGATAGCGCCCCCCCCCCCAAGTGTTGGACCTGGCGGCTTGCGCCCTCAAACCGCACCCCTGGCTTATTCCTCCTGCAGTTTTTGTGCCCTCCTTTTCCGGCTCCTCCGCCGACCGATTCCTTTCCTGCCCCGCCGCTTTTTGCGTGCTTTTCCTGGCAGAATTTTCCGTTTGGTGTCGGCTCCGTTCTTTCCCCCCCTGCCCCCAATGCCTGGTGTTATGAACGGTTGGCGAGGTTTGGTCGATGTTTTTCTTCGTTGCCGCCACTGCGACTTTTGGCGGGTCCCGGCTGCGCTCTCGCGAGGCGCTGATGATTGGCTTTCTCCTGGTCCTTTTTTTGTGGACTTTCTCCTGCTCCTTTGCGCCACCGTGAGGCAGTGATCGCAAAGTTCCTTATCCCTGTTGGTTCTTCTCCAGTTTCTACCTCTTGGCTTGGGCGTCTTGTTACCCCCCCTGCCCCGTTTTTTCGGGCCGTTTCACAGGAGGCCGGCATCTTTTTCGGCGGGTTCGCCCTTCGGGGTCCTTTACCCTCTGCACTGTCTGCCGGCACCGGTACGCAGGTAGGACCCCCCTGCCCTCAACGTTTTTGTCATGGGCCCGGGACGTTACGACACCCCCCAAATTCATCCCGTTTGTCATTAATTTGGCCTGCAGGCCTTTTATTTTTTTCCTTCAACGACAAGGTATGACGTTTATATTTCGGGTTGTCGATCTCCCTGACCTCTTTTTCACCCATGGTCTCTTTGGCCCCCGGTCCTTTTGACGAAGGCCACACTCGTATCCGATTCCCCTTCTGTTAACATCTTTGTTGGGTCACCGCAGGCCATTTTCCTTGGACTGGAACGCAGTTACACCGGTGTCGGTGTACCCTCAACGGTAGCCCCCATCTCTTACCGCGGACTTCCCCCTCTTGTTCTGGTGAAGCGTTTTCCCCCCTTTACGCGTTTAAATGGCATCCAGCTTTTTAAGCTGCGCTATTGGGCGTCTCCTTTTTTTTGATTCTCGTTCCTTTTTCCCCAGTTCCGTCTCTGTCAGCCTTCTCACCGTTTCGTCCCAAAGGCCTTTTCACCCCCGAGGATGTTGATGCCTGTGCCCCCCCTAGTTCCGTTTTATTTTTTCAAGGGGGTTCCTTTTTTTTTCGGCCGTTTTTCTTCTGCTATTTATTTACGCTCCGCGCTTAAGCACAGTACGATGCCTGACGTTGTGTGTATTTTTTAGGCCTTCCCCTTTTTTTGACATGTGTGGGGCCCTGGTTCTTTTCTTGTCGTTTTATCTCTCTTATACTCTGTTTTCTTGAGATCCGATAATTGCCAGTCACCGGACTTTTCCCCCGCACCTTCCTATTGTATACCCGTAACACCCTTTTTTTTCAACCATAGTGTTAATAACCTTCCATTTAGCCTGCGGGGCACGCGCTACTGAACCCCCCAATCTCGAGTGCTGGTGCCGAACCTTTAATCCTTCCTTTGATGAAACAAGTCCCGTTCTAAGGCCTTCATGCCCCTTGTCCATCGGACTGAAAATTTTTTGTCGGATGCGCGGTAGCTTTTTTCCCTTTAATGCTGCTTTCCCAGGCTCTTCAATCGGCCCTTTCTTAGAGTCCCTTTCGTGTTTCTTTTTTACCGATGCAGTATTTTTCGTTTCCGTACGGCGCACCCACTGCCGGCGTTTGATCTGGAGGAGTGATGATTTTTTTTTTCCGACTCCGTAGCCGACGGTACTGCCGGGGCTCCCATGATGGTCCCCGATAGGTGTTTGGCTTGTGCCCAGTCGGGAGCCTTCGGACCTTCTTGTCGTTAGACGCTGTTTGTGACCGGATCTTTCTCCTCGGGAGGCTCCAAGATATGCTGTTTTTCTGACTGTAGTCAGAGATGCGTGATACTCCCCTGGCAGGGTGGTCTCTTGCATTGTAGGTGAAGAACAATCGTCTTTTTGCGGCCACTTATCACCCTTTAGGGACACTTTTGACCCAACCCAAGTTCAATCCCCTTTCGATTGTCTCCAGGGCTAGGCTAGACCGTTCCCCGGCTTGCCAATTGGGCCTGCAGTGCATCTTTCCCCCCAAGGGGCTTTTTACGCCGCCCCTTCCAGGGAGGATCGGCGAGTGGTTCTTGTAGGTGCCTTGTGATGACCCGGCGGGGCAAGGTCACCCCCCCGAGCCCCCTTCAACATTCATGTGATTGGGGGGTAGATTTAGGATCTTTAATTTTTTTTTTTCTACCAGCTTGACGTACTTTTTTTTCCTGTTCTTCCTCTACATGTTTGAAGGGAACCCCCCGGAGATTCCCTTTGAGTCCCTTGTCACCAACCTCCACTGTCTCCCGCCATGGAAGAGATTTTTTTTAGAGTGCCTTTGGGGAGCCGATTCAGTTACTCCGATTCTGAGGGACTACCGAAACCCTTGGATTTGATTTCCCTAAGCTCAATTTCGCAAAGGCCTGTTTTACTGGCGCCGATAACGGGGTTTCCCCCTTCGTTTGGTTGAGTTGTGTGTTTTTTTTTGTTTTCAGAGGCGCTTGTCCTTCTTTTAGGGGAGAGGTTCTGCGAGTAGAGAATTGTTCCCCTTTTTCCAACGGTCACTCTGATTCTCCAATTGGCTTCTCTTGTGCCTGCCCCCTTAGGGACCTTCTGACCCCCCGTGGGCCCCCCTCCGACCCACCGCTAAAGGCGGTTCCCCCCCCCCGGTCTTGCCCAACATCACCCATCACCTTCTGCGTGTTGGATCGTCCTTTTGGTGTGCGCTTTGCCGCGTTGTGGCGATCAGAGGTTTTAGTTAACATCCACACTCGACTGACTTTCCCCCCCCCACCGGATTCGACTTTTGGAAGTTCCTTGGCCCGCGTTTTTCTTGAGGTTTGGCCCCAGGTTTGCCAATTTCGCCCCAAAGCCCGGGGATTCTCCCCCCCCCGGTAATTCTTTGTCATTGTTCACCCCATCTCCCGCGCCGTGCTGCGCCGTTTGTGGGCCCCTCTTCAACTCATAGCACCGGGCACTTGCCCCCTTTCGCCGAGCCTGCTTGACTTAGCGGCAGCCATCTTTGCCCTTCCCAAAGCGCTGAGGGACCGCTTTCCGTGGAGTATCGGCGAATTTTTGGTACTCTTCACCCCATGGCAAAGGGCTTCTTTAGGTGCTTCTCTATTCCGGTCAAGCGTCAGCTTTTTTCTTTTTTTCATGATAACACCCGGCTTTTCTTGCTCGCGACGTTTTGATACGAACTCAACGACCCGTCTTTGAGTAAGGTGGGACGCGGCCAGGGCGCGGAGGTCCGGAAGATTACCGTTCTGAGTTTTTTGTGGGGTTTCGGGTGGTTTTTACAAATTTTTTGGCCCAAGGCGTGTCCGTCTGGCGTCGCGCTTCTCCTTGGCTATGGAACCCCTCTCTTTCCATTTTCCTTTCCTTTCCGGGACACCGCAAGTCCCTCTGAGGCTTCGGCCCAGACGCCTTTGCCATTTACCTAAATCTTCCTCCCTGAAATGGCCCATTTTGCGTGTTTTTTTCCTTTAATCAGGTTTGTCGTGCCCCCCTAATGAGGCCCGTTTGGTTTGAACGCTTCCCGTTGCATTTTAAGAACTAGAAGAAGGCATCGTAGGAAAAATGATCAGCGTGTTTTTAGAAGGTGAGTGTTTTCCCCCCTTGTTCGTAACATAGGTTTTTTTTATTGCATCTCCTCGGGCTCGCCCCCCCCCACGTTTTTGGGTTCGTGCCTGCGTTCCTCCGTTCCAGGCCTTCCCTTCCCTCTTCCGGCGTGTGTCGCACGTAACAGGTTCGGGCCTGTTCAATCGAACTTCCCCCCATGTGGCCTGTTTGGCATTTTTTCGTGGAGGGGCATGTGCTCCATGGCCGACCTTCGGCGCCACTTTTCCTTCCCCCCGTCGCCGATCTGCCTTTCCCCATCTTTCAATGTATGTCCCTTTGTTTTTTTCGGCCGTGGAGGTCTTTCCCGCCCAGAGTTGTACAGCTGGATGGTCGGCCGTTTTTTTTTTCTTGCTCCCGGACCGGTCCGGCGGCGCCTCTGGTCCCGCATTCGTCCATTTTTTTTTTGTTTGTGAAAGCCGCAGGCGACTCGGTAACTGTGATTCGTCGACAGGGTCCATCGTCTCATCGAGGTAACCGTTTGTTCTCATTCCCTAAATTCCCTTTTTTACCTTACAAGCACTGCGGTCAGCCGCCCTCCCCGGGGGCTGTTTTGACCCCCTCGCACTTCTCCCCCCACCAGCGGTGAAGGGTGGTGGGTGACCCCCCCCCGGTTTTCGTTTCCTTTCTTACAGATCAGTCCTCCTTGCAGCGCCTTTTGACCGGGGAGATTTGATTCGTGTTTTCTCGGTCAGGTTGACCTTCCAATCGTGGACTGAGGGTCCCGCCGTTCTTTTTCCCCTCCCGTTTTGGTTTTTGTTGTCCCAGAGTTTTTCTTGGCCGCCGAGGGTTCGGTAACCTCTGGACGTTCCTCCTGGTCCATCCATCATATTCCCCAGGTCGATGTTTTTTTCCTCCCGTGTGGTCAGGCGTCAAGGTATGGGGAGGTTTCCGGCATTCTTTTTTTTGGCGGTCGAGGTCGTCACCGTTCTTTTGTTTTTTTTTTTTTTCCTGTCCCCCGTGTGTGCTTTGATTCCCTTTCGGGGGTTACAGAGGGGGGGTTTTGGGGTGGGGGGGTTTTCCTGCGCCCCCGGTGAGAGCTGTGCCATGGGGGGCGACGACGTGTTGCGATTTTCCCGTTCCTTCGGCCCCAACGCACTGCGGCATTCCCTGCGTGACCTTGATTTTGAGGAAATGTTGGCGGAGTTTTTTTCCCGACCCGTTACAGTTCGTGCCCCCCGCTTCCTCCTACCTCTTTTTGCTTTTCCCTCAGTCCAGAACCCGCGGAAAGCCCCCCGGCCGTGTGTCCAAAGATCGGTCCAGATCGGATCCCCCCCTTGGGCCTTTTTCGCCCCGATGCGGGATTTCCCTGGGACTACACGCCCCCACTCGGTTTCCCCACTCCTGTGAGGCCCTTTGGACCGCCCGTTTGTTGTTTTTTCAGTTACCCCCACTTTTCCTCTCATCTTCCCTTTTTTTTGGTCGGTTGGCTCTCGACTTTAGTGGACCACTTCTGGTTGTCCGTTTTTTTTCTATTTTTTCCCTCCTCACACCCTTGGCAAGACCAAAACCTCGCGACCTCCGCTTTGCTCGAGTGATCCACGATTTTCCTACGCGTCTTTTGAGGCTTTGGTGTCGACATGGAGTTGGTACACTCCCGTTTACCGTTCATTTTTTTTTTTCCGGATGGAATGGCATCCAAATTTTCTGCGCAATCACACTTTCGTGGCCCGTTCTCCGAATTCGGCCGTATTGTGTGTGGGGCGCTTTGCTGTTTCTCGGTTTTCCGGCGTCTTCGTTCCCTCCTTCCCCTTGACCGCGTTTGATCTTTGCAGCCGGAAGGCCGAAAACTTCAATATGCTCCACGGTCGTGCCGTCCCCCCCTTTTCCCCCCTTTTTCTGAACACTTACCTTTCGTCAGAATTCCGACCGCGCTGCTTATTGATGGCTGGCGTTAGGATTCCGATCCCAACCGGCTGGTTTTTTTTTCTGTTTGCTCGACACCCGCTTGCTTTTGGATTTTTTGGAGAGGTTTTGGGCCGCCACTCCCGTGTCCTGCCCTTCGACTTGGACTTGTTTCCCGATTTTGACCTCCGCTTTGCCACCTTAAACGGCTGTGGGGTCCCCTAGCGGTAAAAAAAGTGGGAACGTTCGGTATTCACTTTTGACGTCCTGGAGGTAGTTTGAGACCCCCCGAACCACTTCTTCAAGTCTCCAGGACCCTGTCACCAACTTTGGGTTGATCCCCCCACTTCCGAGCCCTGTTTCACTTTTTTTTCTTTCTGCTTTTGCTGCCGGTTCTAGCCCGGTGCATGTAATGGATGGACTCCCCGGCGTTTTTTTCAGCGATCTAAACCGGATTCCGGCCGGCATCCATTCTCTTCTTCTTTTTTGCAGGCCTTTTTCTCGCCGGTTTCCAGTTCCCAGAGCAGGCTGGACTTGGCTCTATCACGAAGTGCGAGTACCTCCCAACCGTTGATTTTTTTTTCCGGTTTTCCAAGCAGGGGAACCGCGTCTCTTCTTCTTTTTGGAGTCGTGCTGCTTTCCCCCTTTTTGCTGACGGGATAAAAAAGGGGTTCCAGACGCCTTTTACTGGGGTTATCGGGGGCCCCGGTTCGCTCCTCGTTTCTTTTTTAGTTTAGTCACAAGCCTCCCGATAAGTGAAGAGAGCTGGGCCCGGTATGGAGCTCGGGTCCCCCCCCATGTCCGGCGACGGTTCCCCGTTACCGTTGTTTAGCCCCCCCTGTGATCGGTCTTTGCAGGCGGGGGCGTGTACCTCCTTCTCTTCGCTTGCTCGTCTTTTTTCTTTTTTCGGTTCTTTTCACTTGCGGTTTGGAACGTTGTCTTGCAATTTGCGAACTCGGGATTCCCCGTCCTCTTTGCTCCATTTTCAGGAGTCTCATCTTTTCTCCAATAGGGTTGAGGATTCCCTTTGGCGCCCATGTTGGATAGTAAAACCACACCGACGATAAGTTTTTTTTTTTCCATGTGCCTGGAGGGACCCCGCGGGGATGTCCAGCGGGCTTAGTCCCTGGCCTCCGCCCCTCTCCCCGAACCTTTTTGTTCTTTCCTTTTTTTCCCCCGGTGCGACGGCCCCTTGGTTGGCCGGCCGTTTTCTCCAACTTTCACGTTCCGGATCTCCGGTTTTCCTCTCCGATGCAGGTTTTTCGTGACTCCTTTGGTTATTTTCTTGGCAGGCGTCGTGTTTTTTTTTGGGTCCCCCACCACTGCTCCGGATTGGCCTTTCCCCTGGTCTGCACCTGTTGGACGGGCCCCCCGCATAGTCTGGTTGTTAGTCCCCCGGTCGGCTAAAGACCGAGCCCCCCCCCTATCCCTTGACCCTCTTGGCCCTGGGTTGGCCTGGATTTGTTGAAATCACTCTTCCGCGTTTGTGTTTGGCTCTGCGTGAGTTTTTTTTTCCCCAGCTTGATGGTCAGGGGCATGCTTCTTTGAAGAAGACTTCCACCCCCCTTTTTTGACATTAGTGCTCCCCCGTCCCCCCCCCCCCTCGGAGGACCTCAGTGCAATCAAATTTTTTTTAGTGAGGGCTTTCCCCCTGATTTGGTTTCTTTCTCCCCCGTCGGGCCGCAAGCACGGTTTTTCACAGATTCTCCAAGACGGAATTTTTCGTTCCTCCCCGCTTCTCCCTGCCATGGGTTTTTTTTTTTCAGGTCCGTGGTATGGTGATTTTCGC
>Ga0179593_1435107_pt1 | contig 15418 bp, 7 predicted proteins | sample CZODoug2_1_08_16_FD_185931 | JGI IMG/M metagenome (GOLD analysis project Ga0179593, IMG submission 185931) | Vadose zone soil fungal communities from Angelo Coast Range Reserve, California, USA - CZODoug2_1_08_16fungal (PacBio error correction) | ecosystem: Environmental > Terrestrial > Soil >... | reverse complement strand
TGAGTTCGGATCCCTCTCCCTGTCCCAAGATTTCTTTTTTTTTCCCTCGCCTATTTGAAAGATCTTCATTTTTTTTCCCCCGAAGCTTAGCCAGACTTTCTTTATCTCAATGCGTCCCTTGAATAGGGACCTTTTTTTTTACCCAAAAGCGCAGCTCCGTTGTTACCGGCGGTGCGGCAATGCCCAAGCACTCCCCCCCGAGTCAGTTTTTCTTTCTCGTATTTCAAATCCCCTCTTCCCTGTTTTCGTTTTGCCGGATGGTTCGATGGTCGCTTCCCTTACTCTCCGCTTACGTGACGTTTCTCCGGCCCCTTTCCTTCGTATGTTTCGGACAAACAATGCGCGGAACGACCCTTCCCCTCGCCGGCCTTTCCCGTATGTAGGTTCGCCCGGCTGACCCTCCCCTCTCCTAGAGGACTCAATTCCCTTCCATAAATGCACTTCTCAGCCTTGAAGGCCCCTGTTGCCCGCACCTCCTTTTAGATTTTTCCTCTCCTGGCCACATCACCCTGCTTTACTCATCCCAGGAGTAGTTTGCGACGGACCTGGTGCGGCGCTCCGTTGATATCTCTCCCCTAATCCTTTTTGTGTGAGAGTCGGTGGGTTCCCCCCTTTTCTTCAACGAACCGTCCGTAGCGGCCTACGGGAACTTGTCTCCGGGCCCGCTGTGTTTTGGCCGATCATCCCCCGATGTGGCTGGTACTCCACGGGTGGGCTAATGGATCGTGGTTTGGTTTTGACTCTGCGCGATTTGCCCCTTGGTTTGCTGCTGGTCACGCCTTGGGAAATGCCCTCTTGCAGGGTTCCATTTTACCTTTGTGGATTTTTGAACGACGAAACATCCTGCCCTTCTCGCCCCCGTCATTGATTTTTTGCTCGAGTCCGAGCCTGATTCTGACTGGATCCTTCCCCCTAAGAAAAATGACCTTCCTCCCATTCACTCTTACCTTGCTGCTCGATGTACCATTTGATGTACCCCTCGTCTCCCTCCTTGGCTGCGCCTTTTTGATCAACTTTTCTCTCAATTTAGACGCCTAGGCTCCTTCAGAAGTGGAATCAGCGTACTTCCAATCCCCTCAGGCCAGACTAAGCGTTTTTTTTATCCTCTGCCTTCATGGCATTGCCATAACTTCATGCATACCCCCCTCCCAGCCAGCGCTGCTGGCGTTTCCCCCCATTAGATTTCCCCCGCTTCGGGGCTTCGTCTCCTGTGGCCGTTTTTACGAATATTGGATTTTCTGGTTCCGGCGGCTCCCGTATTCTCTGTGGGTGCTGCCCGATCCGGCTTTTTTTTCCGTGTACGGCCCCTCTTGACTAGGCTAGCGAGCTCGATGAAGCTTCCCTTTGTTTTGAGACACACTGCCCGTCCTGTTTCCCTAATTCGAGTGTCGACCATTTCGCAGTTTTATCTGCCTGGCGTCGACTACCCCGTGTTACGTCTACCCCGCCCCACTTTCCCATTCCACCCTTCTTATTTGAGAATCTAGGCGCAAGACCCTGACGGCGCCTGCGCGTCCCCCCGCCGGAGCTGCCTTTAGAGGACCCGGGCGCTTTTCGGCGCAGAGCGCGCTCATTGATAACGTCCCGCGGATTCTCCTTTCCTGCCCGTGCTCCTGTTCTTTGCGGGCTTCCTCCCTTGCTCGTGGCTGCATGATGGGGCCACTGGCCCTCATGTCCCCGCGGCCGGCTTCTCCTCCCCCATGATAGGGTTCTCTTATCGGTTGCCACTTTTTTTTCGCACCCCAGTCGCAGTTGTATGTGAAGACGTCTGCCCTTCTATTTCACCAATCTGATGGATACGGGGCATAACCCCCTTTTTTCCTTTTGCCCCTCCACGTGTGCATTGCTACCCTCGCAATGTTTCTTTTGGCTTCTCTTCACTGCAGTTCTTTTGGCAGCGCAGCAGGATCGTTCGGCCTGATCTGACTTCTCGGGCCTCTGACATCTGCTTCGGTTACATTTCCTTTGTCCTTTTGGGTCCCCGCTCCTGAATCGGCCTCTCTTCACACCTGCGGAGAGCGGAGGCTGGTAAACCATCGGACCCTGCGACGCTGCGCGCGTCTGCGCCTCTTTTTTTTTTCAACCCTACTGTTTGCGACTATTCTCTTTTCCCAGCGGCTTTGTTCGCATTCCCCACGTTCGTCGCCCTCCGAGCCACCTCAACTTGTTTACCCGTCGGGATTTTCTTCCAGCCAGAGTCTACTGGCCTTTTTGGCGCTGGGGTTCCGGGACCTTCTTCGGTGCACTCATCTTCGCCGTTCGACCCCCCCGGCCCGGGCGTTCTGCGACCCCCATTTTACTTTTCATATTCAGGCTACGCCCGAACGTATCCCCCTACCTCGTTCCTCCCGCCTTTACAGGGGCGGTCGCCGAATTTCCCGAAGGCGTCAACCCTGTTTACCTGATTTCTCACTGGCGAGCGCCCTACCGACGGTACCCGGCTAACCCCCCCGATACCCTGGAAACCCTTTCTTAGATAGTTTTGCGGGCGCACGATACCGTCACCTTTTTCTCCGGATTAAAGCACCTGTTTCGGTTTCTCCAACCATGATCTGCGTGGTGATAGGACCGTCTGCCGTCAATCGTTCTTTACTTTTCCACTTTATCTTTCACTTTCCTCCAGTGGGTTGGGTACTCCGCCTTTTTTTGAAACAGTGAGTATGCTCTTCAATGGCCTTCTTTTAGAATCCGGGCCCGCGAGCTTACAGCGCAAGATTTCAGGTTTTTGGTAAAGCTTGTCCCCGTAAGACACGTAGTCGGGTTACCTGATCAGTTTTCAGGTCCCATGAGCCATCTTCGGACGACCGATTCCTCAAGTTGTTACGCCCCGTTCACATTGACCCCGTTATTATAGCTACGCCTGTCTCGAAGAGCCACCCCGGGCCTTCTCTCCAAGCGAGGATAATCGCTTGGCCATTTAGTTGGCAAAGTCGTTCGCCCTAACGATGTTGAATTGAGGTCTGTTTTGCGGATGGTTTCGGTTTTTCACCCATCTCTAGTGCGTGTACCTCACCAGGCTTCCAGATGCCCCCCTTTGCTTATGCGAGTATTTCCCCCGGCAAGCCTGAAGCGTTCACCGCAAGGGCCAGTCGTTTTGGAGGCCCAGGGACCCCCCTGGCCCCCTCCACTGCCCGGGTTCTCTTTTCTCCGGCGCCGTGAACCGTGACCCATTTGGGCCAGTTGCGCTGATCTTCGGGCCCACCTCCCGTATTTCCACAACCGCTTAATTAGCTTTGCGTGATCTCCTACTCCCAGCGCTTCCCATAAGTTTTCGAAGGGGTCTATGTTCACTTTTCCCGCATTTCGACACGCACCAGGCTCTCTCCGCCACCTCCTGGATCGACTTCCCTCTCCCGTCTATATAACGTTTGGGCTCGCGCGACAACGAGTACTTCGAATCTGCCTCTTAACGATTTCCGTTTAACGGCACAGATTTTGTATTGGAAGGAAGAGTAGAATCAGCTGACCTGCAAGAAGGGCGATCTTCTACACTCTTCTCCACCTTGGGCCCCTTTACCAGATACTCCCCGTCGATTGGTTGTCCTCTCCCGGGTCTTCCTTCGCACCGGGTTCTTGACCCAAGTTTTTTTTTTAAAGCTAGATGCGTTAATAGTCTATTCTTTTGTCCTCCGGGACGGGGCTTTGTAGGCATTTTTGCCAGATCGACCAAGAGACAAGGGTCAGTACGGACTGACGCGCACGGGGTTTCAAATTTCATCTGACTAAATTTTTTTTGCTTTTTTCCCTCGATTGGAGTTTTATCCGATCTCTGTTTTTTCTCCACTGTTTAGAACTTAATCTTTTCGTTTCTGTATATAGGTTGGTCCCTGAAGTCTATGGCACCCTGTGTTTCCCGTGGGACCAATAGTTGTAACTCCCGTCCCAACGTTTGTCTCGCTTTTTTCGATTTTCGATGGCATCTTCCCATCATCAAAGTCGCAGTTGACAGTGCTGGAGCCCTCCACGATCGCATTGTTAATAGACGATTAGAGGAAGATAAGGTATTGAGAAATCTTCTTCCCCCCAATTGAGATAAAACGAGGATTTCAATTAGCTGCGACTCGTTCGTCCCAGATCGCCGTTGAGAAACACTAACGAGGCCAGCTGATTCGAGGCGAGCTCGAACTTGCGTTTCCCTCATCAATGAGTCTGTTTTGAACGGCTTCGTTCCGGCCTTTCCTCCCCTAATTATAGCTGGCTCTGGTTGGCTCTTAGGGTTGGATTAATCATAACCATTTTTTTTCCATTGTTGTCGAGCGCCGCGTATGGAGTTCCTCGTGTCATTTTTTTTTTGATTCGCGCCACGTTTTTGCTTTCCCTCGGCTCTTCCCCTTTCTCAATTGATGGTTACCGACAAACGCGCTTCGCTTCTTAATTGATGGTAGCACGAACCAGTTTAATCTGAGTGGCAGCGCTTTGACCTTCCCAGTTTTTCTGTGCTTGTTGTCCGTATCCTCTATTTCTGGACTTGAATCGAAGCGCTGCAGTGTTTTTTTTTTGCTCTGGTACCCACATGCTGCCGGCCTAGAAGCGCCGCTCTTGCCTTTCCTCTCGGTATGTGCGGTCCCCCTCAGGCTCTCCAAGAATGCTATTCCGTTTGGCTCACAAGCCTTTTCGACATTCCCACGGACAGTCGTTCCGACCACCGTTTTGTTTTAATCTTCCCCATTTCCCGAGTCTTGATGAGAGAAAGTTTCAAAGGAGAGGCCCTCCCCTCGGTGGCGCTAACAGCTGTCTCTTCACCACGTTGTTTTGTTTTTGAGAAAGATTGTCCTTGCGCTCCACCGTACACGTTATGAGTCCCTCTCGTTTTTCAATGGATAGATCCTTTTAGCGCCTATTTCCCTCCGCGAAAGGCTGGCTTCACTTTTAGTCTGTGTTCTGGGTCATTTCGATTGCCTTGCTGGTTTTTTTGATAGTCTTTAGGGTTTTTTCTCTTTGAATACTCCTTGGAAAGCAGGCGGGTAAGTTGCGAATCTGTTTGTTTACGGCCCCTCCCCCTACCATGTGACCCTATGCCCCCTAGTTCCGATTTTTTTTCGAGACCCCCGATCGGCCTGGATCCTTTTCAACCGCCCCTGGCCCGAGGTTTCACATCCTCAGTGTCTATGCTTGGTGTTGGTTTGCCCACTCCCCTTATGGGAATGAAGTTTTTGTGTTTTTCTGAATAGTGGCCCCCGACATAGGTCCGCCCTTTTTCAATTTGTTATTCCTTTCACTCTTCCCCTCACCTCGCGTAGATCGCTTTGCCGGGTCCTTTATAGGATAGATTTTTTTCATCGCGATAAATCCGCCCGCTGCCGCGGTTCTCTCTGACGTCTCCGGGATTCACCGCATATTTTCTTCTGCCTCTCTCTTCTACTTTTTTTTATGAATCTTTTTTCTGTCTAGGATAGGTTTCCTATTTGGGTAAGGTGTGATCCGAGCCCTTGTAGCCCGTTTTTTCCCCGTTTTATCCTGACCGGCTATTTCCCGGTTCTAGTTTTGGTACTTCGCCCTCCTTTTTGAAACATTTTCCAGCTGTACATAAACGGTGAGGCGGAGTGAGAGTCACTAGGTATCGGGTGTTTCGCCCCACTTTTGTCATTCTTCCTCCATACTTTTTGGTCCCCCCATTTAAGCCCGGTTTCCTCAGATATATGCGGCGCACCCCTCCTAATTCCGAGCGCCAGCCATACTCAGTCTTTTGTCCTCCTTGGTCAGATTATGGGCAGCCACCTGGAACGGCCTTCCCTCTCTCTTTTCGTCTGGCTTTCCCCTCCCTTGTCTTTCCTAAGCCTTTGAGTGATGGTTGATGTGGAACGTCGGCTCGCCGCGCCGGATGTCTCCTTCCAACTGTGAGACGGTCTTCCCCTCTATTTTCTTTCGCCCCCGGTTTTCTCCCTCCAGCCTCCCTGAACTTTTTTATCCGACTAATGCCGGCCCCCCCAACGTTATGACCGTGATTTTTAACCCTGTATTTTCAATCCCCGTAGATCGCCTTTCGATGTTTTAGAGTCTAAGCTTCCGGGCACCTAGCTCCCGTCTCGGTCCCTTCTTCCGTGATCATGAGCGCCCCTGTCCCCTATAAAGCCTGCGCTTCCTCCACCTTTCTGTTAGTCCTTCTTCGGCCGGCTCTGAATTTTTTCCCGGACCTCCCTGTCTGAGGACGCTGATGGCGCGGAAAAACCTCGACGGAGTCCTGTGATCGCGAACGACGGGTACCCCCGTGCCTGCCTATGTTTTGGCTACTCCTACCGTTCTTTACCCCCCCGTCAGACCCTGAAAGTGGCCACGTCATAGCCGCCGCCCACGGCACAGGTTTCTTTCTGACCCCTTCCTGTAGGGGCCTTTTTCTAGATGCTACTTTACCTTTTCGGTAGTGGACGGCTGCTGGCCCCCGTTAAGGTTACCCTGGCTTTCCCAGCCTCACTGTGCCACTTCTTGACACCGACCTTAAGCTTTAAACCAAGCACGTACTCCCGTTTCCTTTCCCTCTTTCTCACTAAAGCCTTTTTCCCTTGTTAGTCCGAGAAGCCTATGTGCGGCTCGACCTTTTTACAGCTTTCCTGTCTTCCCGAACGGTGCTTTCCACCTTCTACACCCGGAACAGTCATCGTTGCGTGACCCCGGCGCTTCTCTCAAGATATTCTTCTTTTTATAGAAAGACCATCTTGCGTGTCACAAAAAGGTGGAGTCCCCGCTGGTTCTACGGTCAGTTTTACGATTCAGAACGATGGTTCCGTCGTTTATATTGAGAATCAGAAGATGTTTGTTGTTGTTGAGTAGATACACGTGCGCCGTGTTCACGGCGCTGATTCGAACATTCTGTCTGACTAGATCTCCCATCGTTATTGCGGATTTTCATTTTGTTTTGAACACTACTCATGACGGAGCCGGATGGGAGGTATCTCTAGACCCCCCAACGAGAGAGTCCGGAAAGGTTCCCCTTTCTCTGTTTAATCTTTTTTGACCATCGTCGGATTGGAGCTTATGTTAGGAAAAAGTGAGCGTCACCTACCCGTGGTGCTCCGTCTCGGCTGCGGGCCAGGTTGGAACTTTTCTTTTTTTGAGTCCCCCCGTTCATTCTGGAGTTACGGGTTTGAGCGACCTGTGATTGCTGAATGCGTTTTTCCCGTTTTTCGATTGTCCCACCTGAATCGGACCCGTAATTTTTAAATTCCTGCCTTGCCCTTGGCCACTTTTCTTCTTAGATTGGTGAAGTCCAATCTTACGTTGGCTCCATTTCATTTCTTCACGGACGTGTTTTAATTTCATTGAGTGCTGCTTGTCATCCTAGCTTTTCCCCCTCATAGTGTTTAGAAGCGTTCGGCCCGGCTTGGGTTATCTAGAGCGAATCTCCCCTCAGCCTGAAAGTCTCTCCAGAGGTAGATGTGACGTTTTTCCGCCCTCCCCCCATTCATCCCCGTTATTCTTCAGGCACCCCCTGACAGGTCGCGAGGCCGTACTTCCCTCTAAAGAGGTTTATGGTCGCCGCTCCCCTCTTCTTACGTCTCCGCCATTTTTCGTAGGATCCAGCAAGGATCTATTTTTTTTAGAGTGTTCATTCACGAAGCTTCGGAGTTCTCTCTCATCATCCCAGGGTCTCGAGGCCCTGTCAAGTGTTTGTGATCACGTTGCAGGTTAAGTCGGCGAGTGTGGGTTCGGCCTCCTTCGTCCTTGCCACATCCCTCCCCCTCGTTCTCAGGTCTAAAGTGTTTGGATTGACCGGACCTTCTGACCTATTAGTCCGTGCTTTCCTTCTCATGCCGGCTCTGGGAGGCATATCGGCCATTTGCACCCAAGCATCATGCTAAGCCAATTTTCCAAGTTCCTCGCCTGCCCCGGGTGTGCTCGCGGCTCGAAGGTGCTTAGTCCTTTTTATATTTTTCCCTATTAGCGACATGGCCGGTCTTCGTCCACGCTTCCTCCTCCCCCCTGCGTTATTAACGCCAGGGCCCTTCTCTGGGTTATTTCTGATAGTGTCAGTTAACCTTTTTGTTGACCGAGGTAGCTTATTTGCCTTTTGTCTTATTGCCGCGTTCCTGTTCCTCCCTGTGAGTAGCCTACTCTCTCAGTTCTCACAGAACGTAAAGGGGTTAGACCGCCAGAAAGTTTAGTTTTCATTGGTTAGCTGTCTTGATCACCTTCCGCCCTCTTCCCTAAACCGCCTTAACTTTGCAGAATCACAACGAGAACGAGTCCTCAGCACCGGCCAGACTTGGAGGAGCGGCTCATCCATCGTCGTTGGTCCTGCCTCCTCGGCTTCCTTTATCCCGGTCCTGAGAGGAGTCGTATCGAAGCAATGAGTTTGCCACTGATTGGTTTTTTTTTTTTCCCTTCTCTATTGGTGTCTTCGCTCCTATCCCCTTTCCGGCATTTGTGAGTAGCGTCCTCTTTTGCCCTTCTCGTGCCTTTTCTAGAACTCCTCACTTCTCCCCCTGCTTGGCGACGCCTCGGCTTTTCGATTGCACACTACAGGGCACTTGGCAATTTTTGTTTCCCTTGTTACCTCCTCCCCCGGCACTTTTTCCCTTGAGCCCTCGTGCATCTGACCTGTGCATTGTTTGGTGGACCGGCCCCATTTTCGGACTCTTTTCTAGTACAGATCGGCTGTCTTGTCTCTGTCCCTTTTTTCCTTTTTTTGGGAGCCAACCAACCTGCGTTTCCTCACGCGTCCCCTCTCCTATGCCGTAGGGCCAGCTCTTTCCCCACGAACGCTCTCTCAGACGTTATTCCCCGTCCCGGTGCATAGAAATCCTCATTCAGCGCCTCCTCCTTCTTCCACATCGGGTTTCAATCGGCAACCCCTCGGCGTTTTTTGTTTCCAGCGTAGGGCCTTCCCCTTTTCCCTTTGGCGCTCTTTTCCCCGCTTCTCTTAATCCTCCTCTTTGTTTGAGCATCTCATTCGGGTAGGACACCCGTAGTTTTCGCGCCGTAAACCTTTTTCTTCCCTCTTCCCGAGGTTTTTTCCGATCATACAGCGACGCAGTTTTCTTTCCCAACTTTCCTGGTGTTTGATACGATCAATTTCGCATGATGGTTTTGTTCTAGGTCGCGTGATCTTTCCGTGGTGGTAGATGCGAACTTTAAGACGCTGAGTGGACCTTTTAGTTTGAGGTGTCTTCCTCGCTTGTTGTTTGTACGCCGTTTCCTAGAATACCCTCCTATGGCCCCAGTCACCTGTTTTCGCTTCGAGTTTAGTTTTCCGAGGTTATTATATTTCTCCCCCCCTGCACCTGCCATCCCCGAGTCTCTTTTCCACCTCTTGACCTTGCATGCTTTCCCTTTTGTTTTCCCGGGTGCCAGGAGCCTTTTGGGCTGTCGGTGAACCAGCTGTGAACTCGCCCCTCGCCGCCGCCACCGTTGTCCTCCTCGTTCTTATGGCATCTTGGACCCGCCCCTCCCCCAATCCGCGATTTATGCACGGCATCTGCAGAACCCGAATATTTCAATCTTCCCTCTGCTATTGGTGTTCTCTTTTCCCCCAGCCGAATCTCCGCTCGACTGGGATAACAACGGTTCGGCAGCCGAGTGGGAGCTCCTCTTTCTCCTTCTCCTTTTTCCCTTCTTGGTGATTCCGTTAGGCGCAGATGAGGTTGCGGCTGTCTCTGATGTCGTCGGGTTTTCGCTCTTGGCCTCCTATGTCTCCAGATGACGTGACCCTCTCGATAACTCTTTCATCAGACAACCTTGTTCTGGCGACTGGCGTTCGCTGGCGATCCTTTTCTCCCGGGTCGGGCCCCCTTGCGTTCGACAACCCGGGCCGCTTATACCGATGTCACCCCCCCTTTTCACCCGACAAGGTGGCTTTGTGATGACCTCCGGCGGGCAGACTTTAGAATGCCTCGCGCAGCAGTTCACTCTTTCTCCGCCCCCTTTCTCTCGTCGGCGCGTTTTTCCTCGCCGCTTTTGAACGAAAGTGTTCCGACTCTTTGATGGCTATCTGATCGTCCCTCATTGATCTTTAACCCCCGATTGTCTGTCTTTGCTTCTTTTTGCTGGCGGAAGGCTAGACTGCTCCCGCGCTTCCTTTATTCGTCCTCCTTAAGCGCGGGCTTTTGAATCCTCTTTCGGGCTTTCCCCCACGGTGGTCGACAGCAGCATCCTTGTTATGTGTCCGACTTTACCCGTATTCCCCCAACCTCTTTTTTCCGGCCCGACCTTGAGGCCACCTTCCACGTTATCGAATCGTCTGGTGGATCCTTCTCTAGGCGAGCGGTTAGTATTTTGTTTAGACGACTGCTCATCTTTCCTGTCCATTCTTCGTCGCGTCGACACATCTGGTCGAAGATGACTTAGGTCTGGCCCCCCTCTGTCGTGAGCACAGTGTGCTTTGACGAGGGGCGAGTGAAAGTGCCTGTCTCTGTGGTCCTGCGCTTCCTCTCCCCTATTGGTCCTTCCCTCCCCCCATCTCCTGCAGATGTTTTTCTACAATCTTCAGCAATTAGAATACTGATGTACCGCAAAATTAACTTCTTCGCCGTCCCCTCATCCCCACTGAAAAAGTGGTCTTTCCTTTCCCCCTTTTACCTTGGTTGAGCAGTTCCAACATGGTTCTGTGCCCCCTCTCTTTGCCGGTCTGCAGGTGGACAGTACCCATTTGCTACCCAATAGCGAAGTCCTAGCCACCCTTGACTCGTTCAGTCTCCAACTCTCCCCTTTTTCCAGACCTCACCAGTTTACGCCCCGACGAGCCACGAGTAATAGAAAGATTCCAGAGGGATTCCCTCTCGCTTGAGCCCCCTCTGCGTTCCGCTCCTCTTTTTTGTGCTGCCCGAAAACTGGTCTTTTTCCCTAGATTTTTTTACCAACGGATTACCCTGCTTTCCCCGGCCAGTTGCGGATAGGTGGTTCCGGGAGAGAGCTCCATTCATGTGTTCCCTTAGTTGAGCAACTGTGAAGGAATGTCCTGATTTGGTCGGCTGGCGCTGACCGTGATTATCATCGCCGTTAATACTTCGCCCCGGTTGAATCTATTAAAACTAAGGTGGTTGTTTCTGATTAACAGGCAACTTCTCTTTCAGGCTATTATAGCTTCTGGAACTGACTTTACACGACCGATTGAACTGTTTGTTTTTTAATCATACTAACCTTGTAATCCGTGTCCCCTTAATTTTGGGGTGCTACTCTAAAAGCTGGTATTAGCTCCCCCGGCCCTCTATCGCGTCCTAACTGGATTTTTCTTTTCCTAGTTGAAACCGCCGCTTCTTGCATGGCTCTCGCCCATTTCTCTAGTCAACCACCCTTCCGTTGATTTTTTTTCATGCTCAGTATGTCTCTGCCTCCCGGTCCATTCTTTCTCTCCAGCTCGTTTCATTGTGCCTGCTTCTCCTTGCTTCCACCTTCCCCAGTTCAGCGTTTGGTCGCCTCCTGCCGTTGCCCACGATTTTGTTAGCCGATTTTTCCCAGAACATCGGTTCCCCTTCGCCTCCCCCCGTTCCCTGTCACTCCTTCCCAGAGAGCCCAGGCCGCTATATGGCTGGCTTAACTGACGAGGTGCTCAAGAAAATTTTGTTTGGCTTCCGCTTGCGTGGGTCTTCCGTTATTTTCCCCCTTCAGTCAGGCGCTGTTGATTTGCTTTGGCAACATGGATAGAGTCTTCGTCCCCCTCTCTTCAGCTGTTGCGTCCCCTCCGCTTTCGCGATCTCCCGCCCGCCATGATATTGTCGAAGGGATAGTGTCTATTGTCCTCATCAAACTTGAGCTCTTCCCCTCCTTCCTGACGACGGACTGACTTACTATTTCCTCATGCGCTTAGCGCTCGCTGGCTGACTTCTGAGCTCGGAATTGAAAGACTCTTTCCACTTTCTCTTTGTCCGTTCCGCTTACTCCTCCCCATATACTGTACTCCCCCGTTTCTCCCCCCCCCCTCCAAGCTATGCCAATCCAAATGTGCCCCCTGTCCCTCTCCCAGCATCCGTTCTTTGGTGTATCGCTGGAAGCAACCCACTTCGAGGAGTAAAATGTGGTCCCCTCCCTCCCGCTTCCTTCCGCCCTTCCATCGTAGGACCCTTTCGGCGGATCCAGAGTAGCGCTTCCTTATTGGCAGGGCCCCACCTCCACTCATACCAATCCGCAACCGGTTACTCCTGTCCCGCTGCGCTCAGGCGGCACGTTTTATCTATATAAAAGGAGTCCGGATGATGTTCTCGCGCGTCCTCCTCCTACTTCACCTTTGTCTTTTTCGAAAACTTCTTCACTTTTTGTTGTACGCCTTTGCATAAGTGTCTGCAGAAGCTACTTTTAGTCGCCTTTCTTTTTTTCCGTTGTTACCCTCTTTTTTTCTCAGCCGTTTCCCAAGTATTTTTCAGGTATATACAGTCTCGGGCCAAATTAGCCGACCGACTAATTTTCCATTTTGTTTTCAGCGCCGCCTTTCCTTTCCGTCGTCGTTTCATACGTTTTGCCCTACTCGCAGAGTCCCCTTAACTGCCTCTTCTTCCCCTCATCCCCCCTCTCAACTCCCTTCCGACCCGAGTATCCTCTCTACAGAACCATGATTTTTTTGCTATTTATCTTATAACTTTTACGCTGGTTCCTACGTCCTCTCTTTTTTGATCCGGCACTCTCGTCGCGACTCCCGGCTTGAGGAATTTTTTGCTATTGAGTTCCATTTGTCTTCACTCACTCCCTTCCCAGTGTCCGTTCATTATCTTTAATTCTGCTGCTTCCCGCTTGCCCCCCCCTTTGATCCAGAAGCGCTTTTCTGTCCAACGAGGCTGTATCTCCCGAGGTTTCGTTGAGTCTTGCTTGCACAAGTTCTTTTTTCCCATAACCATGAGCCGCCGTTTCCTTCTGGCACCAGGGACGCCCTCAAAGCATTCCGTTTCCTGGATCGTGAGTTTCAATAGGTTTGGTTTGTTTATACAGGCCGTTTTTATTGGATCTTTTGAGCCTCCTCTTTCCGTGAGTTTTTTTTCCCTCTCTGTTTCTGCTTCCTTATTAGGATCCCAAACAGCGCGTTCTAATTGACAGACGCATTATTTTTATTTCGAGGCCTCGTATTCTTCCCCTGTACCGAACTTCTACGAAGTATTAGAAAATTTTGGAGAGACCTTCCTCCTTCAGCGCCCCCCCCTCCACGCAGGCTTTGCCCGCCCACGCGTTCGAGGCTCACCACCCCACCTCGGCGTGACTGCCTTGTCTCGAATTAAAAGGAGTCGACCAGCCTTTAGGTGTCTCTCCATTTTCACGGATTCTTTTCCTCCTCCCTCTTTTTTTTTTTCTGGCGGTCGTCTAGACGCGTATACACCGAAACTAGGTCTTAGGATCGTTGGAATTTCGAAGCCTTCCTTTCATTTTGTTGCGGTGGCGATTCACACGCGACGCTGTGGGCCCCTCTTGTTTTGCATGATTGCTCGTCCCGTGCCCCTTTTGTGTGCTCCTTTCTGCGCTAGCTGTTTCGGGGTTTTTCTCGCCTGCTGGACGATCGGACCTCCGAGTGCCCCTGCGTCTGGTTGGACACCAAGAGTTTTTTGGTGTCAGCCGACCCTCCCTCCTAAAGTTCAGCAAAATCGCCTGTGAGTACCGCGGCGTCGTCTTAGATTTACCACTCTTCTTCCTGGACTCCCCCCTTCCCCGCCAGAAAAATTGAACCTTTTTTCAACCGAGGTTTAACTACGGGTGACAGGATATTTTTTGCTTTAATGGGCTGCTCACCGTCCTTTCATCGGCGGTGCGCTGTTTTATGAACCAGCTTTTGAGCACTCGAAATTCTTAGATTTTAAACGGGGGAGTCAAGTTCTTTTGAATCAAGGTCAGCTCCTGAGTTTGTTCACATTTTTTGGTTTACTGTTATCGGATAGACATTTCCCTAGTCCTTGAACATCTTTGACGCTAGATTTGTAGAGGCTCTTGCTCTTGATTTCTACCTGGATACAAGCAATCTAGGCCCCCTGTTCAGAGCTTGTTTTTCGAAGATCGTATACAGAAGATGGACCTATGTGAATGTTGGCTTCTGTTCGCCTATCTCGCGGGGGATGCTGGCCGAGCTTACTTCGTCGCCCCCTCGGGAAGGCGATGTATCCCTTCCTGTCCAGCGAGCTCTATCAAACTCGCGCCCGTGGCCTGTGCCAGTTGGTCCCAACTGAGTGACTGGTTGAGCCGCGGGATCCTTTCCCCCTGCTCTTTCCGACTCAACCTTTGTGTTCAGGTCTTCTACTGTTCCACTGGTTCCACCCGAAATTTACGGACGTATCGTCCGGTCCACCTCCCCCTTCCTCCTTTCCTTTTTCCCCCCGCCGGCTCTTAGAGTTTCTTATTCCCTTTGATGTTTGAGGCCACTCCTCCCTCTCTCCCGCCAGCTTTTACTCCATCCCCTGCTTGCGATCTCGATACGTGCTGACCTTTTCCTTTGATTTGGTTCCTCCTCCCTTTGCGTTAGCTTTTGCGATTGGCTTACCTGGCCGTAGTATCCCTCCCTCGACGGTGCACAATGTCCCCGATTCAGGGTTCATTAGAGGGAGGTCCTACCAGTGGTTGACAGTCTCAGTGATGTTCCTCACTCCTGTGACTTTCCCATCGCCTTATCTTCTTTTCTGCAGGCCCGAAAATGTTGAGGCCCTCAACCGCTCACTGTTTCTGCTGCTCTACTTCAGGATTAGTTGACCAGTTGACCCATAGCAAGGATACTTTTTACTTTCGATAGGATTTCCTTTTTTTCTGCTCCCTACTGACCTATCTTTCTCGTGAGTCCCCTTACCCCTTCATGGTTCGCGTTTTTTCCTCGATTACTAATGTTAGTTCTGGCCTCCCGGTTGAGCCTTAGATCTTTCCCTCTTCACCTCGACTTTTTCTTCTGGCGCTTGCGTCTGCGATGAGCCCCTCAGCTGGCGGTCCTCACCACATTGATGGAATTTTCTCACACCCGAGTTTCCCCCCCTCCCTATACTTATGCATGGGGCCCCCCCCCCCTTTCCCTTCGCAGCAGCCTCCTCAACGGCAACTGTTGTATTTCTTCACCAGGTTCCTGGAGGTCTCCTAGACCGGTACGGCCGTCTTTGTCCCGATTATGCTTTTACCTTCTGCGCCTTTTCCGCCATCTGGCTTTTCATCTTCTAACAACCGGCCACCGGTTGCAGGCTCCCCCCCCCGTCTTGACCTTCCCCCCCGTAGGTTATCCCTCCCTCCGCTTCCCCCTCGCTCGGTACGCCCTTGCTCGACTCTGTCACTTTTGAGGCGAGAATCTTCGACTGATCGGGACGCTAGAACTTTCTTTTCCGAGCGATCGACTTTCTTGCTCCCGTCCCTCCAGCCTTACGGTCCCCCAAAAGGACCGATCCCTTAACAGTGAAGATATGTGGTTGACCTTTGCTCGCGCTTTCCCTCACTTTTCTTTTCCCACTACCTTTTACGTTTATGGCTCCACACTTTCAGAGCAGTCTATGGTGATCCGGCAGTTTGTGGTCCCTTTTCTTATCCGTGAGTGCCGCATGTC
>Ga0179593_1382523_pt1 | contig 15418 bp, 19 predicted proteins | sample CZODoug2_1_08_16_FD_185931 | JGI IMG/M metagenome (GOLD analysis project Ga0179593, IMG submission 185931) | Vadose zone soil fungal communities from Angelo Coast Range Reserve, California, USA - CZODoug2_1_08_16fungal (PacBio error correction) | ecosystem: Environmental > Terrestrial > Soil >... | reverse complement strand
CTGATAACCCCCTTTTGAAGTGATTCCTGTTTTTTCTTCTCTATTGCTTTTTTTTTGTTTCTTTTGTTTTTTCAGTTTTATGTCCACCCGTTTCTCCCCTTCCTGAACGCCTCCCTCTTTGCTTCACTGTGATTTTTTTCCAACGCCAGCTGATTACGAATTCACCTGTATCCCTGATACTTCTTTCATGCACCGCGTGGTCATGGTATGGCACCGTTATTGGGCGCTCCCCCTTTGATCCATTTTCCGTTCCTTACGTTATTCCGAGTTTGCTCGTGCGGGAGTCTCAGGCTAGTTCTGTCTGTGGTCAGCGTGACCGGTGTTTTTCTGATGTCACTTCACGTCTTCTCGGTGGACCGTCATGTGGCCCATCCAGGTTGGTTTCTTTGGCTGACTCTTTTTTTTGATAAAAGTTTTTTTTGGCTTCCGCCTTCTCCTTTAATACTTTCTTACACAGCTTTTCGATGCGTTCCCGGATTTCTTGGTGAGCGATTCCCCTAATGGAAGTTAGGACAAGGGGTTCGGCATCGATTCTGTCGCATATTTTTATCACTTGCTCGACCCTTTCTTTCTTTCTTTATCTCTGACTTTTAGAATTTCTCCGGAGGTCCCCCCCTCAGCGTTTACTTGGCATAATGTTGACGAGGCTCTTGTTGTTTGGAGAAGTTCCCTTCCGCGGGTCTGCGGTGAAGTCTGCTGACCGGACTGACTTTTAGCGTCAGTCCCCCCCCCTTCGAGGTGTCGCTTTTTTTTCTTTTTTTTTTGCTTTTTTTTTCCTTATCTTGCTTTTCTTGCCTTCCGTCCCCGGAATAGTTACCCTTTTCGTGACTTTTGGCGGGTTGATGAAGTCTTACTTTTTGCTGTGCATGTTTTTGTCGTCCTCCTTTTTGCAAGGTTTAGCTTTTTTTCTTTACTGAGTTTTAGATTATGGCAGTATCTTCTTTCTCACTGCTTCTTCCTTGGGCCCCCATATGAGTCGTAGTTATCCTTGCTTTCTCCCTCCTTCGGAGAGACTTTCCCCCTCTGAGTGTTGCTGCTGCAGCTTGGGTGGGCGTGCGCTGCCGGCCTGGACTTCTCTACGACTCGTGAATTATTGCAGGAGAGTCCGGTCCCCGATCTGATTGGGCATGGCGTGCTTCTGTCCTTTGACGGCAGGACCGCAATTCAAGCTCTTGTCCTGCAGGACTTTTTCACTAACCAATCTTTCCCTCCTTAGTCTTGATCTTCCCCCCATCCAAGGTTCTTAGTTTTATGCACTCTTTTTCTAGCTCTTCAGGTCGCTCCTCTCCGGGTTTTGAGACCTTTATTTACGTGCTTTCCCACGTTCTTTTCCTTCCCCTCGTTCGAGGTATCTTTTCTTGCGGGGAGTGAAAGTACTCGAGTTGCGCTGCTTCGAGGGTTCCGCCACCCTCGATCTTATCTTCTATCTTTGCCTCCGAGCGGATTGTAGTGGTTTCACCCACCGCCTTTCTCCTTGTGTGTAACCCAACCTCTAACCTCTTTTTTTTTGAACCTCTCAATAATTTATTTTTTCCATCTTATTATTTATATAGAATATTTTAACTTTTTACTTCATCTTCGAAGGACTGATCTTCCTCACACCGTGCTGTTCTTTTTGACATTCTTTCGACGGTTTTTTTTTCTCTTACGGTGTTACCTGCTACCTCCTTTCTGGTATTGCCTCCCGGCACCCTTCCGCTGATTCTTAAGTGACCGTGCAGATCGACGGTTTTTTCCCAAAGTCTCACTTTTTAGTTCCGCTTCGTCATGCCCAAATTCCCCGTCTAGTCGCCTGTTTGCTTTTTTCCGCGATTATGCTCCTGGATCCACGTATTCTGCTGGACATATCGTGACCCCAAAGAGTCAACTCTCTCCCCTTGCCGCTGATCTGACAGCTTTTCGTCATGAACTCCGCCTTCGTTCATCTCCTTGATTGTCATTCTCCGAGGCCGGCCCTTTTGAGACTCAAGTTCTCTCCATGTACGGCTTCAGAAGTCCTCCGTCCTGGACTGAAATTAACAGTAATGAAATTCACCTTGACTTCTCTACTCTCCCGAGTTTTTTTTCCACATCTTCTTTTTCCTCCTGATCTTTTCCCTTGTTCTCATCCTCCCCCTTCACTTGTCCCCTCCTCTCTCCGCAGTGCGGGGGTAGAGACCTGTTTTCATCTCCGCATCCCTCATGAATCCATACAGTAGGTAACCCCCTTCCCCTTTATGTCGTGCTTATTGCCCCGTCGTTTGTGACGCATACGGGTCTTTTTCCTGTGTCTTGCTTGGTATTTCCCTTGTTTTTTTCCCCGCCCCTTTTTATTTCTGCGATTCATTGTTCCCACGACTCTTGGCTTGCTACGCTCTGGTTAGGTGTACCCATCGACATCTCTTTGTTTCTTATGGTCTGTTTTCCGTTCTGCCGGTTCTTGCGCATCCACTCTTGAGTATCTTCTCTCATTTTATCCCCAGGTCGGAGCTCTTTTTTCTCTTTTTCGTGTAACAATGGATTTTTTGGGCTGACCCCTCTTTGGGGAGCCTAGGAGGCTCCCCTGCACCCTGAAAGTTTTTCCCCATCGCCCAGCATGGCGTATCTGTCCCGACGTTTTTATGTTCTTTCTCCGGTCGGCATTTCGAGGCCATCTTTTTGTCGGGTTTTTCCCTCCTCGGGTATGCTTAGGAAGGGTGGTTTTCACGGGAAGCGAGGACGACTTAGGCCACTGATGAACCAACAACCCGTGGGAGTCTGCCCCGAAGTTTGCTTTTTTTCCTTTTTTTTTACCTCTTATACACAACGTTTTTATCTTTACCTCACGGTCGTCTCTCAAGAAAGTAGTGTTGATTTTCCTCCCTCTTCGTTTGATGTGTCTCGCTTCTCCTTTCTCCGTAGAGGCCTACCCTTACCGGCCCCCTCTTATTTCCTTGGATGTCCCCCATTTCGTAAGTAGGCTTGTTTTCCCCCTTCCTTTGACCCCTCCTGGGATAGTTGTTTTTTCCTTCTCATGCTGAGTTGCTAAGTTCCTTAAGCTTTTCGTGCTCACGGAATCCCATGTTACTGGCTCTCTTTGAAACTGGATGGCATCCACTTCTTTGTTTGATTTTATCTTTTGTACTCTCGCACTCGACTACTGTATAGAACCAGTTGCTTCATAAATACGCCTGAGAATACGAGTTCCCATCTCAGGTCCCCACAAGAGTCTTTTCGCCTTTTTCACAACTAGATGATTCGGTCGGTCCTGTTTACCAAGATCGTCGTATGAGTTCCTATTGGAGACCTTTCCTTTTCCTGAAGAGAACGTTCCGGAGAATCCTCCCCGATTTTCTTCTCTTTCACAAATCATTTCGCTTCAGTCCCCATTTTTCTTCTCGTTTACACCTTTTCCTTCCGCGCTTAATATGTAGACCCCCGTGAATTGACACGCGGGCTTACCCCGATCGCTAGCCCCCCGGCCCTTTCTCTTCTTTTTCCCGCACGTTGATGTTGTCTTTCTCTTCTCTTTCACTGCCCCCTAGGGTTACGAGAACCTTTTTTTCGGGTTGTCCCTTCCTCAAATGTCAAGGATTTTTCCCCCGTATCCTATCCAGGTCCCCCCCATTTTTACGTCTAGAATGGGTCTGCCAGCGGGATTCTTTTCCCGTTTTTTCCCCCCTGTTATTCCTCTTTTTTTTGACTTTGGATCCTATCTTCTGCCCAAGACTTCTTTGCCACCTAGTATTTTGGTCTGTACGGCTGTTGTTCTCAGTTACTGACCGAATTGACTCTGTGGTTTCTGTCGCAAGTCCCCCCTTCTGGCGCTTCTTTAAGGTTGCCTCTCCGTTCTCGGTTTCTGGAGAAGTTTTTTCCAGCGTCTCGATGGCTGGTCACCCGGTTTGAGAGTGACTTGTTCTTTTTGCGGGGAAGTTCCTCCTGGATTAGCAGATGCCCCTTAATTTCCTTTCGTTTCTTCGCCACTAGCCATATCGGGGTACCATCAATCCCTTGAGTTCCCTCTCTTCCCATGTGTCCCTCTCGCCAGTTCCTCGAGGGATATCTTTTTGTTGTGCTGAGCCGGATGTCCCGTCATTCCGCGCTAACTCAAAGTCCTCTAGGCATGTTCTCCCTTCCTTGTTTCTCGAAGCGTTTCCGTCACCCTGCTTACAAGTGTCCCAGTTGGCCCCCCATTCTTCGAGGCCACCTGAACTACATTCCCAGAGCACCTTCTGGGCAACGCCATGGCGCAATGTATCCTAAGTCGTTTGTTGACCTTGCCCCCCATTCGTCCTCTTCTGAACAGTTTCCGCATACCTCTTGTAAGCTCCCCCCTCCCCAAGACGGTCACCTCCTGCGACCGGCATATTGAACGGAGCTCAAACGACCTCATTAGCCTGCTCCTGCGATTCTCAGTCCAGTTTATTTCTGTTCTCCTCCCCAAAAGAGCCCCAGATCCTTTTTACTCGTCCGACCCCGAATATTCTTGGACGTTTTGCATATTATGAAAAATCCTTCCCCCCTTGGACCACCCAATCCCGTAGACCGTTAACCACCTGGAACGACTTCCCACCTCTTACTTGTTTCCGTTTAGTCTGAGCTTTATCGGCGCGGACCTTCCCTAGCACTCCAATATAGGTCTTCTGGTTTTCTGTTGTGTCCATAGATCACCTTTTCCCAGTTCCGTCCCCTCGCAACGTTGTTCTTACCATTTTAAATTCCAGCTCTTTTCGTCCCCACGTTGGCAATGCATTCCTCCGCTCTCAAGACAGCCGGGCGCTTTTTTACGACTTCCTTCCCCCACTTCCCTTGCCTCAGATTCTTCCTCGCCCACTCTTCTCCACGGCCAAGTCATTTATATCATTGGTGAAGTCTGTGTTCAAGCCGGTATTTTCCCCTTCCCTCGCTAGCCTCTGATGGACCGGCTTTCTGCAAAGACTTCTGGGGAGACTCAGTCAGAGGCGTTATTTAGGAAGGTTTTCGCGGCGGGTCTGTCTTTCCCGTTTCCCTACCTTCTTTGAACTTTGACGTCTGTCTTTTCTCCTACGTTCCAACCCTTTGAGTGATTGTCTTTTTACTTTGATTTCATCGCCCGAGGATGCGGCGCAAGATTTATTCCCCTCGGCAGATACAGTGCGTTGTGCCACTGTAACCCGGACTTGGGCACAGTCTCGACAGTCCGGCCGGACCCATTTTTCCTCTTCGTCCGGCCGATGGTTGGACGCTGCTTTTTTTTGACAATCTTCCTCCCGCTGGACTGCGAACCGAGCTTTCAATTTTTTGTTGCCTCTTTCCATCCGCATTCGTGAGGAACTTCTTTGCATACCGATTTACGTTTGGCAAGTGTGGCAACCGTTACTAGACACGGACGGAGTTGAGGCTTTTGAAGCTACCGCTTTTTCCTGGTCTGTCCGATGAAGTCTTGTCAGGAGTTTGTCCTGTTCCTATTTAATACTATCACATTTCTCCTTTGTCCCCCCCCGTCTTTTTATCCCTCCACGAGTCACCCCCTGACCTTGATTATGCATAACGTTTCATAGAGTCCCCCCGGACACTCCCCCTCCAGTGGTGCGTTCCCGACTTCTTGCATATGACGATCCCGACCGAGTGAATATCCACTCAATAATCTATAGTGCCCCCCCCCCCTATTATTTTCTCTGAGTTTTTTTACCCCGATCGTTACATGAGTGCAAGATTATGATTTCATCTTCCTTTCCCCCCGTGGCTACTTGAGCCTCTCCGTCGCCTTTGACATTTTGGTTCTTTCCCCCCAACACCGAACCGCTCCCTTTGCTATGAACGTTCAATCTTTTTCTGATACCGTCGATGGGTGACAGTCCCAAAGCCATCCTGGCGTGGTGACCTCTGTCCTCCCGGTCTTTTATTTTTCACCGCTCCGTGCGCTAAGCATTGCCCCGACCATGATCCCTATTTCCTGCCTTCGAATCGCTCACTCACCCCCCTACAATGATCCTTTTCCGATGAGCCTGGATTAGCGTTCTACGGCGTCCTTGTCTAGCAATATAAACCTGCGTGTGTCTTTCGGGGCCTGTCAGATAGTACCTTTCTTGCTCGTTTATACGGAGCGCCCTTCCCCGTGACCTCGCTTTCATTAGGCTCCTCACCCTTCTTTTTTCACCACGCACGCCTGCACCCGAGCGTCACTTTTTTGACCCTTTTCATCAATGGCCCGAGACTTCGGTTTTTCCATTGCCCTTCGCACCTCCCCAAGACCTACACTCCGAAAATTACTGCCTTCCGTAACCTTCCCCCATTTTCGTAGAATACGACCTCCCTTTCTCCAACCCCTTTGGAGACTCCGTATCAGATTTCTTCTCATCTTGTAGGAGAATCCGCTTTTCCCCCCCCCCCCCACCCCCCCCCCCCCCCCCACCCCCCACCCCCCAGAAGGCTCCCCCTTTTGCCCGTCCCTCGCACAAGAAGTCCTTTCGACTGCAAATGACCACTAACGCACTTGTTCAACCTCCTTTACTGCCGTCCCCCCTTCACCACCCGCTCTCGTTGTTCCGGATTCAAGTATTTTGGTCGAAGTCCCTCCGCTTCTACCCCCTCTCGAATGCCAACTTTTCCCGAAAATTCTTCGGAGTCCTTTTCGACCATCGCAGTAATAATTCGTCAACGACTTACTCCGCAGAGTCTTTCGCCTTTGCAAGCTCCCCCGCATTGATCCCCTCTTCCCCTTGAGGGACTCCCTTCCAACTGACGGTTAGACTCGGACTCCCCCTATCCCGTTCTCCACCCGTCCCGCACCTCCTTTTTTTGTAGCGTCCGTGACTCTCTCGAAGTCCCGAGGCTCATGCATCTCCTAGTCACCCCCTTTTGTTTGCTCCCCCATGCCATCGTTACCTCGCAAAGCCCTTCACCAAGCTCCCGGCGCTACCCCCAGTTAGACCTACAATTATGCCGACCAGATTCAGTCGATGCCTGAAAAGACCCTGCAAAACCCCTTTTCAACCTGTGCCCACACACTCCCTTCTGGTCGTGAAATCCCAGTCACAGCAGCATTAGCCTCTCTGTCGCAACACTATCAGACGAGTGTCCTACTAACCTCGCCGGGGTTCTTGCTTTCATTATTCTCGTGGCTACCGGGAAGCCAAAGCCCCCTAGACTTTGCCTCGATCATTGCGTCTCTCCTCACCTTTTATAAGACCATTCAGAGTTAAGTGTCCAATGGTCCCCCCCCTTACTTATAGTCTCAACTTCGCCCCATTCTTTCGCTCTGAACCCACTAGTGACACGTTTCTTCGACCCCCCACCTCTCATTCGACGTTGACTAGTTAGAGATTCCATTCGATTTACCCTGTGGGGGCGTCTCTGGCTGATCCCTCTGAGACGTTAGCCTTTATTCGATGGCTCTCGGGTTCCGACTCGCGCATCTGGTTTGGGACAAAAGCGCTCGGCCCCGGACCGGGTGCCTTTGTGGTCGTAATGGGATCCGAAACGAATTTTCGGTGTGCTAGTGCGTTCTATCGAGCGGAAGGCCACCGCAAGGAATGCTCCCTTAATTGCCCCGTGAGAGAGGCCGGTGTCGGCCAGTCGAGGAGTCGTCCGGTAATGGCAGCCCTGCGTGAATAAGGCTTGGGCTTTTAGATGTAGGACACGGGCACTCAAAGCAATTCTGTTTTTTGTTCGTTTTGTGGTTTTTTTTTTTTTTTTTTTTTGTTCGGGAACGCCGTCATGATCGTATTCCCCTGCGACAACCCGTCCCCTCCCCAACCCCCCTTACCTACCTCCTAATAAGTCTGGGAATCCTCATTCTGCCCGCCGTCCACCTTATGAACCTTTCGATACAAGATCTCTCTGCTCTTCCCTCCCTAGGTTTTTCTTTTTTTTTTGAGTAGCTCCGCAAACCACTGGGTTCCTCTGTTTTCGATTTACTTTCTTTAGATTTTGCGTTTTTTGGTATGTCCCTCTCTTTCTTTATGAACGTCTCTTTGCTTCAACTGATTTGTTTCCCCCATGTTGTCTTTTTCCTCCTCTCACCCCCCCTTTCCGTTTCCTTCTGCTATGCCAGTCTGAGGCGGGGGCCGTTTTGTTTCCTTTGCTCAATCCTGATCGTAATCCGTTTTTCCTTCCCTTGCGTCGCCTTCTTTTTCTCTGGTGTGTTCGGTCCTTGTGATGTGACCGCTCGCTAATGACAATTTCCTGCGGGCGGCCGTCCTGTGGCAACGTCGTCTGTGTGACGTTTTTTTTGTACTCTCATGTCGTGGTGGTTCAACTGGTCTGGTCCTTTTTTGCAGCCCTCGCTTCCCCTTTTCCTCCTCTTGCAGTCCTCTCTTCCTTTGTGTATGAATTTTTTTCGCTTTCCGTGTGTAAACAAGGTCCTTTCCGGAGGTGCCGCTTTCGTCTTCTATGGAGCCTTATTTCTCCTTTGCTGACGGGGCATCGTTCTCCTTTGAACTCAGCGTGGTGCTTAGCTTTATATATAGTCTCTTCTTTTTTCTGCGAGACTTTTTCTACGACGGGTCAGTCAGGTTAAGAGATATCTTTCCTCTGGTCCTTTTTTTTTGTAGCCTTGACCTCACATGTGTTATCGGTTTAGATTGCGCTATATTTTTTTATCTGATTGGTTTTTTCTTCGTCTGCCCATTCCTTCGACGGCATAGATGTTCCGTTTCTTCCTATTCTCTCGTTTTGTGACTGGCTTTGTTTTACCAATTTTTTGTTAGTAAGACTTTTTCTCGGCTGGTCCCTGATGCGCTCCTTTTCGTTCTGTGATGGTTTGATTTTCATCTCTTTCCTCCCTCTCCTGTTTTCATGTCTGATCTTTTTTCGTTGCGGCACGTTGGATATTCGAGTATTAAATTTCTGACTGTTTACTGGGTGTGGGTTCTTTTTCTCTTCCTTGAAAGTGAATTACTACACCTGGCTCCTCTGCCCTTTTCTTTGCCTGAGATTCCCCTTACCCCGATGTAGGGCTTCCTTTGTTAGGTGCGACGAAATCCATTCTCATTTGCTTATCGCTCCGTGCGCCTCCCGTCCACCTCGGTCTGCATCTTTTCTTCTTGATATCCCCATCTTCACCCCCTTTCTCCTCCCTAACCTGGCTATCGCTTCATTCTCGGCCCCGTCGCTTTTTGGTTGTGAGCGCTCGTCGTGGGACGGACGTTTCGATTTTCCTTTCCGTCTCGGCTGTTCCCACTTACCCCTTTCGATGCCACCGAATCGTCTTCTTGAGGTCACCCCCCCAGAGTCCGTCTATTCATATGGTAGTCCGTGTTTCCTGCTTCTTTTCATAAGCAGGCATTTTTCCCCTTCCATTATAACCTCATGTGATTGAACCCCCAAGTCTCGTCCATCTCCTTACTATATTACTTCATACTTTTTCTCGTATAATTTTAACTGTAATTTCATTTTGCCTTAAGTAGCCCCCCTATAGAATTCACGTTCTTTGATGTTTTTACTATGCCGCCCGACGTCTTTCGGCGTTCGGAAAAATTTCCCTTTGTGACTATTTCCCTAATTTCCTGGGTTTAAGGCAGTCCGGCCCATATCCTTCCTTCACTGGCAGTCTTTCTTTTCCAATTGCGAATATTTTCCTCCCTTTTGCAAAGGCTAAAGTCTGTCTTGCGAATCTGATGATCCCTCGTTCTGACCTGATCACGTCTTTTTTGATTTTTAGGACTTCCCCCGCTCGTCCAACTGCGGCTGACCGTCTTAGACGCGTTTCAACCCCTATACTTTCTTTCCCTATTTACTGTTGTTTCTGCTCCCCTTCCCCTCCCTGGATCGCCGTGATTCTTACACCAGGCCATGCTTCCTCTCTTACATCCTTCTTTGCAGGCAATCCAACCCCCCGGTACCTACCCACGATTCCTACATAGGCCGAGTTATCACCCACAGACCGTACTTTTCCTTTTCTCAAATATAGTCTGCTCTTTTCTTTGAGTTAGCGATGGTGTGATTGGACAATTCACGACCATGTTGCTTTACCGGAACTTTCACACCTCGATAACGGTGTCGGTTGGTATCCACCCCTGGGGTTTCCTCTACTTTACCCGCCTGGAAGGCGCGTCCATTCCCCCCTGCTTTTTTTCATTGCAGGCCAGTGATAGGATTTTTTAATTTCCTTCCTACATTCGCGTCCCCTATACCTCTATCCAGGTGTTGACTTCTGCCTCCAACCTCGAATTCACTAGGCGGCTAGTATGCGATTCTTGCGAGTGATTCGTTTGTACCGTTCCTCTTACTGTTTTTTGCTCCTTTAGGTTTTTTTAGTGTTTTTTGCGTGCCTTTCTTTGGGGAAACAGATGCTTTCATTTCAGATCCACAGGTCCTCCCTCCGGATCTCTGGCTCCTCTGGTCCAACGGATAGTTTGGAAAGCTTGGTTTTTTTCTTCTGTCTTTTTCATGTGCCATCCTCCTTTTCTTCTCACTTCCCCTATTTTTCCGTGTCTTCCCCGAACGTTTTAAGTTAATTCTCGGTAGAGTGCCCTTGTCGTTTGCCTTTTTCCCGCCTGTTTTTCGATGAGTACTTTTTTTTTCACTTTAGTTATCTACCTGGATACTTGATGACGGGCTTTTTTCTATTCTTGAAGTTGCTCTTGCGGAGTTTTTCTCTCGGCCACACAGGGAGTGTACTTCCCTGCGGCGAAGCGAGTTCAGAAATAGGTGAAGACCCGTCCTGCCTTTTCTTCTTCTTTCTCGAGTCCGCCTTTCTATTTCCATTAACGCGTTCTTCTTTTTGATTGATGTCCCCCCTTGTATTATTTACCTGAGTTTTACTGTTCTAGTTGGCTGTGAGTTTTCCCCTTCAGATTTCTTTTGAGGCTTTACGAATGCCCTTGTAAGGCTTCGCTTTTGGCCCCCTTTCTTCCCTCTTTCTGACCGGCTTTGCCCTATTAACCTTTGTTCCCAGCCCTATATTTTCCCGTCTAAGTTTACCCATCTCCTAAGAGCCCACTGCACGTCTCCTCCCTTACACGTATGAATTTCATCGGGAGGAATGTCCTCCCACCCTGAGCCTTTCCTCCTTTCAAAATCAGGTCCTAGCCAGATACTTTTTACTTCCTTCTTTTTGGGTCCCCTTTCCTTGCCGGAGAAGAATTCAGCCACTCTTGATATGTCCGGATGGGCCCCCCCTCCTTGCCTCCTTCTCAGTCCCCCTCTCCCAGTCATTTTCCAAAACCCCGGTTGATTTGCTTTTCGCCCCCCTCCCTCCTACTTCTTGAATTTCTGGACATACATTCTCCTTTTAGCCAAAGTTTTTTTTTCTTCCCCCTGGCAGAATCTTTCTTTTTCTTTTTTTCATCCCTTTCCCCCCCCCTTTTGTTTTTTTATTTTTTCCCAGTTTACCCATCGGTCGAGAAACCTTCTTGGTTAATCATCACTTTTCCCCTTGATGTAGCACCTTTTTTTATCGACATCAAGTCCACGGTTCCCTCCTATCTTTCTTTGCATCGTTTTTTTTCTTTTAGGGTGTGCCAAGCCGGATCTCCTCCTTCTTTCTTCTCCGTGAACGGTCTTTCCTCCCCTAATTGATTTGACTCCACCAGCGATTTGATCTACCGTACCTCCTCTGTTTCAGGCCTTCAAGACTCAGCGTTTCCGTTCCTCCCCCGGATGGCGTTCCTTCTTTAATGTTTCGTGTTTTCCCCTCGTGTGAATAGGGCTTCTATCCGTCGGGTCTTCATGTTCTCGATGTCGCGTGGACTTTCTGAAGACTTGACGGTTGTATCCCCTTCCTGTGACTCTATCACCTCTTTAACTGTGATCGCCGTTCATTAGCCCTACTTTTTCGGGCTGCTTTCACCTCTTAATCGTATTTTTCCATCTCCCTTACTTTTTCAGATATAGGTCCACGTCTTCCTTCCGTTTTTTCCCAATTCACGGGCTCCCTTTCTTTCCCTTTATACGGAGTCGTCGCGACGCGTCACATCACAAGACGTAGTGTGAATTTTTCCCCTTTAACCCCTGTTGCTCGACGTACTCTCCCCCTGACCACGTAGTAGAGGACACTTCCCCCCTTTGCTCACGCCCGTTTTTGGCCAGCCCCCCATGCCCGCCTTCTGTGACCCGCCTCCATTCAACTTCGGTCACGGACTCCCCCGGTCCACGTCACCAGTTTTTTTCTGCCTTATCTCCTGTGTACTTTTCCCGCCCCCGCCCACTTCTCCCTCCTCGGCTTTTTACCAAGCCACCCCTCCCGGTGTGCCTCCGCATCTCTCCCCTTTCTTCTTCCCGCTGAAAACTGTCCTTTGTCTCCTCTGCAATTTGGATGTCTGGATTCAGACAGAATGCGTTACCTGTTATGTCCGAAATTACAGGCGCCTGTCCGGTTCTCCTCCCCTAGTTTGACAGACCCGGTTCCATGTATCCACTCCCCTGATTTCGAACTCCGAGTGGGACTTTAGCCTTTTGTATCTGTTTGAAACCAATCAGCGCTTTTCCCGTGGAAAAAACATCAAGGTAGTCCCCCTTTTCATGACCGACGTCCCCCCCCACGAGAACTAGACGTGGCGCTTCCCCACTTTCCAGCGGGTATCTTTTCCAGCTCGCAGCATAACCTTCCCTTTCTGCTTTGTTGCATAAGCCACTCCGCCGCCCAGCCCGACGTCCCCTCTTCTCCTTATGGTCTCTCCCTGATTCGTAATTGGTGCCTTTTCAATAATCGTTCCCGTCTTTGTGCTTTTGTTTTATCCGACGGGAAGTGGTACCGCCGCAGGTGCCATTCGTTCATGACCCCCGCTCTTTTTTACCCCCCGTGTCAGTGCCTCGACGACTTGTGCGCCGGTTTCAGAGCAGTCCCCCCGTTTCAGTCCCCTCTTATATGGATCGCGTTCAGAGCCTGCTCGCTCTAAGCTGGCCCGTATATTGTCCCTGTCATTTTGGGCCAAGACTTCGCGGAGGGATGAACTCTGATTCTTGTATCCATTCGTGTTTTATATCTTGCGCCTGTTGGTATTTTGCGAGTGTCACAAGAGTCCCGTTTCGGGTCCTGCGGGTATCATCTACTCCAAAATGCCGGCGTTTTCTTCGACTTGCCCTCCGGATTGGATTTCAATGATGTTGGGATTTGTTTCCTCCCGTGAGTACAATTTTAAAGAGGATCTCTCCGATCCTTTGTCTCTCCGGTGGGCCTCTGTTGGGCCAATTCCTGTGAAATACCTCGGCCTCCGTTACTTCCGGGGCGTCTAGCTCTCAGGATGGCGTTCACATCTCCGGAGCGCCAGAAAAGTCACGTTCTGTCGTACTTAAAGTACTGGTTGGGTGCAACTATGTCGAACCGAATACGAAACTTATATTTGCGGTGTCGGCTATCGATTACTCGCCTCCGACAGGCCCTTTGTATCTTTGCGTCAGACTCCGTGCACTCCTCAATTTAGCTATCATTTTTTTCATTTTTTTATAACCCCGTCCGTGACCGGAATCGAAGAAGAATTCTTAGCTAGCGTAGGCTCAAGGTCATCTCGGGCCAGTTTCCAACTGAGACTGGTCCTTGCTGGGTAGCTTGTTCGCTGCAATTGAATCTCCCGGAACTTGGGAGCGTACTTGGTAATTTTTCTTCCGGGTTCGACCTACGATTGTGGCGGACAGCTCTCGCCGAGAAACCCGTCGACCCCGTCAGCCCTCTCTTTGCCATGCTGCCGCATTCCTCCTCCCGTCGATAGTAACCCGTGGCCCTCGTTTAGTTCAAAGCAGCTAGTTTTGAGTGCGTTACCCTCTCGTCGTTTTCTCCTCTCCCTTTGCGGTTCATCTTTCTTTTTTCAGGATGCTCCATCTCCCTGTATTTTAGGTTGTCAGGTCCGCTCCCTTTTCCAACGCTCCTTCTCCCCTTCGAGAGGAGTCCTGTCCTGTGTTGGAGTTTTCCCCGCCTTCCGCATTTTTTTCTTTTGATCAGGTAAGAGGGTCTCATTTTTACCCCTTCTTCTCCTCCACATTGTTTACTATAGCTTCCCTACACATCTTTAATTCCATTAACAGTACTACACCCCCCACAATCGCTGCGTCTTCCCCCGTGTCTTCCAACCATCATTCCATACGCTCCTGTGGTATTTTGCGTCGTTATAGATGACGACCGTGATCCCTCATCACTGGGGGCCCCTCCCAGCCCGCGCTGTGTCCTTCACTTTCGTGCTCCTCTTACTCCGGGATGACCGCCGTGGAAAATCTGCCACCCCTTCTCCAGCCACTTCCTCTGAATCTGCAAATCTAGTAACCGTCCCTCTCTGGGCCCGACTTATTCGCTGCCTCCCCAAGGGCGTTTCTCTGCCCTATAACTGCTGTTTCTTTCCCGCCCAAGAAGTCCAGATCCTACGATTTAACACGGCCCTGCTTACAGAGCTTTGAAGTTTGCCCGGCTCCACCCCCTACCCCGATCACCTCACGTCTGCCCCCCAATATGTCGGCTCTTTCGGTTGCCGAAACCCAGAGGGTTCTATGGGGCGGGCCCTCTTTTCCTTCCTTTCCCCCCAATTTCCGTCCTACTCCCCCCCGACCCCACTGATGCAGTCATGCATCTCTCTCCCTTCCCTTCGCCAGTCGACTGATGAGTTCCCGAGGAGCACTTTGTCTTCTCTTGTCTTTCGAATACTTCCACCTATCCCAATCTCCCTTCCCCTTTACCAAGAAGTCCTTTTTTCCGCACGGAACTGCAAAGGTTTCCTCCCCCATTTTTCACGCCACGGCCTCCTTCCCCTCGCGACCCCCCCGTTACCCCCGAGACTTTCTTAAGGAACGTCATATGACATCCCCGGTAAACCCACCCTCCTCCTTTTCATTCCCATCAGACTACGGATTTCCCTTTCTCCCAACGGTCATCTTCCCTTCACTCCATTGCGACGACGCCGGGGTCTGAGTCCTTCGCCACTCCCCCTCGCCCCTTCGGCTGATTTAGACAACATCACCTATCCTTGTTTTGAAAATCCCGGCTGAGATCATACCAGTACAACAAGTACGGAGTTTTCTCTTGTCAGCTTCCGTTCTATCGAAGGTCTCCCCCTCCTTCACTGTTAAGACCGTTTCAGTCCCCCATCGCTCCCACCCAGAATCCGAGTTCCCTGGAATAGACTGCCGATGATGATTCCTTTCCAGCATCCAACCTTCCACGCCCCAGTTATCCCCCCCCCAAATCATTCTAGTTACCACAGTTCTTGATTGCTGAAATGTTGAAGTGCTTTCTTTCTTTTCCCTAGTAGCTCGACTGGTCACTTTTCTCGAGTCTTACTCATTTTACTCATACTGCGCATCCCCCTTCCCTTTTCAGCGGATGAGACCATCCTTCTCTCTGGCCCCCCCCCTGTTACCATCCCTGCCCCTTCCTCTGTCCCCTTGAAGTAGCAGATACCTGGGATTATCGGTCCTCCTCTCTGAAAACCCCATCAGGTTGTTTACAAGCTCCCCCCCTCTTTCATCACCTGGTATTATTCAACCTCACCCATACCACCCCCACTAAGCATCAGAGCGGCCCGAACATGTTCCCCCCCCCGTGGTATTCACG
>Ga0179593_1281452_pt1 | contig 15418 bp, 21 predicted proteins | sample CZODoug2_1_08_16_FD_185931 | JGI IMG/M metagenome (GOLD analysis project Ga0179593, IMG submission 185931) | Vadose zone soil fungal communities from Angelo Coast Range Reserve, California, USA - CZODoug2_1_08_16fungal (PacBio error correction) | ecosystem: Environmental > Terrestrial > Soil >... | reverse complement strand
GTCAACCTGTTTGCAGCGATTACCCTGAGTAGAACGCATCTTCCAAACGTATTCGTTTCGTGACACGCGTTACCAGTTTTTTCCCGTTTTTTTGGCCTTTTCCAGCAACGGCGGACTCTCTTGCTCGTGCAGGTCTCAGAAATCACCTCAGGCAATTTCCCAGAAAAACAGGTGGTCGGCCTTTTTAGGTCTCTTAACTACTTGCGGGAATCTGTTTTGCACCTATGTGTTTACTATTATTTTATGGATAGGAGAATAATCCTGACCTCCAGTTCCTCGGTGCAACCTGTTTGACCCCTCCCGAAAGGTCCAGCTTTTCTCCGCTCTTTTAGCCTGGCTTCATAACGCTGCTCTTTTTCGTTTCCCTTTGGCAAGATCCCCTCCTAAACGCCAGCGTGACAGGGGGTTTAGATTTTGCCTTCCTGAGAGTTCACCATCTGTTTTCTCTCGTTTTCGTGACTCGCTCCCATGTAACACGTCTTCTAACCCTTTTTTGGCCTTAGTTCCCCATCCTTTTCCCCCGGTCGTTTTTTCTTTGCCCCTTCCCCTCTTCGGTGTTTTAGAGCCATGAACCCTGATTTTCTGTTTCCCCCCGTCCCCTATCCCAATTACCTGAAAAGACACTTGCATTTTTCCCCCCCTTCCCCTCTCCCTAAATCTGATTCTTCCCGACATGCGTCCCTGCCCCCAACTAAAGGCCCCATACCTTTTTTGTCGACACACCCCTTCAAAAGGCTCTGCTAGTCCCCTGGTGCTTTGCCGATGGTATTAGCGGCTACCACGCCCCGACGTTGTTTCAAAGCGTAGATTAATCCCTCTTCTTCTTTCTTCTCGTCCATGTATCCTTTTTCCCTTAGGCCAGTCCTTAATTCGCCTTTCGCGCCCGCCTCCTTTTTTATCCCCTTGCAACCAGCTGAAAAGTACCAGACGTGTTGTCCTTTCTTCTTCTAGAGACTGTCCTGGTGTCGAGTTGTCCATCTGCTAGAACGATCCATATTTTTTTTTCGCTGCCTCGTTATCCTTTATTCTTCTCTTCCCTTTATCGGGAACGTATTAAACTCCGGTGCCCCAACCACGACCTGACTCGTTTGAAGACATCGCCCTTTTTACCAGGCCGTGGCATGCTTTGCTCCTTTGTCGCATGTTTATTTTTTGCGTTTTTCTCCCGTTCCCGTCCTTGACTCTCTCTGTTCCCCAAAGTAAACCGACACGCGTTTTTGATAAAGTAGACTGACTTTTACCGTGCGTCTTTGGTCCCCTGACCCCATCTTTAGACCCCCCACTTTTTTTGTTCCCTGATTCAGCATTTTTTTTGTTTCCCCCTTCCAAGCAAGTTCCCTTCATCCGTTTCTCCTCATTCGACCGTTGGTTTATACTACCGGACAGGTTTTTTGTTTTTGATATTTGACCTTCCCCCCTTGCCCCTGTTTTGGGTGTACCTGAAAACCTCGATGAGAAGACTCAGACTTAAATCGGTCAGGCATTCCGCCCTTTCTTCCTCCCATCTATAAAGCGACGGGTCTGTTATTTTCGTTGTTATGGTCACGGACCTCTTCCAACCCCCCAGCTCCCACAGTCTATTAAGGTGGTTTGTTTTACCTTAATTCTTTTCTTCCTTACTCGGCTTCTTTTTGATTCAGCCCTGCTCCGCCCCTTTCCTTAAAGAATTCTTCCATGTGCGAGACTTTGCCACGATTAACAGTTTCTCCTTTAATTGATGCTCGGCCCTCTTGCGGCCGGCTTTTGCTTGAGCCTAACGTTTTTCACCGGTCTTTGGTTGTGTAACGAGGGGTGTGTTTCGCTGTGAGCATCGTCGCTAAGGGGGCCCCTTCCGCGTCACCTGCCCAGCTCTTTTTTTGTTATTTTATCCTCTTGCTCTGTTTACTCGGTTTTTGCTCCTCCCAGCCTGCGATACGTATCAGATCTCCGATTTTTACTCGAGTTTTTGATGTCCGTTAGCCTTTTTTCTTTCCAATTTGTTTCTCTTCATTCGTACGACGTTTCGCAAGGTTCTTACCCGATGTCTGCATTCGTTTCGTGCCCTTCCTGATAGATTTTTTATTTTCTCCTTTTTTCTTCCCTGCCCCTCATTGTCTCAGACCCTATGAGAAAGAGTTCTTTGTTTTTAGTCCCTTCCTAGGTCCCCCCCCGGCGCTTACAGAGTAGTTGCGGTTTTAAGAGGCTCACCATCTTTCAACCTTGTTTCTTCTTTAACCGTCTCGCCTTTTCTTCCCCTCCCATAGTAGTCTACAGGCTAACTTCCGATTTTTGCCTTCCTTTTGTTAACTTCTGGAGTTTTGGTCATTTTTCTTTTCTTTTACAGCTAACCTCCCTCCCCCCCCCCTTAATTAGAGAAAACGCCGTTCATTGAGGCAACCCCTTTTTGTGTATCTTTTCTCTGACGCTTGACCATTCTCGGCAGCAGTCCGACGCTGCAGTTTTAGGCCCCTTCGTTCTTCTTTTTCTATGCATTTTCGATCTCTTCTCAGTATCCTTCTAGTCATTTGCCTTTTTCCACAGAAATCTAGCAGAGGCATAGTCGTCTTCATCTTTCTCCGAAAGTCGAAAATCCAGTACTGATTTTGACGTCAACCTACCCCGATCCGAGCAATCAGCATTGCGCCTGTAGTTGATTTGTTCTGTAGGAGAGCTCCCGCGTTCCTTCTGATTTTTTGCTGCGTTTCGCACATTTCTTTCTTCTCCGCCTTGGTTTTCTTCACAGCGTCTGGACTTTTCGAAACTCTCGCGTTTTCTCGTTCGAGTTTTTAGGAGCTGAACTCTATTTCCGCGCCGCAATCCGAATGAGCCCCTTGTTTCCCAACCCAGCTTTTGTTTTGCCCCCATATCCCGCTCCTCCTGTGGGGTTTTTGTCGCTGCGACGCGCGTCCCCAGTCGTTTTCGCCCCGAATTTTGTCACGTCGAATTTCCTTTCTACCACAGCGGTCATCGAGCACCAATACACGTTCTAATCATCAGTGCCTTCTTTGTTTTACGTTTTCCTCCTCCCATTGGACTCCCTATCCTGAATTACCACCCAGTACTGTTAGTCTAAGGAGTCCCAACCCCGCCCTTCCTCTGCTTCTCCTACTCTGGTCTAACGAACGTAGACGAACACCCTTATCTTCTTCGCGCTTCGCGGTGCCCGGCTCCCGCTCTTGCGATACCGCTTTCACTTCAGAGGCGTTTTTTACGATTCTTTGTTCCTCCCCCCTCTAGAGCCTCGTCCGCTTTTGATCTCTCTAATCGGGACAGCTGTTTTTACAAGTCCTTCAGGAGTTTTGACCGCTCTCCTATCAGACCTTCTGCTCCTGTGACCGTTCGCTCCGGGCATCCCCCTACTCGCTTCCAATCAGGGTTCGATAAAACCTGGGGTTTCGGAAATTCCCCTGAGTTTAGCCTCTGAATTTTTGCTGGTTTTGTTTCTAAGTTTATTTCCGCCCAGGCCCCAAGGCGAAACAAACTTGCGGCCTGTCGCAAAGGCTCGCCTTTTTTTGAATTACCCTGTTTAAGCCTCCGAGTCCCGAATTTTTTGGGCTTCGTTTGTCCTTGTTTCTCCCCTACTTGCCTCTCGGCCTTGGATGGCAACCAACCGCCGAATAATTCTTTTTTGACGTGACTTGTTTTTTCACGCTTCTTGGCGGAGAACATTTTTGAGGTTCTTACGCTTATATTCCACCCCGCCCTTTTCGCTTAACCTTTAGCAGGATTTCCTCCTGAGCGCGACGTACGAACGAGAGCAGGCGACTTTTCTTTGTTTTCCCATCATTCCGCGACATCTTTTTCGTTCCGGCTCCTACCTTCTTTTCCGTTATTTCTTTCAATCTCGTTTTTCTACGGTGATTTTTCCCGGATGACGGCTCTCCAACTCGATGAAAATTTGCATGTGCTAGAAACGTTTTTGATGCATCTGTTCCGGCTCCCTCGGTAAAATTCTTTTCGATGTTGCATCCACTATTCGCTGTCTTGTCCCCCAACCTCTCTTGAAGCACGTATGCCTTTTTGGTTTCGATTCAAGAGTTCTCTTCATTTTTATTTTTCCCAGTCCCTTTTTTCAAACGTTTCAGTGCCAAACTTCTTCCCTTCATATAAGTCTGGATTTTCTTGATTTTTCGAAGTATTTTTGATCAATTCCCTCTCATCCAGATCGATAAGCCTGATGTTTTACGACCTTCTCTCCTTCTCCCCCCCCATCCCGATAGGTCTCTCTTTTCGCTTTGTGTGTTGCTATGGATATTTTAAGGAAAAATAAACCTCACCTGTCTTTTTGCCCGTCGAAGAACTGGCTGGTCGGAGGCGTGGCCTTTCTTTTCCTTTTTTCGAACTTTTTGGTTTTCGGGGTGGACGCAGAGCAAACTCTGGGTAACGGGCTTCCTTCAACAGATCCCCCCCGCCCGTTTCCTTTTATTTTTTCCCCCGAAAAAATCTCGGCTGACTGCTTTTTTCTTTTCCTCAATGAGGCCCGGCTAAGACTTTTTCTCGGAAGAATTTTGATGACCAGCCCGTTCCGTGGGTTTCTCACGTGGGTACTGGATTTGTTTTCATGTCCCTTCTTACTTTTATTCTCCAGTCCTCAGGTTTTGGTTTCATCGTTACGGAGCCATGTCCAATGGTTTGCCCCGTGGCGAACTTTTTCCGCAGCAGTTTTTTTGCGTTTCCAACCCTTTTTCTCTTGTTCTTGTTCTCCAGCCCTTCCCTTGACTTCTGTCCGAACCCCCTGGGATGAAAGTTTTGCTGTCCCCCATGTCGTGTTGTGCACCGTCTTCCGTGAAAAACTTATATACAGCATTTTTCTCTTTTTTTTTCAGATCATAAACGGCTGCTGCCCGTTAGCGAATTTCAGCCTGTATGTGATTTTTTCTTCTCTCCTTTTGCATGTTTTCTCCGTTTTTTACCCCAGCCTCGACGCCTACTATCGTCAGCCTTTTTTTTTTTGTTTTGTGGAAGAGGGTTCATCTGATCGTTTGAGGCTTGCTTTAGCCTTTGTTTTTCCCGGACGAAGGTTCATTCAGGGCTCCTGAATTCGTGTCATTTAAACTTACTTTCTCGCCCCTCCTTTCTCTCTCTCCTCACCCTTTTGAGACTTTTTTTTTTTTTGCTTTGTAGCCGAGAATAACCGCTATACGAAAAAAGTTCTATCATGCTCCGGTGTGGTCCTCAGTTTTAAGCGTGTATTCCGGACGTGATTTTGTGGTCGTTTAATTTTTTTCCCGCCAACTCTTCTAGTAGTTCTTGTTTTGTGGCCTCCGAATTTCGTGTAGATGGACTTTCAAACGGTTGTCCCGTAGCTCTGGTCCTTTGCACGTTTTAGTTGCTTCTCTGAGTCCCACCAATGACTCTTGGAGGAGTCGAAAGGATGACCTACCTTTCTTTGCCATTTCAATCCATCCGGGTCTAGGGCTTTTCTGGTTTTCCTTCCCCTATCTTTTTTTATGAAGGCCACCTAGCCGGAATGTGCCCATGGAACATGTCTGAGTTTATTGACTGCTGACCTGACTGGCTTGGCAGTGTTACGTGTCTTTACAGATTACCCTCTTAACTATGCCCCCCTGCCTTTTCGTTGGTCTTGTCAGGAGGGCGGGGTCGGGCTTAAAAAACGCGGTCCTTAATTAGTCGCTTTTTTTCTCATTCGATTCCTCCTACCCTAGCTTGAGTTCCTTCGACCTCAGCTTTGGCTTCTGACTCCTTTCACGTCAAACTTTTTTTGCTTGTTCTCCCCGTGTTTATTTTGAGCCGACTTTACTGAAATATAAGGACCCTAGTTTAGCCTGTTTTTCTCCCGTGATTGGACCTTACAGTCACACTGTAACGTCTTTTCCCTTGCACGTTTCCCATCTGTTAAGCTGTTTTCACCGCTTCTTCCTTTCAATCCTTTAGTTCCCTTTTTTTAGGATTCTGTGTTGCCCTTGCAGCAGAGCTTTGTACCCAGTTTCAAAAAGCAATATTTCCCCACGATTCTGTGCCCGGATTTCATTTTTTCCCTGTGCTTTCCTTCAAGTACTTTCGCCCTCTCGACAGACCCCCGGTTTTTTTCTTGCCCTTTCTCTTTCCCGGTTTCTGTCAAGCACCGAAGCACAGTAAACTGGTACTGTCCCTTAGTCTTGTAAACTCCCTGCAGGGACCCTAATGATGTTAGCCTCCCCTCGGGTGGTGACGATTTGTGTCTTTTTTGGCTCGTTCCCCCATCCTTACCGTTCCATTGATTCCTCTTTTTGCACCCGAGCCGCCAGTTTTCTTAAGAAAAGACCACTCCCCAGTTAACGCCACTGCCGTTGAGACGTTGTGCGGCATATTTACCTCGTTAACCCGGCTTGCTGGCCAGTCCTCCCCCCCCTATCCCACTCCCATTGCCACCTTTTGGGGGAGTTTTTTTGTACCACCGAGTGAAGCCCCAAGGTGTTTTTTCAAACTTTTGTGTTTTTCCTGTTTTTTTTCGGTTTCCTAGCCTCCCATTATTTTTTCTTTCTTTCTTTTTTTCCCTGCGTAGATGCTTCGGGTTTTCATAGCCGGCGAAGTCCCATGGACAAGTACTCCCCCCTTCTGTCCTCCCTTGGCCAGATTCCGGTTCTTCGCTCCCTCGCCCCCAGCTTCTTTGTTTCTTTTCTCGCCCCTTCCCCGATCTTTCCTTTTTCCATTCACTCGAAAGCAGTTACATGGCCATCGGACCTCAATTTGACAATTACCCCCCTCTGTTCCAACTTCTTTGCCCTGTGCCCCCCTCTACCCACCTGTCCGCTCCCACTCTGATGAAAAATCCAAAGGGCATTCTTTTCTGCCCGGTGGGTATGAGTCGGTTATTTTCAGAGTCCTCAACCCTCCCGAGCTCCCTAACCTTAGAATCAGCTTTCTCTATTCCTTTCGTGTAGGCCACTGTCAGTCTGCTCCCCCCCTTAGGCCGGCGGGCAATTCATTTTTTAGAGAAAGAATAATCTGCGATTGATTCCCCCCTTCCCTGGCTTGCACTGGTCTCGTAGTAAGCTTCTATGCCTCTTCTTCTGATTAGAGAGAGAACATCCAACCTTCCTTTTTTCTTACCCCCGACTGGGAAGAAGATTTGCTATTGATGACTGATTCTTTCCTGTTTCTGGGCACTTTAGGAAAAGCCTTTTCCAAACAACTACATTACCGTTTCGACCATGCGCCCAGTTGTTCTCCCTGCAAGTTGGAATTCTTTTTTTTATTGCCCAAAGCGCAGCGGAATCGTAAAACTGTCTTCCTTTTCCGAACCTTTTCCCCCGTGCCGCTCACGTCAGAGATGAACTTTTTCCCTCGTAATTTGTCTATCCTCTTGAATTTTCCCGTTCACTTTCTTTAATGAAACAAGTTCGTCCACACAAGCCCCTTTTTTGATCAGTTTCTTTTCCAGCCTCGGCTTTCCTTCCTAGGTCGGCCCTCCCGTGTCTCCGCTCGCTCTTTTTTTTCTTTGTTAAATTTTTCCCTTTTTTTTTTTTTTGCCCAGCCCAAAGTTGCCCTTCTTCAGCTGGGAGTCCCCGACCCTCTCTGTTGCCGCCTTCTTACGCATCTTCCTCCTAGTCCTCCTCTTCTGTTATTTCCGGGACAGGAGATTGGTTGTTTCTTCTATTCTTTGTGAGGTCTTTTTTTTGTTAGTTTCCCTTCCCCCTCCCACACAGCGCCCACCTGATACCCCTTCTCTTTCTGGTAGGGTTTTCCTGTCTCTTTTTGAGGTCAGGACGAATAATGCTGTATCGATTTTTTTCTTTTTCTTTTCTTTTCCCCTTTAATCCCTCCTCCTGACCTTACCGGCCTAACCTGCGAGACCTTCCAAAGATGCACCGTGTCTCCCGTACTAGGGATCAGAGCACCTCTTACCCCCGTACATTGTTGCGCTCGGATGCCTCCATTTTGTTTTCGCTTTGGTTTTTTTCCCTGGAGTCCTTCCGAAGTGATTTGAGCATGGTTCCTGCGGGGAAACCTTCGCAGCTATAAGTAACGAGTCCAGGTCTCTTTGACGTTCTTCGCGCTTTTAAGAGGAGTTTGTAGCCCCCATCAGCTTTATCCTTTCTCTCTCTCGAGCTTTCATCTATTCTAGGTCTGAGCCGGTCGCGTGCTAAGGATAACCTAGGTCGCTTCATTTCAAGCCTTATATACAGGTTAATGGCGGCTTTTCCTTTTTCATACCCTCTCCGCGAGTGCTCCTTTTATTCCTCTTCATGATCATACGAGCGAGCAGAGAAAGATTTGTAGTGTCTTTTTAGTTTGACTGAGTTTCCACGTTCAGCCGGAAAGTTTGAGGTTTGTGGTATTTCCTCAATTTGCCATTCGTCTCCTTTTTTTTAAAGTAGAGAAGCCCAAGCGAGTAGAATCGGGGGTCTTAACAGTCTCCTGATTGGACTTGCAGACTGTGAGACGGAATGGATGGGGTTCGCCTTATGTCGAGGGGCGACAGAAATGTTTCCAGCAAGAAAACAACGTTCTAAACGCCTGAAGATAGCGGATGTTTTGGGGTAGGGAGCCGTTCGGCGACGGAGATGCCAAACCCCCCCCCCTTTTACCCCCCTCTCCAACCCACCAACCCAAACACGCACCCAAACCCCCACCTCCGAACTACTCCAACCCCACCGAACCCACCAAACAACCCCCCCCCCCCCCCCCCCCCCCCCCCCCCCACCCCCACCCCCCCCCCCCCCCCCCCCCCCCCCCCCCCCCCCCCGTTTTCGACCTTCATTCCGTTGTTTATGATGTTCCTTCTAGTCCCTTCTTCCTCTCCTTATATATTCCCCTTGCCTGCCGATCGCTCGCTCGGCGGGCTTAATCTTGGGATGGACATGCCAATCTTGCCCGAACGTTTTCTTCTTTCTTCTTCTAGGCCACTATAGAAATCAAGATTTTTTTGATTAGTATAAGTATCTAACGATCCTTTTCCTTTCTATTTTTTCTTTCCTTTTCTTTTAGAGTTTCTTGTCTTTTGTTAGAGCTGTTTTGCGTGATGCGAACCTTGATTTCTTTCGCGTGCACCGTTTTCAGCTTTACCTTCTAAGATATTTTCGAGGAGATTATCCCGGTAGTGGAGCGATGACGGGTGTTTAGCTCTTTAACCTCTCGACTTACTTTACTTTCCCACGCTTTCTGACGTCGAGCCATTTATTCTCCTTCCTTCCGTTCTTTGTTTTTAGTTTTTCTTCTTCTTCTCCTCAATTAGTTTTTTTCCCTAACTTCGTTGTCTGCGATTTACTGTCCCGCGCCCACCCGCGGTTCTTTTTTAACCAATCACCATGTCGCTCGCCCGGACTTCTCTTCTCCCCCCTTTTATCCAGACTTTTCGCTCCCTTTTTTCACTAAACGCTCAAGTTTCCCAGCAGCGCCACCCGCGCGGAAAACTTAGCTCATCCATCCTCGTCTTCCCAATTCTAAGCATTAATTTTTTTCGAGGTTCGATATCTTTTTTGATCTTTGACGGCCCCTTCGTCGGATCTTTCCGATCACCCAGTCTGGTAACTCCTCATCTTGCCCTTTTACTCTATTTCTTCCTTCCCCCACGTCTTTTCGCCGCTTCTAGACGCATCGGCCAATATCCTCAATTCGTGTTTCCTGGAAATACTTTTTTGCCTATCCGACCCCCTTACGCTCCTTTTACTTCCTTTGATACCTTTTTCCCTCCTCTCTAACTACTTTTTTCCGATAAACTAACCTTGGGTGCCATAATCTTGCCGGCTTTTTTTTCTCGATGAAGGTTTTTTTTTATTCGACTTTTCTCACTTCCTTCTCTTACCAGGACCAAGGCGGTACCCCAAATCAAGTGACCTTTCTCCACAGGTTCGCGTCATTGCGAGTAAATGTAAGCTTACTGACTTCATCTAGGTTTTTTTCTCTTGAATTGTCTTTCTCTCCGAACTTGAATATTTTGAGCGAGCGCAACACAAGAAGAATCCTTTCTTTCTTTTTTTTCTTCTTACACGCTTCATTTTTCTGGCATTTTTTTAACCTCCCCAGCATGCCTTCTTGTGTCCTCGTTCTTTTTGGCCACTTTGCTGCATCACCACGCCGTGAAGGGAGTTTTAGCCTGATTATTGCCTCAGATGTCCGGAATTTCCTATATTTTAGTGACTTTCTGCCGCTTCCCGCTTTCAGACCTTCTCCGCTCCCTCTTGCCGATCGCAGCACGCTCAGCGGCGGATAAGTGTGATAGAATTGTTTTCTCCTTTCTTCGCTCCCACCTCTCTTTTTGTCCCACCCTGGCACGTTGATTCCCATTTCTCGACCGACTCTTTCCTTTTTCGTTCTGGAATTTAAAAGTCGCGCGCTGCGGACATCCCTGCTTCTCCCCTGTTGAGTTTAACAACCAAAACTCGATTTTGCCTTCGTTGATGCCGCTCGCCAGTCGCGGGCCCGCGTGTTTGTAACCACGCCTTTTTGAGACACGTTTGCCTCGGGTCAAAGTCCTAGATTTACTATTTTCGGCCTGATTCTACGCATTTGACGTTCCCTCTTTCATAACCATCTTGATTCCTTTAATCGTGAACCAGTAACGACTGATCCTTTGTTAAAAAACTCCAGAAAGAGAGGTTGACCCTCGCGTTTTTGTCCTCCTTTTTTTTCTTTCCCCGTGACCTTACCCCGCACCCCCCGATACTCCTCTTTTTTCTGTCGTCACTACTTTTCTCCCTGATTTTGTCCGTATTTTTTTTAAGGAGGTGCTGGTTCCCTAGAGGTTTTAGGTTCTAAGATTCTTCCCTTGTTCCAAAGGTGAGGGCCCAAACCTATATCCCGCACATGTTCGGTCTCTCCCCCCTACCCCCCCTATCGATTGATGAGAGTCCCTTGATGGCCCTACCTGCTTTTTTTTTGCTTGAATAATAGGCGGGTATTAAACATTTTATAGAAAAGATTCTGGTTTCTCACCTTGTGTTTTTTTACATTTGTATAGCCGGACCCCTTTTTTTCCCCCAGCTTCGCTGTCTCTATCCCTCGGTTTCGTTTTGAGGTTTTTCAGTTCGCGCTTTCGAGTCACTGGCTTGGGCTGGCGAATTTTTCGAACGGGCGTTTGTACTCAATCGTGCTCTGGGTCCCTTGAAAGATGTATGCCTGTGTTTACTCAATGGGAGAATTCGTCCACTCCTGCGCTATTTCCATTTCTGGTGGTTTTCACTTCTTGTTAATCCTTCTTTTTTCAAAGGTTCAACACGCCCTTCCTCCACCCTCCTTCTTTTCCCGTCGTGCGCTCCCTTAGCCTTCCTCCAGTGCTAGCTCGTCCTCTGCATGGTCGCAAGCCCTCTTCCTTCGACGACCTGACTACAGAGGAAGCCTTGTTCTCACACGTCTTTAGTTTGCAGAGGGTGTTCATTGACTAATCTTCTGCGGTTTTTTTTTCTTCCAGATGCCTCCCGGTCCTCTTGTCACGTTCTGATCGTGCCGACCACTGAAGTTGGATCTCTTTTTCCCCCGTTGAGCTCCGCCGTTGGGCGTTCTAGCAGTTGTGAACTAAAAGTATCATTCCCCGCACAAACCGGTCCTAATGGTGGAGACGGGTTTTTTGATTCTTTCGCAGCTTTCTTCGGGGGATTTTTTTGGCTTCGTTCCGTTAGGCTGGAGTTGCACCGGTCGATTCGTTGCGCTGTTGTTGGTTTGTACAATTATTTTGCATTGTTTTCCAAGATCATCTGGCTGTGTTTTCTGCTTCTTTCTTTTTGGAACAGCTCGGTGCCTGTGCTCGAAATCCCCCACCCCGTTCCGCTGAAATAGATTCGAGAGGTCCGTCTCCCGATTCAGTGAACTGGACCTCTAACCGGGCTCTGGAACCTGTTCAGTCTTTGGTTAGCTAGACTAGGTATTTCTGTCTTCGTTTCTTTTAAATGTCGTTCCGAACACGAGTCTGTTTAGCGCGCTTCTCTAGTACAAATTCGGCCTGGCAGTCATGAACTATTTGCCTCTATATTGTTGAGGACACGGATATTTGTTCTTTTTTTTGTTTTTTTTGGAATTGTCTACGTCTTCATCGTATGGTTGCCTCTATACAAACCTGCCAAAGAGCTGTGTAGAAACTAAGATGGAAGTGTTTTGCATCGGTTCCTTTTTTCCTTCCGGTCGGAAAGTGTTTCGGCTGATTTTTTTCACCCTCTTCCCCTTGGAAGTCAGGAGGGTGGTCCCTGAGCCTCCGTCCAGTTCCAGCGTCCCACCCGCGAGGAGTGAGAACAGAGTTTCCCGGTTTATATTACGCCGATGTCCCCATTCAGTCCCGGTTTCTAGGACTTTCCCGGTGCTTTGCAACATCACCCTTCTGCACTCTACGGCCCGCTTTTTTGTTTTTCGAGCACCGGTTTTCTGAACGGACTGTGACGTAAATTCCAAAATTTTCCTTTTCCTAGTACGATAGTTTTGCATCTTGAGTTATACCCTTTCCCTTCTTTTCCCCCGTTTCCATTTCAGACCTTTTGTTGGTTTTTTCGAAGAGATGTCCCCTTTGAGACTCTGCTTTGTACAAGCTTCTACACTTTTGATCTTCAAAAAGTATTAGTTAAATGGGAGGCCCTTTTCCCTTTTTTTTACACGTCCCCAGTAACCTTTTTCCCCTATGTCCTACGTTTTTACGGTGCCCTCTTTCTTCACCCACCTGAACTCTCACAGCGTTCGACAAACTTTTTCAGGCTCCCTCTGTAAATCACCTGCTGGCCCTTCTTTTTTTCGCCGACCCTATCTTTGTTCCTATTTCTGTTTGCGATGCTCCTATGAGCCGACCTCTCCATGAGGCTCCGGTTTGACACTCCCCCAGAAGACCACGCCTAGACCCGACCGACAACGGGCTCTCTCTATTTTTCTGCTCAGTTTCTCTTCAGACGGATCAAGTCATTTTGAACACTGGCCAGTTTTAAAGATTCCAATTTTCCCCTTCCTCTTCACTGCGTCCCTTACTTCTCTTTTCGAGAGATGCAGACTCACCATAGTGTTTTCCGAGACCTTCCTCGCCCAATTCCCACGTATATGAGAACAACCCCTGGCGTGTTTTACCTTCGAGGGAAAGCTCCTCTTTTTTTCGGTCTTGCATACTTCCTCTCCCCGCCTTGCGGAGCTGTGGAGGTTAGAGATAGAAAAACCGTGCACGTCTGCGATGTGCCCAGGTAACCCCTTCCCAGATTACTTTTTTTTCCCCGTTGTACCTTGGAAATCTTCCTCCCCCTTTCCCCCCTGAAACAAATCGACTTACCATCTTCTCGTGCTGCCCTCCTGCGGCCCCTCCTCCCCCCTTTCGAAGATCAGAGATCTTAAAAAAGTTCTCAAAAAGTTTGCATTCTTTTCTCCTTTTTTTTTTTAGTATGCTTTTTTTCGTCTTCACTCACAGAAGAGGCTCAACTGACTCTCTCCCTCTTTTGTTGAGCTGCACGAGTTTTTTCTTTCACTCTCATGCTAAAAAGTCGGACTAGTCACATTCTCTTCTCGCGCCCCGCTCCTTGTCTATAAATGAACCTTTGCAAAGTCCAAGTGAACGCTTCAATTAGTTCCTTTCCCTCTTGTCTCACGGCGTTCCCCCCCTTGAAATCCTCGTCGTATCGATCACACATCTCTTCGGATTGTTTACGAAGGGAAGACCGCTTTTTTCCTTTCTTACGTGATAGGGCCCAGTCTGCCACCCTTTGCCTTCCAGTGAACGCTCCTCGTTTGTCCCTCTGGGCCCAAGTTGTGTTTTTTCTTTGCATTGTGCGCAAGTGTCCCCAGCTCCTCTTCTTACGCAGCAAATGCTGCTCAGTTCCTCAGTCAGTGATTTCCGTCCTCTTTCTTCCCCCCTCCTGCAACCTCCTTACTTATATTTTGATCCCTGTTCCCTCAAGTTGACTTGGCTCTTTTTCCCGGGTACAGGGACCACATTTTATCCCCCAAGAACGCTGTTCGATCGACTTTTTTCTAGGATTTAATTGCCTTTCCTTGTCCATCCTTTCGCCAGGCAGGCCTCTCAGGGTTCGGTTTTCCCCCCAGTGACCTGTTCGTTGTGGCTCTTTGCAAGCACTTTCCCTTCTTTTCGATGGGAGTAAACAGAACAACCTCCTTATTCGCTCTCTTACTACCAATTCAGGAAGACTCCTTTCTCCCATTTTCGACCTCTTTTCACATCTTTCTATCGGTGTAGTTGTCTTTCCCCCCTGGCCACCATCGAAAACCTCTACCCCCTTTTCGGTTCTTACTTATTTTAGTTTTTACGTTCTTTTTCTCTTGTTCTGATAGCTTATTTTTTTACCGTTCAAGACATGTGGATCTCTCCCCTGGTCAGTCCCTTGCATCCCCCCCTCGCATCGACTCCCAGTTAGTAAATGTGAGATGATTTTCACCCCCGATGCAACGTTCCCCCCTTTTCTTTTTTCCTCCCGAGTCCCCGTCCTTCCTCTGCGTTGAGCATCACTGGTCATTTCTCTTGTTTTTTTTCCCTATCTTCTCCTTTTTGTGTTCGCATAGCCTCCCTTTCCCCCGGTGTTAAATTAGCCTCGCTCAAGGCAAGATTCTCTTTACGTCCTTCTCTTCGTCTGTTTTTCATCTTCGTTGTGAGCACTCCTATTGCCCCCCGTCTCCCGGAGCCTCCTCTTCGATACGTTAAATCGCTCGCGTGAGGCCGCCTTTATGTAAGAACATAGTTTCGCTGTCAATAAGTATATGAGTCCTTCGGACCTGGATTTCGCCCTCCTCTCTCACTCCTTTTCTTGCGGGTGATGTCACCGTTCGCCACTGCTAATCCTCTTTTCAAGTAAAGCTTTGACTTTTTCTTCGGAGTAGTTTCAAGTTCCTCCTCGGACGAGTAGTTTCCTGTTTTTGCGGCGGCTAATCCTTATGAACCTTTTTTTTCTCGCGCAACTTTCAATTTAGCTCCTCCCTCGTATTAGAATCGTGTCACCCCCTTACTCCGTTTTTAAGCGTCTGTTTCTTATTCCTTTTATTTTCTTTCTCTGTTTCCCCCTCCGAATGAGGAAATCCATTTTTCCCCCCCCCCCGTTGAGAAAAGCCGTCATATGTTCCAGTTGTGATAGACTTGATTCCTCGGTCCTTCCCCAGGTTAGAAGGAAGTACCTCTTTCATCCTTTGGGATTCGACCGCTTCCCTCCTCCTTTTGCATCTGGAAGCTTCCTAGCTAGGATTTCTCGAATCGTGGGACACCCAATTCCCAGCCGATTCCGGAAATGGGATCTTTCTGTCTTTTTCTTTCAAGCTCTCCCCCTCCCCGAGTGAAGTCAAGATTTTCGATCGATCATAACTCCGTTTTTGTCGCAGTTCGTTGAGTTTTTTTTTTTTTTCCTTCCGCCGCTTCCTGTGATTTCTTTGATTTTTAGGCTCTTCGGTCTTCTGACGCTTTTCCCCTTTCGAACAGTATAGCGTTCTTCTTCTCCGACCTTTTTATGGCGTCGCTTTTTTTTCGCATAAATCTCCTTCCTCCCGCCTCGTGTCTGACCACACCTGTACTTTTTTCTTCCTTGCCCCCCCCCCT
>Ga0179593_1687172_pt1 | contig 15419 bp, 22 predicted proteins | sample CZODoug2_1_08_16_FD_185931 | JGI IMG/M metagenome (GOLD analysis project Ga0179593, IMG submission 185931) | Vadose zone soil fungal communities from Angelo Coast Range Reserve, California, USA - CZODoug2_1_08_16fungal (PacBio error correction) | ecosystem: Environmental > Terrestrial > Soil >... | reverse complement strand
CGCTTCCCCCGGTCGTGGGCATGGCTTTCCGCGACCCGACTGAGTAGGTTTTTCTCTTGCCTTTTCTCCCTTGCGGCGGGCCTGACGCCTCTGCTTTTCCGTACACTTGGGTGTGAAATTTTCCTGTTGGTGTGGGACTTTTGGTTTTCTGCCCTCGGTTTCTACGGCGGACGTCCCTTTAGATTTGGTATTTTACTCGCTTACACTTCGCCCCCGCGGCCCCATTCGACCCCTTTTTCTTTGCTGTTCGGCTCTTCGTCCTCGCTCCTACTGTTCGATTTTTTTTACGTTTGCCAACCACCCCCTCTTCCGAGGTGTGTTTACCAACGAGGAGTGCCTTTCGTTTTTTTTTTTGAGGACGTGAGATTTGTTTTTTTTTGTTTTTGTTCCCCAATTGTTCGTAGGACCAGATCCACTCCCCTTTTTTTTGTACTTCAGGTTCCTGTGCCCTTTTGTTTGCCGACTCACTTTCTGGTGCTAGTTGCCTTGAGGGCCAGATCCTTCTTTTTGGAGTTTTTTCTTTTCGTTTGCCTCCTTCGTGTCGATCCTTTTGATTCCGGTTTCCTTGAACGTGCGGTCTTCCCACTAGGGTTTTTTCCAGGCGGTGCCTTTGTACTAGTGTTTTTTGTCCCGTTTTCTTACCCCCACCTTTTTCACCGCCCGATGCCTCTGTCCCACTGCTTGCTTTTGAGGCGATCGACGCGTTTTTTTTTTCAGGACCCGCCGGTTGTTTTTTTGGCTGAATCCTAAATCGGCTGAGCGCGATGTCGTTCCGGTTTCTCCTTTCCAAGTTTTCACCTCGTTAATCGATTTCTCATTTTATGCTATGCATTCGGAGCTCTTCCGCCCCTTCACGACGTTGATCTTCCCCGATTTTCCCCCTTTTTCCCAACAAAATTATCTGTTCAGCCAGTTTTTTTTTTCCCCATTGGTCGGTCGCCTTTCCCTTGAGATTTCCGGAACACTCGCGTTTTTTCCTTCTTCAGTTCTCGACCACTCTATGCCTGCTTTTTAGTCGCGACTCCGCCATTTCTTGTGTTTCGTCTTAGGGCTCCAGCCCCTTTTTTTTTGGTTCTCTGCCCTGGTTTCTGTCCCGCGTTTGCGCATTCTTCAGTTGCCTTTTTTTTTTCTTTCTGGTACTTGGAACCTTTAAGTCCTTTTATTCCCTTCTTTTTTAGTTCAGTTGCCTCCTGGCCGCGCCGCCCCGGCAAGCCATCCCCCCTTGGGCTGAAGTGTTATGTGTTTTTCCATTCTTTGGCACTCAAGTTTCCTTTTTTTTTGGGAACATTCGTCCCAGAAGTTGTCCAACTTTTTGCCTTTATCAAGGGGCCTTTCGTCATCCACAATGGTGCAGCCACCCCTTTTTTTGTGGTCTGTGGAAAAAGCCCCCCCAAGATTCTCCCTTTTCTGTGATCGATCACCCCAACTTCAATCTTTTAGTTTGTGTCGGGTCGGAACGGAATTTTTTTTTTTTTTTGATACCCCTCTCCCGGAGGTCTTGCGAACATTTTTAATTTTTTTTTTTTTTTTTTTCAACCGCGATCAGGGATTGGTGCATGCTTCCCCCCCGGACTCGGGTAGATCAATTGGACTCTTTTTTCCAATACGTTGTTGTTGTTTTATGAGGACCTTGTTCGACCCTCTTATGGTTGTGGTCGCCATAGGCGCCATTCCTGCTTCCGTTGTTGCCAACCATTGGAATTCCGTTCCCTGATGGGGGGCGATTGTTCCATCCGGGCCCCCCCGACACTTTTCAGGATTTCCCAAAAGCTCACGCTTGTCACGCTTGGAACTTTTTGGGGACTTTTCTTCTGGTTGCATCTGTGTCCCGGCATTTCCAACACCGGGGGCTTTTTCGTCCACCCTTTTTTTGCTTCATTGCTCCGGTTTTTTTTTCTCCCCAACCATATCGGTTTTTACATTTTTTTCTGGTACGCATTTCACCGTTTTCAGCTCTTCTCCGCCACGTTTCCTTTTTTTTTACACTTTTCTTTTTTTTCTTCGGTTGATGCTCGCCGTGTAAATACTTTCAACCTCTTCTGCACTTTCTCTCCCCCGGTCATTGAGTCCCCCGCATCCGCGCTAGCATTCACTTTCCAACCTTGGCAGCCACCTTGGCTCTGGTTTGGGCCTCCACCCCCCCCCAACCCCACCTCGTTGTTGTGCCCCGCGTCGTCAGTCCCTTTCCACCACCTGTCTTGACCTTGCGTTACACTTGCGACCCCTCTTTTGCTTCCACGTCGGGATTCCCTTTTTTCATTCGCCTCCCCCCGTCCTGCGGTGGGTAACACCTTTGATCGCGGTGCGGTAGGCGGGCGACCCTTCATCAAATCGACCACGTTTCTGGTGCTGCCCCTTACATCGAGCTCCCCCCCTCGTTATTTAGTGCTTGATTTTCTTGGGTTTCTCCTCCGCATATCCTGGGGTTTTTTTTAGGGTCTCTTGCCGTCCTGTCGCGTTTTCCCCGCAGGTGAACCATGGTCCTGCGTAGGTCGGATGACCTTTTTCTTTTTAGTTCCCACTTCGTTTCTTTTTTTGAGAAATTGTGCCCGCTTATATTTCCCCAATTTCGGGCCAAACTTTATCAGTTCGCGCTGCCGTCAAAAGTGCACAGTTCCTGTGAATATTCCGTTCTCAACCTGGTTTTTTTCTTTTCCGTTAATGTCAGGGTTGGAGTTTCCCCCCTCAGAGCAACCTCTGATTTTTTGACCCCTACTCCCTCTGTCCCTGCGGCCGCAATGTCATTCTTCTGATCGATAGGCCACTCTTTCAAATGAAACAGCCTTAAGGCGGACTCTGACTCCACTCCTACGCTAAGTGCCCCCATTTTTTTTTGTGTTTTCATCTCTTTTTTACGAGCGTACCTCTCCTCCCTTTCTTAAGTGCCCCCCGGGACGGTTAATCTGTGTGTTTCTGCTTGATGACCCACCAGGTGGAGACACCTTCCTCCTTCCCCCAAACCCCTTTTTGGCGGCACAGCTTCTTTTTTTTTCGGCGCCTCCTATTTTGTTGCAACACACCTTCATCGGGGTTCTTTTTTTTGGGCGGTTTTTTCCGAAAAGGAAGTCCCTTTTCAGTGTCGCTTTATTTTTTAATGGCGGTCCGCCCTCAAACAACTAGGCCCCGCAAGTCTACAGTCCCCTCCGGGTTACGGTGCTGATTTTTTCCAAGCCCATATATCATTGAAAAATTTTCTTCCATGCGTCCGGTCACTTCCCTAGTTGCCGTTTTTTAACCTTTTTGGGTGGTTACTCACTTGCCACCCCATGTCCTCCCCGTTGACCTGCCCCCCCCAGTTGACTTTGATCTTTTTTTTGGCGAGTCCTTTTCACCACTTCGGCAACCTTCGGATCACTGCGAGGTTTCTTTACCTTTTTTTTGAAGACTTTTCGCCATTTCCGGGAGGTTGTGTTCTTTTCCGACCCTCTAGTATGGTATTTTCTTCCAGTATTGATTTTTCCCCCCCCCCCAACCCCCCGCTTTCGGCAATCTCTGCCTTCCCCCTTGATTTTTTTTTTCGTCTGCCGATCCCCCCTTTCAGCCACGGCCGGGCGGGCTTTTGGTTTTTTTTTTTCTCCCCGGGCTCCACACAGTTGAACGCGCAAGAATTTCTTGTGTCCCGCGTCGCTCACAACTTGCCGCCACCATATAAGCTTTTAGTTTTTCAACAGCCTCCACCGGGGCGTGCTCTTCTTTAGAACTGCTCACCTTGAGAAAGGGCGAACAAATGTCGGCTTGAATTCGCGGCCCTATGGATCTGGCCTGCCTTTTCTTCTCCAGTTCGACCCCCACTTGGCCTTTTTTATAAATGCCCACTTCCTTAATTTAAGTTTCCGTGGGCGGAACCTTCCTCAAGCTCCCTTTTTCTTGTTTTGCTTGGTGTTTCTTTTGTTTTATTCTTTTCTGTGTGGAATCTTCCGACGACCTGTTAGTTCTGATGGCAAAACCTTTTCGACTTTCGAATTCATCTGATGTCCGCATTTTATGGCGAATCCACAACTTTCAGTATGTTTCTACACTAGCGGACTTTTTTTCTTGCCCAAAGGTTTTCTAGTTCCTTCTGAATGGCCTGGGCGCACGTCACTGCCTCTTTTTTTCTCGCGGCATACCCCTTTTATTTGGTGTAGCTCTCTGCGCCAATTCGTCTTGGTGTTTCGATGTTTTCGACCCTGACGCCGTCCCTTCTCTTTACGATGATTCTGTCCCTTGCTCTTTTTCTAGTTCGGGGCACATCTGCTGGTTTTGCCTTTTTCGCCAACCCGGAAACCTTTTTTTTTTTTTTTCATTGAAGTACCTGAGTCCCAGTTCCAGTCTTTCGGTTCTAACCACCCCAGCCCCCCCACCTTCCCTTGTTAGAAGTGTTTTTGTGGACGGCCAGTCGGGTTCTCCCCACGTGCTAGTGGAATAGATTTTAATCAAAACAGAAAATCAAGTTGGGAATGCTGCACGGAATGATTCCTCAACTTCATGGGGACATATGGACCCATTACATTGTTTGGTGGTCGACGGTCCATTACATGATTCGTCCCCTTTATTTTCAATCACTCTTTTTATCGGAGTGAACAGACCCGGGTTTTTTTTTATTTGTTTTCTCCAACATTGATCTCTGTTTGTTTACGACTCTCTTCCGACCAGGCCCGAGCTATTCCGAGATGCCTTTTGTTGGCGTCTTTTCTTCCGTTCTGTCATCGTTTTTCCCCTTTTCAAACTCGGCGGTTTTTCCCAATGGGGCAAAAGCTTTTCTGGCGTGCCGTTTTCCTTTTTCAGTCCAAGGGTCAAAAATTTTGGCCAGTTTTGGAACCCTTTCTGGATTATTGCCTTCCGTTTCGCCCCCAAATTGGGCCCCGCTGCTCAATATTTGATTCTGCCGGATTACTGTGCCATTTTCTTTCAACCCCCCTCTCTGAACCCATTGGCTTTTTTTGCCTTTGTTATTGTTCTCGGACATTGCTGGTCCCTCCTTTTCCCCTGCGAATCCCAAGGACTCCCCTTTTGATTCACCCTTTTTAAAACGCATGTGTTAAAAACGTCTGCTTTCCTTTTCCTGGAAACCAGGTCACTCTTTGGATTTCGGTCCCTATTGCAATTTAGTTCCGATGGTTTTTTTTTACGAAACTTTTTCCGGGTCGCCCCCCCCAGCGAAACCTTGGGCTCCTTCCACCCTTCTAACTTTTTTCATGGGGGCAACGCGTTTTGCATTGTTCCTCGCAGTCCTGCCATGGGCGGTCCCCCAAGCGAGTGGTTTTTTGCCCCAAAAATGCATGCCTCTTACCCAGCACCTCTGGCCTTTTTTGACATGAAATTCTTTTAGGCGCTAACTCCCTGGGATGGGTGCATCTCTCGAATTTTTCCCTTTTTTTGTTTTTCAGGAGAGTACTCTCCATCTTCCGTGGGCGCCTCGTGCCGCGTCGTCAGGTTTGAGAGTTTTCGAGTTTTTTTGCCCATCCGTTGCAACCTTCCTCTCGCTTTTTTTGCGTTGGCCCTGCCGGGCGGAGCAGTGCGTGGGACTTTTTCTCAATGCCGCCAATGGGTTCCTTTTTTTTTGACCTCCTTGTTGCGTGACCGCAGTTAGTCACACACAATCTTGGGCCATGCCCCTGGTCCCCGCATAAATATATACCTGTTTTTTCTTTTTGACCAACCTTTTCGCCTTTTGACACTTTGGTTTCCTTCGCGGGGCCGCATTCTGGGAGTGGACATTTTCTGTTTCTTTTTGAGTCTGGAGGGGTAAAAGCAGTTTTTTTTCAATGGGCCCAATCAAGACAATCTTTTGTCTGAGAGTGGTTTTTTTTCAGTTACTCTTTTGGTCCCCCCCATTGTCACGATTGCGTGTTCATTGACCTTCGTCACCCCACTGTTCCAGGCTGTTTTTACCAATGATTCCTGGGCCTCGCCCCCCAACCGCGTTTTGTTTCTCCCACGATTTTGACAGTCCAGTTTTGTTTCCGCAGCCGCCACCGCCTGGTCACATGGGGTCTGTTCCCAATGCCTGTGATTTTATTTTGGTAGTCCGCGAACCTTTTCTCTCGCCCCTGTTCCCGGCTCACCCATGTTTTTTTTTTTGTGACCCGTCCCCCCCCCTCTGGCTTTTGACCGGTCCGTGATACGTCCTCCCGCGCGGCAAGCCCGTGGTGTGCAAATCCTCTTTCCCGGTCCAAAGTTTATCTCCCCGCAGGCTCTTTTTATTTTTGGTCTTTCCTTTATATTCGTCTTGGTTCTTGCTAACGTCGGTTTTCAGTCTTTGCCCATTCGGGCCCCGGTGCTTCCCCTTGACCTGCGGGTCGCACCCCAAGACCCCTTTGCCCGGGTTCTTTTACCTGCCCAAGCATCCTTGCGGTGAGAACTTCCTTTTTTTACTTTTTTTCGCAGTGCCCTTCTTTACGCCCACTTCACTCTGTCCTGTTGTAACTCGCACCACATCTTTTTTTCCCCCCTCTTTTGAGAAACGGTCCATGGGTTCTTCCGCGATCTACTCGTGAGTTGCGACTTGCCTTCGAACTCCCGATTCGGCTTTGGCGCGCCCCTTCCAAGAATTGGCGCCCGTTGAGTTTCGGCCGACGATTCTTTTAGTCCCTCCTGTCGCTGAAAAACTCTTTTTGGCTACCTCCCTCGACGTGTCTCTCATAACCTTGCTTCACACCCCTCCCACATCCGGGCCAGGTGTGTCCCGCTTCGGCTGAATCTTTACGGTTTGGAAGGTTGTTTTTTTTTGTTCCCCTCACGCGCGTTTAGGTTTTCGTCGCCCCTGTGTCAGTTTTTTCCGCCACCTCCAGAAATTTGCACGTCCTGTGCGCTGGCTGCGGAACGATCGCTTTGTTTTTTTTCAATTTCCCCTTTCTTCGGGCTGGAGGAGATTTTGTCCGGCCTTTTTTGTCAATTTGGCGGTTATTGTGGAGACCGACGCCCCCCTTTTTTTTCTTTTTAACCCGCTTTTTTTTTATCTTGATTGTTTCTTCCCCCTTCTCCACATCTATTGGCCCATTTTGTGTGGGGAGCTTCTCCCCCATGTGCGTCCAGTCATTACATTCGTTTTTTACTTTCCGGAATTTTTTCGCCCTTGGGAGACTGACCCCCTTGAGGTGATGATTATTGCCCCTGGAGTCCTCCCTAGGGAACTCAGGATGTTCAACGTCGGAACTCATGGGCCCACCTTGTCGACCCGCAGGGGCTTTTTCATGGCTTCCTTATAAGATCGATTTTTTTTTGGCCTCTCTTGACAACTCATGCTTTTATTGGGGACCAAGTTTTTCCTCAGTCTTTCCCCTCGGTGACTGGGCTGGTTCTCCGCAGGCTTTCATTTGAGCTTTCGGTTTCGACCCATTCCTCTAAGTGATGGCCCCCCCCCAGATCTTGTCGTTTTTTTTTTGAGGTTGGTTTGGCGTCGTTCCCATTATGTTCCCACTCTTGCCTACACGCCTAGTGGACCGGCGTCATTGTCGCTTCTCGCGGCATCCCCTTTCGTTGCAGTGTTCTCGGTTGCTTTTTCCCTTCCGGAGTTTCTTCGGGAATAATCTCTCGCAAGGGCGTTTTGAGGTCTTTCTTTGAACCCCCCTTTGTACATCGGTGGTCCACCTGGCGTGCATGGGGCGGTAAATCGTCTTTAGCTGTTTTTTCGGTTAACTTGCTTTGCTGCAACTTGGTGCCCCTCCCGATTTCATTTTTTTTGCCCAAAACCCCCGCTGTTTTGCGCGGTTGCGCCTGTCCTGACATCTTTTTTGAACCGGCTTTGCCTTGAACATCGCCCTCCCCGCGACAGTGTTTTTTTTCAAATTTGCCGTCCCCTCTGTCCCCTGTCGTCCCCGTTTTTCCTTTTTTTCCCCCAACCTCGACCTTCCTAATTGAACTCGACGTCCTCCTTATTTAAGTTCTACGACTTCACCCTGACGCTTTTTTTTATATCTTTTTTCCCTTTTTTTTGTCATTTCCAGCATTCGGTTCGAACGCGTTCTGGCGCGTCCCGCCACTTTGAGCCCTACCGTTTCCCCACCGTTTTGTTTCCCCCGTCCCCTTATTTGTCCCTGGCGCCGGAGAAACTACGATATGTTAGCTTCATTTCTCCCCCTTTCTAATCTGGTTTTTTGTTGCAGTGCCTTTTTTTTTAAGCCACAACGATGTGAGTTGTTAATTTAGACAGGTGTGGTGCTCCCCCGTTCTTTTAGGCAGTTGTGGAACTATGTCAATCCCTGGCTAGAGTTTTCTTCCTTTACCCATAGGTCCGCTTTTTGCTCCTCCATAGCGCAGTGGTCCTTGCGGGTTTTTTGGGCCCCCTATGCTTGTCTTTTTTTCGGGGGACAGTCGAGTTTTTTGCAGCCCCCGTTCAAAACCTCTTACTTTGTCTCCTTCCGGCTGCGGGGCATTGACAATTTTGCACTCCAAAGAGTTTCCCCTTTCCCAAGCGCCAAGATGGGTAATTCTGACCGGCACTTAACCCCCTTCACCTTCGCGGTCATTCTTTTTCGCTTTTAGTGTTGCACGCCCCCATCGTGAGACCACTAGCAATGTGTTATCGGGTCCTTTTTTTGAATTTTTTCCCAGTCCTGTAGACCCCCCACCTCAAGTTTTCGTTTCTATTGGTTTCCTTGCCTAGTTTACTCCTAATCCGTTTTTTTTTTTTTCTCGATCAATTGGCTCGACCGTGTCAGGTCTTCTCACCCCTGCAAGTGGTTTCGATCAACTTTTTTCGGCGCGCCTCGGGGCGGCATTGCAACGAGAATTGATTCCCCCTTTCCAGCTCGACCCATTTTTCTTCAAAACCAAAAAACCAACAAAAAACACAGAACCCCAACTCACACCCCCCCACCGCTCGCGGGAACACCAAAAGCTTCTGTAATTTCCATTTTTTTTTCTTTCTCCCTTTACTTGCCAGTCTTTGGTTTACCCCGGGACCCCCCCCCCTCGGGTCTTCACAGTTTTTATGCTGGCAAGTCGGCTCTTTTTAGCATTAAACCAGCGTCTGTTTTTCCCCATAGGCTGTTTTTTTTTATTTTTGTTAGCAATGTCTTTTAACCGTTTTTTTTTGCCCTTTTTGAACGCCCCAATACAAGGAACCCTTTTTTTTTTTTATGAGGTCCACCAGCGCGATAGACTTTCGTCCCCACTTCTCGTCCAGTTTTCCCCTGTTCCCACTTGACCCCGCCTTCGCTCAACCGCTCAACCCTGTTGCGCATTTTCTTCGATAAAACTCCACCTCGTTTTGCTGCCCCGGTTCCCCCCCCCTCCCACTTTTTTTGGAACACCCGGCTTTTCTCGCGTGACTTCGCGAAAACACATCTCCCCTTAGTGTCCGTCTTTCCTTTTTTAATCTTTTTTAGGCGCGGCCGTTGTACCCCCCCTGGCGGCGGTGGCGGGACCTGAGCGACGCAGTGCCCCAATCGCAACCCTCATGGGTTTTTCCCCCCTGAAAATTGTTCTTTGAGTTCTTTTAAACGGGTTGGTTATGTGTGAGGATTGGTGTAGCTTCTCCACTCCCTTTCTTTCACGTCTCTTTGCCGGTTCCTTTGGTTTAATGGCCAAACCCCACCCCCCATCGACCTCCGATTGAACGGTCCGGAGTGTCTTATGTTCCTTTTATCAGCCCCCCTTTTCGCCTTACGCTGGCTGTGTTTGGCGGCTCTTTCTTTAAGTCAACCGGACCCCGCTCTGTGGCCCCCCTGGCAAGACAGGCTGTTTTTTTCCTCAAAGCAGACTGCTTCAACCTGTTCCCACTTCCTGTAGACTTAATTCAAATAGAGTAACCACCCTTTCCTTGCGTGCAAGATTAGATTGAAGCGAGTTTATCTCTCTTTTAATTTCGTGCCCACTAAAGGATCGTTCCCACCCTACCATTCTTTGCACTTCGTTACCCTCCAAGTCCAGGACGTTGGCAATATCCTTTTCCCCCGAACCTCCCTGTGAAATTGGGACGTGGAGTCGAGAGTCGCGCCCGTTATCTTCCTTTCCCTGTACTGGCGTGGGTTCGTTAATCTTGTCGCAGGTTTATTCGACAACCCCGCGACATACCCCCCTACCCTCAAACATAACCCCCCAGAGCGTCTCTAGACCGGGCACTCTAGTGTTTCCACGTTCAAACCCACTCTTTTCCCGCGCGCGTGGTTGGTTCTTTTTTACTGGCTCGAACCCACTCAGCGTAAGTTGAGTCCCTGTAAGCCAACCCCTTGAACGCTGTTTTCGTCGTCGACAATCGTTCCTTCTCTTTTCTTAGATGTATCCCCATACTCGGCAATTCTCGGCACGTCCCCGTTGTCTGGGGCTTCAACCTTGGCCGCCCACTCTCCGTATGTCTCGAACTTTGCCCGAGGTCTTTGGTTCGAACTATGAAAAGTGGCTCGGAGACCCTTTTCTTTAAAGCGTAAGGACGGTCATCGTGCCTGGCCCTCTGCGGGTTTGTACGATTTATATATAAGGGGGTTCTCCAATGCTCCCAGGTTTTCAAGATCGGGCATCTCGACTTGTCCACGTGGAGGGCTTTGCGCAATTCCGATCCCCCCTGCTCTGGGACATTGCGTGTCTCCAATTTTTCGGTTCCCCCCCAAGAACGCGCAAATACAGGACCGGCTTCCCAACAACCCTTCAATTCCCTGCCTCCCCCCCCTTCTTTTTTGTGAACATTTGACACAGGAGGGGTTCTAGGGATGGACACCCCCTCGTGATCCGGACATTTCTTTAATTTGTGACCTCTGGCGAGATTTTTGCATCTTCCTGATTCTGTGAAGGCCCGACCCCCACACTGGCTGTATGTGGATCACGTTCTTGTCTACGTTCGGCGTGGAATGGAGAGGGAAACTATTTTTCCTTTTTCGGGGGCTGTTCTTCGTGCTGCCGCCGGGACCAGTCCGATTAGTCGAAGGACATCTTTTTTTTCCCCCTCTAGAAGTGCAACCCGCAATTCATTCGACAAGGCCGTTAATCCAATCGTTGCCTTTCGACCTTCAACGCGCGAATCCCACCGCCTCTGCTTCCCCCCCCATGGCACATACGACCTTTTTTTTTTTTTGCCGCGTCCCTCCCCACCTGGGTTTTCGTCCCAGCGCACCTCTCCCCCATATAGTGTTTAGTGTTCTTTTTCTAAAGAGAAGCCCCCCTCAGCGGAACTTCCAAAACGAAGGGGTATGGGTGACTAGGAGGTGCGATGTACTCCGGGCTTCTTTTTTTTTTTTTTATTAGTGGGTCCTCTTATGTGCTAAAAGCTGAATCCCCACGCTTGTTTTGGGCACTTTCGAAAGGTTCGCAACCGGCCCCGGGATTATTTCGTGTTTTTTTCGCCCCTCGGCCACATCCAGCCCTTGTCGAAGGCCTCCTTCCGACCCCCCTTTCCCCGGGACGTTTTCTACCACGGTATTCTCGTTGTGGTGGCGACCTTCAATTTTGTCTTTCCCCCTTACCGAAAACCCGCCTGCGGCCGCCTTGACTTCCTACGGTGGGGGCCAATGGTTTTTCCTTTTTTTTGCCTTTTTTTTCCCTTCGTGGCTTGGCGTCCAATGCGATTACCTGACGTTCCCCTTCTTAAACGCGCTTTGGATATTGGCTTCCCTCCCCTGCCCCAACACCTTGGGTAGTCCGAGCGCGACCATGGGTTTTCCTTACGATAGGAAAGACCCAGTTTTCTAATGCTTCGTCCCCCTGCCCATGTGCCCAACGTCTGGCTCTGCCTCGTAGTTTTTCATTGTCCTGGCAACAGCCCTACACATTGCTTTTGGGAAAAGCCCTCTTTCCCCTGGGGTCCGAAAGCTTATTTATGGCCCACAACGCGACCCCCAGGAAAACAGGTGCGGGCCCATGGAGAAGGGGCCATGGAAACAAGTGTTTCGTCTTTCTCCCCTTCACAACTTTGACTTGATTTTTGTTTCCGGACCGCCAGGGCCACTGAAAAACAACCTCCTTTGGACTCTTGCTCTGTCATTTTTTCCCGCTTTTAATTCACCTTGCCCCCCCTTTTCGGACATTCTCCACATTTTCTGGGATACGGTCCAGCCTCTTGTTTCCAAAAAGGTCAGAGGGTCCCCGACACCAGTGGATATATTTTGCTTCGGGCTTTTTTTTCCACTTTTCCTCCCCTTTCGTCCAAATCTTTACGTTCCCCCTGGTTTGCTGCCATGAATCGCTAAACTTCGCTTTATTTCAAAACTCCTTTTACATTCTACCAGTGGGCCGCTTTCCTTTTTTTCCTCTAGCGCGGGAGCCCGAGGGACTGGTTTTTTTTCTTATGCGGAGACCATCGATTTATCCTTTAAGAATCGGGCACCAGGTGTCCCCCTTGGCTATCGCTTTTTCTTTTCTTTTCCTCTTTCCTCCCCTTTTTTTGAGTCGGAGCTGCTCCATTCCAGGGCATTTTGGACGTTTTTCCGATCTTCAGTTTCTTTGCCCATTCTTGGCTGTTCCCGGGCGCATTGTTTTCCCCTCTCTCTGTGTTTTTGGGCGCTCGTTTATGCTCTTTCGGGTGCACGCGGTTTTGCGCCTTTTCCTGTGTTTTTACACCATACGCAATGTTTTGTGGCGGCTACAGCATGTTTAAAATCTGGTAGCGATGGAGTTTTTCAACTACTCTTGTTTTTGGCCCCTTAGCTTTTGTCCCCCCCCTTGGCCCGGGGATCCTGGCTCAATGGTGCGTTTGGCAGGAGCGTGTTTAAGGGCCCACCCCTAACTTTTTCCGAGGAACGTGCCCCCAAGGCCCACTGCGTCTCGGAGTTTCTGGAAAGGTTTCTTCCTTGACTTTTCCCCCCCCCCCCCCCTAATGTTCCCTATGTCCTTTTTTTGTTTTCCTTTGATCCGACGCTTGTACATTGCCTGTTCTTTCAACCTTTGACTCGAGTTTCCCACAACCTCGATCGGTCCGGATGTGCAGTCAGTTTGACCCCGGACTTTTTTTTTTTTTTTCCTGTCTTACAACACATCTCATTTGGCGACATATGTTGATTGCTGGACCATTGATTTGCCTGTGGTTCGTCCGAGGTCTTCGCCCCCTTTCCGTAGTCACCAAGTGGTTTTCCGTTTACCGATTCAACAAACGAGGCCGTATTTCGGTTAGTGATCGTAACTTCCCTAGCGTCCCAGGGGTACGCCCTTGCATCCAGATTGACCATGAAGGCGCGGAAATAGGTCCCCCTTCTACTCTTTTTTGCGGATGATCTGAACGTCCCCACCCTTTGAGCCCGTCGGGCATTAGTCCATTGGCCCCGCGTCCTTTGTGCAGGGGTCCCTCCCCCCCGAATACATTTGCCCGGTTGCGTCTTTCTCCCCCCCTCGGCAAGCAGGTTGCATTTAGTGGACATCCTTACTGCCCACGGCTTATCCAGCCATTTTCACCTTCTGTCGAAAACCATTTACTCCCCCCCCCCGAATCCTCTTTTGAGGACTCGGATTTTTCCCGTTATGCGGTTCTTGCCGCGATGACTGTTGTTTTCCGGTAGGCGTTTTTCAGTCGGATCCTTGGCGCCCCGGATTTGCCACGTCATGGCGAAGGAGACGGCCACTTTTAAAACCGACGATGCCGGGCATCCTTTTTGACAGTTCCTTCACCCTGATTGGATCCCATATACCCCGTGTTCGTCGGGGCGAATACCCATCCCAACGACACCCCCCTTCCTTGATTAACAGTGCCTTTGCCGAACGGTATCACGACTTTCGGCCCTGGTGGAGTTGTCCGTTAAGTTTTCTCCATTTTTCCCTAGCAGGAGACAAGGCAGAAGCATTATCATTGTCTTTAAGGTAAGCGTGTCTCGATCGGAGTTCGCTCGCCGTCTCCGCCTTTGTGCTGGGGCCTGGTTTTTTTTTTGCTTTGCGGCCGTTGATTCTGGGCGCGCGTTTTCACTTTTGCGAGTCGGGTCCGAAGTGGTTCCGGGTTTGACGGGATTTAGTCTGATTTTGCTGCGTGCACTCTTCGGCTCGATTGCCCTCAGCTGTGGGGCTATATGGCCGACGGTAATATCCGCTATTCTGTGCATATGCCTCCCCTTTATCGTTTTTTGGGACTGTAACTTGCTCTCTAAGGACGACGTCCCCTCCGGTCACGCGACGGCCACAAAGGTCCTGTTCAAAGCCTGTGGCGAACTTTTTTTCACTTGTCCGGCCTATTGCCCTGGCGTCCATCTTTGCAACTAGCCGAGGCCCTGCAAGCGGTTCTGCTGGGTCTGCGTTAATCTTTTTAGGCATACTGTTTGTTCCCTTGACCTTGAAAAACACGTTCCCGATGTTACCCCTTTGCACCAAAATTTTTTCTTGCTTAGTCGCTTTGCGCCTCTGTGGGTTTTTCTTTGGGTTGAGTTGTTTTGACCCAGGTGTTCATTTTTCAATTGCAAGCCCACGCGTTGACCGTTGCTTGTGTCTAAGTTGCGCTAGATAGTAATCTGGCATTAGGGAAGATTTGCTTTTGAGAGCCCTTTTTCCCGGTATTCTCTACTTCCTTTCGAGAAGGGTTCTCTCCTTGGGGGGGCGTTATTGGAAATCTTGGTTTTCCCCGTGGAAGGCCCCCCGTTCTTGTTTTAAGGGTAGGGACCAGTGCTTCCCCACTTTTTTTTTCCGAGGCCCTTTCTTGCGCGACAACGCCGCTTTTATTTTTTTGCTGCTTTTTTTTATCTCTTGGTTGGACCGTGTTGTTCCAGTACATAGATTCTGCGCTCCTTTCAAGTGTGTGTATGATTTCCCAAATAGGGTCCAATCTCCCAAGTTCAACGGCGCCTGTCGCTGTTTTCGACCCTTAGGTTCCCTCCCTGATGTTGGAACCGTCCCCTTTCCGAGGATCTCTACCATCCCACACTCCCCCCCGCGTCTCTCTCCTTTTCTAAAACTGGCAGCAACCACCTTTTATTCGGACTTTGTATCCTCAGTTCCCCGACCTACTCCTTGCATCTTCTTTCATTGTTACAAGCGCTTGTCTTATTTTTCGGCCTTCTCCCACGATTGAAGACCTTGGTCTCCGGATTTACCGGCTGGTTTTTCTTTGCCGATTTCATCAGAAAACTTTGAGTCTCGTAATAGGCCTTGGTGTTTTCGAGTTTTCTTCTCTTCGGTTCCATATGACCGTACCCTTTGCAATATCTAGGGCGAAAGTTCTCACTATTCTGCAGGTCTTTGTCTATCCGGCAGCCCCCCCCCCACTTTTTTTATTTCCGTTTTGGAGTAAGAGAACCTTTTTGTTGACAGTCGGACCGTCCTCTTAATTTAATTGCACCCCGTTTTGTCCATGCTCCGTTCCTTTTTTTTGCGTTTCTCACTAGGGTTCTTCCAGGTTCCCATAGCCTTTTTTGACCAAGACGCCACCCGGTCAGCGCCGACTCGATTCCCAACTTCAAGCTTTCTTCTGTTTTTCTCATCTTCGTGGTCGGGAAGGCATTTTGTTTCTTTACGAACACCAAGTCTTTTAAGGTTATCGAACAAAAGGCTGTCCCGGTTGGTCGCCTCTTTAGACAAATGATCGTTTTCTG
>Ga0179593_1571409_pt1 | contig 15419 bp, 18 predicted proteins | sample CZODoug2_1_08_16_FD_185931 | JGI IMG/M metagenome (GOLD analysis project Ga0179593, IMG submission 185931) | Vadose zone soil fungal communities from Angelo Coast Range Reserve, California, USA - CZODoug2_1_08_16fungal (PacBio error correction) | ecosystem: Environmental > Terrestrial > Soil >... | reverse complement strand
TTTTTGTTTCCCCAAGCCACCCTCGACTTTAAGCCTTGTACTCTTCCGACACCCGGCGCCCGGGATGTTTTCAGTCTTATCTGAACCTACCTGTGATACTGGCTCAGCTTTCAACTCGGCGCCAGTTACGTATAAATGCCGTCCTTTTCTTTCCCTCTGTTAAGGATTTAGATTCCTTTCATGCTTACCTTTCAAAGCGAAGTCGTTCTTATGTGGGAAAAAATTCTTGTGTCCCCAGACTCTTTATTTTCAATAGGCGATGTCCCTGTAGCTTTCTCTCTTTTTTCTGTTCGGTGTTCTTTTTTGCAGAAGAATTGTCCTTCTCGCTCTTCCCGGCCGATTCTAGATTTGTGTTGCAAGCTTCAACTTAGCTTCTTCGAGCTCCTCCTCCTCTTTTTTTCGATTAGTTTCTTTGTTTTTTTTCGACCTCGTACTTTTCCCTTTTTTCACAAGTAAGTCGCATACGTTTACACCCTTTCCGGCTGATAATTCCTTTTCTGCGAACCCTGGTTCGGTGTTCCATGAAAGATTTTTTTCTTTCCTTAAGGGATGCTTTATTCTCCTTTTTTTTTTTTCCTGGCGCGAACATTTTTCGAAACCGAAGGTTTTTCCTGAATGTTTTACGGGTCCTTCATTTTCCCCGCGCAACGACGTGCAAGCTCCTGTGCATTTTTCTCTTATGGATTTTTCCCGGTCTCTCTTGAAACTTTTTTTTTGTTTTCCTTTCTGTTCATGGGGAGTTAAACCAAGATCTTCGCAGTCCTTTTCGTGCTTTTCCTGGTGACCTTTTTCAGTTTTTTATGCGCGCCTCTTTTGCATCCCCAACCACTTTCTGCAATCCAGTCCTTTTTCCCCGAGCGGTTCATCCCCGATTAGTGTTTTTTTTCCTCAGATGATGCTTCCTGGTCTTTTTACACAACCCCTTTCGAAGGCATGGCCGCATGAAAACGGACCATTTAACTTCTACAGTTCTGCCTTCCTTCTCATCTTTACTCCTCCGTCATCCCAGTCCCCCTCTAGTTCGTATTTAGTACCCGTTTGCTAGAGGTTCACCTTTCTAGAGTGCTTTTTCCCAACCAGCCCCCCCCCGACCGTATTCTCTCAGTTTCCCCCCAGGAGTTCTTTTTTTCTGTTTGTAGTGTAAGATGGCCTCTCTTTTACTGGGTTTTTAATTTCTGGTATTTCAGGTCTCTATATTCTCCCTCCCCTTTTTTGCATCAACGATTATGTCAGTTTCTTCAATGTTCCCCCACTTGGTTAATTCCGACGGTATCCCTCTTTTTTTTGTCGAGTTTTATTTTTTAGCCTTTTTAAACTTTTTCTCTGACCTTTTTGATTGACGATTCGAGATTTTTGAGAAATTTTCATGAACTCCCTACCTTCTTCCCCTCCAGAGCCGGCGGTAATTTTCCACCTTTTTTCTTCTCAAGCCCCCTTCAGATCTTTTTGGACTCTCCTCAAGTTGGTGGTTCCACTTTTTTGATCTGGCTACCCCAATTTTATACGGGCTGACTTCACTATGTAGGTCTTGCCCCCCTTAGAGTCTTGCTCCTCCCGGCCTTTCCCCTAGCTCGCTTCCTCCCCCTTTTGTAGTTTCGTTCGCGAACACCCCTCCTTGTCGCCTTTGTTATATTTCAGACTTCTTCCGAGAGATGTGGGGAACGCCCCCCCCTGGCTACTCCCAATTTTTCTCCCTGACGAGCTGGGCGAGGCTCGTCTTGGTCTGCTTTGACGTGCTTCGTTGATATTGTTTCGTAAAGTCTTGTGCCCTTTTCCCCGGCTTCTCCCTTCCCTCCCTCCCCTGAGATACAATGTCCCCCCAGCGTCCTACCTGTCCATTTCTCGAACAAGACTTCCCCTTTTTTTTGAGGATTTTCCTACGACCCCCCTTTTCGACCCCCTCTGTTAAGACAGGCAAAACGTTCTTGACTTTGAAAGGCTGTTTTTTAAGGTAGTTTCCTTCCTGGACCAACTCTAAAGTCTCTTTTACAGAAACTCTCAGGTTTCCACTTCCCTTATTACAGAGAGACTGCAAGGATAGGTATTTTGCGAAGGCCCCAGAACCCTTTGTCCTCCTTCCCCACCCCTGTCCCTTTCACCTTATTCTTCGAGTGTTCTTCGGAATTTTCCCTCTTCTCTTGAAAGCTCCAAGCCTCTTTTTTTGCTTTTGTTCCCTCCTAATGTGCAAGCCCAATTTGTTTTAAATTCTTTTTGACTAGCGATACTCTATGATTATGGCGCTTCACTTTCAAGGACTTTTGGCGGCGGACTTGCTTCTTGCATTTTTGAGCACTGCGCACTTTTGTTATCTTTGAGTCTTATTTTTTTTCTCAGCCTGGATCTCCCCGTTTTAGACCCAAGGGGCCCCAGTGCACAGTTTCACAGAGACCCGACAAAAGTTCAACTTATATTTTATGTTGTGTGAGATTCCGAGTCTAGTTTCTAGAGTGAAAAAGGTGAGGATTCCTTTTTTTCCCCCTTGATGATTTTCTTTTGTAGTCCCTTTCGAAACCTCTTTATTACCTTTTTCCCATTGAACCTTCTGCATCCCCTTCCTGGGCCAATTTCATCCGATGTCCCTTGTTTTTGGTGACCTCCCAGAGTAGAACCTGTAGATTTTCTCCTCAAGCACCCTCTTGATAGAGCATCTCTTTAGGGATTGTAGACCCCCCCGCCATTTTTAACCTCTCCCTGCTTCCGAGCGAGCGCATCTCCCCATCAAACTTTCTAAACCCTGTCTGTTCCATGGAATTCTTTCTAAGTAGTCTTGGCAAATGGTGCAGTTTTTTTCTCAGATGATTGGTTTTTGTGTGCTGGAAGTGCCCTTTATGTCCTAGCTCTTCTTTTCTATATTTGCCGCCCGTCCGTTCTATTGACGGGACCCCTTCGGTCCTAACCTGAACTCCCTCTGCTCCCCTCTCGTGACATGGTTTTTTTCCTTGGCAGACTGCCGCGGCGCTTTCTTCTGACGCTCTTTCATCATTTTTATTCTCTTTTTTAAGCGGCTCGGCGGTCTTTTGATACTCCGCCCAGCGCGCCGATCCTCTCCTTGGCCCTTGAGCCCTGAACTCCATTTTCGCCGGCCATCCCCGCCTGCCAGCTCCGATTCTCCCACCTTTTGACGAACCCCTTTTTTTCCTCCGCTCTCCTTTTTTTGTGCCCATCCCAATTTTTGGAAAGTGGCCCCGGTTTTTTTCCCCGTTCGGGTTGTTTTTTCCGAACGACTACACCGTCTTTACTTCTATCCGCAGCTGGCCCTCTCGTTCCCGCTCAGGTTCTTTCCCCTTTCCCCTTTTTTTACCCCTGCAGACATCATCGAAGACTACACAAGAAACTCGTTCTGACCCGTAATGTTTTAGAAAAAGCCTATATGATGGGTAGACCTCAACAGCCTGATTTATCCCGTCTTGGATATCCCTGTTCTTTACTGTAAACAGCGTGTTAAGTTCTCTCCGTTTTCTCTTCATATTCGCCCCCTTTGAGGACATCCGGAGATTGTCCCTGGACCCACTTCGCTTGTGCCTCCTAGAAGTTCTCTCAATTAACCCTTCAAGCCTACCCTTCCAAGTCGTGTACCCCATTCCCCGGCGTGGAGACGAGATAGTAGACTTCCTCTTTTAGTAGTAACTGGCCCCCCCCCCCACCAGTAGGCTTATAACTTTCCCCTCTTTTTCCCCTACTTAAGAGCCTCATAATACACACTTGATTAATCTTGTGATCTTGCCGTGCAAGACTGTTGCCGCCCCTGCTCCCCCCCAAGATGCGATGGTGAAAAGCTACTGTCAAAGTTTTTTTTTTTCCCAGAACTTCCTTTTTGAAGGAGAATCCTTTCAGCCGGCTTTTCTGAGCAAGTCTTGGTTTTTTCCTTCCGTTCGTTTCCTTTCGATGGAATTTCCGAGGACCTCCTTCGTTGTTTTTTCCCCCACTCCCTCCTCTGACTCCACCCCCCCCCTTTCCTTACAACAGCGCTTTTTCCTTTTTTTGGGAGTGCTTGCTACAAAAAGTTTTTTTCAACAGAGTTTTCCAAGAAGGCTCCCCCACTCCCCTGCAGAGTAAATCAGAGGTTTTTTCTCCTGGGACCGTTTTGTTCAGCTTTTTTTTGGGTTTCCCCCGTGCGCGCGGTTTCCGACTCCTGGTTCTACGGTGAAACCCAGGTCCCCCCTTTTCTTCTGGGCACCTCTCGACCATAGCTCCTCCCTGTAAAGATTTTTCCCTTTGTTGGCGATTCTCTGGCTCCCGACCGCTGTTTACCCCTCACCTTCCGCTAGGAGTGGTCCCCTATCTTTTTTTCGTTCGCTGTTTCAGTTTTTTTTTTCTGACCTTTCCTTTTTTATTTCAAAACCACCCCCTTCCCCCCGGGCTTTCCGTGCTTTTCCGCCTTATTGTACGCTTGGTAACGCTATTTTTTTTTTTTCTACAGGTGCCCTTGAGACTAAAAGGGCTTTTTTAGCCCTCGCATTTCTCCTCACTCCGGAGTATGTTTTGGTCTCTTCGCGATTTCTGTGGACATCAGTTCCTTTTTCCTGTAGGCGACCCCCTCGAGGTTTCACTGGTGCCGTCCCAAACGTATTCACCTCACCCCCCCCACCGATCGCATCTCTCATCCCAAAAGCGCCTTCCTCCACAGAGGGGCGTTGTCCCCCCTCAGCATGTCCTCCCGAGGCCGGTGAATCTTTTCTTTGAGGCTTTTTTCCAATCTTTTCGACGCTAGTTCCCCTTGGACCTGACGGAATGGTCCCCGCTTTTCAACTGTGAGCTTCGCTGGCCAGTTTATAAAAGCTTTTCCCTGATGACTTGAGAAATGTTCTCCCCAGTTTTTCCCTGAAGAAGTTTCGCCCCTCTGGCGTACATTCCCTTTCTACTCTGTGCTCCCCCATATCTTTTTCCTTACTTGTTGAGAGCTATTCCTTATTGGACCAGGTTTTTCCTTCGAGATGACTTTCCCCCCAGGCCATGATGCAGTGGGATACTTTTCCTCATCCTTCCCTACCCCCTTTTGATTCTTTTTTTGCCAATTCCCCACGGCGGAAGTCTTCTTCAGATTGTTCCGGCCAGCCTGTTCCTTTTTTCTCCTCCCCCAACCCCCTTTCAGAGTTCTTTTGCCCAACTCCTGTCCCCCCCCACTCCCGGTACTGCTCTTGAGATGTGTTTTTCCTTTTCCCGCATTTTTTTGAATTCTCTTGTTGCCGGGGCTAATCCTCCTTGTGCTAGAGCACGATGGCGTTTTCTCCCTAGCCCTCTTTGAGATGATCGATCGCGCTCGGAGTCGTGAGGTCCCTGAATACCATTTTTCCTATTTGTCATTTTCGGGCCTTGGTATCGGAGTAGTGACCCTTTTGTTCCTAGCATAACCTTTTACCCTAGACCCCCCCATTTTAATTTTTTCCCCAGTCTGGCTCTCCGGGGTGTTTGTCCATTTTTGACCGATTTTTTTTAGTTTTCTTTCTATGCTTTCCCTTCTTCCCCTGGTTTCTCAGATCAGATCCTCCCTCCTCTACGGGATTTTGGGCATTTCCCTTCACAGGTTCTCTCCCCCAAACTTCTTTTGAAATTCTCATCGTTCTTTCTAATCTGCGTTTTGAGCTCAAGGGCTTTACCGGTGATACCCTCCGTTGCTTTCATGTGCTTTCTTTTTAATCAACTCTCTGTTTTTTTTTCCACAGGCTCGTGCTGAGAAGACACCTTCCCCCCTTTCCGCGGACGCCTGTCTCTTCTGAATGATTTTTTTCCCCCAACCTTTCCTTGTTTTCCCTTTTCAATTGTCCTCCCTTTCCCCTCCAGACGCACAACCTTTTTGTCATGTTATATTGATCCTTTTTTTTTGGGTTCCCTCGACTTATGACCCAGTCCCCCTCGAATTTCCCCTCCTTTCGGGAATAATGGACTTAATTAAAGACTTGAAGCTTTTCCCTCAAATCTTTTTCCTCTTCTAATTAGGGTCTATTTATCCCCTCACTCTCTCTTTCTCCTGAGGCCCAGTTCACACTCCCTATCACTTACTTATCTCCCGAAGCTGGATTTTTTTTTTTCTTCTCTCCGGTTTCTTCTAGGGCCGCCTCGAGCACTTTGAATTTTACTCATTTTCTCTCGATTGTGCCTTTTACGGAGTTTTTGATTTTTTTTTGTGGACTTTTCTCTTTTGAAGTAGTATTTCTTCTGCTCCCGGCATCGTGCAGTGTGCACCTTCCTTATTTTCCTGTGAAGTAGCGCTCCTTTTGCTTTTCCCCCATCGGTCGCGAGGGTCCCACTACATGCCCCCCAGTTCCCACCCTTCCCCTGCCAAATACACAACTTTCGGGAGATCCCCCCTATGGACTTTTCTGAAGTGATTCCCCTTTCTGAACTCTTTTTTCTGTTTTTAGACCCCATAGTAGACGTCCTGGACCCCTTTCACTAGTATATTCCTTCCCCTTCAGGCTCACCCAGAGTTTTCAACTTTCTAGGGATCCAATGTCCTTCATCGCCCCCTCCCTTTTCCCAACGACGACGTTGTTTATGTTTATCGTCTGGGGTTCGCTCATTTGCCCCCTCCCCTGGGACATACCCCTCCACAGAACTTCTTTTCCGGTGGGAATAGGCCTCTCTTCCTATTAGATAAAATGCCGAACTGTCCGACCTCTCCGACCCGCTCCCCTCCCTGATGTCTTGTCCCTCTTCCAGAACCTTTTTTCTGTACGAATCCCTCCTTGAACACCCCCCCTTCGGTGATCCGGTCCCCCCCTGTAGCAGGCCGTCCCCCTGCTACACTGCGGACTTTATGTCCGAAGTATTCACTTCCGCCCCCCCTCGGATTGGCCTTTTCCGTCACATCCCCTAGTCCCTTTGCACGAAAAGCACTTCTTTTCAAGAATGTTCCGGACCAGCGTTTTTTTCTTTTTTTCTTTAACAGTAGCTCCGTACCTTAGGAATCCTTTCTAGATAATCTTCCCTTATCACCTTTTTTGGATTTTTTCTCCCAGACTTTTTCAGAGCTTTGTCCAGCGCACGTATCCCCGAGATCTTTTTCCCCCTTTTTCTCGATAGTTTTTTTTCCCTCGATCCCCACCACAAGTTGACCTTCGCATTGAGCTCGGTTTAGGATTTACTCTGTGTGGTCATTTGTCGTTCCTTCGAGACCTTCCCTCGTCTTTAGTTTCCCGCAAGCATGTTTTCTAGAAAAACGTCCCATTTTTCAACAGCCGATCCCCTAAAGATTTTGTCCCTATTTCATCCTTCATTTTTTGACTTCCCTCTTCTTTTAAATGGCTTGTTTCTCGGGTCTCGTCGTTGATTTGAGATTTCCAATTCCAACTTTCCTCTTTTGATTTTTCGTTCACAGAAGTCAGATTTTTCCCCCCCCTACTGATTCCCTCCATTTATGCTGTTTCCCCTTTCAGCCAGGTTCTCCTCAGAGGTTTCGTTTACGGTTGATTCGCCACGATTTCTCTTGCTCGTTTCCTCTCCTCTTAGCCCTTTTTGCTCTCCTCCCCGGCGGCCTAATTTCGACAAACCCAGCTCACTCGGTAGTGTATCCCCCGACTGAGATTTCCTCTCATTTTTTTCCCCGGAAGAATCCCCTAGAGTAAATCTTTCTTTCCTCAGATTTACACCTCATTAAAAAGTCTCTCCTTTTTTTTCGTTTTTTTCTTTTTAAAGTTCCGTCCCAGGAAGAGAGGTTCTTCCGTTCCTCAGGATTTGACCTCCCTCTCAATGATGCTCCCGAGATCCTTCCGACTGTATTCCTTTCTGTTTTCTTCTTTTTTTTTTTTTTTTTTAGTTCTTCTACTTTTCCCCCACTACAGGCTTTTCCAGTGAGGGCCTATCCGTTTCCTTTCTGGAGTCGTGGACTGTTTTCATAGCCTCCTTTCCCGCCTCTCTTTCCCCCCGTAGATGCAAAAGCTGTTTAGTTTTATCTTACACCCATTCCCCTATAACCCTCCTTCCCTTATCGCCCTTCACATTTTTTTCCGGAGAAAATTCTGAGCAAATTCTTCGCTTGTCTCTCGGTTTCTTGTGAAACTCCTCGTGTTTCCTAAGTCTTTTTCCCCCCTTTTGGGCAGCCGGTTGGGTTTTACAGATCCTCCGGTTTTTTGACCCGATCCGTAGGTGGGTCCTTACTCGAGAGCCGGTTCCTCTTACTTTCGAACCCCCCCCCGAAAGGATCTTTTCCTTTTGTAGAATAGCCTCTGCCCCCAAACATAGTCACTTGGGTCCGATGAGCAGTTAGCCACCAGGCCTTGCTTCTTTACTTTTCTGTTCCCCTTTCGAGTTGCTAACTCCGGTTTTCCTATGTTTATAGCTTCTCGATGCCCCTATGTCTAGTCTTCGTAAGGTTTGGTCCAGGTCCCCCCCCTCCTTAGGTGAAGACATAATTCTGGACCTTCTGCCGGGATCAAACCAGGCCTCCTCCCCTTATTTTTCTTGCTCACAAGCACCTGTTTCAGTCTTAGTAGAATTCCTTCTTTTCGTCGCCCCCCCTTGAACTTTCCTACCTAACAGCCCTTTTTTTTTCCCTCCCCCCCCCCCCCTTCGCCTGGCTTCCTAATACTGGGCTTTTGTACTGAGTGGTTGCCCTTAACTGCCCTGAGGCTTCTTTTTCCCCAATCATCTTTTCTTGATTTTTCCTTCAATTGGCGGTTTGGTCCGCATGGAGGAGGGCTTCTTTTCCTTTCCTGGCCTCCATATATTAAGTCTTTTCTGAATTTTTTCGCAACTTTTTTTTTGGTTCACTCCCCGACCCCCTTCCCCCCCTCATGCGACACCATCTTTCCTGTGGTTTCTCTTCCTGGGGCAGTTCCCACAGGTGCCTTCACCTCCATTTTTTTTCTGAATTCCCCCCCCCCCCCCCCCGGCGAAGAAGTCTCATTTCGGTCACCCCAATACCCCTTCCCGTCGTAGAGATTTTCCTGCGCAGGGTTTCCGGAGTTTTTTTTTTTCCCCTTTTCTTACCCCGTCCTGGTCTGTATCGAAGGCCCCCCCCCTCGTCCCCATCCTTTCCCCGCCCGGTCCCCCCCCCCCGTTCGACCTTTTTTTTCCACGTCCCGCCGCCCGTAGGATTTTTGGCGCCTCCATTTCCTTATCACCATGCGGCACTTGAGAAATTCGCGTTCCACGTTTTCGCTCTATCCTTCCTTCCCCTTCCTTGTTTGGCCCTCTCTCCATGTTTCCATGTCGGCCCTTTTAGGTAATGTCTTCGGAAAAAACCCCCCTTGGTCTGAACGATTCCTTGCAGATTCCCCTTCTCTCCAGTTGATTTTTCTCGAATGCTGCTTCTTGACGCAAAGTCGGCACCCTTCGGGCCCAATCCGCCACGTATGAAGAGTTTCTATAGCCCCCTTGGGATTTCTGCAGTCCTTTCAGCAGACTGCAGCCTCGTGTTCTTCGAGCCTTTCTTCCTCAACCCGGCCGCTACTGTTCACCCTTCAACCCCTTTCCCCCAGACTTTTTTCTCAATAGCAGAGACCTCGACTCTTTAAGGCCCCCCGGCTATTCGGACATTCCTTCAAGACTCTCTTTTAAAGCATTCTCCAGTTTTTCTTTTCTTAGCATCAGACTCTCCCCTTCGGAATGGGACTGAGAAACGCTGCGCCTCGGGGTCCATCTTTTTTCCATACCTATGTGTCCCTTTTCAGTAGATCCTTCTCCCCAGGAGTCCTCTTCTCCCACTCCTGCAATTTCGGACTCCACTGAGCAGTCTTCTCCTTCCTTAAGGATGTTATTTTCCCCCCTACCTCATTTTTCATTTGGGTGTCTGCGGTCCCTCCTGGCCAGCCCCCCCTGGCTGTATTCTGCAATTACTCCCCTTCCCCTTTGGCGCTTTGTCTCTCCTAAGGAATCCCCCCCATACTTTGCTACCAGTAGTCTTCCCCCCAAGCTTTTTGTTTTTTTCTTACCAGGCCGAGCTTTTTTAGAGCTTTCCGGCGTTGTCGCCGTCCTGCCCATACGCGGAGACCCCCTTTTCGGGCTTTTTCCTTTGACACCCCATGTCCTTTTTTCGGATTCTCCACTGCTTTCTCATGGGCCGGATCGGGAGTTTCGCCCTTGGAGGAGTTTCCGTGGGCGGAAGACTTTTTCCTCTCCGATTTTTTTTCTTTCCTCGACTTCTTTGCTCTCGCTTTTCTTTGATGAAACCTTCCTCTATTCCCCCATGAAGAAGGATGCTTCGAACGATAGGATTGGGCGGATGTTCCTGAAATTGTCCCCCCAACCCGAGGTTTCCCTCAAACTTATCCCCCCTCTTCTTGATGAAGATGCAAGTCAGGGAAACATGTCTCTTCCGGGGTTCCGATGATTTTCTCTAAACTTCTTTTGTGGAATTCCTCCCCAGATAATGAGAGAAATCCCGCTTCGTTATCAACCTCCGCCCAGTTATTGAGTTTATCAACGTTTTTTTTTCCCCGACATTTTTCCGAAGTTCCCTCTCCCCCCTTTCCCCTTATTAAGGGGACCGTCTTCTATTGACCTTTCTCTCCCTTCCCGGTGATTTTCTTTTGTTTCCTCGGTTATCCCCCCCTTTTGGCTTTCCGGTTTTCACCCTTCGAAGGGAGCTCTTGGTAAACTGATACTCTCCGTCCCCCCCTATGGGTCAGAGTGATTTCTTCGTGGAGGAATCCACACCACTGCTCGCCATTGCTTTTCTCATCTTTTCTATTGTACGACTTTTCCCCTCCCTTCCTCATTTCTCCGTACCTATCATTTCCCTCTCCCTGCCCTCCCCACCTCACATCCTCCCCCCCTTCCTCCGAGCCTCTCCTTTCACGTTTTTATCATTTATCCTGCCCCTCGCGCCCTACCCCCCCTCCCTTCCTCGCCCTATGTTCTTCCTCCCTCCTCCTCGCACTCCTCTCTTCCTAACTCACACTCCATCTCTCCTCACCATCTCCTCCTCTCCCCCTATTAACCCCCTTACACCCTCCACCTCCCTCCCTTCTCCCCCTATCTTTCTAACCCTCCAAAATGCGACCCCTCACCCCCCTCGCGCCCATCCCCACCTTCTCTCTTTCCCCCCATGGTCTTTTCACCCCCGCTTTCCCTTCTTCACCTCTCTCCCCTCTCCTCCAGTCTGCAATTCCGCCTCCCCCCTTACAGTCGAAACTCCTTCTTTCTAGGCCTGCCCCTCTTATGAGGATTTTTGGGGTTTGACCAACACGCGGTCTCTTCACCCTAGTCCCCCTCTCCTCAGAGCCAGAGGAATGGACTAAGGGAAGTGCCCCAATTCAATCCACTCTGGGGGCCAACTCTCCTCTATCCCCCTTACCTCTCTTGATTAAATCTCCCTTTCTACGAGCCCGATTTTTCTTTTTGACTTTTTTGCAAACCGCATTCCCTAACAGCCCGTATTCTCCACAGGGGATCTGCTTTTTTCTTTCGTTCCCTTCTGGCCGACGGTCCCTTTTTCCTTTTTTCGACTTTGGGCGCTTCTGTCCCCCCTTTATTCCTGTCTTTTAGAAGATCTATTTCCAGTTGTCGTTTCTTTCTTTGTCGTCCCTAGGTTCCGGGGATACCTTTCCCCTTTTCTGATGTGAGCGTTGCTCTCCTTTCAAGGCCCCAGTTCGCATGGATGTCTCTTTTTTTTTCTTCCTCTCCCCTTCCCGCTAGAACCTTTGGAACCTCTTTTTGCCTCCTTCGATGACCCCCGCGGTCATTTAAAAGTTTAGAGACCCCCTTTTCTCAAAGAGGTTTTCTCCCAAACATTCTTATTTCCCTTTTTCCTGATGTTCTGGAGCCCCTTTTCACAGATGTAGGTATTGAGAACTTACACGACTCATTCGGGAGAGCTAATTTTTTTCCCCCCCTCGTCTTGGAATCTTTCGGGAGGCGACCCCGAGTGTAGAACCCCTCTGTTCCTTTCCCCCAGAGGGCCTTTTCTCCCCAAATCAAAACGGTGATACAGGCGGCCTCTTTCTGGATTTCCGATATGATTCCCTTCTAAGCTTTCTTTTTTTCCTCTGGGGAGTAAATACCCCCCTCCCGTTCATTCGGATCCTTTCTTTTCCCGATGCGCACCACTTCCATTTCTCCTGAGCCTACGCCCCTCTTTCTCCCAAGACAGTTTCCCTCTTTCCTCCAGACTCTTTCGACTTTCTTTTCAGACTCCCCCTTGCCTTAACAAACCGTAAGTAGGAGTTTCCCCGGGTCCGTTCCTTCAGGGCTCTTTGGGCAATTCCTGTCCAACTCCTCGAATTCAGCAGCGTGGGTCCAGTAGTAGTTACGGAAGGTCCAAAGGCTTCTACGAGACACTCCTTTTCCGATTTCCCCAAGCCTTTCTTTTTTCCAATTTCCCCTACGGGTACGAGATGTAGATCCCAGTCATTCCGAGTCCCCCCTAGGAAGATTTGAGTCCCGCTTCTTCTAAGATTCCGTAGTTGACCAGTCCCTCTTTCTTTTTTGCACCCAAGTTCCCTCCCACCGGCTGTCTTCGAGCACTCTTTCCAGAGATTTCTAAGCAGTGCTCCTGTTCAGCTACGTTCAAAGTCAACCTGAAACGAGCACTGTCTTTTACCCTGACCCCTGTCTTCAGAAAGTCTTTACTCCCTTGTGTTTTTCCTTCCCTATATTTGTCCCCTAGTACGGTTAGTTGCGTTTTTTATCTTGAGCCCGGTTTCCCTTAAAGCGACCGGCTTTTTTTTCTCCATCTCTCTTTCCCCCATGCCGTGTTTGTCTTCAACTTTTTGGCTCCCTTTTTGTGCCTTTCCAGCTGGTCCTAACTTGAGAAGCGTCCCCCTCCCTTGTCTTTCCCCCCCCTATCGCTCTTGAAACCGCGTTTTTCCTCTAGCCGAAACGTCTTTCCTTGAACGGTCCATTTCGCTCCCCAGAGGTTTCAGGTGACCTGGGCCTCCCAACTTGACCCCTTTGATCCCCGCTTTTCTAGAGATACCCCTTACATACTCTTAGTCATAGGAGGTTCCCCTCCCCATCCTTTTTTTCTGACTCCCCCACTTCCTTCCAATCGTTTAAGGGGATTTTCAACTACGCTTGGCCGCCTCCCTCTTCTCCCGCCCCCTTTCATTCATGGACGTTTCCTCGAGAAATCCCTCCCGGTCAATGTAGTCCCTTCGAGCTCTTTTTATCTTATTGCGCCCTTCTCCAGTGTGATTTCTGAGAGTGTGAACCCGTGAACTTTTTTTCTTTTAACGGCTTTTCCCCCCCTTTTCTTGAACCTACTCCCGTTCAAAGAGACCTTTCTTCTTTTAATGCGACCCCTTACATACACAGCCCTTGCATTAGTTGGTGTGTTTTTTATGTCCCCCTTTCTTTACGAGTCCTCGTTCAAGGAGTTGAGTATATCGAACTCGACCTAAGCCCCCTTCTTGGCCTCCCGATGTGGTAGGACTCGGAAATTCCTCTCTCGATCGTCAGGTCTCACGAGATTCCATTCCTTTCATCCTCGTCCGACTTCAGGGGACATCGCACTTGGTTCCTTCAGAGCCCCTCACGACCACAATTGAAAAAGTATCCGTTCGTCGGCCCCGGACTAACTAGGCTTCAATTCCCCCCTTCCCCTTCAAACCTCTAGCGCACTTCTGGGAGTCCAGATTTTTCGAGATTGTGCGGGACCATAAACATTCTCTCAACTTTCGCCCCCCTCTCCCAGTTTTTTAATGCTGGTGCTGGGCTAACGAATACTCACCTTGAAGACCCCCGACTCTCTCGTGGCACTTCCCTCTATTAAGTTGAGTTTCCCCTCTTTCTGTTAGTTCCTCCCCTTTCTGAAGGTAGAACTACAGCACTTACTTTGAATTGAACCTCTTCTGGCTTCCCAGATACTCTTGCAAGCGCGATACCGCGGATGTGTAGAGAAAACCGGTGAAGGAACTCATAGGGGCGAATGGGGCGGGGTTTGTTTTTGTGGGGAGGGGGGGGTGGGTTTGGTGGGGGGGGGGGGGGGGGGGGGCGGTGTCGGTTCGGGCGTTCTTTCCCACTTTGCGGTCTCCCAATTTTTTGAGAGGTCTTCCACACCCCCATTCTTTCCCTGATGGAGTCCTCCTTTTCCTTTTGTCGGTGGCAGAAACTTTGCCCTCTCCCCCGACCGGTCTCCCCCCCCCCCTTAGTTCCTCCCCTGTCAGAAGTAGCCCCCTATGGAGCGTCCAACCCTCCCACCTTGCGTTCTCTTATAGCCCTGACTCCCTTTTCTCCCGAAACTGAGGACTAGTAAAGATTTTCCCATTAAACGCCCCCCCTCCTTCTCTAACACCGGTTCTACTTGGTAGTTCATGTCTTTTTTTCCCAATCTGGGCGACCCTCTGAGAAGATAGGGACGTGTTTCCCCTTCAGCTTCGTTTCCCTTTATTTGAGGACTCTTTTCTTCTTCCCCTTTTAGGCGCCTTCTTTCCCGCTTCCCTCTTTTGGTTTGACTGGCAATTTTCCATTTTTCTCCCCGGAAACGTGGTTTGTGGCCCCCTAAAACCCTCACATCTGCCCCCCAAAATGATCCCAGTTTCTTTTTGGCTCTTTCGGACATTTAGTCCCGGTCTTCAACCTTGCCTTACTTTTGAACTAAAAGCCTTTGGTTTGCATGGAACCTCACAGATTCAGCTCAAGTAAAATCTCGGGAGGGTTTAACTGTATCTTTTTCAGATTCCCTCAGCTTCCCTTTTTGATCCCCCTCCCTGATCGTCGAAGGCCCCCGAGGTAAACCCCCCCCTTTTTCATCTATCTTTTCAAGCCTTTAGAGACCCCTTCTCTCCCCTCAGACCCCCCGATCTTGCAGGGGAACGTTTGTTTTGATTATGATTGCTTTCTTTCCCCTTGACGAGATACTTCCTCACCGCCCAGCATTTCCCCCGTCGTGGTCGACCGATCGTTCTGCGCGCCTTTTTTGGTACGTACCCTCCTCTAGGCACTTTAAGGGGACGGCCCGGAACTCGGTCTTCCTTTACCCAACCCTAGCTGCACTCCCGAAGTGTTTTGTCCCAAAATTACTTTTGTAGCTTTTCCATGGATCTAGCTTTTAGCCCTTTTAAGACGCCTGGCCGGTAACCCTTCCTCCCTTTCTCTCATAATAGTCGCGTTCCCTAGAAATAAGGCGCCCTAGTGCCTCTACTACCCCTGCATTTTCTCCCCCAGGAGAAATTTTCTCGGACTTCAAGGCCAAGCGTTTTTTCTGAATGGTAACTTCTTCTTATTTGCACCCTCCAAGTACCCCTCTTCTCGAGCGCCGTTTCTATCTGCCCTTCTCCCCCCTGGGAGTTTTTTTTGAAATGACCGACATTGTCCCAGCACTAGCCCCCCCTTTTTCCTCGTCCCCATTTTCTACTTCCCTCTCTTAGAAGCAGATCTACGCAGATAGGCCCCTTCCCTCCAGGTCTCTCGGGTTTTTTTCGACTTTTCCTTGGTTATTGCATTCCAGGAGGAGTTTCGCGAGAACCTTAATACTTCCTCTCCCGCTGTTGTTCTTTTTGACGTTCGTACTTCTTCCACTTAAGTTTGTAGTCCCCCCC
>Ga0179593_1499701_pt1 | contig 15419 bp, 20 predicted proteins | sample CZODoug2_1_08_16_FD_185931 | JGI IMG/M metagenome (GOLD analysis project Ga0179593, IMG submission 185931) | Vadose zone soil fungal communities from Angelo Coast Range Reserve, California, USA - CZODoug2_1_08_16fungal (PacBio error correction) | ecosystem: Environmental > Terrestrial > Soil >... | reverse complement strand
CAGGTGCCCCTTTGCGGCCGCCAACGTTCCAGTACCCCGTCTCCCCCCCCTCCGTTACCGGGTCCTTGTACTTCCTCTTTTTTTCGCAGCACTTACCTTTGCGGACCTTGGTCCCCAAGCCCAGGTTGGTGAAAACAACTTTCACGTTTTTTTTTGCTCGTGCCCAAAACAGCCCAGTTTCCGGGCCACTCGCCTTCTTCGTGACCTCTCCTTTTTTGTCCTTCTTTTTTTTCTTCAGAGTGGTTCAACATTTTTTCCTCTTTTCTCACCTTTTCGCGGCGTGGATCCCGCCCCCTTTCCCCCTCCTAGTCCATTTCCTCGGCGACACTGTGGCCAAACCTTGAGCCCCCCTCATCCACGTAAAAGGCCCCCCTCTTTTGGGCCATTTCCCCGGTGACAGCTCCTTCGACCAAGGTGTGGTCCACGGCCGTTTTTTTTTCGCGGTTCGGGCACCCCTTTTTGCTTTAATTTTTTTTTGTTGGCCCCCTAATCCCCCCCTCCCACCCCTTCTCAACCCCCGGTCTGTCCGTTGCTCGGTCCTTTTTCGGACGTTACACTTTTTTCCTTAGTGCCCTGTTTTTTTTTTCCCCCGGCTTTGCTTTACTCTGCGGTGGCCACCATGACGTTCCCACCCGACCCCCCTGTATCCTTTTGAAAATGGGTTTTCCCCGACGGGGACGCCCACGTGGTTTCAGTAAGATCGGAGACCCGGTTTTTTAGTCCCCCCCGGGTATGGCTTTTTCCCGTGTCCCCGACCATGGTTTTTCCTTCCCCGTCCTTTTTTTCTTGTGTCTCAGGTCCCTGGAGTTTAGTTTCTCCAGACAGTCCCTTCGGGCGTCACAGTTAAGCCTTTTTTTTGTTTTTGGCACGTCCGTTTTTCCCCCGAATTTCCCCATCGTGGTCAAGAATCGTCTTTTCCTCTTTTTTCGGAGGCTATTTTGGGGATCCGTGTTTCCCCCCCTTTTTCGCCCAGACTCCATCAGGATGTTCTGATTTACCTTTTTTTTTGGGACATCTGGTTTCCTTCCACCCCCCCAAGACAGGGTCCCCTTGTTGATTTTTAATCTTTTTTTTTTGGTACCACCAGGTCGTTTTTCAGGAGCGCTAGTCACCCCTTTTTCCCCCCCGTGTCCATCTTCTGCCCCTTTTGGTGATTTTTTTTTTTTCCCCCCCCTCTTGACGCGCACCTTGAAGAGTTTTTTTCCCGCCGTCTTGGTTACCCCTTCTGAGAATGGTACTTTTCCGTCAAGTCGATGAGCTCTTTTCCCTCAGTTGATAACGGCCCCATGTGCCAACTTGGGTTTTTTCCCTTGCGTCTTTCCCCTTTGTCCTCTTTGTTTGAGTAGTCGAAAGTCAACTTTCCGATCCCCCTGCCTCGGCGGGCAGTCATCTTTGACTGTTTCCCGAATCTTACGACTCAGGGGGCGTGATCCCTTCTCTTTCTTTAGTTCCTGTTCTGTAACTGCAGCAGGCCACCCTGTGCCCAATTCTGGTTCCAAACCCCCCGACCACCTCTTCCGCATCGGGTCGGATCGTCTTTACAAATCATCTCCAAAATTTTTCCCCGTTTTACAGTTTCGTAGCAGTTCGTTCATCGGGGTCCTAGAGGTGCCCGATGGCAGACCACCCAGGGATTTGACCTTTGCGTTTCGTCCCCGCCTACCAGAGTCCTTTTTGTTGAAAGAGGACCTCTTCATTCCTTGGCTTGAACGTTTGCCTTTAAGGTTTTCTTGACGATTTTGCCTAACAAGAAAACCTCTGTACCACAGAACCCCCTGAATTTCCACAACTCCAAAAGTGGTCCCCCCCTCATATACGAATTTGGTTGGTAGGGAAGAACCGATTGCCGGTTGCTCGTAGCCCGTTGGTCTAACCTTGCCAGTGGAAGTCAAGCATTTTCAATCTTACGGGCTTTTTTTGAGGCTCCCCCTCGATTTTTTTTTTCCTGACGCCCGGCCGTTTCCCCCACCCCCCTTTCGTTCTTGCCCTTTCCACCGCACCCCTAGGTTTCCCTCCCCTCCCCTTGACGCCCCATTGAAACGTTGCTCGTCTTCTTTGTTGTTGAGGAATTTCTGATCGTTGTTTTTTGTAGCGGTTTTTTCTTTGGGTACCACCCTCTCTCTGTGGTTCCGGTTCCGCTAGTGGCTTTTTCCGGGTCTTCTTGTCGATCCCCCCCTTGAGGATTGTTCCCCGGATTCAAGAAGCGCTGCTTTCTGCCCCTTTTTTTTTGCAATTTAGTGGGACCCCTTACCGTGTCCTGTCCCGATCACTGACTGTTGCGCCACCCCCACTTCGTCTTGATTCCCTGTTTTCGGTTTTTTTTTTCTGTTGGGTTTCTTGGTACTTTTCCCCCCGTTGGTCGTTTTTTCTGCCCATTGAAGTTCACAAAACCACCCCGACGTCTCTCTCACCCTTTTCTTCATGATTCGTCTCGGGTACCCTGTTTACCACACTCGGATTTCTCCCTTCTTTTTTGACCACTTATATTTGGACTGAAAAGATGGCCCCACTCCGTTTTCTGTACTGCGGTCCCCTGACACTGCGTGGACTCCCCACTTCCCTTGCCCTTTCCCCCGACACCCCCCCGGTGATCTTCCTTCTGTTCCCCTGACTTCATGCGCACCCTCGGACCGTCCGTTTGTCTTTGTGTTCCCGCGTTTCTTGGCCAGTGGGCAGTTTTGGGTGCCTTTTTGCCCTTTACCGCTTCCCCCCCACGACCCCCCCGCGATAGATTTCACCCTTGCCGCTCTTCCCGTCCCACAAGGGTGGGAACCTTTTTGGCAGTCCCTTTCCCGGCCCTCCCGGAGCCTTACTTGGTCCCCCTTTTTTTCAGTTGGTTCCCCCCGGTTATACACCTTGACCCAGTCAGCCGAAGGCTGAGGGCCTTATGGGTTCCCCCACTTGTTTGTTCTCTCGATTGCCCCTTTCCTGGAATTTTGACGTTGCCACTCACTGTCTCCGTCCACCGTTCACCCACTGTCCCGCTTCGACTTCCGCCCCGCGCAAACACTGTTTTTCGCTGCAACCCGCGGGCGACCTTCTTGCTTTTTTTTTTCACCAGCTTTGGACTTTATTTCGTGCAATCTTTTTTTTTTTTTTTTTTTGATCCTTCAGACCATTTTGGGTCAATGGACGACCATTTCTTTTATCCCTATTTTTTCACGCTGTGTCTGGTTTTTTTTTTTCTTGTCCCCCCCTCGGTAAGAGGACCCCCCCACGACGGGACCCCCTTTTGAAAGAGGCCCTCCCCCCTTGTGGAAAAACCCCCCCAACGTGCCCTTTTTTTTTGCTTCCCCTAAGGCTTTTTGACCTGAGAGGGAACCAGGAGGTTCCCCTCTTGCCTTTGAACGGCCGTTTTGGCCTAGGTCTTTCTTCTTGTAGGTTTCACGATTCTTGCCGCTGGATAGGACCTAGTTTTCCAAGCCCCCACCCCCCCTTAGCCAAAATTCCCTCCGGGGCCCTTACCCTTTCTTTCCTGGCTGAAAATTTTTCTTGAAACCCCCCCAGATTTCCCCCCCCACCCAAGTTTTACAGTTGGGCGTGCGCTTTTCAGAACTTTTGCCTTTCCAATTCGGGTGACCCGTTTTGCAGAGTTAGGTACTTAGTGGGCCACCCCTCCCCCATTACCCGTTGGTCCCCGCGTTTGTTCTCCAAGACGAAGGAACGTCCTAGTGGTTTTCCGACGGACTCAGGCCCGGACCTGGTGGTCAGGCAAGTGTTTTTGTGAGGGTTTTACCACCCCCCCCCCCCCCAATTCCCTCAGTCGTCCTGGTGACAGGACCCCCCTTTTTGCCGGGCGTTTTCCTCAATTGGTTCCGATCCCCCAAAGTTTTTGCCTTTTTGTCTTTGTCCCACCCGTATGGATGGTCCTATTCCCGTTTAATAGAGGTGTCCTGTAGTTTAACAGTGTAGGGCACTTTTGCCGAGTTAGGGTATGTTTAGGGATCCCTATAATCGAGTTCCCCTTTGGAGTTTGGCTCGTGTTTTCCCCTATTTAGTCCGGACTCCCTTGGAGTCTTAGTACGATTGCTGACTTCCCCCGTTTTTTCTTTCATAGACAACCCTTTGTAAATTTGATTCCAAAGACTTGGTTACTTGTGTTACCTTTCCAGGTAGTGGTTTTTTGCAGAAGGTTGCCTTTCTACAGCCCCTGTTTTCCCCCTGTACCGTGAATTCGTTTTTTCCGTACCGGGGGAAGGTTTCCATCCTCCCTGCTCTGTGCGTCAAGAAACTACCCACTGTTTTCCAAAAACATCGATTCTTTAATTATCTTTGTTTGTTTTTTTATTGGAGTTTTTGTGCGGGGAGGGGCGTTCGCCACGGTTTCCCCCGTCTTTTTTTTCTGCGGCCGTAGACCCGGGCTCCGGGGGAACGCCTTTTTCTCCTTTTTACCCCTCCAGTTTTCCTATCTGGCTCCCCCCTCCCTGCCCCTTTCTGTTTTGCCAAGCCCGGGGAATTTGCGTTTTTGGCTCCCCCTGTTCCCTCCTCCGGCAGCCGTTCTTCTTCCCCAATACCGGTTGTTCTTTTGACTCACCCCCGGGTTTTGCGGGTTTTCCCCAACTGTCCTTGCTACGCCTCCCCCTGCGGTTCCATAATACTCCCCCCTCCAGTCATTTTTTCCCCCCCCTGTCCCGCACGACCTTGGAACGGTCTACCTTTGTCCGGCGCCTTTGGACAGCGTTTTTTCGTTGTTCCCCCCCCTCCTGACTGCTTCCCCGGTCCTCTTTCGCCAGGTGATTTTTCCCCCAAGGAAGGGACCTTGCGTGTTCTGTTTAAGCACCGTTAGGTCCATGGTTTGTTGTCCCAACCCCCTTCTTCTCACCCCCAGGCGTTTATACGGCCTTTTTGTGCGCAAAAAACTCTTTCTCCGTCCGTTCCCACCGTTGGCGTGGTCTTTTTCCCCCCTCGTCGGTTTTGTGAAATGGACTTTCCGATCTGTCTTTCAAACGGTGCGTCCGGTGACTTGCCGGTAGTATTTCGTCCCTTAAGTTCCAGTGGTCGTTGAGCCCCATTTCTTGTGGTACACCTTGGCCTGGCCCCCTACCCAATTTTTCAGAGAAGGACATGGTGGGCAATGGTTTTTGCTACGTTCCCCTCCCATTACCCCCCGGGCCCTCATTTTCGTTCCCCTGTGCAATACGAAGCCGGCCGGCGTGACACTTTGTCCCCTGACCCCAGAACCTCAGGGACCGAATTTTTTGTTTTGGAAGCCTTGTTTTAGGGTGGGGCGCTCCTGGCGATCGGTTCACGTTTGTTCCCCCATTTCTCCTCTTTTTCATGGCCTGTAGTACTGGGCTTCCCCTTTCGGGTTTTTTTACAAGCCACAACCCCTTTTCCCTCGTAAATCTGGATTTTCTTCCCCGATCCCCTCCTTTGTTTAGGTAACCACCAGTTCTTCGGATCCCCAATTCCGTTTCTTTTCGCTCGACTGTCCCCCCTCGTGACCCTTCCCTTCTCCTTCGTTGTGCCACGATTGTTTTTGCCTTCTCCAACCCTACGTTGGTCTCCCCTGCGTTTGCCCCAGTGGTTGGACCTTTTTGAACATGATTTGTCTTTTCCTTCCCGTCTTCAATCTAGCCAGGCGTTAAGTAGGATTGTTGCGGTTCCGGTTTTTCTGTAATTCGTGATCTTGTTTTCCTCGGATCCCTTTACCCAGGTCACGACGAGATGGTGTGCATTGAAGTAGGTCCCCCGATTGTTCACTTCACCCTCTTCTACTAGTCGGTTGACTCGAGTACGCGTCTCTGGCGGGAAGCTTATTTTTTAACCAATTAAATGCACCCCCCCCTCTTGCCAGCTCTCCACCTGTAAACAGAGTACTACCCCGCGTTCTTGATCAAGATGTTTACCCGTTTTTCTTATCACCCCCCCACCCCACAACAAAACCAACAACCTTCGCTCTCTCCCCCCCCCCCCCACCTCCCCCCTTACCCCCCCCAACCCATGTTCGTACCTTTAGATTAGACTTTTTTCCTCTTGCGTCGTCTCTTACCTTTTTCTCTTGATTGTCCAGCACCCCCCGGATGGGAATTGGTCCGTGTTTTTTCCGAGTTTGCCGTGGTTTTTTTTTTTTTTTTGGATTTTCCCTCGGTAAGCCATATCCTGCCGCCCTGCTGACAGCGTTTTTTTTTTACGTGAAGTTATGCCTCTTTTGAAATTCCCTGTGCCTCCCGTTTGTCTTTTTTGCCCCCCCTGGCCCCCCCAACTCCGGTCTCGACAGGCCTTTTTTTTTGGTGTGCGACGCCGTGTCGTGCTTTTTTTCCCTCCCTTCGGTTTTCCAATTGACCCAACTTGCCCCCTGTTTCATGGTGCTCGGTCTTTTTTTTTTCTTGGGAAATCGGGTTTTCCCTTTTCCCTCTTTCCACGCCCCCGGCCGTCCCCCCCGAGCCTGTTTCACCCCTTCCCAAAGAGATATTTGTTTTGCTTTATAGAAATTAGTCCCCTGCAGTTCCCCCCCCCGTCAACAGTTTTGATCTCTCTTTCTTTCCCTCCCATCTCCGTTTTTTTTTTTGTTTCTATGCCGGAACTGAAGGCTTGCTCGGGTGTAGATCCCCGATGTTGGAGCGGGTCCCCCTCGGGGGGAGTTTTACCCTGCCTGATGTGGGTTTCCGGCCTTGTTAGGTATGGATTCTTGAAGGTTCTCTGAAAGGCTCCAAAGACGGCATGATCCTCCCTCTGCCCCCTTTTTCCCCCCCCTTTAGTCGAAATGAATATGGAAGGTGGTGTCCAAGTGAATAGTTGTTCCGGGTCCTAGACAACCATTCTCGATAGGGAGTGAACCGTTCCTTTTTCTCAATTTTTGGTTGAAATGGTACTGCCCGTCGGGGCCATTTCCCAAGTTTTTTTTTTTTTCCGGACCCCTACGTTCACCCCGTCAAGCCCGACAGTCCAATCTGCCGGGTCCCCCCCGTCCGGGGAACGGGTGGATCGGCCGACTTCCCCCCACTCCCCCCTGGCATTCCCCTGGTTTTTTTGCTCCCCCCCCATGTCTTGCCATGTTAGTCCCGGCCCCGCCGACGCTCTCGTTTCCTTTACCTGTTTCCCATGACCCCCTCTCGACGCTCTCGGTCTCGGTCCCGGCTTTCAACGAGTGTTTCTTCTTTTGTTTTGGCCCCCTTTCCAGGAAATTTTTTTTTCTTGCTTGGGAACATCCTTTCTTTTCCTCTTACTCAAGATGGTCATTTTCGATGTACTTCTTCCGGGTAACTGTTCTGGCAGTTGCAAACCCTGATTAACCCCATGATATGCTGCCCCCGAGCTTTTTTCGTTTTTTTTCACTCATCCTTTGTCTGACGTTATGCCCCTAACCTCGGAAGACAACAAGCTTTTTTGGTTCCCCTGCCCTTTTCTTGGAGCACCTGATGCGGTCCTTTTAGTTCCTCGGAGACTTCCTTCTGTTACCCCCCCGTTTTTCCCCGTCCGTGACAACCTTCCCCCCGTCACCATGCTTTTCCCCCCCTGAAAACCTGTCCGAACTGACGCCTTAGACACCTTCGTCGTCTCGCGGTCCATCCCCATTTTGTGTTTCCTCCTTTTCCCCCCCGAGGGCGAGAATCAAGATCCGTGGTGTTCGGACCCGGTTTTTTATGCTGTGATCGACTCTTTCTCCGTGCCAAACCCTGTTTGTGGTTTTTTGACCTACCCCTGACCCTTTCTTTTTTGGAGGCAGTTTATCATTGCCGTCGGTTATTTTTTTCGGTCTCCACAGCGTTTCCCCTGCCGGACCCGGAAATTACATGATGTTTGGAACGTTCCCTTCCCCCTCCCTTGGTCCAACCCCATTCGTCTTTTCTCACGGTGTGGAGGACCTCCAAAATTTTTCCCATGCAAAGTTGCCCGATTTTGATTTCATCGCGACTATGTCTTCCGGCCTAGACTCCGTTTCGGAGGGACCCCCCAATTGGGCGGTGTTTCCCCCGACTTTGATGTGGACGTTCATGAGTGAAGGGAATTCTCCCTCCCCCTGGTTTCCTACCGACGTTCCATTAATTGCCCATGGGTCGCCCGGTCGTTTCCCCTCCCCTCTCCCCACAGAAAGTGTTCCCCTCCTTAGTGCTCTCGTCCTTTTTTCTTTCCCGTAACTTCCTGCTCCCGGGGTTTGCAGGTCCATACGGTTTTACCCTTTTCGCCGGTTGGGCAACACCTCCCGGATGACGCCCCAATCCCGGTGTAACTCCCTACCCCTCAGGTTTTTTTTTGTTTGGGTTCTCTGCCCCTCAATGAGTGCTCCGTTCCTGACAACCTTTTTGAAGTAAGCAGTTGTTGGAGTGTCTTGAGTGTTTCCCAAAAAACCTTACCCTTCCCTTTGCTGGCCCGAACGCCTCGGGCCCCCGGGCCTTTTCCTTAACAGTGGTTTTAGACAAGTCCGCCGTCCAATTCCTGAGGTTTTCCCCGTCCCGCTGGTTACGTTTTTCTTGTCTTTTCTTGTCTTTTCCTTCAGAATCTCTCAGGCTTTTGCTTCGTTTCCGTTTCCGGATCCTCCTTGTCAACCCCCCTTTGGACGATCTTTGTCCTGCTTGGTTCTTGTTATTTGATCCGCGGTTCGGCCGTGACTGATGAAGTGTTTTCAAAAACCCTCCTTGGCTTACCTTACGCGCGCGACTTGTCTTACGACCTTTGCCCCGTGTTGTGCTGGACACCTTTCAACTTTTACAAAGGTAACTGTGGCTTCCCATTCCCCCTGGCCGTTCTGCCCTTTTTCCCCCCCCCCTTTTTTTTTTCTTGCTGCTCATTAATACAGTCTTTTTTTCTGGGTCCGTTCGGGGGGCGTATCCAGCTTTTGGCCGACACCTACTGGGAACAGGTCCCCTTCCCTCCTTTTTTTTGTAGCGCCCCGCCTGACCCCTTTACCACCCTTTTTTCTCTCTTTCCGTTTGTTTATGTGAGAGTTTCCGGTCCCGGGTTTCCCCCACGGGAAGATTCAGATAGGTCTTGTTTTGGTTCCCGTTTTCCCCCGCTTTCCTGGTACCCTCACGTCTTTTATTATTCTGCATCCCCTCCTTTTCCCCGTGGTCAGTCAGGGCGTGTGAATCCCCCCTTTTTGACCCCCTTGAAGGTTGTTCCCCAAGGTGCGTTTCTTCATTTGACAGCGTAGTCCCCCTCCCTTTTCACTTCCCCTTCGCGTTTACTCCTTTTCTTTTTCAAAACGTAAGGATCCCCCTTCGCCTTTGATCACCCTTTACAAATGGCCCCCTCATTTTTCCCCTGGTATGACCAATCCAGGGTAACCCATGTCCAGCCAACCTCTCTCCCGATAGTTTTTTCCATTTCGGCACGTTTTCCCATCCCCCCCTCCCCGGCTGACTGCTCTTTGCAAAAGGTGTGGCCCCAACGGGCTTCGCTTTCTCTTGCTCCTTGAGGGGTTTACCATGGGGGTTTTAACCATCCCACTGGTATTTGCCATTCTCCCCCCCCCTTCTTCCCTTTCTGGTTTCTCCCGTTCCCTCAGCCCCCCCTCAGGCGGAGTCGACGTGTTCCCCACGGGCGTGCCCCTTGTCCTCTGCAACTACGTCTGCCAAAACAGATCTGTTTTCCAACAGGGGCGCGGTTCCCCCTGTTTCCCTTTTCACGCCACTCAGGAGTTCCCTGTAGGTAGGTCCAATCTTTATTTTCCCAGTATTTTTTTTGGGTGCAAGACCGGAGGCCGACCCTTCCTTTTGCACCACTTCTCCCTTCCCTCGTCAACGGGCAGTTAAGTTAAGGGGACCGCCCCCCGTTCCCCCTGCCTCCCCCCGAATGCGGACACCTTCTGCCTTTCCAGTAGGGTGGGCTCCTAACCGCCGGGTATGGCCTTCTGGGCCCTTCTTTTTTGCGTCCTGGCGTTTGGCTGACAAGCGTTCCTTCGCCGCTTTACAGCCCATGAGTTTTTGCCTTTTCTTTTCCTGTTAGGTTGACCTACGTTTTTTACGCCGCCCACACCAATCACGCCGTTGTCCCCCATGTTTGCGGCCTCTTTTCGTCTTTTCCAAAAAAGGTTCGTTTACCGATCCATTCCTTGCCGCTCGACACGTTTCCCCCCCCCCTTTTTTGACAAGCCTTTTCCTTTTCGCCCCTCGTTGTGTTCCCCAATATGTTTTTTTAAGTTTCTTCCAAAAGCCCCGATGTTCTCCCGGCTTCTCCAATTTTTGCTGACCCCGGTTCCTTCTCTCGTTGTATTTATTCGTAACGGCTCAACTTTTTTCATTGCTGGAGTCCCCGAAGATACTCCACTTCATTCAGGCGTTGTTCCCTTGCGGATGGACATCCTTTTGTCTGCGACTTTTCTTTTCGGATCCCGTCACCTTGAGCAGGTTGACCTCTGTGGCAGTTTTCGGTACCTCCAGATGTTTTTCCCAACTTCCCACCGCTCGTCCCTCGTTTTTTGCAGTCCGTGTATCTTAGATTTTTCGCTTTCGGGGTCGCCTGCCTCCGACCTGCCCAACTCCAAATTTCACTGCAAAAGGAATCCGACCCACCTGCCCAGAAGCCGCTTTTTCCTTGAGGAATGGACAAATCTCTGACATAAAAAGTGTGGACCATTAGCATTCGCTTTCCTGTAGTCGCCTTCCCGCCCTTTGCCTTGTGCCCCCAGCACCCGGATGAGTGTTGTTTCGTAGTTTGAGGCTTTTTTTTTCCTCGTCCAGGAAAGATCTTTGGACGTCGTTTGTTTGAAGCGGCCGTCTTTTTTCCGTTTTCGTCCCTTTGATTGCAGTTCCAACCTCCCTTGAGTAAACCGCACCCATTTTTAGTGCCAACCCCCCCCCCCGGTAAAAACCTTTTTCGACCCTACGTTGGTGGTTCGCACCCAGTGAAAACCGTATTGGAAGTTGATCCCGTTCCCTCGTCTTTGTACACTTTCATCTTTTCTTTTTGACCAGGAAGGGCTCTGTTGTCTAGATTCATTGTGTCACGGACGGTTTACCAATACTTATTTTTTTTCCTTCGAACTTGCCTCCAGAGAGGGAAGGTCACCGTCCAAATCTTGGTCCCTCATCCTCCCCCACCCTACGTCACACTACCCTTCACGCACGAAATAGATCTATTCTTTCCTCTTATTCCCTCCCCCCTTTCCGTGTTCGTGTTTTTTTTTTGACTCGGAGATCGATTCTCGGGGGGGGGGGATTGCTTTTCTATTTAGCTTTGCGTTACCGCTGAGACGGTGCTTTGTCCATTCCACGTTCTTTTTTTTCCTAGTGTCTTCGGATCTTCGATTTCGGGATTACACCTGCTAGTTGCCCCCCTGATCTCCCCCTTTCTCTTTAAATTTTGAAAGTTTATTTCAAAGCCCGATGGTTGACCTCTGCACGGGGAATTTCTTTTTCTTCGCCCCCCCCCCCCTCTAGAGGAATCCCTTTGGGCCCAATGTACTTTTTTTGCGTGCCGGTAACCCTTCCCTTTCTTGTTTTTTTTTCTTCCCCATTTCACGTCACCTTGTTTTAATAACTGTCCTCTTTAAACGTCATCTCATGCTCTATTTTGCCCCGGTCCAGCACCCGAACTTCCTCTCTTCAACCCCCGGTCCAAACCCTTTCAAGGAATTTTTTCAAACTGGTGCTGAACTCCATCCCTGGTGCACACGCGGCTGAGAGGACACAGCCCTCCACGCAATTTGCATCAGAGCCTCAAAAGGTTGATTCGTATTTTCAATTCTTAGTTCCGTTTGTCTCACGGCCTTTTGTTAGTAGGTTGATTTCTTTCCCCGTGACCCATTGGGCTTTTCCCTTTTTGACATCGGCTTCCCTTTTCCCCCGACCCAGAGCTAAAGCCCCTCCTCTTTCTCCTCTGGGTGTCCCTGGGGGCAACAAGCTCTGGACAGCTAATTTTAGGATAGGACCCGCGACGTGATTTTGTTTTGGTTGTTTGGCCCTTTTCTATCCCCCGGACCCCTGAGCCGACAAACCCCTCTTTAGATCGGACCTCACGGCAGGTATCAGGTTACCAATCTCCGGCTGCCCGTTCTACGCATTCTTTTGGACCTGACCCCTCCCTCCCAATGTCTTCTCACCACGGTCATCCCCCGCCCCATTATCACACATAGTTTCTTTTCTCCTCTTTTCCAACCAAATTTCGTTGTTTTCCCCTCCGGTTACACTGAGGGTTTTTGCCGCCGTCAATTTTTTTAATGTCGATTTTCCTGGTCCTCCTTCACACCGGAATGACCCTACTGTTTTTGACCGTTTTACCCCGACCCCCCCCCTTTTTCCTGCTCTCTCCTTCCCCATTGACCGGCCTTTGTTTAACCCTTTTGTCTGCCTCCCAAAGAGGTCCCCGTCCCCCCTCACCCCTTTTCCACCCGCTTGTCTTTATTCTGAGTCCGACCTTTGGTTGGTCAAAACAGTATCTTCCGGCGCTGTTGACAACCCCCCCATTTTGATGAAACCGCCTTTTGTTTGCTTACCTCTTTTCTGAGAGATTAAGGTTTCTCGTTTCGTTTTTGCAGGCCTCCTGCAGATTTGTTCCTTTTCCACTTTTGTTGTTTTCCCCCCCTTTTTTCACTGTTCTTCAGGACCGCGTATTCCCCCCCATCCCCCCATTTGGTCCTTTTTTCCTTTTTTTGCAGCCTTTTGTTCCCTCCCAGGCCTTGTAAATGGAACCCCCCTTAGAGGTGGTTCTCCCCCCCTGGGCCAACCCCTGTGTCCACTGTGGCGCTACCGTACCGTTCGTCCTTTTTAGAAATTTTCAGCCTATTCGGTTTTGCGTAGTTTTTGGGCCCCCGAGGACCGGCACACGCCTTTTGTGGCCAATTCTCACTGCCCCGAACCTTAGGTTTGGTCGGTCTCCCTCAGCCGATTTCCGGGCCCCGACCCCTTGTGGGTTTTTTTTTTCCCCCCCTTTTTAACCTCACTTTTTGTCTGGTTGTCACCAATTACTCAGGGTCGGACCCCGCTGTTCCTTCTGGTGTTTTTTTCCTTTTTCCCTTGGAGCAGAGGCGCCGTAGCTGGTGTCCCGTTTCCCCCCGTCTTGGAACGTTTTTTTTTTTCCTTCCCTTTCAGGGTTTCTGACGTTTTTCCCCTATTCTTTTTCGCACTTTTTTCCCCTTGACGACTGGTCTTGTTTGTCTTCTTTATCGGCTTTTTGCTGACAAGTGTTCAACCGTCCTGTTTATTGGTCCCCCCTGGACGTCCTCCTGCTGCTTTGGCGACGGGACCCGACCCGTTTTTTTGCCTGGTTTCCCTTTTTTCCCTGCGTCCCAACTTTCCTCTGCGGCAACCAGTCGGGTCCCAAAGTTGGCTTCCCCGTCCTTGAATTTCATCCTTTCGGTTACCCACTAGGTTGTTCCCCCTCAGGGGCCGGCCTGACCTGCGTGCGTAAATGGTGGCATCAGGTTTCTCGCACTAACAGGGCATCTCATTCCTTTTCCCCTCTACTTGTTGGGAGTTGACCTGTGCTGGTAGTTGGTCTTTGGTCGTCACGTTCGATCTTTCTTTCGGCCGGGTTTTTTATTCCCGAGTTTTTTTGGTTTTCCTCCTGGCTTTTTTCCCTGAATCACTACTTTTGACTACGTTGTGTACAAAGCGCCATTTTTTTCCTTGGCACCTTCCCGGTTTTTTTTTACACGTTGTGCAAGGGTCCCTCGTCCTGAAGCGGCAATCCCCAGCTTTCGTAGGACTCCAGGGCTTTAAACCAAAGGTAAGTTCACCGTCCCTCCCTCGTTATACCCCTCACAATCCTAACAGAGTAAGGTTCCCTTGCCCTTTCCCCCTCCCTGACCCCCCGGGAACCCTGATCCCCCCCCCCCCCCTCTGACATCGGTTTCCAGAGCACGGGTCACGTTTCCCCCCCGGCTTTGCCTTAAGGCTGCGCCACCAGTTCGCTTCCCCCCTTGTCCGGCCGGTCTGGTCTTTTTTTTCCCTTGCTTTGGGACCCTTGTTTTTTTACCCATCCGCCACCAATTTATTAAACCCTCGCTGGACTTGAAATCCGTCGTCTGGGCTCGAAACTCTGCGTCGACCTTGTCAACAATTTTTTTTTTTGTGGTAGTTTTCTCGGCGGGTCCCACCTCGGCGGGGCTTAAACACGTGTGGGTTTACTTCTTAACCGGAGCGGAGTGTTTACGCCCGTTTCGTAGCGAAACGGGGCCCTTAACCCCCCCCCTTTTTTTGGGAAGTTCCTGGTGTCCCATTTTTTTTTCCTGGTCCCAGACACCCATTTGGCGGGCCGGACTTCTTTTCGTGGCCTGGTGTCGGGTTTCCGCGCCTTTCAGCTATACAGGTTGAAGCATTTCGTCCCAGTCGCCGCTCCAAGCGGCAAGTTACTGTCTCTAAAAAGCCACTCCTCCTCTAACTCTGTGTCCCCTCCCATTCTTTTTCCATGTTGGGCAGGCTTTGGCGTCCTCTTTGTTTTTGTCTAGTTCAGTGGGTTTCAAGTTCTTCCCTCACTCTTTTCCACGTGAGTACCTGGCCTCCCTCTTTTCCTTGAAGCTCCACCCAATCAAAAGACGGCCCTTGCTGTTTGCCCCTACTTTTTCCGTTGGCTTTGTTCCCCAACACCCATTTTCTTTACCACTGTTCGGATTGCTTCTCACCCTTTCCCAGGCGTTTTGACCATGCTTCTTTCTCGTGTTCCGGCGTGTAACCCCATGATTTTCCCCGTCTGCCCCACGTCCGATTTTTTCCCTCCCATGGCTTTCCAAGTTTCTTTTCCCCCTTTTTTCTGCTCAATGGAACGTAGTTCGTGTTTTCCGTAGAGGGCAGTTTGAGACTACCCTGTCCGGCTTAGTACCCCGCTTCCTGACGTGATTGATCGGCCTCGGTTTCCCTGGCGAGGTCGGGTCGAATCACTAACCTTCTTTTTTCACTATGGACGCTTCATAGATGTGCACCCCTTAAAGATTTCCTGCCCTTTCTGAGGGAAGTGCCTATTTTTTTCTCTTTTTTTTTTTTTCTGGTGAGGAAGCCCTCGGTCAAATTCCCCGTCCAAAATTCTGGCAAGCCCGCGTACCGAACCGCTGACTTCTTCTCAGTCTTACAGTGATAGTCAAGTTTTCTGTACCTTTCGTTGCAGTTCTCTCCCTTTTGTTGCAGTTCTGAATATGGCCTTTCTTTTCTGTGTGGTCCCCCCCTTCCCAAAAAGGATTGAGGCGGGTTTCGCACTTCTCCCGCTTTTTCTCTATTGACATTTCATTTCCCGTCGTGCTTTACGTGGCCTTTTTAGTTTTCCTGCTTGTTCAATTGGCGGAACCCCCCCCTCCCTTGAGTACCTCCCCGTTCTGCCACACAAAGAACAGGTCTTCTTAAAGAAGTTTGGTTTCTTCTTCCTCACACTGATGGTCTTGCTTTTCTTTCTTTCGGGTTTAATGTGCGGTGGCAGATTTCTCCGGCTTTTTTTTTCCTCCTCGATCTCGGGTACTACCCCCGTTGAGACGGTCACCCGTCCCTCTGAACGGTTCCCCCTCATAAGAACTTCCTCCCACCCCGCCCCCTCAGAAAAGTCCTCTGTGC
>Ga0179593_1454441_pt1 | contig 15419 bp, 20 predicted proteins | sample CZODoug2_1_08_16_FD_185931 | JGI IMG/M metagenome (GOLD analysis project Ga0179593, IMG submission 185931) | Vadose zone soil fungal communities from Angelo Coast Range Reserve, California, USA - CZODoug2_1_08_16fungal (PacBio error correction) | ecosystem: Environmental > Terrestrial > Soil >... | reverse complement strand
CTCCTTAAGAACGACGCTCCTATTCTTTCTTAGAGGTTGATTCAACTTTCTCAGCCTTTTTACCCTTTTTTGTTTAGTCGCGTTTCTTGTCCGTCCCGTGGACTCTTTGCCGTATTTTGCCCCTTTTTTCTTTTCCTTTTTTCGTCCCACTGTCCATTTTTTTTTTTACGTAGTTGAGTTGCAGTTCGGTTCTCTCTTTCTCCCGGAATGAAGGTAGCCTTGATGTTCCTGCCCCTTTCCGCGTTTTTCCTCATTAACATTCCTTTTTCTCCTTCGCCGCGGGCTTGACCCGTTGAAAGATTCATATTCTTTCTTTTTATGAAGACGTCTCTGTTTTTGTGCGGGGTGTGCCCGGAGTAATCTCGTCGCCCTTCGACGTCAGAGCGAGTTCTATCTCTTTTTTTCTGAACGTCAGGCCCGTACTGCATAGTTCCAAGTCCTTCTTTAATTCCTTTTTCTCACGAGAGTAGTTCTGTCTACGAAGACGGAGACCCCTCTTCTGCCTTGCGGGCTCTCAACACGGTGATTGTTTAAGTCCCCACCCGCCCGGTCTCCACCCTTCCCTCTTTTCTCCTTCTTTTGATCGAGTCTGAGTGCACGTGTTCGCGTTCTGTCGTTTTTCCAAAAGTCCGGCTGGCGGTCAAGCACATGGTGTTGGAAAGTTGGGCGCTTTTTTTTTTTCCCCCCTCTTTGAGTACACAGCTGACGCGGGATGCATTCTTTTCCCGTGGGCGGTCGTTTTTACTTCGTTTAATGTAGCTGATACTCTGATTTATCTTTCAGTTCGCGTGCAAGGGCTTCTCTGTACGGGCAGCGCGGAACGTTCCCTCCCCGTTCCCATTCCGGTCAAGAGCCGACGAGCATAACTTTTTCGTCCCGTTTGCTTCTGTTTGTTTTTCATCTCTCTATTCCATGCTCGGTGGCTTCTGCCGCAATCTGATATGCCTCCCCCCCTTTTATAATGTCCATGAAGCCCTTCAAGGGCTTTTTTTAGGGTCAGGAAGGTGTCTTATCCCTCCTTTTTAGTAACAAAGTTTCATCATCGTGTCGTTCCCACCAATTTTTCTCTCCCCCCTCGTTACGCTTATCAGGCCTCCGTCGTCATGAATCCCCTTCTCTTTCAGTCGAGGTCGACTCGTTTTTTCAGTTACCGGATCTTCTTCTCTTATGAGAAGTGAACCCAGAGTTTGCTCTCGGTTTTTGCTTTTCAGGTTTCCCATTTGGTAGGTCGTACCTCTCGTCGTTTTTCTCCTGACCTTAGTAACGGTGGCGGTGCTCCCTGTTAAGCTAAATCTACTATAAACTTCCTTTTTTTTTCCCTTTCTCCAGGTAGTATTTGAAGTGGATTGCGGCCTTGAGGTTTCTTTGGTGAAGTATCCCTCTGACCGTCCGTCGAACTGCACCATCGACTAGTTATTTCCCTTTCCCTCTTTCCTTTTTCGGCTGAATAGCCTTTGTTTTTTTTGGTCGACCGACAAGCTCGCCCTAATTCTTTTACCTTTGTAGCTTTAAGATTCCGCGTAGGCGACTCGATTGTCCAGCGAGAGGCACGTATTTCTCGCGTCATTTCGTACTTTTTGTCTCTTGTAGCTGCGGTTACTGGTTAGGGGGTCGCCTTGAAGCCGCAACTCTTTCGTTTTTGGTTCCTTCTCCTGGAACTGCCGATTATTCCCTTGCCCTCTTTGCTCGAGTTGACGTTTTTTTTAAGACCTGGTTGTTGTCAATACTCATAAATTGGAGAAGGGAGTAAACTTGATCTCCTTGAAGACGTTGAAGTTTTAAGGCCTTTAAGTAATGGGCCGTTTAGACGTGATTCTTCAAACCTGTGCTCCCTCTCCTTCCTTGCCGGCGTGGTACTGGTCCTCTTTTTTTAACGCAGGGCGGGATAGCTCCTTAATGATTGACGCCGTCTTACCCCTCCCCCTTCCTTTTTTTTCGATCGACCATCTCCTCCCCTTTCGACAGACCACTATCATCTTTTTTTCCAAGGACTCAGTCTCTTGGATGCGTCCCTCGAATCTTTCGGTGGTCTCTTGCTCTTGTCCCCTTCCTTTTTTCCTGAACGTGGCCGAGGATTTCCCATTTCGAGCGCGCCGCAGGTCGTCCCTCCGTACGGAGAGCTACCAATCCCGCCGTGTTTTTTTCATCCGCCGTCTTCGGATCGGTTTGGCCGGATGTGCGGTTGTCCCTCACCAGTGTTTTTTTCCTCCCCTCTTCCACTAGTGGATAGTCACGATACATCCCCCCGTCGCCTTTGTTTCCCCGCTGTTAGTGTTTTTTTCTTTCCCCTTAATGAGACGCTTTTTGATCTCGACGGTCTTTTTCCCCACCAGTGCACCTTCTTTCCAGAATCGGTCTGAGCCTCGGAGTAGTTACCTTGTGTTTTTTTTTCGGTTTTCCCCGACGGCTGGAGCCTTGGGCTTCTTTTCAGAGGTAACAATCATTCCTTTCCTTTTTCCCTCTTGTTTCGCTATCTTGTTAGTGATTCCTTTCCGTCTCCAGTTTTCTGGTTCCATCCTTTCAGACGACCTTCCTAGCTCATGATTCGCCATCAACTCTTTCCTCCTTTTTTCCTGTAAGGGAGACATCATTTTTCCTTGAGATAAAAGCCGGCGAGGCTTTCGCTAACACACTTACCAGACGGTTCCTTGACTTGTGACAGGCGACATTCGTTAGGGTTTTTTTTTTACTCCCCCTTTTTCTCGGTAGAGGCCAATCTTGTGTGGACCTGACCCCAACCGCAACCCCTTTTTCCAAAATCTAAGAAACTTCGTTCCCGACCAGGTCTTTTTCTCGCCGGTCCAGGCTACGTCACTTGGCTTTAATCGTTCCCATACCTCCCTCTTGCAAAGTTTTCGATGACGACGACGCTCTTTCCACTGCTTTCTTCTGGGAGCCAATTCCCACCTACCCTCTCTTCTAAGTTTTTCGACCTTTTGCTCGTGTAGTCCTAAACAAATTTTTTCACGCGGGGATGGTAGCTTTCCGCCGGTTACTCAAAGGTCTGTGGGTAATGTCTTTCCCCCTCCCTGAGATTCATCGATCCTCCGGCTCGGGTTTCCAGGGGAAAGCCGACTTATTAACCCCTATGGCATTTTCCGTCTCGTGTGTTCCCGATCTCGCGAGCTAACTTCCGGTCCTTCAGTAATGAAAACTCTCCAAGTCGAGTGGATCTTAAAAGTCGATCCTTTGACCTCGAGAACACTTTTAGTTTCACATTGTCACCCAAACCGGGGCTCGACGCCTAAGTTTACCCCTGAGAGCGTTTTTTTCCTTCTTTGCTGGGGCGACGCTCCGTTTTTCTCTTCGATTAATAGGGTCTTCTTCCAGTCGATTTTCCAGAAATAACGATAAAGTTGCAATCTGAATTCAGCCTTACCTGCCTTGTCCCTTGCCGTTGCGCCGGTTCTTCGCGCCCACACTTCCCTCCTCTGCCTAGCTGAGCTGGCTTTTTTCTCCCCCGGGTCTAGGATTTCTTCTCTTAGCATTAGTCTCGGTCTTTATTTCCCCTTCCCCCCTGCGCCCAAAGGGGCTGATCTAGACGTTCCACGTGACGGGCCCGATTAGAGTCCTTCCTTTAGAGAAATGAGTTCTGATTGATCGGAAACGTCCCCTGCCTTCCGCGGTCCCGACTCGAAGACTACTCAATTGATTCGGTATTGCCTTTTTCTTCTCCTTTCCCTCTCTTCGCTGTTCTGCCCCTTTTTTTTTTTCTTTAGATTGCGTCTTCTCTTCTTTCTCCCATGGTAAACGTATGGCCCTACCTATCCGAGGCTCCACTTTGGGTTTCCTGAGCTAGCTCACTTTTGGCAATCGATATTAGTTTCTCCTCATCTCCCCTTTGACCACTGCACGGATCGTACTTTGGTTAGAGGGCGGCTACCGTCAGCGGAATTCCTTCCTTTTGTGCCCCCTCGTAGGGGAGATTTGTTATGAAGTCACACAGTATCTATTACGGTTTCCTTCGCGTGATCAGCACTTAAGTTTCTCTTTTTTCTCTCTTTTTCAAGGGCTTATGGACTTTATGTGATTTTTTTTATTTTATGTTACGTTGATTACTCTCCTCTCTTTCTTTTCGATCGTATTTCCTCCTAGAGCTTTCCGACCAACCTTTTGTGCCTAGTAAACGTGCTCCGATTTGTCCTTTTTTTTTTTTCTCTTAGACACGGATGGGACCCTATCTCTTAGGGCACTCTATCTTCCCTTCCTTAAGTGATGCCTGCCCTTCTGAACTACCCAGAAGCTTTTCACTGGCTCTACATGTTCCTCTCCTTCCCCTCCAATACGCCGAGAATGAGACGGTCAGGTTCCTCCCCGTGCTTGATGTGCGGACATAGAATAGTTTTCACCCCTTACCTCTGGGTCTCCTTGATAGATTTGTCTCGGTGTCAATAAGATTCTGAGTGGCCTCCGTTTTTTCTTTTTCTTTCCTTTCCGATCCGGGCTCCTCGACTTTTTTTTTTTCAGTGTTTCTTCGTTCTTGGGGCGTTGGGGGTGCGCCAACCGTTTTTGCTCTGGCCACTCCTCTGTTTCTTCCGACCACATCTATTTTCCTCCCCTCCTCTCCGTAGAACATCTGAGTAACATTTTTCCTTTGCAGCGCCAGTGATGAAGTTCCCCCCCCCGTTCGGAATAGCGTTGTCCGTTTTCGTCGATCTGATCTTTCCAACTCCCTCCCGACAGCATCTTCACCCACGACTGCTTTGTTTTCCCCTTTTCCTCTTTTTCTTCTGGAGCGCAACACGTTTCTGTTTTTCCTGTGATAGCGTGACCGGACCGGCTCTTTTTCACCCCAACGGATCCCGTTCATCGTCCAAGGTCTTCTCACGACCTTCCGCCCAAACTACGTGCGACGTCTTTTACTATTTTTCTCTCTTTTTTTTGCCCTGAGTTCAACCTACTTCACCGAAGGACGGGCCCATTTTTTTTTTCCTCAAACCCAGCCCCGATCTACTGACCGAGTTTTGAGCCGCCGTCCACCTTCTCCTCTTCTCCCCCGCATCGTCGCCTCGGCGCGGCCTTGAATCTCTCTTTAATCCCCACTCAGTTTTTTGTTTTTCTTTTTTGATCTCAAGGAAGACCTGCGTCCCCTCAGATGGGACCGAGCTGTTGCGAGCGTTGCCTGTCCCCCTTCACTTCCCCGTTTTCTTGTAGTGTTTTTACAGCGGGACGCCTTTCGCTTTCTTTCTCTTTTCCTTTTTCTTAGCCCCAGCAGCTTGTCTTCACACTTAACAACCATCTTCTTTGGCGGGAAGGTTCGGGTCTCCGAAAGTGTCTTTAAGGAGAAGTTGATTTCCTTGACCCATCGCATAGTTCTTCCTTTTTCTCCTAACGCGAAAACGTGTTTTCCTTTTTTTTTTGCGGGCGTGCAAGACTTCTTTACTCCCTTTTCCCACACGGACTTTTTTTTTTGAAGACTTTTTTCTTGACACGATCATATCTCTCAGTAGAAGGCCGCGCTCCTTAGACTGATTTTTATTCCTCTTTTCGTATGAATTGCTGACAAGACCGGAATGTACTCTTTTCTTTTTTTTAATTTAGTCTTCTGTAAGTTCACCCTCTCCGAGTTCTTGTCTTGAGTCCTTTCTTGCAGATCCCTAGGTCCCGTTGATGGCGTCCGCACCCCCCGAACCGTTTCTACCCCTGTCCCTCCGATGTTCGAACGGGATGTTCTTTCTCTCTTACAGTGGTCGCCGGGTTGCTCGGAGGACACCCTCCTTTTTCCGCCAATGGTGAGCGAGAGTCCTTATTTTAAGGGCGGGCGATGGGTGCAACCCTTCGATTTCGTACCCTCAATTGCCTTTATGACCCCTGACTTCTCTAGTTCTGGAATTTGTTCTCTCCCCCTCGTCCTCTATCAGTGCTCCTTTCTGGTCGTCCAAGATCTTTCCCTTTTTTATGGCGGGATTTGCTCGAGTCCTCTCGAGCTGGTAAACCAGTTCGCCAGAGTCGAAGCCGGTCGTCATTCAATTCATGTCTTTGCACCTACCGAGAGATTTAATCCTTTTTTTTTTTGACAGCCGCGCACTCTGTCATCCCAACCTATCCCTTTTTTTCCCGTTCACATTCCGGAGTTTTAATGCATTCTTTTTTGTTTTCTTCTTTGGAGGTATCACGACGTCACGTCAGGCAATATCGTGTTCCCTCTCTCCATCGCGGAAGCTGGAGCAGTTCTTTTCCTGTAATTGTAGTCCTCCGACCGACCCCCTGGCCCCCCCCCTCCTTGTAATCGTCCTGTAGACCCCCGTTTCGTCCTTAGCGACAGAGCTTGTTCCCGTGCTCGGTGCTCGATTTTTCATTCACGAGTGGTCTCCCCCCTCCCTTCTCCTTTTCTCCGGACGTTGACATGTGGTATCAAGGCCAGTAGTAAGAGCATCTCGATCTCTTCTTTATTAGGAGATATTCACGCTCTCGCGGGGCCTGCTCCTGACCTGCCATCCTAACTTCTTGAGCCTACGAGGTTTAGTTGCCTTTTTTTCTTCCTTTTTTAGGGCGATCACGAGGGACATTGTTTTTTTTTTTTTTGAAACTCGGAAGAGTTGCAGTGGCGCCCCCTCTCTTGTATAGGCCGTATAGCATAAGACATTTTGTTTTGGACTTGTTAGTCCCTTCCGCCCGATCCTCGTCCAGTCTTCGTCAATTTTCCTTTACCTTCGCTTCGGATAGTGCGGCTTTTGGAAGAGAATGCCCCGTTCGGCGCCTTCCTTTCGTCGGTCCAGTTCGGCCCGCTATTACCTGCTGATTCGGAGCAGGGAGGACTTTTCCTCCTTCCCACGTCGCCTATTGCAGAAGGACCCTTTCTTTCCCAGCCGATGAAGGACCAAAGCCCTCTTTTGGGAAGTTCCCATTACTGGGCGTCGCATCCCTGGTGGTGAAATAGAGATTACTCCCTTTTGTTTTTTTTCCCCCTTATCCGAGTTGTTAATCTAGTCCACGTTCCTTTTTCGTTTCCCTTTATGGACAGTGCAGGTGCTCTTTCTTTTCCCTTTCCGTTATACCCCTATTTACGGGGAGGAGTGGTCGGACCTTTTTCTGCTGCCACTGGACATCACTCTCTGTCCGGGATCTCTGCCCTTCTCATGTCATGTGTTTCTCATTTTCGGCGATTCCCCACAGAAGAGGTGTTGCGGTTTTGACTCCTATCCCCTGTTCTCAGGACACACGCCCGATTATTTTGTCATTTGGTCCAAGCCCCGTTCGTTACTTCGTTTCTGTGTGATCTCGGTCAGCAGGAAGTGTTTTGAAGGAGTTAAATTTTTTTTCCTTCGTGCCCCGCTAAGAAGTTGTTAATTCCTGTGATAAACCCGCAGGCCGTGGTTTGAAGCAATCTTTTTCTTCTCTTTGGCTTCCTTGTGGTTGGAGTTCCCCCTTTGTAGTTGCCGTCCTCATGCAATAGTTTCTTTGTCAGCCCCGCCCCCTTTTTTCTCCTTTTCAGCGTGCTTTTTCTTCCAGGTCTTGTTGAAGACGTCTTCTTCAGATGTTTATTCCGTTCTGGCGATTGTTCTTCCCTTACCCCCCTTCCAAACCTTGCTTTCCCCCTGTCGCGCCTCGAGGTTCGGTTCTCTTTTTTTATTTTGTCGATCCTTCTTGGACTTTCCGGACCGGATGTAGAGTAGTCTAGGATCCTCTTCATTCACTTTCCCCCCCCCCCCTTTTTTTTTGAGAAGAGGTTTTCGCTGCATCCTAGTCCAAGCTAACTCCTTTTGTTTTCAGATTCGAAACCTCTCTCTTTCGAAACATCTAGTTTTTTTTTTCACCCTGCGGGCACGCCTTTTTTTTTGGAAGGTCTGACATCCCCTCCTTTTCTTAGCCTCGGCGGGATTTCTTTGCCCCCCATACCAGCGGTTTTTTTCTCCTCTTTCAAGGAGCCATTTGTTGCGATCCCGGTTCCTCCGTCTTTCGGCCACCTACGCCCTGGTGACCGCCCCCGCAACATTCATGGACCCCCCTAAAGAACTACTGATGCATCACATTTGGTCTTTTTTTCTTCTTCCGTCCAGAGCTTTTAATGAATGATAGTCCCCCCCCCCTCCCGAATAGTTGGCCCCGTGCCCTGACAGACGGTTTCCAAGCTGAAGCCTCCTTTTGGTGGGACGCATTCCCATCATCTAGATGTATTCTGTGTTCCGATGATACGTGTATTCCTCACACGGTCGGTAGCAGCTTTTCTCTTTTTCCGGTTACCGGAAAGTGATGTTTTACTTTTTCTCAGTCCTTGCTCGAGACTTTCCTCTCGGGATGAACAGTTTGGCTTATGTCCACTCATATTAACGCCTGTCTCGGTGTTCGTCCAGTTTCTTTTTCCCGACAAGCAATTACCTTCCTTTAAACCTGCTCCACTTTTTCTCTTTCCTTCTACCCCCCACGTCGCTTCCTTTTTGCTTCGCATTTTTCCCTCCCTATGTCAACAACAGGGTCTACTAAAGATGGGAACCGTCCACTCCCTTTCTTTCGGAAGGGGCCCCTTATTCTTTTTCTCCTGATCGATTTTCCTTGACTTACAATCCTGAATTTTCTTCTTTTCCCACGTTTCCGAACTCCTTGTGGCTTATCCGAACTTTCCTTTCAATGACGAGACGGTCTGAGAGGTGGAGGACGCGCAGTCCAACGGTTCCGCCCGCTCTCTACGTCTTGTTCCCTTTGCGACCCTTGGCGATCTGGCTCCTTTTTTTTTCTAGGTACGTGTCCTGGCTCCCCCACTTTTCCCTTGCGTAAAACGGAGTATAGATCCGCAGCATCCGCCGGTTGACCCCCACTCCCTTTCCGAGTTTTTTCTGGTGACGTCGACACTGTTTCTTCACGCCGTTCACGGCCTCGCTTTAGACGCCTAGTTCCATGACCCTCTCATTTCTCTTTTTTGACTTTTCTAGTAGCCTTGACTCCGCGCGGGACTAGGTCGCAGAAGATCGCCCCCGCTCGTAGATGCTCGGACTCTTGGACGTTTCACCTTTCCTTTTTCGAACCCTCCGAGGGCCCTTGTTTCTTTTTCCTCAGATCGAGCAGCCGATCTTGATATTCGAAGGAATACGTCTGTTCTTTTACAGTCCGTCCCGTAGTGTTTGGTGCCGCGGTCGAGGTCCTACGGACAGGTCCTTTGCGTTCCGCCCTTTTTTTTTCCCTCTTCTTTCAGAGCATGAACGGAAAGGATCTCTTGTCACTTTCCCGGGATTTCGCCACTGTCCCTCTGACAGCGGTGATATCCCCTTCCTGTTTCCTTTTTTCCTTTAATGATGCGGGGGTGTGTTGCTGCAGCTCCTTTTTTTAGACGCGACATCCTCCAGAGCCCGATGACAGCTCCCATATTGCACCTTGGATTTTTTTGCTCTCCCCTTTCCCCGTACGACCGGCTGCTCGTATGTTCGTGAACGCTTCTGCGGAACAGCCTTCTTCTTCCGTGGGAACGGCCCTTGATCATTCGCTTTTCCAACTTTTTTTCTCCTCTTTTCATCGAACAGTCGATGGTTTTATCCCCAAACTTCCGCGATTCGAAGTAAGTTTGCCTCTTCCTCTGTGTAAGCGAAAATCGAAATGTTCCCCAATTCTCCCGTCGGGTCATCCTTCTATTGACCATTGGTGTGACCGACGTCCTGCCTTTTTTTTCCTTTCTTTGACCGGCGACACGTTCCATAGACTAATTCTCCTCTTATGTGGCAGAATAGGGGTTCTGGCAGGTTTTCTCCTTGGGCGGTGGTTTTTTTTGCCATCACAGTCGATTGATCGTCCACGCCCCATTGCGCCCGCTGGGTCTTTCAAATTGTTCTTCTCTTGTTCCCTCCGACTCTCGATGAACCCCTGCTGTCCTGAATTTGTAGTGAAGTTAGTGACGCTCCTTTCTGCTTCCACCCCCCAAATACTTAGTATAGGACTCTATATGTTTTTCGTTTTTTCGGTCCTCTCCCTCCCCCGCCCGTCATTCACCACACGGCTTCTTGCTGGCTCTCCCTCTGAGGTCGAGGAGCGCAAACCTTTTTTTTTTTTTACTAGTCGGAAGAAGATTTTTGTAGTAAAGTACAAGGCTTTCCCTTTCATTCCTCGCGCAATTGCGGAGTCCCCTCCCTTCCCGCCCACCCTCTCCGTGCGTTTTTTTCTCCCCTCCTGTTCTGAGGATATCCAGAGTTAACTCCCCTGATTAAAGTACCAGCTGTAAGGCAACAGCCTCTTTCTGAAAGATTTTTCGCCGTTTCATTGCTTCCTCTTCATACAACACGTTTCTGGTCCTTTTTCATTTTTTTTTTCCTTTTTTTCTTTTTCCTTCCTCCTCGTGGTTTTTTTCTCTATCCAGGAAGAACGGACCGCGCCCTCGGCTCCCGATTTTTTGTTCTCCTCATTTGCGGTGAGATCCTTTGCTGTGTCCGTCCAAGCTACTTCCTTTTTCTTTTATCCTTTATTTGGAACTCTGGGACAGCACCAAACTCTGTTGTCTTTCTTCCCCCCCCCCGGCGGCACGTAGTTGGTTCTTTTTTTTTTCCTTAACAACAAACCCCCCCACCCCCCAGTCCCCCCCCCCCCCCCACCCCCCCCCCCCCCCAAACTTTATCGCGGCTTCCCAGTTCTCCTTTCCGCGTACTTCCCTCATAGCTTCTCTGGTCTTTCTGCTCCACCCGCGACGTCTTTGCGCTCATCTGCCGCTCTTACCTCGTTGAAGCAGCCCATCTTAGGTGGGAACGTGAGTGTAGTTCTTCCTTTTTAGTTATAGAAGTCAAGTAGTCGGTCGTATCCCTTTGCGACTCCTAGTTTTTTTAAGCGCTTCCCATGAACAGCTTATTTTTCGCAGGAGGTTCTCTCTTTTTCTTTTATGCCCGAAGCTCTTCTTTGACCCTCTCCCTCGGGGAATTTCCCAGTTGCCTTTTTCGCACCTCTCTATGGCGGCCAAATCCACCCCCTCCCCTGTCAACCCTATGTGATTTTATCCTTTCCTTCTATTTGAAGTGGTAGCCGTTCTTCTTTTTTCTTCTTTTGCGGATCAACTCACCCCCTTTTTTTTTTGCAGGAAGAACCTTCGTGGCGCTTGGTTTAAACCACTTAGTATTGTAGTCGTCCATTTTTTCTCTGTTGACTTTTTCTCCTGTCGCTGCGGTTTTTTCCTTTTCCTCTGAAAATGCGATTGCTATGATGATTGACTCCTCTTTCTTCCCCCGCGCGGGAAGGGTGTCTCTTGGATTTCAGTTATAGGAACTTTTCTTCTTGTTCACATTCCCTTCCCGGTTCTGCTCCCCCTACTATCTCCGGTAGGCGTGCAATTGTCTTCTTTAACCGCCCCCGTTGTTGCTTCCTCTGCTTCTTCATCGACTAGGTGTTTCTACTTCGAAGCCTACTCCTGCTATGAAGACATCACCATCCAACCCGTAAAGGGGTTTTCCCTCTTCCAGCCGTCATGTTGGCCTCCCTCCTTTCCCCCGAAGAACAGGCATCTTTACCTTATGATTCCCCTCTCCCCAGAGGAAGCTTTTAAGTACCTTCGGGTTAGTCGACCTCTTCCCCCCAGAAGTTACTATCGACCAGTCTACGGGTTCTCTCTTTCGAAGATCGAGTTCCTTTTTTCGAGAGTCGCATGACCCCCCTTTTTCGTGAGAGGTTCGACCGTCCTTGTCCATTTACGAGGAGACCTTCCTTCTCCTCCGATTTCTGCTATTGTTTGAGGGTGCCCGATAAGCTTTTCTCTCCTCTCCAGTGACTGCGTGGTCAGTGGACTTTTTCTGTTTTTTTTGCTAGGCGGTGCGGTGCCGCTCATTTTTTTCGCGTCGAGCGTCATGACCCGAAGAGTTTCCCTTTTTTGGGATAGATTTTTCTCGAATCCTCCCTTTTGCGCCTTGCGATTTCTAATCTATATCTTCCCCCTGCGCCAGCTCGGCCACCTTGGGTCGCCCCTTCAGATACGATTATTCCGTGCGTAGTTGTGTCCCTTCCTTTTGCAAGATAGGTCCTTCCCCGATTAGGCCGGTCCCTCAGAACCCCTGTAGCTGAGGTTTCGTGTTACTCAGGATCCTTGAAGTCATTTGGTTCTGCCTTTCTTTTTACTTCGACTGAACGGCTTTTTTTCAGCCGATGCCGCAACCGCCGCCCTTTCTTTGTCGTTGCCATTTTTTATGGTCTTCGAAGGCCTGTTGAATCGTCTCTTCAGACATTTTCGTGCGTCCTGTGGCCAGCCTCTTTAAATTTCTCCTTTCTTCCTGGGCCGTTGACGGTGGATTCTCCTTAGCCCGAGGACGTCGTGCTCCCCTTTTTCGGCTTCTTTGATTCCCACTTTCATAGAAGCCGGTTGGTTCTAGACGTCTTTCAGCTTCCCTCCTAGTCCTCACTGTCCTGTCCGGTCGACTTTTCCCCCCCCCCTCTTTCCAGGTGTTGCGTGGAACGAACCTTTTCCTTTACGGAATCAGCTATCTTTTTTTGGTGTTTTTTTGGTTTTTTTTTTGGTTGTGGTTTGTGGTTCTTGGTTGTTTTGATTTTTTTTTTTCCTTCTTCAGCGTCGGCGTCCTTCTTTTTTTGGAGTACGCGGCCCTTGGAGAGTTCCTTGTAGAAGTAGCTTTCAGGTCCCTCTTTTTTCTGGGCTGGCGGACTCCCCACCTCCGTTTTCGCGTAGTTTTGACTTTTTTCTTTTTTTCTTTTCTGCGTCACCCTTTCGCAGAGAATCTTCCCTCGTTTGCATCTTAACTCCCGCAAAAGGTCTCATTTTCCCGGTCCACCGCTTGTTTTTTTTTTTTCCCCGAAGACGTCCTACTGACTTTCTGATTGGGAGTCTTTTTCCCCCCTCCACCAAGTCAGCAAAGTTTGTGCCTCACGTATGCTCCTCTTTAGCTCTCTTACTTTTTTTCTGCCTTCTTTTTCCCAAGACCGGATGGAGCTTGGATTCTTTGAAAGGTTCCCATCCTATGATTTTATTTCCTAACTTTTTCTTTTTGTTTCGGGCCCGACTTGATTCTCCAATATTCAAGCTTTTTTCCCTTATTACGACGAACTTTTATAGAACGTCTTTCAGAACATAGAGGGCACAGTTTTTCTGGTTGTCCAGGGGAGGAAAGAAGGTCCGGTCGCGTCTAGGATCAACCTCCTGATATTCTTTTCTTTATTAACCCACCTCAGAGGTTTCCTCGACGCGTCCATTGTTTTTTTTTGATGTGTCGTTTCCTTATTCCCTTTCACGATTCAAACCCTGCCTCCCATGGTTTCCCTACCTACCACACACAGATCTCCTTCCGGATTCAAACCCAGTTTGAGTCGTTCCTTTGTCCTCCTTCCAGGTGCTTCACGCCCGGTGACTCGCTATTCTACCATTCCTCCAGTGCGCTTTGGACCTACTCTCCCCCTCCCCGCCGCCGCAGAAACTGCCTTTTTTTTGAACACAAACTCCCCGCTTCTTCTTACGGGAGACGGAATTATCTTTTTCGCTTTTCAACACTTGGTCGGGCCTTTTATTTCGGACCGGACATTATGTTTTTTCTTTCTCCTTCCTTTCGAGATAGCGATCCCTTTTTCCAGTGGCAGCATGATTCCTACCACGCCGGCAAAGCTGCGTGTTCGACGACATTTGTTTTTTTTTTTTTTTTTTTTTTTTTTTTCTGTTCTTCCCCCTCCCCCTTCAGTCCTGAACCTGACGGCCCGTTTTTTTTCACTAGTCTCCATTCGATCGGTGGACGCATTCCCCCTTTTTCAGTAGATTGTTTCGACGAACGACCATGGCCCCCCCCCTTGCCTTTTTCTTCGGGGACTTATAGGTTTTTTTCCCGACTGTGAAGTTTCCCACCTGGAAGGCAGTTCCGTTTTCCTTTTTTCCGTCGAACCCTCCTCTTACATTTAATCTACTGTTTCACTTTTTTCTTTCCCTTTTGGCGCCGAGCGGGGGAATCTCCCCGGATTTTCACGTATCCTCCCTCAGTCTTTGAAAAGGGGCGTGAACCCTTTTTCTTCGCTGCTCTTTCCTCATTCGTTCTTTCGTTGTCGACCACTTTTAGTCCCTCCCCCCTTTGTATTCGAGACGCAGATCCGATGTTTCCTTTTCCCTTTAGCCGAGTGCGACGATAGACGCTCGGTTCTCGTTGATTACGTTCCCTTTTGTGGCCGCCGTCAGTCGGAAAAGAAGCATGAGCGGCCCTTACCACTGTGAGTTCCCTGCAGCTGATTTCTTTCCTCCTAGAACCGGAAGATGAGAAGACTTCCTCCTTAGAGATCTCTGCTTCTATTGGGACCAGTTGGTCTACCATTGGCTTCTTGAGACACTTCCTCTTCTCCCAGTGGGGGGTCACTATTTTCTTCCCTAGTGCACGGTCACCTGATCTTTCTTTCCGGCTCTAGTACTGGAAAGTCTTTTTCTCTTCCTTTATGTTTTTTCGCCCCCCGGTATTCAACCCTTTCTCCTTTCTGCTCAGCGTCCTCGATTCCCTCTCTTTTGCGTGCAGATCTTTTTTAACGTGACACGATCTTTATGGCTTTTGTCTTGATTTCCGCCCCGCCTACGTTTTTTCTCCCCCCGCCTGGAAGGGCTTCATGACTGATTTTTTTCTTTTGTCAGAGCGGCTTGCTTCTTCTCCTTTTTCGAAAAAGAGTTCTGTGCCTTCTAGGATTACTCATATGCGGTGATCGCAAAGGTTTAACTCTTTTGTTCTGGGGCGGCGTTCCCGAAGGCTTTTTGGGTATCGCCCGCTGTTCCTCTCTTCTTTTTTCCAGTCCCGAGAACTCAATCCGTTTGGACACATCCGTTGAGTTCCCGCATTTGCTCAGAGCCCTCCTCTTCCTTTTCCCTCCTTCCCCCGCGATGAGATAAGTCAGGTTCTCGAGTAAGCTTGATTACCGAGTCCCTCTCCCTTTTCCAAAGAGCCCTCCGTTCCTGCTCGGCTACATTTTTCTTTCCCCGCGATTATGGTTCAGAACTTAGCTTCCTTTTTCTCCCCCCCTCCTTTCCCCGGGGGGCCGGGGTGAGTGGACCTTTTTTGGGGGAGTTGAGTTGAAATCAACGTCGCGTTCTCTCAAGGCCGCAGCGTTTTTTTTCACGTCTTTGACGACTACTACCTGTGTGCATGGGTTTACATGTTCATGCGTTTCCAGAGCAGGGCCTTTTTCCTTTTCGACTTTTTTTCCTTTTTCGTGCGCAGGATATTCTCTGGTCCCACCTTTCGTTGGACCCTCACGTTCTTCCAACCCCCTTCTTTATGGTCTTCCAGTGTTCTTTTCTTGTCAAACACGTCAAGCTTTTTGCAGAGCGGGCTACCGTCTTTCTTTTGGCCTCTTCCCTAAAGGTACTGCATGTCTTTTTGGTTTCCCCTGCCCCCCTCCTTACTTCAGGTCTCTTCTGTGATCCCTGTCTTCCCCTCCTGCTCAACGACGACAGCAGGTCCATATACTTCTCGTATTATATGACCGACTTTTCCATCCCTTCTCTTTCCTTCCTCCCCAAAGCGCAGGTCGCCTCTTCCCTCTTCTTTTTT
>Ga0179593_1519637_pt1 | contig 15420 bp, 24 predicted proteins | sample CZODoug2_1_08_16_FD_185931 | JGI IMG/M metagenome (GOLD analysis project Ga0179593, IMG submission 185931) | Vadose zone soil fungal communities from Angelo Coast Range Reserve, California, USA - CZODoug2_1_08_16fungal (PacBio error correction) | ecosystem: Environmental > Terrestrial > Soil >... | reverse complement strand
GCAACCGCCGCCCAGCAGTTGGTCCTTGTAATTTCTAGAAAAAGCTGGAATACATACTATTTTATTATTCCCCCTTTTCGGGAGTGTTCTAACAAGCTTAATGACATGGTACACGGTGAGGTTGCTCTTCTTTCAGACTATCAGGTGGATAAATTAAGGATCATTACCTTTTGCAAGGGGTGCCCTATCCCGTTAAGGAGTGGTGGATGGCTCCTTCCTCTGATTGGGTCGTCCGTCCTTTAAGGTCTTAAGCCCTGGCTAACATCGTGAGTCCCCAACAGTGGAGTTCAGGGTCAAACCTGGTCTTAAAAGTGAGCAACAGAGAACCTCTTCGTAGGATTTCCTTGTAGTGCCCAAGGAGGAGAACCCAAGGGATATATTGGTGACTTTGGGTCCAGGATAATGTCCTCCACCCCTTTAACTAGCGATGTCTCGCTGTAAGGAGAGCAGGGGTAGTTCTTGACTTTCTTTGGGAAGCGTTCCCCAAGATGGAGCCCTTGTTTTAGTTTCCACAGCCAAACCTCGTCAGCCCCTACGAACAAGACAGAACCCAGCCCACAACTTATTGCTGGTCCCGTTCACCTGCTTACACCCTGCTGCTCCCTCCCCCCTAAATCCCGACGCGGGCATCTTGGCGAGAACCCTTGAACGCGCATTTTCTAGATACGCTCTCCTTTATTCTTTCCCCCTCTCCCCAACACAATGACTGGTAAGTTCCGGTCTCTTTAATTTTTAGATTGATGAAAGACTTCCCACCCCCCTGTCGGTCACATTTTTCTGCAGCATTTCCTTCCTTGCCCTGGATCCAGTCGTATAGTTTCTTGTCCACAAGTGGATTTCTGGCTTATCCCGCAACCTTTCGGAAAGCAAGTGTTCAGTGCCTCTGCCCCACTCAAACCTTCTGGAAGGTACCCCTGTGCCTATCCGTCTCCCTATGAGTTTGTTTTAGTTTTTTAAAAAACTTATATCCTAGAACTTTATCCCGTCGTCTATGAAGGAGAAAAGCTCCTTTATGTATTTTTTTTTTTTATACGAGAAAGAGCTACCAAGTACAGGACCTCTTTTTGTAATATATCATTTTCCCCCCCTTGGAGACAATCCCCTTCCAAAGACCTTTTTGGTTAAGGCTATGCTTTACTGAATTTCTCCCTCTATCATAATGTTGTTTTTTTCTGCTTATGTCACTGCAGGATCCAGATCTCCCCCCCAGTTCAAGATTGAAAGCCCTGTATTCGAGAGGACCCCCAACTCGGGATTTAGGACCTTCTTGCTCTGATTCCCGAACCCCCCCCACCTACACTATGATAGCCCCCAAGGCGCTGTCATGTCAAGTCCCCTAGAACCATGTCCTCCCACCTTTTTCTAACGGGAAAACTCCGAAATAGAGTGATACCCTTTAAGTTCCCCTTCGCGCGTGCCCTACAGCCTTCCCCTTTCCATGTGCAAGTCGGTTTTTAGGACCTCAACACTTCCCCTTGCTCTTCGGTCACCCAAGGACCAGTCCGACGATTACTTCCCTTGCTCCCCCCCCCCATTTTTCTTTCCCTTCTCGGCACTCTCGTGCGCTTCACCTTTCAAGCGGTTGAGATACTCAGAGCATTTTCCACCGTTCCCCTGTCGGAGCCCCCTCGCAAGACAGCGTATCTAGTCCCCCTGATTGGACTATGCTCTTAGAAAAGATCAGTATTCCCCATGAGTCTCATTAGCCTATCTTCAAGCGTCTCATCATTCTCCCCCCTTTAGTACGCGCCTTCGGTTGGAAATGTATGCCCTATTTTTCCGAAGAGTGTTTCTGATAGTTCCCCACCCTTGTTTTTAAATTCTTGCGCACACAACCCCTCGATCCCAGCGCCAGATATTTTCAGTTGGTCCCCCATCAGAGTTTTAGCCCTCTTCAATTCCCCCTCGCTTTAGGCACTCTTAGTTTCTCCGCCACGGAATAATCAGCCCCCAACAGCTATAGTGTGCCCCACTTTCGCGTCTCTTTCCCGTTGCGCAGTTTTTTTTCCTTGACAGAAACGGCGAAATGACTCCCCCCATAGGCTTACTGCCCTCCCCCCCCCAGATTCCGAGATTCACTCCATTCCATAGCGCTTCCTTTCCTTTTTTCCCCGCATCCTTCCCAGTAGTGGACCCCCCCATGCCTCTCCTTTGAAGGTTATTGATTTTCTCATCCGATTTCTGTAATTCCCGGATCCATCTCTTTCGAAGTGGGTGCCCCCTCCAGAACTGCCTACGTTGATGCTTAAGCCAGACCGCTTTATGGAATGAAGAGATTTTAACTTTTTTTGGATCTTCCTTCTCACATTCGCTTCTCTCCGCCCACCACCACCCCTACCCATTCACTCTCGTCTTTTCCTCCCCCTATTCTGATTTCGTCACCCCCCCTCACCCCCCTCACCAACCACCCCCCAGCTTCCTCCTCCTCCCCTCCCTATCCCTCTCTCCCCCGCCCTCCCCCTCAACCCTCCTTCTCAATGAGCCCCAGCCCCCCCAAAGTATTCTCCCTGTCCCCCCCCCTCCTCCCCCTCACACTTCCCATAGGCCAGCCTTCCTCCCTCTCCTACACAATCCCCTCCCTAATCCTTCAAACCCCCCCCTTTTTTACCCCCCCCTCTCCCGTCTCCCCTCCTCCCTCCCCGACCACCATCCCCCTGATACACCATCGCTCTTCCTCCCCCTACCCCTCTTTCCTCCCTCGCCCCATCACCGTCTCCGCTCCTCTCGCATCCTTCTCGCTTGTCCTCCACTTCCCCCCCTCTCCCACCCCCCCCCCCCCGCCGCCCACAGGATCCCATCGTTCCTTTCGTGCCCCCCCCTCCCCTACCACCCTCTCTCCACCCGTCCGCTCACCACCCCGCCCCTACATTCCTACCCGATCACGGCCCCCCCTCAATCCACCTCCTCCCTCTCTCCGCTCACACCCATACTCATCCTCCCTCTTCTCATACCCCTCCACCCCCCAACACTATCTTTCCCATAATATCCCCCCCCACTCCCCCTCTCCCCCCACACCCTCCATCCTACACCCTCACCCTTCTGGCTCTCCTCCCCCCCCCCCTTCCAACCTGCCCCACATCTACTAATCCTCCGCCCCTCCTTACCCTCCCCCCCACCCCCACTACCCCCCAGCCGTCCTCCGCCCTGCCCCTTCTCTCGCACACCCCCCAACTCACGTCCTCCCCTACCACCTACCACCTCACCCCGCCTTGCCGCCTATCAGCTCACTCAGCTGCCTACCCACCCCACTTCTTGTTTCCCCCCTCCATCTCTTTACTATACCCACCCCCACCTCCCTTCCCCACCCGTCCCCCCCCCCCCCTCTTATGTTCACGCCCCCCCACACCCATCCCAAGCTCCCCACCTGCCTTTATACCCCACTCCCTCCAATATTTTTTAACCATCTACCGATCGACTTCCCCGTCCAATGTCAATCTTTTTTTTGCCTCTCTTCCCCCTGTTTTCACACTCTCCCCCACCCCCCACTCGTCACCTTCAACCTCCCCACTCCCACCACCGATCTCCATCTACTCCTCTCCGACCATATCCGCACCTCTTCTCCCCTACTACTCCACGCCTCCTCCTCACGCCCTCCCCTCCGCTCCCATACATCATCCCCGCCCTGCTTCCCCCTCTTCGAGACAACCGTTTAAACATACCCATCCCCTTCCCCCCTTCCCCCCCCTCCTTCTACTATTGCTAGGCTTCCCCACCCGCCCTACCCGCCAAAGCCCGTCACATCTTCCCCCCTCGCTTCGCGCCCCTTTCCCCTTACACCCTTCCTTACCCTTCTACCTCACCCACCACCAATTCCTTTCCACCCATCCCACCCGACACTCAACCTCCCGAACCCTCACTCTTTCCTTTTTTCCCCCCCCGACTCCCCCCTACCCTCCCCCCCCCTCCACCTGGCCCCTATACCACCCCCCCATCCCCTCACTCTCCATTACCCCCAACTCCCCTCCACTCGTTAACGCCTTCCGCCCCCGCCATTCACCTCTCTTCCTCCCCTCTCCATCCGCCTCGTGAACCCCACTCCATACACCCCCGTCCCCGTCCCCCTTTACCTACTGCCTCCTTGTCGCCCCCTTCCCCCTTCAACTCTATCCCCCCCCACCCTTTCGCCCACCGTCCAGTATCCGTCCTCCCCTCCATCCACCCACCCCCCCCCCCCCCATTCTGCCTCTCCCCCCTCTCGGCCCAACAACACCCTGACCTTCCCCCTCTACCTCCACATGTCCCCCTCTTTCCAACCCATTCCTCTCTTCACCGCCGCTCTTTTTCTCCCCCCCTATTCGTACATTCTCACCCCACTCCTCCCCTCCTTCTTCCTCGACCAACCCCTACCACCCCCCCCCTCAAGATTAACTCCCGCCCGGGCCACCCTCTTCCATCCCCTCCGACCCATACCCAGCCCCCCCCGGCCTCCCCACTACCCCACCAACCATATTTTTTCCCTACCTCTCCGCCCCCTCCCCCATACCTTCTCATAGTTCCTCTCCCATCCCCCCTCCCCTCACCCTTAGTCTGTCCATCCCTTCCTTTTCTTCTCCCCCCCATCTTCCACCCCTCCCTTTCCCCATTCCAAACCCCGCACTCCTGCCCCCCCCACTATAAAGCCTCCCCCCCCGCCCATTCCACTCCCCCCCCACCCCCCCTCTCCGTCTCCCGCCCACCCACTCTGAGAGCCCTTCCAACCTACCCCGATTCCCTTAATCTTTCCTCCCCCCCCCTCCGTGATCCCCTTCCCTCTTTACCCCTTCCACCACTCCCCCGCCCACATGTTGTCCGACCCCACCCACCGAACCCCCTTCACATCCCGATTTAGCTCCCACATGATAACATCCCCAGAAGCATTGGACATGCATTTAAAGGTGACAGGTAAAGTCGCCCTTTTCTAGCCTATGAGCTTCTTCTTAGGTTAGCTGAGTTCTTCCTTTTACTAGTGAAGCGATTCTACTAGACGTGATCTTTTTTCCCCAACCTTTCAGAGTTTTGCTTTCCCCCCCCAGTCGTAATCTCCATATTTGTTGCATCATGTCCAAGAGCCCCGATGTTAGCGATTCGCTTGATCCACTGTAGAACGTTTGATTTATTTTACCCCCGCTCTTTCGGCCCTTTTCCTTATTGTATATAAGCCCCCCTACTATTGCCTGGCTCCACTCTCTTTTTAGTTGGACGTTTTGGACGCTAAAGCCTTGCCAAACTTGACTCCGCCCACCAAAAATCGTTCAATTTTATCCCTCAAGTCGAGACAAGAAAATCTGGACGACAATGAAGTCATTAACCCGCGCTTCAACATAGGCGGGAATGGGTTTTTCACCCCAAAAAAAAACAACAAAGAAAAACAAACCCCCATCAACCATCAAACAAAACCACACAAACAACCCCCCATCCCCCCCCAAAAAACCCACACCCCAAAAAAACCAAAAAACAAAACCACCAAAACCCATCCCAACCAAACCCCAAAACACAATCACCTTCCTCAACACACAATCGACCCCCAAAACACAACCCATCAAAACAAACCACCACCAAAAAAATAAATCCCACACTCCCCCAACCCCACTACCCCCAAACAACACCCCCACCAAACACCCCAAAACCACACCACCCCACAAACCAAAAAACCAAAACACAACCCCCCCAAAACAAACAAAACCTCATAAAACACAAAAAAACCAAAAACAACCAAAAACAAAAAACCACCCCCCAACAAACCCCCCCCAAACAACACCACCATCCCACCAACCCCAAACCCCAAACCCCACCCCCCCCCCCCCCCACCACACCACCACACCCCCCACAAAAAAAAACAAACACACCCCCAACCCCCCCCCCCCCCAAAAAACACACACCCAAAACCCCCAAACACAAAAACCAAACCACCCAAACACAAAAAACCCCCACCCCACCCCCCCAACAAAAAACCCCAAACACCACCCCACCCAACCCCCACTAAAAAACCCCCCCACACCCACCCCCCCCCCCCAAAAGAAAAAACCAACCCAACCAACAAACCCAAAAACCAACCCCCCACCCACCCCCCCACCCCCCCCACAAACCCCAACCCCACCCCCCCCCCCACCCCCCCACCCCCACCCCCCCCCCCCCCCCCCTGACGAGGACCCTCACCTCCCCAGATTTATAGCCGAGGCTGGCACCTATACCAACACAATGCCGGTAGTTTGCGGCGCGGATACCCTTACCGAGAATTCCACCGTGGTTCACTGAACCTATAGTTTCCCGGATCGCTCTTATGCGCGGTCAGTTGCCCCGTCCATGAATATCGTGACTTTAACCAATTTTGTCACGCCGCAACTACCCTTCAAAGTCAGTGTGTGCACCCGGACTGCACCCAGCAACGCCCTTTCGCTTCTTTTACCTGGACCCCGACGTTCTTCCCTCACTAAGTTTACCACTGCTTGTTTTTTTAATGCAAACTCATTGCTTTCCATGTCCCCCCCCTTCGATTGTCTTCTACCGCGCTCGATCCCGTACCAAGCGTTTTGCACCGGTTTGTCAGTGCCAAAGACGGATCAAGTCCCCTTACAGTTCTGGTCCTGAATCCTTTCGCAAAGTTCTAAATCACTTTACCCAAAACCTCCTTTTTTGGCTATCCCTTTTGCCCCCAGTGCACGGCCCATCTATCCTCTCCCCTTGTTGTTTTTTAGATGCCCCGTCTTAATCGCCCTTCGGACCCCCCCGTAATGGTGTTTGTGCTAAAGTATGCCAGTGACCACTTTCCTCTTTGATCTTCGAGATTTTACAACAATATTTTTTTCTTCCTTTTTCCCTTTGGACCCAACACCCGAGACCAACGCCTGCGCTGGTTTCAGACCTCAGATCGACCCTCCAGGCTTCTGGGTAAACATTTTTTTTTTCGTATGGTTCCGGTGACAACTTAAACCCCAGTTGATAAACTTCATATGCCCACTCGCGATCGGGGGCCTTTAGCCCTTCAACACATTTTTAGTCGTGGGCCACCGAACCCCTGACCTGCTGTTTAAAACTCCCTTTGTTTTAAAACCCCTCCGATTGTCCATAACCCCTCCTTCATAGGCACGCAGAGCGCGGGACTCGTGATTCCCCGAAACCCCGGTGGATTCTCTCCAGATGAGATATTGATCACGAACGTAAAGTAATGTTTCTGAGTACCAGATATTTTTGCCATCCGGAGCGTCTAGACACCCAATGCCTAATGTGCGAGTTTTCAGAACTGGATTTCCTTCCTTTCCTAAGGAGAATTGATCTCCCCACGTTTCTGTTCTATCCGTTGGATTAATCTCGCTTAAATGTCAGGCATTTCCGTAACAGGTGTTCATGTTCCAATGGTTTGAGGTCTTCTCAGGTCCCCCCCCCCCCTTATCACCCACGGAAATCCAGATCATGGTCTTGAGCACCTTGAGGCTCTGCATCCTTAGATTCAACGGCCCCTCCGATTGCAATCACGCCCTGTTGTCCCTTCGGTCTTTATCGTACGATACAGCCTGCCCTCCTCTTGTTTTTGACAAAATATGTAGAAGATTCCTCGGTAGCGACCCACGCAAGTTGTGGTTCCAGTTTAATCAAGTAGCCTGGATCTCTTCCCTGATTCCTCTCACTGCAGACCCACCCCCTTAGAACATCGCCTCAAAAAGTAAAGTCTTTCTTTACCTCTGAACTTGACATGCGCTTTCTTTGGCAGTAGTTTATAAATCGTCGTTACAGACTCCCGCTGCATTCCTGCCCCCGTTAGACGTAGTCCTTTTTTTCCCTCCAATTCCCACTAAGAACTTGCATGATTCAGCTCATGCAAGAAGCTTCTTGAATAAGCATCCCTCTTTTTCTCCCGGAGAATCTATTTTAGACCTTCCGTTGTTTTGACCTGCCCCTCCGAATCAGCCAAGAATTTGACCTTTCTTGATTCTTATCTGCCAACGCTCCATAACCGACTGCTGTGCGCAGAAATAGTTTTACAGCCACTCTAAGATCAACTGCCGCGGCACACTGCCCCTGAGAAGCCCTATCCGGATGGTCCCCCAAATTCTATGACCATTCCTCTCAGTTGAATGTCTTGTTGTTTTTTCTTTGATGCGGTATGACGCCCTCCCCGGATCCTCTCCGATGGGAGGCTGGGCAAGCGGCATCATCTTTGGAAGTTAGGCGAGAGCGACGTATCTCGACCGTGACCACCAACCACTTTCCTTTTCGGCACCCTTTATTCGCGGATGTGGGCCTGCAAGCTCCCCTGAGGCTGTTGATTTGAGGCTTCCATTCGGAGAAAACTCTCTGATTTCCCGATAGTGCATGGGATAGCATTGATTTCTTCTCATATCCAATAGAGTCCCCCGGCAGACCCTCTTTCATTAGTGGGGATTCTTTTTGTGGGGGTATTGTCCAAGACTTTCTTGCTACAAGGTGTAAATCCCTGAACGCCCAAGTCGCAATCCTCCGTCTTTTACACCGCGAAAGGTCGCTCGAAGTTTATTTGCTTACAGGCCCATTAGCAGGTGAATCTCACCGGCGATGGGCCCCGCAGAATGCAGGCATCGTGTCCTCTCATCTGTCCCCTTTTTCGATTTTACTACGCTCCAATCCACTTCCAACAACCCCCATGACTTGGTCCGTTTCGTGCATTCTCGCCTCGCACCCTTTTTTTTTTCCGATTCCAACAGGTTAAATTGGACTGCAGCACTTAGTTCAGCTCGGCCTTGGCCCTTCTATACGGAAGTGCTTCTGTCCGGTTGACCGTTCGGTTTTTCGATTTTAGAAGTATACCGGCCAGGTCAGTGGGTGCGTGCGGTAAGGCCACCTCCCTGTCATTGGTATTTATAGGGAGGCGATCCGGATTTTTTTCAAGTTAACTGTATGTTGTTGGTAAACATCATGGTGGTCACCCCCCCCCCAGATATGTTCGCGCTCCCCCGATCTTCCCGTTCCAAAGATGCGTGTTTTTTGTGTTAAGAGAAGGGACCTCCAACGTCCGAACACGAGTTTTTTTTGAATATCCCGCCTTTTTTGCACAGTTGTCATTTTCCATTGCCTTTCCCCCCTACTGTTTGGCGAGCGGTGCAGTGAAGGCATCTCTCCCCTCCTTTGTTGAGATGAGAGATGCGAAAGGCAGAGTCAGCCCCCTCCCCCCTCCCCCCCCCCCCCCAAACTTTCCCCCCTGGTGATTCCTGCAAGTTTGATTCCCCTCTTTCACAATTGTCGCCTAGGGAGTTTGACAAAATCCGCAGGGAATTTCTTATCGTTTTCTAGAGAAACCCCCGGACAATACCAAGTCTGTTGGCTCCGGTGATGAGCGAGGTCAAAGATTTGTTCCAACTTTTCTCCCTGTGATGTTCCTTTTAAAACCCTCCCTACTCACATTTGACTTGCATTACGCCCCGCTCTCGCTTTAGACACGCCTCTTGTCCATTGCGTTTGTCCTTTGGGGCACGAAGTCCCCTGACTTCCCGTGCTGAGTTGTTCAATGACTCCCCTGTTGGGTTCAACTTCCCCCCCCCCTCCCCCCACTCAACTTCCGCTATGGACACTAGCCGCCTTCTGCAGTACCTACACAGAGGTATTCCGCTGGAGTCCTCAGCTCGCAAAAGGACAGGATGTTTTTTGTAGGAACCTCTCTTTTTACCCGTTCCGAGTCATCTAGAAAATGCAGCGCAGTTCTGGACTCTTCTTCGCCCTATTTGATCCCGATACCTTTTTCGAAGGCCGTTCCGGTGAGTCCCTTCTTGAATGCCGTCAGTATTTTTTTGCTCGTCTAGAAGTGTAAATGTCCCCTCGAGATTGGTGAGTCCCACCAAGTTTGTTGATTCCCCCAAGCCCTTAAAATCCCGAAAAGATACTACTTCACGCCTTCTGAAGGTGCGGAATAACCCCCGCCTCACCCCCAACCGATTTTTTGACATCACCTGCCGCCCCCCTAGACATAGATAATATCTCCTTCTGCAAGCATTTCGCCTTTCTACAACTTCCAGTGTAGAGAATTTTTTTGCCCGCTCAATCCCTTGGTCTAAGACTCAGTAGCCAGATCGCGTATTCCTCACTGGCCCTCTCAATGATTTACTACGGCATGCCTATCAACTCTTTTCTTTTTTACCTGAACTCCAGTGGCCAATGCGACTTTTGATTGTATCCCAGTTTCTTAGTTCCCCGCTCCGCTGAATTCTCGGCTCCCAGTTGAGCTTTCTGTAAATGCCCCTCCCCAAAAGAGTCTGCTTTTCCCCTTTCGCTTTGCAATCATTTCATTCTAGAGATCCGACTCTTTCCCGAGGTCATTGGATTGACGGCTATTCTCCGTTGTCTCTCGATTCCCCTTAAACAGCAGCCACTCCAGTGATTCTGATTCTCTCTTTTGCTTGACCCCCTCGAATCTGACGAAGGACTCTTATTGCAGTTTAGTCTCCCATCTCCGCATCCACCCATCACTGACCGCCCTTTCGCTTGAAGACTTTATACACTCCAAAGTTGCTTTGTCCACTGTCCTTGCCCTTCTTTACACTCCCCGTACGAGATATGAATTTTGCGATGGGGCTCTTGTAGTTTTTTTCGGTTATGTTCTCGATTTGTAAGCGCGACGGCTCACTTCCTTTCTTAGCAAAATGGCCATGTTCCCCTCCTAAGTTGAATGCCCTCTGAGGATTTGAAGTGCTGACCAAACTTTTCTGCTGAAAGACAGATTTCGGGAGGCCGACAATTTGAGACCCCCTCTGCGTTCTTAATATTTGCGTGCCTTGGTGACGGCGGCCTTTTTTCTTCTAGAACCGAGGGATCGTCTTCTTCGGCGTTCGGTTTCTCCATTTCCGTTTTTGTGGCGCGCCCCCCCTTTTGCTCAAAAACGTTTTTGGCCCTCCTCACGACTTAGAAATACGCTTATTACACGCGCACAAGTCCTACCCAAATCTGCTCGCCCCCCTTCATAATCCGCTGCAACCTGGCCTCCCATTCTGCATTCACCCCTTACTCGACGCGATCATCGTGCACCATGAGATTCGACTTTTGCTTTTTCAAAGTCTTACTCCCAACCCCCCCCCCGCTGTAAGCGGTACCCATGCATCGCCGGTGAATTTCACCACAGCGTTGTTCAATTCCTGCCTCCCTCTCCTGGCTTGCCCCTGATTCGCGGACTTGGAGTTACCGGAATTCAGTTTACCCAGGTTTCGTTTGTGAGTCAGCACTCCCTCGCACGCAAAGTGTGTCCCTCTGGCCCCCACGTTTGCCTGCACCACCCCCATTTTAAATTTTCCGGCCCTTTTTTCTCAAGTTGAGCAACGCTCCGCATTTCGATTATTTTTTCAACTGTTCCTGGTTTACACGGTTCCGGTGGACAACATCCCGGAGCCTTTTTCCCCCCACCATACCTGTTCCCCCCGCTTCTCTGACGGAGCCATGAGCTTTTTCTGTCGGTGGTTTTTTCTAAGCCGCTCCCACAGTCAGAGACAACTTCTGGTTCTCTCCCCCCTTCATGACACTGTGTGTCCAACCCCAGAACAGCCATTACTTGTTGCGGCGCTCGTGCCGTGAATTCCATTTTTACCTCCTCCTTCCGTGGTGTTTGATCTTCGATCCTCATCGAGCCAGCCGCAGCGTTCATGTCTGGCTTTTCAAAGTGGTTGTCCATGACAAACTTTTTCTGCGGAAATCGATTTGAAACCACACCACCAATATGCCCATTCCTTAGTACGTCTCTCTGATGACCACCCACCTTTTCCCCAACCCCTCGCATTTTGATCCTCCGTCCACCCCCCCGAAGTTCATGATCCCCCTGCGATTGTTGGGGTCAACCTTCCCGTTCTGTTCCAACGGATCCCCCTTCAACTCCTTCTTTAATTCAAGGATCGAATTCGCCTTCGCCCCCTTTTCAAATCCTACAATTACCTTTGCTTTGGTTCCGCCGACGCACCCACCCATTTGCCTCCCCCCGGCCTGTGTTGGATATACCAATCCTACACCTTTCACCTTCCCTCCTTTCTTTTGAGCGGTTCCGCGCATTCCAGCGTTAACTTAGGGAGATAATCCCCACGCATTTTTTCCCTTTCTCCCGGACGTCCGATACGCTTAAGAAACTCCCCTTCCCCTTGTTTTTAGCCCCTGATAGTTGAAGAATGGCGTATCTGAAATTGCTTATGTTTGTCCTAGGTCCTGATTTCTTTCCCCCAGTCGATTTCTTTAAGCTCCTTTCTTTACGGTTTTGATCGTCCCATGATTTTTCCCCCTCCCCCCGTTTGGATTCTTACATCCGTGCCATTCGAGCTGTTTTGACCGAGCAGTGGGATTTTCGTAACTTTTTTTTTTTTTTTATGGGAGACGGTTCCTCGCAAATACCCTCCCTCAGCACTAGATCCGAGCCCGCGAGGTTCGTGAACCTCCCCCGACCACCCGAGACCTCCCTTCTGAAATCCCCCCTTGGCTCAATGTCCCCCCCCCTTTCGTCCCTCCTTTTCGCCTAACCTCTCCGACTCTTTTAATGCCCCCAACTCTGCCCGACTGTTTTTTCCGGAAAGCTCCCAGTGGGTCTCAAGACTCCTTCCTCCTGATAATTCGCACCTTGCATTTCAACTGCACCTACCCAAATACATCCCGCGTCAATATTAAGACACTCCCTCGCTTTTTCCCTTCTGGACCTCCCCCTTGAAGTTCATCTCTTTGGAAGTCTTGTACCATAGGTTTTCTTCAAGTGATTTGACTTCTAAGTATCCACTTTCCTCTTCGCCGACGAAGATCCCTTTTCCTCTCCCTTCAGCTAATTCGGTATTGCAAGCTTTTACGACTCTCTAAAGTCCTTCTTTTTCTTTCTCTTAAATCTCTTTTTTTTCCCCCTCCTATTTTTTGTTGGCTCTCTGACGAAAAAGAAGCCCAGTAAGTGATTCTGATTCTTAATCCCTCCCTCCCGACAGTTTTCCGGCGACTGCCTTCAATCTTTGCACGCCCCCCCCCCTTAATCTAAACTTGGTTCTGGAAATGAAAGAGGATACATGATAATCCCTATCCCTTCTGGATTCCCAACTTTCTTCTCCGCACGTCATGCACAGGAAGAAGCCGCCCCCTTCATGATTGGGTCCCGGAGATGGGACGCAACTTGCTGTGTCTTTCATCCTTTGCATGGCGCAGTTTCTATTTTTCGTGACGATTTCTCCCCACGGCAGGAGCATGACCCCCAAGGCATCGCCCGTCCCCCCTGAATTTGGTCTGAATGTCCAACAGAGCCGATGGATATTTAGTTTAGAGGAGGTCTGCAACCTGCTGAGAACATCAGTATTTAACTAACTCTGATCACTTGGGACCTCCCCTTCCCTGATGTCCCTCCATATTGACTTATCCCCACCACTTTTATAGCGTGAGTTGGGTTCCCTCGTTTTGTTTACGCGGAAGAGCTGTGGTGGGACCTCGAAACTCGAACCCCCCCAATCCAGAATTTAACTAATTCCCCCCCCTCCCCCTTCCTCCACGGATGTCGCCGATTCCTTTTTCTGCCGTCACCGCGCCTTTCTCCTAAATGAAAACACCCGGTCATAGTGGCTCGCCTGCCAATCCTGCGACGGTCCCCCCCTTTATAGATCCCCTATTTTTTCCCCCTTTCCTAATAAGCCCCCCACCAATGACTATTAGAGGATCCAGGAGCCTCGGCTAAGGGGAATTCAAACCATCCAAATGTCCTTCCAGCCCCGAGGCTTTTCCCCCCCCCCTTTTCTTTTCCCTCGCTCGATTGTCTTCATTCCCGGATGTAGTTTTACACAAGTGGAAGTCTTGCCCTCGCCTGCCCGTTCAGTTTTTTTCCTGTCAGGTTTTCCCTTTCTACCCCTCAAAAATTTCCCCTTAAGGCTATACACGTGCTCCCTGGAAAGGAGACTACTTTATCAACCTTTCTGGGTTGTTTTTTTTCGTTTGTACCCCAAATCCCCTGAGAACACCAAAAATTGGTCCTTCCTTTTCCGCCTAGGATTCCCAGCGCGTCTTTCCGGTGGTGTTGACGGGGTCGCCGTAACGGGCCCTCCTCCCCCCCCCCGCCCCGACAGTTGTCACCTTCATACCCCCACACTTGAAGCAGCAATACGGTTTGGTCGAGTTATGTTCCTTTGACGGTCATCTCTTACCTCCCCTAATCCACGTGTTGGAGCGAGATTCTTTCCCTGCCGAGCGAGCCTAGCGTACTGGATGTTGTGAAAGTGGCGTTTGCCCACTGGTGTATTCGAGTAGAGGACCCCCCAATCGTTTTCTTGGCTTCCCCCCCCCCTTTCTCTGGTAAACCACGAATTTAAAAGAGGCGCTGCTGCGTCGAGGCGCGGGTCCTTTTCTCCTGCTATTTGGGAAACTTTGATCGTTTCTCCCCCCCCCCGGAACACCCCTACACACCCCCCCCCCCTTTTATAAAGAAATAGACCTGTCTTGTTTTTTTTCCCCTTTTCTAAAAGCCCTTAACATTCCCTTTTGCTGTCCGGCCGGTTCAACTGTTAAGCACCTGACATTCATCTCGTGCGGTGACATCAAGGACCTCCCCACTTTTACCCTTCCCTACGATTCTTTCTATACTTCCTCTCTCTTTAAAGCGATGTTCCCCCCCAATAGTGCAGCCCCGAACAACTCGGTGGCCATTATTCTCCCCCTCTGCGATTCCCTTTATCCGCTTACCTCCCCGACCCATGTTTTTTCGGCGGGAAAGATGCCCTCCTTCTGAGATTCCTATCCCCCTAAGCCGAGCTGTAAGGGATGGTCTGGCGAGCAAAAGAGGAAAGATGCATCTTGTATGGATTCGTGAGCGGCCGAGTTTTCTCCCCCCTGGGTTCCCCTTTGGCTTCGTACGCTTCTCTTGGACCTGTATTTTTGCTGAAGAGTTGCGGCGCGTTTTTTCCACCCCCAGTTGGTTTTGAGCAATTATTGTCCTGGTAAGACCAACCCCCCGATAAACCCCCCCGCCCGACCGCGATCCTTTTTTGGATTCCCTCTCCTCGCCCCCCTCGGGTGTATATAATTTGCCGCCGGAAGAACCTATTTTCCCTAACTTTTATCCCTCCCTTTCGGAACCTATCCCTAAATCCGCTTCCCTCTTCAGATTTTTGTTGAAACCCTTTCTCTCTAGGACTAGGGTTGTTCAGCGCCGCGCCGTGTTTCTCATCCCTTTTAATTCAGGTATTTTCAGTCCTTCAATGCACCCCATCAATGCTGTTCCCTCGGCCCCATATCCCCCCCCCAGTGACTCTCTCTTAAACGGGCTTTTTAAAAGAGGGACATTCCCTTTTCCCCCTCTTTAAGGCTGATTGCACATCAGGATCTTCTTTCTCACTCACTATTGCCTTTTCCCTTTCCCATGAAGTCTAGAGGGTTGACGAACACCTCCAAACGCCACTTTGCCCCGCTTCGCATGAGTCGACGGTCTGCAAGCCTCTGGAGTTATCCTCCTTCCCTTCCTCTATTGGCTGCTCCTTTCTAGGCCCTCCC
>Ga0179593_1359744_pt1 | contig 15420 bp, 15 predicted proteins | sample CZODoug2_1_08_16_FD_185931 | JGI IMG/M metagenome (GOLD analysis project Ga0179593, IMG submission 185931) | Vadose zone soil fungal communities from Angelo Coast Range Reserve, California, USA - CZODoug2_1_08_16fungal (PacBio error correction) | ecosystem: Environmental > Terrestrial > Soil >... | reverse complement strand
GCAGGTTTTTCTCACCCACCCCGCCCAGCACCTTTGCATTTTTCTTTGGACCCTTTTTTTTTTCCCCGTCTAACGCCTCCGCACTTTAATTGAGGGCAAGTACGATCAGTGCCTGCCGGCCAGTTTCTTCTTGCCGGTAGCCCTTTCACCACTTTAGTTCTTAGGGGGGATTAGTGACTGCGTTGAAGAATTGTCATTTTGTCGCTTTTTCCCATGCTACATGGTATCTTCAATCATTGCCTGACCCCGTCGACAGTTTTCCCTCCTCCCTTCCCCAACTTAGCCCTTGATATAAACGGTTCTTTCCTTACCCCTACCGATGTAATTCCAATGTCCTCCCCGAAAACCAATTCCCCCTCCCCCCCCTATCCGTAAACGTTATTGAAATCTGTTACGTTTTCGAAGCCTCTTTCTTTCTCCACCCTGAATAGTTGATTTCCTCAGCGGTGGCGCCATATTACTGTCTTGTCCCCCTCCCCCCTAATCCAACAGGGTGAAATGTCTTCAGAACCTTAGTTTTTTGGTAGTTTTCTCTGTGGCTTGGGAACAGCTTTGTGCTTTCTTTTCCCTCCTTTTTCAAGGAGTCTGAACTGGTCCGCCTTCTCTTTTTTAACTTTTGCTTGTCCCCCCTCGTAAAGGGTTTTTAAGCACAGTTCGACTGCGGGCCGCAGCCCCATCCTTGCCCAAAAGCGTTTATAAGACATTGCCCCTTTTCGTCCCCCCTTTCCAGCCTTTTGAAGCGTACTTCCCCCCTCCGGCCCCGGGTCCAAGAAGTCCCTAGGGAACATCTGCAAGTTTAAGAGTCATACTTAGTCTCAAGTCTCGTCTTCCCCTCCGCTCCTTTTTTCTTCACGTCTTGTCCCAAATAATATAAGTACAGGTCCAAGGTTTGTTGACCCCTTCCCCCCTCATATTTTTTGCGGATAACAACGAGTGCGTTCCCCATTTTTTTATTTTTCCACTTCTAGGTAGTTTCCCCGCTGGAGCCCCCCGCGACTAATTTCTGGTTCCCTTGACTTGCCTGCCGTGCGACTACAGATGGGACCCTTTAATTTCTCCTTTCCGCCGCGAGCGAGGGGTTTTGGATTTTCCTCCCCCAAGTCGAGGAACCCTTTCATCCCCTTTAACGAAGGATTTTTTCCATGATTTGAGTCCGTCGTTCCTGAAGTAACCGTCTTAATGTCTCCCTTATTTTTTCTTTTTTGCGGCCCCCACCAACCCCGTTCTCGTAAATTTTGCTACAATCACCGGGGCAAGGGCATCAGTCCCCCAATTCTCCCTCCCCAATGTCGCGATCCCCTTCCCCCACCTAGTTGGCTTTCCCGAAGTTTTAACATGATCCGGTTCTTCGATTTCTTCCGTTTAAACTCGTCCTCTTCTTCCTTGATCGTTTTAGTACCCCACTCTCCTTTTGCAACCTATCTCGTTTTCGAACCCCTTTCTTCGAGCTCGTCCCCCTGCTGGTATTCTGCCAATCTTTTCCCCCTTTTGTTCTCTTACTTTCTCGATCCTTGGGTCACTTCCTTCCCCTCCCCATTTCATGTGTTTCCATGCAATTTTTAATCAAACAAGGGGGACGTTATATTGCGCCATGTGGTCTCATGGTTTTCCCCCGGCGTCTACTTCCAATGACCATCGAACTCTATACATTACTTGGCCTTTTTTTTTGGGCTCTCTTTTTTCCCGATGGATTGAATTTTGCCGGAAGGAAAGTCCGACTATTTAAATTTTCTGTGTGCGCAGCAAATAATTATGTCCCTCGTCCACCCCTTGAGCCTCCTTCCTCTGTCGTTCACTCAGTCAGGCTCTTGGCTGTAATAATGATATACGGTCCTCTTTTGACCAGCTTTCTTCCCTGTCGCAGGCTTTTTTTCCGAAAGAATTTTGAAGATCTCACCCCCCTGGTTCTTTCAGAGAGAAACAAATTCTTCTGGTCCCCCTGATTCACAAGCTTGGCTCGTCTGGACATTTGGAGAGGTATGTTGCCAGGATACCCTATAAGGAAACAGTCCCCGTGTTCCCTCCCCCTTTCCCCCCTCTTTGCGTCGACTGAAAAGGCAATAATCATGTCGTCTTGGCTTTTCTCGCCGGTTTTCCCCTCGTTATGCTCCTCCCTTGATATACTGAATCCTGATGCGGTTGCAGAGAGTTTGTGTCCTATTTGACCTCTTTTTTGCATGTCCACTATTCTCCATCGCAAAGCCCCTCCGAACTAACGGCAAACCCCTCACCCTTCCTCGCCCGGAGAGAGATGCCCCCAGTCCCAATACGACATCTTTCGTCTGTTTGTTTCTCTGAAGGTTCCCCACCCAAAACCAAGTTGAAGTTTAAGCCAGTTTCTCCCCTGCAAGGCGCTATATCTCATTTCCCTTGTTATTATACCCCCCTCGGACCTACCATCTGCCTTTTATGGGCAAGTGTCTTTGCCTCCCATTTTATTTTTTTTTGCCCGAAAAACCCCAACCGCTTTTACTTTTTTTGTTTTTGACCTCTTTTCTGGCCGATGCGTTTTTTGGCACATTTTACTACCGCCGCTAACGCCTTCCGACTCCATTTGCCCCGTGAGGCCGTTGAGCGACCCAGGCCGAACGGGTTTCCTTTCTCCTTTCGTTGGGTCTATTTTTTTTTTCTTTTACGTTGACGATATACATTCCTTTCTGGTTTCTTGTTTCTTCCCCCTGTCTCCATTTGGCATCCGCCGAGAATAATAGTGATTTAAACCTAAGGGGCTTGCTCTCTTTTGTTGTCTTTCGTCTAAAAAGCATATTTTGATTCGCGCACATTTCCCTCTTTTGCAGGTCCCTTCTTGACTGAGATATCGTTTTTCCTGATCTGAAAGGTTTTTTTTCTAACCCTCCTTTTGTTGGCTTTTGAAATATCTTCAGGTGGTACTCCCCACTTCTCCCCATCCGGCCTTTTCGTCCCTGCGTGACCACGGCCACCCCCGCCTGCTTCTTTTTCTTGTACCCTGGGAAAGAGAACCCATTCCCAATCTTCCTACTGACCCCCCTTTTTTTCTTCGCTTCCTTCTGTTTTTTTTTCCTCCCTGCGAGGGATTGCTAGTGAGAAAGCCATCCACCACATCCTTCTTTTTCTACGCCTTCTAAATATATAAGAGTGCGCGAGGGCTTGGCAATGCCCGCCTACCGCAAATTCCCATCCCACCTTCTATGCTTGCTTTTACCCTCCGTTCCGGAGGATCTCCCTTTTTTTAAGAATGAAGTGGTTTAATAGATTCCGGCACGCCCCTTAAAGGCGCGCAATTTCTTGTCCTCCTCAAGAACGTTTTTTGTCGCGGCTCTACTCTTCTTTGTACATGCTGGAAGCGGGGTGGTCGGCGCATGGTTTCGTACCTTCCTCGACCTTTTACCTCCTCCGGTTTTCATCCCTCTTTCCCGAGGGAAAGAACAGCACAACTTCCCTTTTTTTCATCCACTCTTTTGCCCCCCCCCTTCCAAAGGGTGTTTACGAACCTCCAGTTCCGGGGAAGCACTTTTTTTTAAAAAACAACCAATTAATCTATTATCTCCTCATTCTCCTTCGGGTTTTCCTTTTCTTCAACTCTTTAGTAATCCTTGTTATTTCCTGACCCGCGTTATGCTCTTGATTCTTTTTTTCCCTCTTTTTCCGGCGATCTCCAGTATCTATTCATCGTCTGAACCTTTCTTGGTCACCCTCCATCTAATTATCGGATGGAGAGTCCTGACCCCCCCCCCCACCCCAATTTCGACGTGTTCAAACCTTTCTCTCCTTTCATTCGCCCTTCCTACCAACTTTAACTCTTCCTAGGTTGTTCCCAGCTTCTAATAGAAGACCCCTTTATCGTCCTCGAACCCTGCTGGAGCGGATGGAGTGCAATTTTAGTGATGGTCATGCAGTCAGCTGCCTTTCCTCTCTCTTCGTCGTCCTCCCCTGTGAGAAGGGGTCGTAGGCTTTTGTGTTTCTCGCTATCTCAATCTCTAGCTTTTTTTTCCCACACAATGCCTGTTCAATCCTGGGGACGGTCCAGTTTGGGGGTTAGATATTGTCTTTGTTTCTTCCCGGGAAAATCCTCATCATTTGCGTCCTTTTCGCTTATAGAGGTCGACAGGCCCGTCCCTTCTTTTTTCTCTTCCACCTGACTTTGAAGTTTCGCCATTCACCCCCGGCATTTTAGCAATTTTGAGCCTCTATCTCCGTTACCCCTACTGCGCGATGACGGCCAACTTTTACGCAGCCGGATATGCATGTTCGACGACCACCCTACCCTATCGTCTTCCCGAATTTACCTGATGCTTCTGTTGCTCTGCAGCGAGACGCGCACGCCGTGTTGCATTTAGCTAGTCAAGGCACCCTTGCTTTCCTCCCTAACCCCTTTTCGGAATGGTGAGGCTAATTTTTTACGCGCGGCAATGGATTCGACTTGGTTTTGTCGTTGAACCCTTCTAGCCACACGCCCTCCCCGGCAAGAATTTCCTTCGATTCCAGCGGAAACGCGAGTCTTGGGAAGTGGTTTAGTGTGTTTTTTTTTACACTACCCCAGGAACCCGCCGCCTTACCCCCTTCCTGCCGTCTCTATATGAGGTAGTTTTTGTTGCTCTTTTATCCTTTTCATACCCAAGCGAGCGGTTGGGCCTACGGATACTTGTTTTCTTCAGTCTTCAGGAGATACTCGCCTTGGCTCCGGCTTTGCCCCGACATGGCGCGCTGTGGCTTGGTTTGTCGTGCTTTAGCTAATTCGCTGGATAGCTAGGTCCTTTTTCTTCCCACGGCCCCTTTTGGAACAGATTTTCGGCGGGCGTTCCGGCTAGCGCTGCACTCTAAACACCCTTTTTTTTCACTCAGCGTGCTGGACGGTTCTCGGTCCGTAAAGGAGGACTTACTTCCTCCCCGGTCCTTGCTTCCGGCTCTCATTTTTCCCCTTACGTTAGGTTTACATCGCGCCCTCTCTCGATTTGTGGACCCATCGATGCTGTCAACTTTTCCCAACTTTGGTGGCCCCTTTCCAACCCATTTTCGAGTCCCCCCCCCCCCTCCGGCGCGCTCGACTCGCGAGCCCCATAAAGGATGAAAGCCTCACCTTCTGTTGACAGATAATGTCTTTTTCCCCTTTTCCCCGTTTTCTAATTATTTAGGTTTACCTCACCCCCATCTCGTTGTCAATTTTTTTTACCGGCCCGGGGACTCCCTCGCGTAAGCCCCCTTACCAGCCGAAAGCAGCTCGTATTGTTTTGTCTATCCTTGGCTTTCCCAGTTAGCGCTCCCCATTCTTTCCCCCCCGGTTTTCCCCCCCTGCTTAGCCCCACTGTGTTTGCATTAACTTTTACACTGCATGCAGCATCTTGGCTCCGGTCCGCCGAGGCGTCCTTCCCCACGTTTGCTTATCACCGTTTACCGCCGTACTCTTCTCCACGTTTAGCCCCAAGCTTTTGCCTGTTGTCAAACACTGCAGCTTGTTTTGGCCCTATTTCATTCTCTCTCGTTTTTAAAGGATAAGGACCCCCCAGCGCCCGTCTCATTTTCCTGCAAGTTCCCCCCCCGGACGCGTTTATTGATCGCGCATTCGTTTTTATTGCGTTTAGTAACTATGCCCCCCTTTTTTTTGACGTGAAGCGTCTTTACTACAGCCTTGGGTTTTTGGACTCTCCCCCCATATCTTTGACTCCGTCTTGGGTTTAACTCCCTGCCCTCTCTTGAACCTGACCTTCTTACCTGACTTCTTTTTTTTTCCGACATTTTCGTAGTTCCCGTCCCCTTTCTTGCTTTCGGCATAGGGAGGGTTTGTCCCTACCACTTGCCACCTCTTGCAGGCTTCCCGCTTTTTGGCCCTTCTCTCCTGAACTACCGATGTTTTTTCCCAACACCAAATGAGTGGACCACATTTGTTTCTACTTAATAGGGACTCCCACTTGTCACCGACGTTAGTATGATGCGTTGATTTCCCCCTAGCGGATTTTTTCCTAAGAGAAGTTAGCTTACCCATGAGCGTCAAACGCCAGCTTTTTCCTCCTGGTTTCTTCCCTGTGCAATGTTTTTTGTTCCCGTGTAGCGGTCATTTACCTTTGAAGGCAAGACAAATTCCAGTTTCCCCTGATTTTTTTGGCCCCCCAAGAGGGGCTCTTGGCTGCTACGTCGAAACTGTTCGACCAACAACGTTTTCTTTGGTCCAAATCCCAAACCCTGATCGGCTTTTCTGTGAACTTAATACCCTTTTCCCCCCCTCCTTTTTTTTTCAATCAGAGGTTCCCCCGGCCCGGCGACGCCACATAACGACTGTTTTCCTTGAATGCCATCACCGACCTGCGTGGGATTCTATTGCCACAAGACATTGAGATTTCTCCCCCTCCCCCCGCAGGCGGTGGCACTCACTGATTTACATTGTGGCGAACAGAATGACTTCCCCCCCTTTTCAAGAAAACTGTCATATCGTTTTTGTCAATTTTGTGGGTTTGTGCAATTAACCTGCGAGTATTTCCCCTGCGCGTGGTTTTTTTTTTCCTTCACTCCCTTTTGGCCGCCTTCGGCGCTGTCGGCCGTTCGTTTTGTAATATCCTTATGGGACGCAGTTTTTTTAAGAAAACCCACAAAAAGCCTTGACCACCAGCCTCCCTCGTTTCAGCAACCCTGTAGGGGACATGGCGACGGCCTTCTAAACTCCGTCGCCTGATTGTCTTTCACTATATATCGGAGGCATCCTCCTCCGACATTTAACACCCACCTCTCGCTTTGGGTTTTTTCGTAAAACCTGCCCATAGCTCATTACTCCTCGTTGTGTTTGGAGAGTTTTGGCCGGGTGAACCCCTCTTGCCCCATGTTTCTGGGGAAACCTTTGTCTCTTGCGGGCTGCCCCACTTCATGTTCTAGGAGGTTCGCCAGACGATCCCTTTCGACGGAAGTTTGCACGGTTTCTCCCTTTCCTCCACACTTTCGATTTATCCTTTTACGCGCCCGTGCTGTTTGTCTGGTGGCAGATTGTCGTTTTCAATGTTCAAGGTGCCCCCTTTTTTGCCGAGACAACCTGCACAGCATATGATTCCACGGAGCGGCTCCTAATAATTTTTTTCCGCGCTTAAACGAGCGAATGCACAACCACCCACCCAAAATTCGCCCTCTTTCCCCACCCTTCTTGAACACATGCGGGAAGAGATGCCTATCTTCTTCTCACAATTTAATGGCTTCCGCCCTATCGGTTTCGTTGTCGCCCTCTCAATGTCTTGTGCACCCCATTCATCCCATCAAGTGAGGGTGACCTGGATTCCCTTTCTTTTGGCATCTTTAGGGATGTACCTCGCTTTGGTAGATGACCGCACTTGGCCCACTTGGTTAGGTACGTTCAGATTATTTTTCATTTTGTTTGAAAACACTTTGGATCAGTCCCAAGTTGAGATTGTTTGCCCACTCAGCCAGCCCCTCACTTGACAAAGGCCTCAAAGAAGTGCCCCATGGTGTCTTTTTCGTATTGAGCAGTAGCTACCTCCGCCCCCTTTCCTGAAGCCCAACATTAGCCTTCTCGTTTTCCGCCTCATAAAGAGGTCGTCCTTCCCGCTTCTCCCTTTAGAAGTCTTTATTCCCCCATATTAATAACCGGGTCAAGGTGTGTTTCTCCGCATCCACACTAATATTTTGGCTTTCCCTCTTGTGTAAAAATTCCTTGTTGAGGTTTTCCACTAATCCTGGGATAATGAGCAAAAAAGCGCCGGCCCATGGTGCTCGTTCCGGTGCACTTCCTAAAGCTGTTTCCCTTTCCTTTCCCCCCCTTAAACTCCCTCTGAGAAGAGACGCTGGTTCCGTTACGACATCAAAGGTTCCAATGCCCCAGAATTCCGTCTTCCGACTGATGATGAGTTCTTAGTCCTACCAAACCGATTGTACAATTTAGGAGCAGGGGGGTTCTCCCCCCCCCCCGTTTGATGAGTAACATTTCGCCAACGGCCCCTTTCCACCCGCCCATTCAATTCCCCACTTCTTCTGCCCCAGAAAGTAACTCGTCGTTTTTCTGTTTTCTTCTTTTCTGCCCCAGCCGCGTGGTTCTTCTTTTTTGCTTGGCCAACGAGCCGATAGGCCTTGATCTTTAGGGCTTAGACCCCCTCAAGCTGTTTTTTTAAAACTATCTCGGCCATGGCTACAATGCTTGGAGCTCGTCCCTGTGGGGTCGTTTTCTGAGCGCCCGTTTTTGGTCTAGCCCTTGACGGCCACGAAGTCCTAAATGGGATTCGCAATGACAGTTGAGTCCTCTGCCTCCTGATATCGGCTCACTTTGCAAGAATGGTTCGTTCTTTCGTCGACCAGGCTTTTAGTATCACGACCCCGGTCTTGCCTTGCGCGCGTGGTTCTCGGTTCTTTCTGTCTTTTTCTTCCCATTCAGTAGGTCCCCACGTCCCCATTGGGGTTTCTCCCCGCCCTGTCCATCGAACCACCGTTGCCTCCGAAATGGCCCTAAAGCGGTGATCTTTGGTCATCCTGATTGGTTCGTTTTAGTCGTCTGAGGCCTTTTGTTTGCCTTCCGACTTTTTGAAGTCTATCTTTTTCAGTTCGTTTCCGCTCTGACATGCGCTGTTCACCAAGTTCTCGATCACACGTTTTTGCTTCCGTGGTCTGGCAATATCAGAAGCCCTTTGCCACACCCCGCGGGCTTTGCCCGCCTCCGTAAAGGGAACGCCCCTCCTTCCCGTATCTTTTGTATTTCGAGTTCCTCGCGCCGGACGCTGATTCTCCCCCTCATCGACTCCCCCCCCCCCTTGTTGAACGTTTTGTCCTATTCTCATCGGTACCCAGCAACGATAGCCCTCTCCCTCAGAATGCCCCCCCCTTCCCCCCCACGCGCGACCCGGCTATGATTCAGACGCCGCCGCATCCGGGAGCTGGATTCCGCAGCTGGCACTCTGCAACCAAGGACTCTATAAGGATCGGCAATGCCTTTAGGCTTAAAACGTGGGCTACAACCCTCAGTCAATTTTTCCAGGCATTTGCCGGCCTTGCCCTTGATGTGCATTCCCTTCCTTTAGAGAGCCCCCCGCCCACAAAACCACCACCCCCGCTGGACCTGAGACCCCCCAGTTCTTCCCTCTGTTGGGATGCGTCCATCCTCGCCCACGATCTTCACACTTCGAGACTTGCACCTTTGATCCTGCCAGGCCCTCACGGGTTTAATCCCCCCCGCCGGGCGTGTTTAGGAAGTGAAGTGACGATCGAACCCTATTCTGTTTTTCTTGTTCTTCCAATCATACGGTTAGAAAGCCTCCTCAGGGTGCTGACTAAGGTGGCTGCCTCGATACGGTTGCTGTGATCGTCGCCCACCATTGCCATATCATGGTGCTTTCCCCGGACTTTATCCTTCGGTTGATCTTTTTCCTCCCCTCGTCCCGGACCCACCCCACATTCCGGGCTTTTGTGGCGCGCGTCCACCTCTCGCGTTTAATTTGGCACTCAACGATCCTGTTCTAATTTTTTATTTTTTCCCCCGACCTGAAGAAGCTTGAGCTTTTTGGGAATGCGTCACCAATGATCTGTCTCACTCACCCCCTGACCTGTCACGCCTCCCCGGCTGTTTTTGGTCCCCTCCACCGGCTTTATTCTAGCTGACCAGAATTCCTTTCCCAACACGTCGAAACTTCTCCTCTTGCTGTAACTCTCTCTCCCTTTTCTGCCTTTCCCTTTCGGCCTCACGCAGCAAAGGACGATCATTCTCTCACTCTTTTCGATAAGCTCTTTTGAGGAAGACCTCCCCCCTTTGGACTCTTGGAAGTTTTCCTTAGAGAGCTTCTAAGGCGCTAAGTTTCTTTCAAAAGTCCCGGCTTGGGTTATTGGTCCTCGGGCAGAGATTCCAATGCTCTTCTTTTTTCACGTGTTTGGGTAGGTTTCGGATCTCCCCTTCCGCCTCTTTGATCACGAGCGACTTGTACACTTTGCCCGCCACCACAGCAGATAAAGCTTTGCAAACTAAGCCTACAATCCTTTTGTTACTCCCTGCCGTCACCGTGGCCCGCCACTTTCCAGCCAACCCGAAAAATTTTTTCCTTCTTTTTCTCCTGTCCCTTTTTTGTGTGAGCTCTGCTTAGGTCCTGCTTCCCCCCTTTTCAATGGCATGTTTAAAAACGAACGTAAATTATCCTTCTTTTGATTCTGACCGTTGATGGCCGAGTCCCTTTATCCGCTCTCTTCCCTCTATTCCTGTCTCCCCCCCTTCTTTTTCCCCACCCACTATCAGCATGTACGTTCTGCTTTTGCGTCCTCTACTCTTACAAATCCAAAAAGTATTGTGAATACCCTTCTCTCCCGAGGCACTATCGACCCCCCCAATGCCCACTTCGACGGTTTCTTATACTACGCAAGACCACTTCTTTCCCTTGCCTCCCCTCTGTTCTTGTATTTATCTTGCCTTTTTGGGTGCTTACACGCAAGCCCTCTTTGAACTCTAGACTTTTTTAAATCGGACTGAGTAGATACTTTTGGGACCGTGCCGGAGCCTTTGACCCCTGTTTATTTCACCAAACCCCGTCCGGTCACTTTTTTCTCGTCCTGACTCTAATGCTGTAGTACAGCTTCCTTACATCCAAAATTTCCGGTAATGCGTAATTCCGGATCTCGAAGGTCCTAAATTTCGCTATTTGCTTTTCAACCCTTCTTTATCTTGATAAGAGAACCACCGGCTTTTCTTTTTCCATTTGAGAACCCGAAAGTCCTTTACATCTGCCCGGTACCCCTCAGCCATTCTATGAATGTGTTTTTTCCTGATCGGCTTAGTCCCCCCTTTCGTAGCTCCTTTTGCCTTCTCGTCAGCTGATCAAGCGCCCTCCTGAATTTCTTTTTTACTGGAACGGATTCCCCGCGCCATAACTCCCCCTTCGGCTTTTCGGTCGGCAAGTTGCGCCTCCAACTTAGGTACTTTCCCTTTCCCCCCCCTGCGGCGTTGCCCCCCTTTCAGCCCCACATTGATTGCCTACTGCCTTCGCTCATTTCATTTAACCGTCGCTGTCACTTTTTTTAGTGCGCGTCGCGCGACACTGACTTGTCAACCTCCGCTCTCTTTAACCTGGGCCGAGATGTGTTGTTTTTTTTCTCAAAGGACTTTTGATCAGATTTTTCTGACGGCTTCAAGAAGGACCTGACTTTTCCTCCATTTTCATCTCTAATATAACCCGCTGCGCGGTGATTTCTTGGCTTGTTTTCTTTTGTTTCGTGCATCTTCTCTTCATGAGGATTTTTCTGCCGACTTTCTTACCCCATCGTTTTCTTAGTCTCGGCCCTTTCGCCCCTCCTGAAGTCCAATCTCCACCCAAGAGCTACTCTATTTCCCCTCCTCGGGCCTTTTTTCCTTAGAGGACGGTTTCCCTTTACTCCTCATGTTTTTGTCCGGCTACTTCTTTTTCGCCACCCTAGAAAATCAAGAAGCGCCAGCTTTGTTTCTCCTATATGGGCCCGCCGCATTTTCTTTTTTCTGAAACTCTCCACAGGTATTTTGGGCGCCCTTTTTCCCCCACCCTCCGTAGGCCCAACGTCCTTGCCTGACTCTATCGCCCCACCTTTTCCTCAATAAATTTTACTTCCGGCCCAGTCTCCAAGCTTTTTCAGGCCTCTTATCTCATCCCTGGCCTTTAGGAGTCCCTGTTATTCTGTTTATCCAAAACATCTCTTGCCTTTCTGGAAATGCCTTCCTTCATACACACGCGAAGCCCCCCCCCCTCTACCAGCGAGCGCCCCAGTCTCCTTTTTCTATATTTTAGCTATTGCATTGTTTTTCCGCCTCGCAATTTTCTTCCACCTGTCGCTAAGGCCCCCTTTTAATAACCTCCCCTTTTCGGAACCTTTTGTTTTTTTTGCTTAGCTTCGAAGCCCCCCACGTTTTAGCTCTCTCCCGCCAGGTTGATCGCCTCCACCGTTGGAGAAAGAGTTCTCGCTTGTTCCCCCCCCCAAAAAACCTGCTTTTTTTTCGTCCCGCCCATACTGCCGATCAGTCCTAGAGTTCGTTCCGGAAACTCCTCCCCTCGATCACTGATAATTTTCCCCCAGGTGTCATCACCGTACTATTCGTACTTTTTTTCAGTCCCATCTTTCTTCTGCCGGTCTCCGAATTGATGGCTGCACCCCCTTTCTTGCCTTTAAGAAAGTTTTAATAATAATAAGGGTTTTCTCTTCCGAAAAATCCTTTCTTCTCCTAGGTGAATGCGGTTACTTCTGACAGTCGCCTCCTCATTTTTTTTTTCCCACCCCGCCGCCCCCCCTGGTACCCTCTAGTTCGCCCTTTTGATTACGTCCCTTCTCTTTTTTTGCATATTCTTTTTCTCTAAGGACCAGCCTCCCCCGTCCCCTTTATTCGTCTCCCCCTCCTTAGTCGCTATCTGCTTTTCCTTTCCCCTAACTACTCTTCGTGGAAAAAGAACAACCTTTCGCACTTCCACAGTTGTTTATCAGAAAGGAATTATCCCCCCCCCCCTTTTTTCTTAACCGTCTTCGATTGGTCTCACCGAAGTGCCCACTTCCGTTAACGACTCCTGTCTCGTCCTATTTCTCTCTTCAGAGAGCTTTAATCATGGTTTGTTTCCACTTCTCCGGGTTCGAGGGGACGTGTAGCGTTTCCACCCCTCGCGACTTTTTGGAAAACGTTCTCTTCTGCACCGGTTTCTTTCTTCTTTTTTCCCACCATCCCCTTAGCAAAATGTGTTCTCCCCACCGTTTCTCGTTGCAAATGCAACTGACCCCCTCCTTTTTTTCACGTAGACTTTGTCCCCCCCTTTTTTAAGCTTAACCCACCATCGCGTGTACCCCAGCACGCTCCTTCCTTTTACCAACTCGCTTAGGGAATACGTAACCCTGCTGGTTTTTCTTATATTGAGCCCCATACCTTGAAGTTGTCGAAACCCTCTCCCAGATTGTTGCACTCCCCCTATTACCATTGTTACTCCTCCTATTTCTAAGTCCCCCTTATTTCGAATTCGCTCGCGTAAGTATTTTGGTTTTTTTCTTTACTAGATTGATTACTGATCCGTTCTCCGTTCACTTTTCGATCCTGCTCAGTTTTTTCCCCGCCGTCTTATGATTACCTTCCTTTTCCTAAATTCTTTCCTTATCCTCTTGAGCAAGAAGAACCCCATTCCCCCAAATCGCCCCCGCAACAAAATTCGTTCTTTTTTCTTTCACGTCCTTCCCCCTCCTCCTGCAAGGTGATCATGGGCGACCGTCCCCCTCTGACACTCCTTCCTGCTGTCTTCAGCGCCTATACGATTCTGCGGACGTTTCACTCTCATCCCCCCAATGGTTGCAGAGGCGTGCGTTCGCCCCCTTCTTTTTTTGTTTTTTGTTTAGTATTCCTGTTTCTCCAAGAACTTCTCCCTTCGATCTTTTGGGGACCTTGTCTCTGCGGGCGAAATCCCCTCCTCCCCCCAATCTTTATTTTTTTTTCGTCGCCAGACTATATGGCTGGCTTCCTTTGCCTTGCTCCTTTGGCGTCATTTGAGATCCTTTTGATTCTTTGCGCTGAGTTCCTAATTTCTTTGCAGATTTTGTCGAATTTTTCTTCCGTTCCATCGGTCGTGAGCCATCATTGCGACTTCCCCGAAGTTCTCATCCGCGGCCAAGGTTTTGTTTCGACTTTGCCTTCTCCGCTCGCATGTATCGCATCTTTCATTCCCAAACCCCACCACCATTGTCTCTTTTCCCTAAACAGTTTTGAATGTTTTTTTCTTACGTTTCAATGCCCCCCTCTCACAATGTAATACTTCTTTTCCCCCCTCTGATTCGTTTGTTTGTTTCCATCATGGCCGTGCAAATTCATCCCACGCCAGTCTTACCTGGATTCCAAGCATTTCTAAGGTGCTTTTTTAAACCCCCCCCACCCCTCGATTTGGAATGCTTAAACTCCATTGGCGCTGTCTGAACTTTTCAGTCCGAGTCGTTTTCCTTTCTTGAACATTTCGGCCCGTTTTACGCAACAGTTGCTTGAGTTTGCTTAAATCAGCACCCCCTTTTCCAAACAGTGCGATCAGTAACGTTGAAATGTGCTTGCCTTCATTTTTTTTGGACACTCACCCGGAAACATTGACCCTCAACAGATTCCCCCTCTCTCCCGTTGACCGCAATTAACCGTGCGTCGTCCCCGGCTCTGTAAAACTAGATATCAGTTGTAACGTCTTGATTCCAACATTACTAACCGGTAACTGCCCTTGTGGTCAATATTTATTGCGTTATCAACCCCTCTTTTGTTCCCAATTGGGTAGTTCCAATCCCTGTTCTTTATTCCCATGCTGTCAAGAGCCCCAATATACGAATGTTGGTCTACTGTCCGACTAGGAGGTCAGCAGAAACGCCCAGATTTTTTCCGAAGCGCGGTTCCTTTTCCCCCATGTTGGGAAACCTTCCCCCTCCACCGCCCAGGCGGGCTTTTCCAAGAGTGCAGGTTCTAAGTACCCCCGCCATTCCATGACGGAGTATGGGTCTTCCCTTATCAAAAAAACAGCTGCTTCTTCCCCCTTTGCGTTGCTCTTGCCAAGCGAAAGATTAGCAACTTCAAAATGGATCGCCAAAGTTTCAAAACTTTTTTTTTCTCCGCCCTTTCTTTCCCACGACGGGTCTCTTGTTTTCTTTGGCATTTGTCCAAACTAGGAATGATCGATAGGCCTGGAGACCCCCCCCCCGCCCCAACGCTGCAGGTTTTTTTTCCCCCTATTTTTGCCTTTGTGACGTTAGCTGTCGGCTGGTTGGTAGCGCCTCCCTTTTTCTCTTATTCTGCGGATGACGTCCTGACCCCCCTTTCTGCTCCCCCTTACCGGTTGATTCATTCAAAAAAAGTGGTTGATCAGATTCTTTTCTGTTACTCATGGCTCGCTTGCTAAAAGGCCGACGTCCGGTCCCCTCTCTCAAGGAGGCACATTTTTTTTCGGTTCCGACGCGTTTTCTCCGGTTGCTTTTTGCTCTTTTCTTCCGGAGTGTCTTCCTGCCCGGCGCTTTTGTTTCTGAATCCCCCCCCCATGCCAATGGACGGACCCCCTTTTCTCCGCTAGATACTTTTAACAGTTTGCTAGCCTGCTTCGGGGGCGCGTTTCATCGGATCTGCTTACGGTGAATTCCCACCTTTTTCAGAAACCCAACCCTTTTTTTCGATTCGCGAGTAATGAGGGCTGACCAGTTCTCCTCACCCTTGCGTGGTTCCCGGGCCTTTCTTTCCAAGATCGGATGCAGGAAAAACCTGATCTGCAGTCCTTCCCGCTCGCTTTAAGTCCCGGACCTACCCGTTTTCTTTAGGACGGATTGTTTACGAGTTTCATCTCCCCGATCACTCCTTAAGCCTGCCTGAATCTTGGTGTCACGCTTGGTCTTTCTCTTTTTTAGACGTCGATGCCTCCCCTCTTTCCATCGACAGATCGACGCATGCATCAAAACCACTTCACCGAGCACCGATAGATATTAAAAGAGCCGCTCAGAGGTGTGTTGCGCATGCCCCTCGCA
>Ga0179593_1353219_pt1 | contig 15420 bp, 21 predicted proteins | sample CZODoug2_1_08_16_FD_185931 | JGI IMG/M metagenome (GOLD analysis project Ga0179593, IMG submission 185931) | Vadose zone soil fungal communities from Angelo Coast Range Reserve, California, USA - CZODoug2_1_08_16fungal (PacBio error correction) | ecosystem: Environmental > Terrestrial > Soil >... | reverse complement strand
GTGACGTATTTTCCCCCCCCCCTCTCTTTTTCCTTTTGTTGTTTTATCTGCTTCTTCCCTTTGCTCATTCTCCCCTCCCGAAATCTTTCTCGAATATAGTTGAGATTACTGGTCCCCGACGACTCTGTGTTGGGAGGCTTCTCCCCCCCCCTTGGTGACAGCAGCAGGATGGCTCTTTTTTTTACTGGTTTGACAGACGGCCCCCTCGGCATCCATGTGTTGCCTCCTCCCCCCCTCCTGAATCCTTTAGACGTGGGATTTGCTTGGAAGGGATCTCTTCTCCCGACGGCTGAGAGACCGGACACGAGGAACCTTCAATAGCTTTCCCCTCGAGGGCTTTTTATTCGAGAGAGTGATTTTGTTGAAACCTGTTTGTCCGAAGACATGGTTCAGACGGTTTCGGTAACTTGAACGTCGTCCAGAGCTTTTTCTTCCTTTGCGCCTTTGCCGCCAGTCTCGCGGTGCTCCTGTCCTTTCCCCCCCATGACAGATTCCACGGAACGCAAGGTGCTTTCGGCCCCCCTCGTACTGCCCATAATAACACATTCTCTCGACTTTTTTCTTTCGAACCCAAGCAAATGAAATCTTTTCCACTCCCCCATCTGTTGAAGAATTTTTCCCGGCGGGGAGGAAACAGTCTTAACCTCCAGGGTCGATGGTTTTAAATTTTTGCGCGCAAGTTGTTCGTCCCCTGATACCCAGTTTGCGCCTTTTTTTTACAGTCTTTGAATTGATTTTCTGCCTATATTGTCGACATCGGAACTTCCCACTGAGACTGTTATGGCGCGGACACCCGCCTGCTTGCTCCTCGCCCTCGCCTTTTCTTTTCTTTTTTCCCGTGAAGTTAGCGGTCCCCACGCAGGTATCCCCCCAGGCAGCGCTTGTTCGACGAGCATCCCTCCCTCCTAGGTGGTGTCTGTCGCCGATCACGCCTAGATGATCTTTTCCGCTCCAGGTTGCATTTTCCGTCGAGACAGGACCTCCCAATTTTGTTCTTTTGTTACAGAGATAGCGCCAGGTTATCGCTCTGTTCATTTCTTCGAAGCTCCCTCCCTCCCTTTTCTAATACTCGAGGGATTCTGGCTTTCCCCGATCTTTTTTTCGCTCTCCGCGTCCAGCCCCGTCGCAAGACGACCACATGCCAAGAATCGCCGTCTTTGCGAGCCAAGCGTACCTGTTCCTCAAGTCACCCCCCAGATTAGTTCTCACATCTCTGTTTTTCGCGCCATCGCTTCGGTTCAGGCTGCCCCGGTTTTTACTGTTCGCATCCCCCCATGTTTGTGAAACATGGTCCGCAGCGATCCATCACAGGAATGAGATCCCTCCACTAATACGCCACCGAAATTTACGCCGAACCAGCCTAAAAGTGAACGCCCTGAACCGTCTGTGTACACCCCTCCAGCACCCCCAGGCAAAATGGCTCCCCCGAGGAGGGTTCAGCTCGAACCGCTTGTGTCCTAAATCGACCCATTCGACCACTCGGAGCGAAGCTGAAACAATGAACGGACGACTTTTCAAAGGCAAGTAAGGCAGCGGTGTCGGCTAAAGGGGCATGAGAAAAAACCCCCAAACCCAACCGGTTTTTGAGTCATCCCTCCCACAGAGATTGGAACGAATTGTCCTGCAGGGCTTTCACGCCGAGGATCGGTCGCTTTTGAGCCTGGGGCTTTTCAACCCCTTGAGGGGGGTTTGTCCACCCTTGCTGGACAGGAAAGTGATATGAAACGCCCGTGGAATACCCTTCCAAGGGAATTCCAAACGGGGACGGGACAGAGCAACTTACCCCTGTAAGCGGATTCTTGCCCTCCCTCGCCAAGCTGTGTCAGTACTGCCTACCTCCTCAGGCCTTTCTCCCGCTTTTCGTAACTCGCCCCTCTCACGCGTTGCCCGGGGTAGGGGGGGTCCTCGATCAACGTACCGCTTACAACAGACATCGACTCTTCTAGAAGGTGAGAGAAAACTGCACCGCTACCCCGCCCCCCACCAGGACCACTCCCGCCGCAGTTAGCGGCAGCTGGCAGCCACAGACACCCTCTTTGTCCCTTTGTGACTCCTTACGTTCCCCGTTGCCAAGGCTACCATCCCTGCTTTGTGATTTATCTCCCGACGCCGCCCCACCCTTCTGTGACCAGGCTTACCCTGTGCTTTGAACAAGTCCAGCCGGCCCATGCCAAAACCCGCACGCCGACCCCTTAGGCACCTCAGCCACACCTGTAGCGCTTCCCCAGGATGCAGTCCTAACGATGAACATCGAACCCTCCCCTCTCAAGGCCGTCTTGTGGAGGCCAGACTGGTTTGATTTCTTAAGACGCCGCCCCGGAAGCGTCCGGACCTCGGTTTCCACCTTTTTACCTTACTTTTCATCGGCGTTGCGGTTATCACAGTAAAAGGAGTGCAGCGTTCAGCGACGGACCGTGGTCCCCACCTTTAAGCTGCCCTACCTCATCTCACCCGACCGCACCTTGAGTACTATGCATGTCCCCCCTCCATCCGCAAGACGCGTTGACCAGTAACCCGCTGACCTTGACTGATTCCCGAATTTGACTACTCCGGAAATTGCTTAGGATGAAGCGCAGACTGCGCACGCGCCAGCATACACAAAGAAGAAGCTGTAGGATAACCAGCACATAAAATGGAGGCTGTCCAGTGATCTTTCACGCACTCCCTGCCAAAAAACATGAAGCCACTTTTCCCACGGGTCCCCGCGGGCATGTCAAACCACCACGGGTTCGTCTTCGTGGCTATGAACAACCTGTTGAAGTATTCCGTAAGAGGAACCCTTCCTCTTGTGGCCCTGAGAGAGAGGTCCACATAAACCTAGAGAAAACGGAGATGCCCGCCTGAAGCCGTGGGTCCATAGGCCAAGGTAAGGATAATGCCGGTTTCGCCCCCTTCCCGGGTGAGGACCACCGAAACGAAACAAGAGAAAATTGGGATCGCAGGGCTCCATATGAAAGAAGGAGAAAGCGTTCGTGGGGACCTTTTCTCCTGAGGCTTCGGAAAGTAGAGAAGATGCGTGGCGAGGCTCTGGTACTCCCTTTTAGGTGACGGGGCGGGGTGGGAGTAATTATGGCCATTGATTCGCGTCTGTCCCTTCGACAATTTTGCGTGGAACTTCCCCCATACCAAGTTTAGTCCCATTTTTTCATCCCCAACTGGGTCTCGAGAAAGAGTTTTCGACAAGCGCCAGATGTTTTAGGTTCTTCCACCCCTACCCCGGAGGGCCTCTGATTTTTTTTTTTCATAACCCCAATAACGTCTCGCACACCTGGCGGCCCCGCGTACCCAAGAAGGACAGAAGCCGACCCAACCCCCGGGGAAGATGATACAGGCAGGGAGGCAACACAACAACGCCAAAGAAGGTTCGACCATAGACACAACTATACTCGTAACGGCTCTGTATTTAAACACTGAATGCTTTTTCCCGGACACCACTTGAGAGTTTTGATTCATGTGCTGCTCCCACCCCCCCCCACTGGTGCTTATATATCAACGGCCCTGCCCAGCCACACCACCTCTCATTTGCCCTTCTCTCTCTTTCATTATCTCGACGAAACCTTGTTACCACTGTGGCTACGTCTCTGAAAACCATTCACCCCACTCTATTAGTCTCGGACTCTCCCCTTACCATGGCCCACGGAAGAACTCCCGTCGGGGACGCTCCTAGGCTGCGCGGCTATTTCAGTATCCCCCCTTTGGATACCGCGTTCCATTTTCCAAATCAGATTCAGCACCCGTCACCGTCCTCCCCCACTCTATTACCCTGCCCCATCACCTCGAGATCATCCGCTCCCCCACTACCACCCCCTCCCCCGAATAGTCGCCCCTTTTGGCCGTGCCCTTTCTCTCCCCCCCCTAGTTCGTTCCCTCTTTCCCCATGACGATAAGCGAGAAGGCGGAAGCAGCTCCACGGCAACGTTGGAGGTTCGAAATCCAGGGTCGCTACGCCTATACGCCCCCTGTGCCCCCCTCTCCAGGGTCAACTATTGTGATAGCTGGCACGCCGTGCCCTAGCAAATGGAAGCCCCCAGTTATAGAACTTCGGGGGCTCGTTGTTACCATACCTGATGAAGGTGTGGACGAGGGGCTGACTTAAAGACACCCCCCCACCTACTCCCCCCTACCACCTCAGAACGTTACTCACCAAGGGACTCTACGGCCGTCAGGAAGGCAGCAGTCAGACCCTCTCCTGGTTAGTCAAGGATATGCCGACTTGAGAGCAAAGCGCACAATGCTTTTAGATAATTTAGAGGAGTTTAACCATAGCAGGGCAAGTCCGCTCGACTGACTATAGCCCGATCAGTGTAGACGTTTTATATTGCTCTTGCGGGGGTCCACGTACGCAGTCGAGGAGCACCCTCTGGGAAGGAAGAGACGCGACGACCGTGCCAAAGAATAAGCAGGGGACGTGGTCGTGCCGTGGTGTTCAGTAAGAATTTCGTGGAAGCAGAGCAGATTTGAGGGGACGGAGTTCAGCAGATGCTGGTTAGTTTAGGAGGACAACTCGTGCAGCGAGAGTCTTGGAAGCACGAATAAGTTTGGTTTGTTTCGACCCCCCCCTCCTTCTTAAACTCCTTTTCACCGGCCCTTCCCTTTCTCGCCTCTTTGTCGGAGATCACATCCGCTTCTGCTGAGATCGACGAAAGTACGCCTACCCACACCTCTCCCCTCACGCCCTAGTTCTACACAGCCGCTATACCCCCCTTCTACTTCTGGAAAGCCCTGCCTGCCTTTCCTTCACCTTCATAACATTCCGCATGCCTCAACCCCTGCCCGCCTTCTTGTCGCAGTCCACGAGAAATCGCCCGTTCCTTGATTACCCGTTGTACCAAATAGATTTGTCTCACTAAGCGCAAAGGAGGAACGGAGGACCGGAAAATGCTCCAGACTCGACTAGTCAAGTCGACCAACCCGCAGATGCGGTCTTCCCGCTCAGTCTCCTCCGAGACACCCCCAAGGAACAATTGTAGATCTTCCTCCCCCTATGTGTAATTCGACATCTACCCCCCCCAGTCGTTCGATTGCGTGATCAGACTATGCCCGACGTCGGCACAGCGACAGATATCACTTAGAACGGAACCCAAAGGTAAGTGACGTGGACAAGCATGAGCGAGGCTGGCACGAGCCCAAAAACTCCTCGAGAAAGCAACAAGCTGGTCGCAAAAAGAACGGTAGACGAGGTGGACAGAACCCCACTCACAACCTCACAAGACTCCACACTCCATCCCCTCCCCCCACCACATCAACACCACAATCGCACGACTCGCCCCCCCCCCACTTGCAAGGCATCGCCGGAGAGTTATTTCTCACTAGCTTGCTATTGTAAAGACCCCCTCCCCTTCACCCTGCAGATTTGAGACTACATGTTTTCCTAAGAGGTAGCGCCCGTTTTTTTGGATTTTTACCGCCACGAAAGGGTTTGCCTCTCGCCCCCTTCATACACGTCCTAGTTTTTCCGGACCACCCGGCGTGTTCATCTTTTCTTCCGAGATATTTAGCGTCCGGGTTGATCCCCTTTCTTTGTAGGGTTATTTTTTTTTTTTTTCCTTTTTTTTCCCCCCCCAGGAGAACCCGTTTTTTTCCTTTTTTGGCCCTCCCCCCCTTATCGAGTCATGGTTTATTTTCCCTTATCTGCATACTCTTTAAGTGTGGTCATAGCCGGCCCACCATATAGATATTGACCCCAATCGCTTTCCTCGGAGCGAATCCACCCAATCTTGCGGATTTTGACCCACACTTCTAAAAATCGCGAGGCGCTTTTTCAAGGCCCGCGAGCCGGGTCTGATAATGTTCCCTCACACAAACCCCTCCAACTCCCGAATAGTGCAAAGCGCTCAAAACGCTAAATGCCTTCGTCGTAACAATCCACTGCCCTTTTTCTTCTATGGGGTGACCCGATCGCTCCCCATTGTATCGTTGTTCGGCTTCCGCTGGAGGGGTTACCGTCCGTTGTAAACTTTCCCCCTAAGAGATTACGATGGAGAAAGAAAAATTAAGCATCGAACGTGGAAACCTTTAAAAATTTGTTGTGCGTACCCCCCCCCTGATGATTAGTGGGCTGTTCATACGACCTTTGCGGCGTGGGCGACTTTTCTTTATCGGACTCCCCGACGCCGCGGCCTGTCCTTTCAGAGTGTGTCGCATTTACTTAGGAACACTCTTTTTTACTCTTTTTTTTCGAAAGATTTTGGATGCATCCCATCTGCTGGCTGGAGGCAACGCGATTTATTTTTGAAAAGTTCGCAAAACAGTTGACTGATCAAGTCCAATCTATGTAAACGGAGTCAGACTATCAAAAACCCCACCTGCACACAGAGACGCCTGGGAGTAGAATCGTAAATATCGCTAATACTGGATTTATCCTTTTCCCCCCCGGCGGCCGTTCGGCTTGGTTGCTATGTTTTTCTGAGACCCCCTTACCCATTCCTCCCCCCGCTGCCTTTTACGTCAGTGTCGCGGTGCGCTGTTTTTTTCTCTTTGGTTCGTCCCTCATCCCTTGCGACCTCTTTTTTATATTTTATCCCAAGAGGACGTCTTGGCAGCGGCCTGTACGCCGGCTTTTTTTTTAGCAGTTAACATGCCCATTTTGATCCAATTTGCTTCACTGATCTCGACCCCCCTGTTGGAGTACCTCTCACCGCCTCTTTCAACCGATATTCGACCGTCCCCAACCGCGATGCGCCTGCACCTTTTGCCGCCGCAGCTGGACCTGGAAGTTACTGCGGCCGGCATGGTTGAAGATTCGCTTGTCCGAGGCGGGCAAGCGCAGTTTTTCCGCCAGCAACCGCTTAAGGAGACTGAAATCCTCGGAAAAGTTCCTGGGGGATCTTTTTTCCTTTTCAACATTTAGCAAAGTTCTTCACTCCCAGGTAGAAGTGGAGGCTTATAGTTCGCGCATCTACTTGTTTTTTTTTTTTAAGTGAGGCGGCCCCTGACCGCCTTCCCGAGTCTTCGACGCATTTAATCCCCGAGTTTAGGGTCAAACTTTGTCTTGGTGTCACGATCGTGCGTTGACTGCCCTCTTACGACGTCTGCTATTGAGACTTTCTTCGACGTGAGTGCAGCGTTTTCGAATCGCAACGATCTGACGCCCTAACTCACCCTTTTTCTCAGTTCCCCTAGCTCCGGAGTCTCTCAGCTGCCCGCCTCAGCCTCCGCTGGTTTTTACCGATTGTCTTTTTCTGATAGCCCACTCTTTCTTTTGGGTGCGGTATCTTTTAAGTGAACTATTCCCTAATTCGCGCGCGACCTCACCTCTTTCGGATCTTTTCGCTGACACGCACTGACCCGGCCTGCGTGACCGCTGCCGTCGAAAGGCGTTGCTGCTCGACCGACTAGTACACCTTTTGCTTTTTTCACCTAGGACACCCCCACACCTTTTCAGCCGTTTTTGCTACGGTAGTCCTTCGGGGTTGCACGGCGCCATCTTGTTTGGCCACCCCCATTCGGTGCCCGAAACCGCGTGGAAGAAATCGACATACTGTGCGCTACTCCTTTTTTTATAATGTGCCTAAATGTCCGCTGTTGTTCGCACCATCGAGCGTTGCTCTCCTTCTCCCCCCCCAAAAGTTCTCTCCCTTTTGGTGGCGTGAACGATATTTTTGTTACCCGGAGGCCTCCGCACTAATGGTTGTTTTCGACGCTGTTTCCCAAATGCAGCACATTGAGTTCTTTTTCAAGTTAACTGGCAATGCTTGATGTCCAATCCTCTCTGGTCAGTGAGTAACCGATAGAGTCCGAGCGAAAATGCCATACATTTCCCGAAAGGCTTTTTACCATGTAGTCTCCAGGCCTCCTCCTCACACCATAGGACCCAAAGAGTCGATTTTTTTACTGCCCCTTTATCTTCGGTTTTCGGAGCGTTTTTTCCAGATTAAGACTCCTCCTAACGCCATGAAAGAAGTCGAGCAGTACGTCGTATGCCCCCGATGCGACAGCTTTTTTTTTTTCACCCGGCTGAGAGCGTCCGGTTTTTCCCACCGTAACGCCATTCAATTCTTTGTCCCGAGCCCCCCTCCCCCACAGTCGTTTTCTTTACCGCCTTATCGCACGAGAGAATTTCAAAGATTCCGGTCGAAGTATGGACCAGTCTTACCTTTTCCCCCTCCTTTTTTTCATCCCTCACTAATTGTTTTTGAGATCGTTATGTGCTGAATACCTCACCCCCCTTTCCATTGCTTGGCGTTTGTGTCGCTGCCTCGTTGCTTGAGGCTCTTGTCCACAAACTAGATTTTTCTCTGCGGTTGTCTGTGATCCGGCCCCCGCGCTTTGTGCTGGTTCACGCTCCCGCCTCCTTTCTTGCTCCGCACTTTTTTTGGGGGGGTTTGCTTGATGGCTTCAGTCTCTCGCTTTTTCGGCCGGGCTGGCCCGCTCGTTACAAGCTCCCTCCTAGTTGCTTCGCGGGCCGTCCTTTTCGCGGGTTGACATGTGGGAACTTACCTTCACTCCGTTCGACTAGGAACTTTTGCGCTCGCTGCTCCTCCCTCGGTACTTCCGTAGTCTTTGAGAGGTGCTTTTCGGGGCCTGCAATTTTTTTTTTTTTTTTAACTTTTGTCCGGCCAGGGATTTGCTTTCCCCAACCTCGTTTCGACCATACCCACAGCGTGCTGTTAGAATGAAGCCTTGGTTTGACCTCGCTCTTTGAAGAACTTGATGTCAGATAAGTTGTACGTATTTTTAGTTGAGTGGGCAACTTAAGTTCGATGGTGACCCTCCCCCTTTGCTCAGAAATTTAGTTTTTAAATGATCTTTTCACCCCCAGGTGGGTGTTTGAAGGTCCCGTTTCTGTAGATGATTGGCCCTAGCTTTCGGCGATCATATTTTAAGGAGACGGCTGTTTGGATGCGCCCCACAGAATATGCTCCTCTCCTGCGTCTCTTTCGTGGTTTCAGCGCGTTTTGACTCTTTAAGCGATCCAGGTCCACGCGCTTGTTCGAGATTCCTTTCGCGTCTTCCTTTCGTCTGTTTTCGCTAACTCCCCCGAGCGTGTCGCGACGCGAATGGTTGCCCATGTCGAGCCCCTCCCCGACGATGTTTGGTTACCTCCAGTATCCTGGTCTTCTTGGCAGCTGCTGCAGTCTTTTTTTTTTTACGCTCGAACTCCCTTTTCGAGCTCACGTTCAGTATCGTCCTCTCAGAGCTTGGCGCTTGTTTACTACGAGTAGACCAGGGGGAAGAGAATTCACCGTAGACGTATTGCCTTTAGAGGAAGAGCAGGAACATCTTGAAAAAGATTCTTTATTATTTCTTTGCTAATAGATATATGGTAATGCTGAGTTTCATTGGCTCATCCAGGAGTGCTCTCCCGTGATGCTCGCTCAGAGAAGACCTTCAGTTTACCCCGCATTTGGCGACCGTTTTGTGGTAACTCTCCCTCCAGTTGACACTCGGCGTGTGCATGATTTCCTCCTTGTTACCCACGTTCCCTTGTTTTTGAATCGGCCGCGCCCCCGAACCAACCTCCTCCGCGATGAATTTGCAACCTTCCTCTCCGTGCCCGGAGTCTCTTTTGAGGTTGCGCCTCTGACGCCGGTGGCGCGAGTTTAGTCTCCCTTTTAGCTCTATTTGTCACTCGGGCGGGGATTTCAACTTCGACGCTGCGTCCGGGGGGCTGAATTTTTGGCGCTTGGCAAATGCCCACTTTTGCGTCCCTCTCCTTGGTCGCCGGCTTTGAATGCCCGAGAAAAAGGACAGAAACGTCGACTTTCGACATCTCCTGAAAGACACGCTCGGACCGGAAGCCTTTAGGCCATGGAGCCTGGTTTTACGTGAGTATGTAAACCTCTATTTTCCACAACTGGGTTCAAGTTATGGGATATGATACTTCTCAGATACAGTCCAGTCGGCGATGTAATTTTTGTTGTCTCCTCTTCCCTTAATTCCAAGATTTTTTTAGAGTCCCGTTTTCTTGGCTATATAGTGTTTCGTCCAGACATGATTGTTGCTGCCCGACTTCCCACGTTCCCGCAAGAGTTGAAGAGCTTGTCAGCCCTCTCTTCTTCCTTCTTAGCGCGCCCGTGTATTCCCAGCCGCACGGGTATTTATAAGTACCCTCCCTCCTGGTTTGGGAGTTTTTTGCGTTGATCCAAATTGGCTGCTTTGTTGAGAGTCATAAATCGCGTCTCATGCGGGAGTCCGAAGCCACCTACGGCTTCCTTAGGAAACGACCCTCCAATTTTTCCTGATAGGTACTCCCTCCGGTCGACCTGAGTTGTTTGTTCGAATATCGGAAGGTATCGGTTGTTCGTTTTTTCTCTGGCATGTTGCTGTTTGTTGTTTTTCATTCTCTTTCTTTAGGGGTCTTTGGTAGAAGCCTCGAACTTATTTGCTAGTCCATCCCCAACATCCAGTTTCACTTCTCGGAGGCTTGATCATATATGACGGGGTCTGCCTTTCTCCACCAGCATCTTGCCTCTATCCTGTAAACCCAAATAACGTCGAGACTGTGGTGTCGGGGCCCTACTTTCCTCCCCTGTTCCGCCGGCTCCGGGCGTGCAATAAAAATAAAAGATGTCTAACTCAAGCCACTCTACTAGCTCGGACACCACCTGTTTTTTTCACGCACACACTCTTGTTTTAATTGGCTTAAATTTCTGGATGACCCGCCAACGGATCTCAAATATTGGAAAAAATTTTTTGAAGAACAAGGTCAGTGGTTTCTGATTTTAGTATTTTTTTAACGCCAGGATACCCTTTGCGTCCGACAATGTTGACCCGCGCAGATAACCGGCATTGCAACGTTGCTGGCCACTAAGGCTGGAGGTGGATGTTTAGCCATGTCTTAGACTTTCTGCACACGATTGGCTGGCGGGGGACTAGCGGTCCTTATAACTCCCCACCTCGCACCTCCACCCCCCTCCTAGTCCTTTGTCCCTCCCCACCCCCCCCCCCCTTATACCCTGCCTTCCAACACACGTTCTTGTTCTCGCTCCTCCCCTCCCCAATACTCCTCTTTTCTATCTCCCCCCTCCCTTCGCCACCGTCCCCTTTCTACTTTTTCATCCCCCCACTGCCAGGCTTCGCTATCCTACCCCCTCTCCTTCCTCTCCTTTTCCGTTATTCACAGACAATTCCCCCTCCAGTCGCGGCGTGTTCCGCTCCACTCATTTTAAATAATTCTCTTAGCCATCTTTAATCCCTCTCCCCTTCTTACCCCACCCCTATCCCGTCTCCCCCTCCCTCTTAATTCGCCCTCCCCCCCTAGTCCCTCGTTCCCACCCCACTTAGCTTCCCCTTCACCCAAACCCGTTCACACTACAGCCCTCTCCACCCACTCCCTTCCTCCTCCACCACTGCCCTATTCCACTATGACCTACCCCCTTCCGACCCCGCTATTCATCCATCCTATTCTTCTTCCCCCTCACGCCTCCCACACATCCTCTCCTCCTTTTTCCTCACCCCATCTTCCTCCAACTTCCCTTACCCCCTTACCCATATCCCTTCTCCTTATCCCCTCGCTTCTCCTCCCCATCCACTCTCACTGCTCCTTTCTCCCCCCTCCCCCCGTGTTTTCCACTTCCCTTCCCTCCTCTCCCCTACCGTCCCCCCTCCCACCCTTCCCCGTCGCCCCATTCACCCTTTTTCCCCTCGTTCTTTCTCCCCTCCCTTCCGTCTTTCATGGTTTTCCGCTTCTCTGCCCACACGTCACTTTCTCCTCACGTGATCTTTTTATATCCCTCTCAACCTATGTCTTCCCCATCCATCGGCAGTCTCCCTCCTCTCCCTTCCTCTTTCCCTCTATGTTTCCCCCTTTCTCTTCCCTCCCTCCATCTATTAACTCCACTTCTTCCTCCCTCCCCCACCGATTTAGCCCCCGGCCCCCCACAGTGTGTCACCACCTCTCCCTTACGAACCTTCTCCACCCATCTGCTCTTACTCCCTCACACCCCTTTTGACCCTCAAGCCCCCCCCCCCTACCTCACTCATTTTCTTCCAATCCACTTTCCGCTTACTTTGCAACCCTTTCCTACCCTCCTATTCACACCCTACTCCACACCCCTCCCTCCTCCCAATACCGCCCCAAAAGCCTGAGCTAGCCTGTCCTGTCATCATAGGTCGCCCCCTGGCCTCTACTTCTGGGCCCGGCATGATCGGACCCCTATTCGCAGCTGTCGTTTTTTAGCCGATAGCTGCGCGGCTTTTCCATTCTGCGTCTTTTCGCAGATGAGGTGTGCCTTCCCCCCGCCCCTGGTTTTTTCTTCCAGTCCTCAGCTTGGACGTCCGTCTTTTTCCTCACGTTCTGTATCGAGCAGATTGATTTGCCTGCTGTTACAGTCAGCTTGCTTCTCCCCCTTCATTGGCTGAATCTTACCGCCTCCGTGTGTCTTGAGGATAAATTGTTGGAGTCCCAGACAACCCCCGCGTACCTCCAAGTCACAGCAAGGTTTCTCGCTCGCCCGCGGGGCGCCCAGTAACCACGACTTCCCCGTCTTTGCTGCCTCTGTCCCGAGGGACCTCGGCGGCCTGCAGATCTGTGTGGTTCACAAGGCGGCGCAGGTTGGGTATCTCTACTTGCCCGCTCGTGCGAATAGCATCATTCCGAGGACCGCAGTTGCAGCGCCGCGACCTCTTCGCTGAAAAGGGTTCCAGCGTCGGGCGCCAGAGTATCAAACCCCCCCTTAGAAACAAGCGGTGTGCCCACACACGTGTCCGCCCCTCCCCCACCGTCCCCAGAATTATTTGCTCCACTGAGTTTTCTTTAAAACTTCTGAACTTGCGTTAGGTTTGCCACTCTATGTGAGCTATACTTTGAAAACATTCCACTAAAAGAGACGATTTCTCCGGGTTACAGAGTAGAGACGTTGCAGCCTTGTGTTAACCCCAAATCAATCCGGCAGAGACATCAGGACCCCCCAAGTCCGAGAGACGCATTGCTTGTACACCCTGGGTCCGTGCCGTCTTAATTTCTCTTTTCTGGCGTGATCCCTTTGCTTTGGTGGTTCTTTTGACCTGTCTCCGGCGGCACCCGTGTTGTATTGCTTCCACTGACGTTACTTGGGTTCCTTACAAAGCGATCAAGCTGTTCCGTGGGGTATAGCCCCCCACAGATCTATCAGACGTTTCGGCGAATCAATTTGCGCCACTTGGTTTGTTCCTGCCTTGGCTCACCTAGCTCGTTCGCGACACAAGTCCTCTAGCATGCCCCTTCCGACCACACCAGCAACTCCAGGCAAGAGCCCGAGTCAACCCAGATCTTTTACCCCTCCGGCGATTTTTGCGAAATCCCCACGCATCTTGCATTATTGATTCCATCGCCCGCCGAAAATTGGAAGTGGTTTCGGAGGGCTCCTTGTTTTTTTATGTACCTCTGGGTTGGTATGTCCCCGTCGTATGCCCCTTCCTCCTATCCGGTACGATTTGCACTTCTTTTTCCCCTTAAGCTATCCCTCACTTTTCACCGTACCCCCCCTTGTTTTATACCCCACCTTCTGATGTGTGGGCATAATTCCCTACTCAGACGGCGGGGAAATCACTCGCTCCCCTCAGTCCCGCTCGAGGAGACTCGATTGGCTAACTTTTTCCCTTTTTTTTTCCGTTTTGTAATGCCATCCGCAACCATGTTCTTTGACGGGATTTATCCAAGTTCCCTTCCCACCTGTGCTTTCCCCACAGACTTTTCTTGGGCCGGCTCGACAACCCCCTTTTTTGAACCCCTTGCCAGAATGGCTTCCTCTGCGGAGGAAATATCCCCCGCACTGCGTGCTATGAAGCGGCCGTTGTTTGAATTGTTTCCTCACCTGAGCCCCTGCAACTTTAATAGCAAAACGGTTCTTCAATCAATTGCCCCTGCCGACGCTTTGTAGATATGGCTCGTTCGTAGTTCGGTAACCCACCAAGTGTTTTCCTTTCTTCTTACGGATTCTGCTAAATTTTAGTGTACAAGATTTCCAGCCGCGCGTCGCGAGTGGCTTTTGGTTTTTTTTCTCACCATGTTCCGTCGCACCGCAACAAGATGAAACGGTCGCCGCAGCCACCTGCGCACGGTAGCACTGTGAGTATTTCCAGAGACACAGGACGAACTCCCTATTTGCAATACAGCTTGCAAAGCCCCCCCGAATCCCCCCCCACGAGGTTCCTTGCCACGTTCCCCCGTCCACTCTGTAGCCAGTAGGAGGGCATGGATCATTCATGGGCCTTCCACATGCCAGTCGAATTTTTCCTCCCCTCCCAAGCCGGTGCCTCGATCATCCCGCTTGCACTGCGTTCTGGGGGCTCTGCCCGCAACTTCAAGAGGTGGGCATTCCCTTTATGGGGACCAGTGGGGAGTTTAAAGACCCTTTTCTCCTGTTTGGAAATAGACTTCAGTTCCACTCGAGATGTCCCCTCCCGCTTTTCGGCACTCTCTTTGTTTTTACTTTCTTTGCAATGAACGTCACAGACCGGCTCCCCTTGGTACGTTCGCCGTTGCGTTCGTAGAGAAACCGACGCGCAACGTTCACCCCCCAACCCCGTACGGAAACAGGGCTTCTCTTTTATGCTTACCCCTTTCGGCTCTAGTTTGACCAGATCCGTGCCTTAGAGCCAAGTTCTCGGTTCCCCAAGTGCACTGTTTCCCGCCATCGCGAGGTCACATCCATCGATCGGATCGTTGAGAAGACCTCCCGGGTTTTGCCAGCTGCTGACAGCGTGGCCTGTCGACCATATTACCCGTGGACTCGCATGAAAACACCAAAGCCGTCCGCCCCCGGTTGGTTACTTGAGCCTTTCCTTGCGACATCCCCCGACCACTAAGGTTTTAATTGCACTTGAGACCCCTGTCGCTGTTAACGAGGGCCGGTCCTGAATCCTGTTCCCCCGTACTGTAGAATGCGTCCACGCCCCGGACAAGTTGAGCCCAGAACCCTTGCGTTCTTCACTTTCCCTGTCACACTACGACCGCGTTGCTTTCGCAACCCCGAGTTCCCCAGTATCAAAGAGTGGTGACAGCTCGATTCCTTGTTTTCCCGAACCCCCCCTTTCTAGGAGTTTATAATGTGGTTTCTTCGCGGTGCATCAAAAAGAATGGATTCTTCTATGTTTTAATGCATTGCCCGTGTTAGGAGCACCTCCCGCTCTTGGAGGTGCACGATGGGCGGAACAGCGCCGCACCTTTTTGGCCCTCATGTAGCCCTGACATTAGTTATTGCGCCCATTTAACCAGCCGCACCGCTCTCGAGGGAAAAAGCAGTCGCTGTCGCCGCTTCTCTTGAATTTTCTCTGAGCGCGCCAGTTTGAGCAGCTCCTTCGCTCACCGCCAGCACTTAAGTCCCTCTCGCCCCTGCTTGTGACGATGCGAGAACAGCGCCACTGCTGTCAGGCTCGTGTGTCAACCCCTCCCCGCAAGGCCTCCTGGTCTAGTCGGTTTTGATTTTTCTTCCCCTGCACCAGATCTTCTTCTCGGCCGTAATAGAGTCTGCTCCGCTTTCTGGTAAGTACAGCTTT